>OBEQ010130026.1_pt1 | contig 38084 bp, 31 predicted proteins | sample 1670901 | NCBI WGS metagenome assembly OBEQ01 (sample SAMEA104232315, study PRJEB22302) | groundwater metagenome | biome: forest; feature: aquifer; material: groundwater | place: USA | collected 2011-08-07 | depth 5.4 m | reverse complement strand
TCACCGGGTGTGGGTGGGCCGGAGAGGAGAGTGTGAAATATCCGTACCGGTAGTGAGGGCGGCGACGAAGGCGGGGGAGAGAGCACGCATCGAGGGTAGAGACCCAAGTCGGCCCGACTGGTTCGAGCGGCGTTCTCAAACCGGCTGCAACGCGGGATAGAGCGGTTTCAGTTTTTCCGTAGCTGCGCTTTGAGCCGCAGGTGAAAGCGTGGCCCTCTGCGGCCACGTTGTCGCTACGCTCCAACGCGGCTACAGTTTTCGGCAACCCGCGCTCGCGGACGATTCCGCAGTGCGGTCGCGGCGGTTCCAATGGACGCGGTGTCATGGCCGAGGGTGCAGCAAGACTGCGCCCCTACCCCCACCGCTCAGGCGTCCTTCTCGGATATTTCCACCGCGCCACCGGTAACGGCGTATTTCATGACGTCGGACGGGGCGATATTTTCGATGGGTCGCACGCGTTCACGCTTCACGAGATAGAGCTGGCCGCCGACGTTGTAGGCCTGGGGCACATAGACGGAGACAAACTCCGCTCCGAGGTTGAAAATGCTGGAGTCCTCGTCGGTCATGAATCCGACGATCCAGACCTCGTCCGCCAGCACGTTGACCAGCACCGCGTGGCTGAAGCGCCGCTTGTTGCCGACGAAGGCCTCGAAAAAATCCCGCACCGAGATGTAAATGAAGCTCACGCCGGGCGTATGCTCGATCGCGTTGCCGAGCAACCGGGAGATCCTTTTGACAAAATAGAAGGTGCTGATCCACCCGATCAGCACGATGAACGAGAGTACCAGGGCGAACCCCACCCCGGGGCGACTTACGAGTGGGCGCAGGAGCCCGTCGATCTTGGTGAATCCCCAGACCAGGGCGCTGATGGTGATCAGCACCGGCGCGATGACCAGGATGCCACGGAGGAAATACTGACCGGTATTGCGCCAGTTGAACTTGGAGGTGAGACGACGGGGACTGCGGGTGGGCTTGATGTCGGGCATGGCAATAAGTTGCGTCCATACAGACCCTTCCGGACGTGTTTGGTTACGTGCGCTTTTACGCACGGAATGCCGGAACAAGATGAACCTTCCCGCGGCTCCGGGGTCTTGATTGTCAGCAAAGCAATCACCGCGTCGCATGAAAACAGCCCTATTCTTTTTACTGATCGGAGCCATTCTGGGCGCCGTCGGCTGGCGCTATTATCAGCGCACCCAAAATCCGACGATCGGCCAGCGGGTTGAGGCCGTGGCGGATAAGACCCGCGAGGCGGCCGGCGATGCCAAGGACGCGGTGGCCGGCAAGGCCGAGGACTGGAAGCTCTCGCCCGAAAACATCAAGGACGAGCTGTCCCGGACCGGCAAGGTCGTGCGCTCCAAGGCCAAGGTCGTCGGCGAGCGCATGGACGATGCGCGCATCGTCGCGGTCATCAAGGGAAAATATGTCGTGGAAAGCAATCTTTCGGCGCTGGCCATCACCGTGGAGTGCCGGGACGGGGCGGTCAAATTGACGGGTTCCGCCACCTCGCCGGAGAGCATCTCTCGCGCGATCCGTCTCGCGCTGGAAACGAACGGCGTGCACAACGTCGTCTCGCAACTTGTCGTGAAAAACTGACGACATTGCAATTGGCTGGAAAAAATTCCGCGAAAACTTTCCCTAATCCATCCCATGAAAACCAAGAGCCTCATCTTTCTTCCCCTCGGTCTCTCCCTGCTCTGTGCCGGGTGTGTCGGCACGGGCCCCAACACCCAGCAAGGCGCCGTCAGCGGCGGCATCCTGGGCGCCATTGCCGGTGGCATCATCGGCAACAACAGCGGCTCCGGCAATGCGGCGAGCGGCGCGCTGATCGGCGCGGCTGCCGGCGCCGTGGCGGGCGGCACAATGGGCAACCAAGTCGACCATCAGCGGGGCACCATCTACGGCTCCGAGCGCGAGGCGACCACCCAGGTGGTGGTCGAGTCGCCCCCGCCGCCCCCGCCGCCGCAACGCGAAGTGATCGTGATCGAGCGCACCTTCCCCGAGGAAGTGTGGGTGGAGGGGCATTGGGAATACGATGGCCGCGGTTACTATTGGGTGCGCGGTTACTGGGACGTGCCGCCGCCGCATCACCGCCACTACGTGGCACCGCACTGGGAACGGCGCGGTCATTCGCACGTTTACGTTCGCGGCTATTGGCGCATGTAAGCTTCGCCGGCGGCGACGGGTGATCAGGCCCGCCGACAAGCGGGGAAGCGTCCCGGTGACCGTTGAAAGATAGCTGGGTGGATGGTGGTTCCGCTGCCAGTATTTTTGAAACCGCTCCAGCCGGACCCAGTTGCTGGCGATTTTCCCTCAGAGCGTCGCGAGCAAGGCCCGCAGGGTGGCGGGGAAGATCGGCTTGGGCAGGACGTAATCGACGTTCAGGTGGCGATAGGCCGAGCTGACGTAGCTGCTCAGTTCGGAACTGAAGACGATGATCTTGCCCGGGAAAGGCAGGGACCGGAGCTGGGTGACCAGCTCGAGGCCGTTCATATTGGGCATGTGATGGTCCGTGATCAGGAGGTCATAGGCGGAGGGGTTGGCGATCACCTTTTGGTAAGCCGCCAAGCCATCGGCGACGCACTCCACGGTATGTCCCTCCTTGGCCAATACGAGCTGCATGAGTTCCCGCAATTGCAGCACATCCTCCGCATACAGGATGCGAAGGACTCGCTTGGGCACCGTGGTCGCGGGGGCAGTTGTATCTGCACCCGAAGTCAGGATAGCATTTGCCATTACTCCTAGACTTCCGCGGTAGGGGAAGGTTCTGTGAAAAAGAAGCAAATCCCCGCCGGGCCGAATGGACCGCTCAAAATGGGTTCATTCGGCGGGCCGTTCGAGGCCGCGGCGTTTCAGCAACGGGGCGATGTAGGGCTCGCCCCCGATGAAGTTGCGGAAGAGCACCATCGCGTCCTCGCTGCCGCCCCTTGAGAGGAGCGTGCTGCGGAAATGATCGCCATTCGCGCGGGTCAGGCCGCCGTGGGACTTGATCCATTCAACGCTGTCGGCATCAAGAACCTCGCTCCAGATGTAGGAGTAATATCCGGCGGAATAGCCGCCGGCGAAGGTGTGCGAGAAGTAGGTGCTGCGGTAGCGGGGTGGTACCGGGGCGAAGGCGACGCCGTATTTTTTCAAGGCGGCGGCTTCGAAGGCCAGGACGCCTTCGACGCCGGGCACTTCCGCCGGGGAGATCTGATGCCAGGCCTGATCGAGCAACGCGGCGGCGAGATACTCGGTGGTCTTGAAGCCCTGGTTGAACTTCGCGGCGGCCTCGACCTTGTCGAGCAGGGCCTGCGGGAGGGGGGGCCCAGTCTGATAATGCCTGGCGTAGTTCTGCAGGATCTCGGGCCAGTCGGCCCACATCTCGTTGACCTGCGAGGGATACTCGACGAAGTCCCGGGGAACGCTGGTGCCGGCGAAGCGGGGATATTTCACGGCGGAGAACATCCCGTGCAAGGCGTGGCCGAACTCATGGAACATCGTGTTCACCTCGTCGTGGGTGAGCAGGGTGGGCTCGCCGGCGGGCGGTTTCAGGATGTTGAGGTGGTTGGCAATCACGGGTTTGGTCCCGAGCAGGTCCGACTGGGGCACATAGGCGTTCATCCAGGCACCCCCCCGTTTGCTCGACCGGGCATAAAAATCGCCGAGAAAGAGGGCGAGCGGCGAGCCGTCCTCATTGAACACCTCGAAAACGAACATGTCGGGGCTGTAGCCATGGAGATCGGTGCGCTCCTTGAAGGTGATGCCGTAGAGCTTGGTGGCGGCGTAAAACACGCCGTCGACGAGCACGCGGCGGAGCTCGAAATAGGGTTTCAGCTGCGATTCATCGAACGCGTAGCGCTCCTGCCGGACCTTTTCGGTGTAGAAGCTCCAGTCCCAGGCGGCGATCTGGAAGCCGCCCTTTTCCGTATCGACCACGGCCTGCATGTCGGCGGCCTCGCGGCGGGCGTTGGCCACGGCGGGCGGGGCGAGCTGGGCGAGCAACTGGTTGACGGTAGCCACGGAACCGGCGGTCTGCTCGTCGAGCTGGTAGGCCGCGTGGGTCGGGTAGCCGAGCAGAGCGGCCCGTTCGGCGCGAAGCCGGGCGGCGAGGGCGACGCCTTCGCGGTTGTCGAATTCGCCGCCCCGGCCGCCGCGGGCGAGCGAGGCTTCCATGATCTTCTGGCGCAAGGCGCGGTTGGTGAGCGAATCGAGGGGCGGCTGGCCAGTGGTGTTCTGGAGCCGGAGGAGGAATTTGCCCTCGTGGCCGGCCGTCGTGGCCGCGGCGGCCGCGGTGGTGATCTGCGCCTCGGTGAGGCCGGCGAGTTCCTCGCGCGTGTCCACCAGCACGGCGGAGGCGTTGATTTCCTTCAGGACATTTTGGGAAAACCTGGTCTGGAGGGCGGCGAGTTCGGCGTTGAGGGCCTTGAGCCGGGTCTTGTCCGCTTCGGAAAGATTGGCGCCGGCGCGGACGAAATCCCTGTAGTAGCGCCACAGCAGACGTTTCGACTCGGCGTCGAGGCCGAGTGCATCGCGCTGGTCATACAGTGACTGGATACGGGCGAAGAGCGCGGAATTCAGCCGGATGGCATCGGTATGGGCCGCGAGCTGGGGGGCGAGTTCGGCCTCGAGTTTCTGCAGCGTGGGGTTGGTGAGCGAGGCGGTGAGGATGCCGAAGGCCCGGTCGGCGCGGTCGAGCAACTGGCCGCTGCGCTCCATCGCCACGATGGTGTTCTCGAATGTGGGCTTTTCCGGATTGTTCGCGAGCACCTCGCTTTCCCGGAGTTCGTCGGCCATCCCCTGGGCATAAGCCGGGGCGAAATGCTCGTCCTTGATCAGGTCAAACGGCGGCAGTTGATACGGAAGTGAGCTGGCGGTCAGCAGCGGATTGTTGGTCATGGCAGGGGCGGACTCGGCGGCGCGGGCAGGTGCGCCGAGAGTGCAAGCGGCAAGGGAAAGCGTCGCCAAGGACGCACAAGTGCGGAACGAGGACGGATGCATGGGGGATGTGTTTCCCCGAGCAGAACAGTCCGCCGGCGATTGGCAAGGCACCCCTTCAGCGGTAACGATCGGGGATCACGGGATCTTGTTCGATCAGCTGCGGCTGCCGCAGCCGTCAGGAACGAAAGGAGAAACCGGGTTCCGGCGAGCAGGAATGTTTCATGAGGAGGGTTCCGGGGCGCCGACTCGTGCATGCCAGAAACGTATGTTCACAATAGCCGGGAATTGCATGCCCGGTTTTTGGGGCGGCGAGCGAACGGGCGCATCTGCGGGTGTCGGCGATTTTTCTGGGAGTAGCGCCGGTCTGTGATCGGTCGCCGCAAGCAGAGAAGACAAGACCACACGCCACGTTTTCGAATGCAATCTCGGCTGCGTAAAACCGGCGGGCGCCAGTCGGAGACTGGCGCTCCCGGGGCGCCGCCCCAGCCGCCACCGACAATTCGGAGATGCGCCATCGGATATCTCTGCGCTCGTCCCGTCTCTGGGGTGCCATGATTGGGAAACGCCAGAATAGGGGCGCCGAACCGATTTGCACCGCAGAGGCGGGAAGAACGCAGGGGGCAAGGACAACTCCCTCACTGGGGAAGTGCATGCGTTTGGAGTGCCATCAGCGTGATTTCTCCCTCTGCGTTCTCTGCGGTTAACCCATTCCGTCCCGATAGGAGCACTCCTCCAGCCATGATTAACCGCAGAGAGCGCAAGGGGCACAAAGAGGCGGCCTCGCCGTCTACGCCTAAAGGCGAACTACCGATACGGAACGATGCATTAGGGCCAGCCGGGCGGGTGGTCACGCCCGCGCGGCGGCGCGTTTCGCAGCCCGGCGGGAGAGCAGGCAGGTCACGGGATATTTGATCCCGAGATGAAACATGGCGAGCAGGACGAGCATGCCCGCGATGGCGTAGACCAGACCCTCGGGGGTCGTGGGCACGGCGGGCTTGAAAATCTCCCCGGTGGCGCGCGCGATCGCCGGATCGAGGTGCCGCAGGAAAACGAAAGGCCGGGTCCAGAGTGATGCGTGCTGGATGGCGGTCTGGGCGGTTTCGAGCGTGTCGACCCGGGCGATGGCATCCGTCATCACGCCGCCGAGCTTGGCCACGGCGGGATCGGCGGTGGCGGCGGTTTGAGTGATGAAGCGGTCGAGTGTGAGGCCGGATTGCGCGGCGGTGTGGTGGAACTGCTGCAGATGCCGGCGCGCCTCGTCGAGATGGCCGCCGAGCCGCTGCAGGTATTGCTGCATGAATTCCGGGATCTGCGAGAAGAGCAGCGTGCCGGCCACGCACAAGGCGCGATCCAGCAGGCCGCCACCGGCGCCCAACAGTGCCCGTCCGGGATTCATGCGCCCGCCAGCGTTGGTGCCGGCCGCAGGCAACGCAAGCCGGCGTGCGTGGGCGCATCTCAGTTTCTTGCATTTTGTAGGGCTGCCGCTGGTCGGCAGGCCGGGTTTGAATGTCACAGCCCACCGGCACGCCGACCAGCGGCGGCCCTACAAGACGGGAATCGCAGGCAGCAAGATTTTGAGATGCGCCCGGAGTGCGTCGTGCCGGCATTTCCTGCTTTCCTGAACTCCCCATTATCCATTGGGTGGTGGGAAGTCGTCCGCGTGCCCACCTCACCCCACATCGCCCTCCTTTTCACGACGTTTCCGAAGACGTCGGAAACATTTCTGCAGCGCGACGTGGCGGCGTTGCAGGCCCGGGGGCTCAACCTGAAGCTCTATTCACTCTGGGGTGGCGGCGGAGTGTTTCGCGGGCTGCCCGTGCAGACGTTTCCGAAGTGGCGGCTGATCCCGCTGTTTTTGTTCATCATTCCCTGGAACTGCCTCCGGCGGCCGCGGGTGGTCCGCGATTTGTTCGAGGGGGTGCTGACGCGCGGGGCGCCTTCGTGGCTGAACTTCTGGGAGAACCTGCTGGGGGCTGGTTTCGCCGGCTGCTTTTACCGCGAACTGCGGCGCGATCCACCGGCGCTGGTGCATGGCGCCTGGGCGGGCGCCCCGGCGACGGCGGCCTGGCTGCTCTGGCGGATCCAAGGCTGGAATTACAGCACGGGAGCGCATGCCTACGACATCTACGAACACGGCGGCGACTGGTGGCTGCGCGAGAAACTGGAACACGCGCGGTTCATCCACACCTCGACCGAGGCCGGCCGGCGGGAACTCGCCGACCGTGGCGTTCCGCCGGGCAAGATCGTGTGCATCCGCCGGGGATTGGACACTTTTCCCGCCTTCAAGCCGCTGCGGCCCGACCGCCGGCCGCTGCGGCTGCTCTGCATCGCGCGGCTGGTGCCGAAGAAAGGCCTCGACCACCAGCTGCGCATCCACGCGGCGGTCAAGGCGGCCGGGCTGGCGTTTGAAGCGCGGATCATTGGCGATGGCCCGTTGCGCGCGGGACTCGAGACGATGGCGGAGAGCCTGGGCCTGGGCGCGGCGGTGAAGTTCCTCGGCCACCAGGAGCAGCCGGAGGTGTGGGCGCAACTCGAATGGGCCGATGTGCTGTTGCACACCGGCGTCGTGGCCGCCAGCGGCGATCGCGACGGACTGCCCAACGTCATTCCCGAGGCGATGGCGGCGGGAGTCCTGGTGGTTACGTCGCCGGTCTCGGCCACCACCGAGGCCGTCAGCCAGGGACGGACGGGCCTGGTGGCGGACGTGGATTTTCCGCTGGCCTGGGTCATCGCCCTGCGCCGGCTGGGCGAGGACGACCGGCAGGCGGAATCGTTGCGCGCGGCCGCGCGGCGCTGGGTCGAGGAGAACTACGATGCGCACAAGAACACGGCGCAGCTCGTGGAGTGCTTTCGGGCAGCGATGAGCGAATGACAGATGCGGAAATATTTTCCATGTTCATCCGTAGCTAAAACAATCCCATGATTTATTACGACACCACCAAGATGGGCGCGGCGAAGCACCGCTCGGGTCTGATGCGCCTGACCTCGCGCCTGCGGGAGGAAATGGGCGGGGCGGTGACGGCGGTTGCCTGGGACGAAGGGTTTTTCGACTATGAGAATCGCGGCCGCATCGCTTTCGGAAAAGGAGACTGGCTGCTCACGGTGGAAATGTTCAGCGAGGCGGAGCGGCCGGGCTTCACCGCCTTTGTGCAGAATCCGCCCTGCCGGCTGGCGGCGATGTTTCACGACGCCATCCCGGTCAAATTTCCGCACATCAGCTGGCCGCAGAGCGTGCAGCGGCATCCCGAATACATGAAGCTGCTGGCGAACTTCGACCGGACCTGGGCCATTTCGGCGGAGACCCGGCGGGATTTCACCGGCTTCTGGCGCTGGCAGGGCGTGACGCCCAAGGCGCAGGTGGAGGTGATCGAGCTCGGGGCGGACTTCGACGGGGGCGTCCGGGTGCAGCGCGACCCGTTGATCCCGGCAGACCGTCCCGCGCTGCTGTGCGTCGGCATCGTCGAGCCGCGGAAGAACCAGTCCTTCCTGCTGGACGTGGCGGAGGCGCTCTGGGGCGACGGGGTGGATTTCGAGCTGCGCGTGGTTGGCCGCGTGAATCCCCACTTTGGCAAGCCCATCGCGGGGCGGATGGAGGCGCTGCAGAAACGAGAGCCCCGCTTCCGTTTTCACGCCCAGACGACGGACCGCGAGCTCGGCCGGCTCTATGCCGCGGCGCGGGCGGTGGTTTTCCCGACCATCGCGGAGGGCTGCGGCCTGCCCTTGCTCGAGGCCTTGTGGCGCGGCGTCCCCTGTGTTTGCAGCGACCTGCCGGTCTTGCGCGAAAACGCCGGCGGCGGCGGATGCCTCGTGGCGCGGGTCAACGATGCGGCCGACTGGCGGCAGAAACTCCGGACCGTGCTGACCGATGCGGCGGAGAGCCGCCGGTTGCAGGCGGAGGCGATGGCCCGGCCGCTGCCCCGCTGGACGGACACGGCGCAGACGCTGTTGAAGGCGTTGCGGTGAGGGGATCTGCGTCCACCGAATGGAGTTGCGGACGTTTTTTGGCAGGTCGGGGTTTATCCCCGACTGGCTGCTGCTGATAGTCGGGCATAAAGCCCGACCTACATCAATCTGACCAAGCCGACCTACATCTGCTTGACGGCGTAGCTCATCGCGGTGGCGATCTTTTCCAGATCCTCGTCGCTGTGCAGCGCGGAGACGGCGGTGCGGATGAGATCCTTGCCCGGCGGCACGGCGGGAGCGATCGACATCACGGTGAAGATGCCCTTTTCGAGCAGGGCCTGCCAGAAACGGTAGACCAGTTCCTTCGAGCCGAGCACGATGGGTATGGCGGGCGTCTCGCTGCCCCAGGTGTCAAGGCCGAGGCCCTTAAGCATTTCGCGGTAGCGTTTCGTGTTCCGCCAGAGTCGCTCGAGGTGCTGCGGCTCCGACTGCATGATGTCGATCGAGGCGGACGCGGCGGCAGCCTGGCTGGGGCTGATCGAGGCGCTGAAGAGCGTTTGTTTCGAGTTGGTACGGAGGTAGTCGATGAGTTCTTTCGTGCCCGTCACAAATCCGCCCGTGCTGGCGAGGGACTTCGACATCGAGCCGCAGACGATGTCGACCTTGTCGTTGAGCTTGAAGTGATCGATCGTGCCGCGGCCCTGGCGGCCGAGCACGCCGAAGCCGTGCGCGTCGTCGACAACCGTGAAGCAGCCGGCGTCTTCGCCGATCTGCGTCAGCTCGGGCAGCCGGCAGATATGGCCTTCCATCGAATAGACGCCCTCGACGACGAGCATCCTGGGTGTGTTGAGTGGGATGTTCTTGAGGATCTGCCGGAGATCCTCGGGGTTGTTGTGGCTGAAGCGCTCCACGCCGGCCATCGAGAGCCGGACGCCGTCCCAAAGGCAGGAATGAATGTTCTTGTCGGCGAGAATGATGTCGCCCTTTTGGGCATAGGTGGCGACGGCGGACAGGCAGGAGACGTATCCGGCGACGCTGACATGGCAGGCCTCGCGGCCGAGGAAGGCGGCGAGTTTTTCCTCGAGGGCGAGGTGATAGGCGCGGGAACCGTTGGAAATGCGGGCGCCGGTCGTGCTGGAGCCCCAGATCTTGGCTCCGGCGCCGCAAGCCTCGATGACCTTGGGATGGAAGGAAAGGCCCAGGTAATCGTTGCTGGAAAGCATCACCATGTCGCGGCCCGCCAGGCGGATATGCGTTCCCTGCTGCGCCTCCATGGCATGATAGTAGGGCTTGTATTTCAGCCGGAGCTTAGTGGCATAGTCGTCATGCGCCCGATCGATGATGGCTTTTTTGGTTTTGGTGAACAGGGAAAGGGCCATGGAAATTGGTGCGGCGACTACAGGTCAGAAAGCGAGGCATAGCAACCGCAAAGGCCCCCGCCCCCGGTAGTGCAGCGCGTATTCACGAAGGCAGCAAAAGCATGAACCACAAGGCACGGAGACACAAAGAACGAAGGAGCTGCACTCTTTGTGCCTTCGTGTCTTTGGTGAACTCCTTTCAGGAAAAGTTTTCGCCCGACGACAGGCGCAAAATCGCCCGGCTTATTCTTGGCCAACCTCTTGGACTCTTTGGTGAATCGGCGCTGCCGGTGGTGGGTCGATTGTTGTAGGTCGGGCTTTATGCCCGAGAGCCAGCCTCCGCCTGTCGGGGATAAACCCCGACCTACAAACAATCCCGCCGAATCGACAGGCCAATCGGACCCACTGCCCAACGCTCAGGAGCGGCGCGAGAGCTCCGTCATCCAGGCGTTGAGGTCCCGGACGTAGTCGGACCACGAGCGAAAGTTCCGCGCCCGCGCGGCGGTGGCCAGCTCGTCGCGCTCGCGGCTGTCCGCCAGCAGGCGCCGGAGCGCGCCGGCCAGGCTGGCGGCGTCGACCGAGTCCAGCGCGATGCAACCGCCGTCGCGCGCGGATTCGCCCAAGGCGCCGCGGGCGGAGCAAATGCAGGGCTTGCCATGCTGGAGGCTCTCGAGCACAGGCAGGCCGAAACCCTCGACCCGGGAAGGATAGACCGTGAACGCGCACCGGCGGTAGGCGGCATGCAGTGCCGCGTCGTTCACCGCGCCATGATGCGACACCGGGCGTCCGGCCTGCTGGAGCGAGTCGAGCATGGCCAGCGCCGGGCCGGCGGTGTCGGCGCGACCGAGCCCGACCAGCTCCAGTTCAAAGGCCAGGCCTTCCGACCACAGCGCTTCGCAGGCCTCGAGGAGGGCGAGGTGATTCTTGCGGCCTTCGATCGTGCCGACGCAGAGCACGCGTGGCTGCGGCGGGAGGGGAGATTTGTCATATATTATATGACAAGCATCCAACCCGTTCGGGATCGCTTGCACGGGCGGCGCATTGGCGATGCCGAGCCACGCCCAATAGTCGCGAAGGCTCGCGGCGGAATCCTCCGAGACGGCGGCCACGCCGTCGAAAATCAGCAATTCGCGCAGGTAGGCCGGCAGCCGGGCGACCGTGCCCGGCGGCGAGAGCTCGGGAAGTTTCAGGCCGATCGCGTCGTGAAAAATGGCCACCCGCGGGCCGCGCACGGAACCCAGGAGTTCCGGCAGGTGCGCGCCGACCGTGGGGGAGAACAACTCGGGACACACCAGCGCGTCGCCGTCGGGCAGATCGGGCCCGGCGCCGGTGAGCCGTTGGGCGTGGCTGACGAGGCGCTGGTGCAGGGGCCATTTTGCGCCGCGCGAACGGGCGGCGGCCTGGCCGGGACGCAATCGGGCGAGCTCGCTTGGGTTGAGTGGCCGCCACGATCCAAGATAGGGATCGTGGCAAATGGCGGTGGCGGCCTCCGTCCGGGCAAGTTCCGCGAAGAGCGATCGCGTCACGCGCTGGATACCCGTTTGCGCGCGGGTGTGGCTGGTGTGAGTGGCGTCGAGGAGGAGCAAGGGGTGGCGGCAGATTCAAGGCTGGCCTTCCAGGGGTCCCGTTCGCAGCCAGCGAATGTCCAGTCCCTGGCTGGGCTGGCCGGCGGAGGAGACCGTGACGCCGGGAAGTTCAAGGCTGAGCGTGTTGATCGCGCGGCTGTTCCATAGGATGGCCGGGATCGCGGCACGCATCACGCCGGGTCCCACGAAGGGGGCGTCGACAAGCAGTTTGTCATTGAAGAACAGGCGGCAGGGCAGCGGCCGCGCGGTACCGTCGGCGGCGAACGGTTCGGCGACGATTTGCAGTTCGACCTCCCGGTCGGTGGGGATCGGACGAAAGAGCAGCTCGACGCGCGAACTGCTGGTGCGGGTCGACCCGTTGGACGGTTGCTCCAGGCCCAGAGAGCGGTAGCGGTTCAGGTTACCTTTTGCGGTGAAGTCGATCCGGCCCTCCACGGGAGGCAATTCGGCGGCCAGTTTCGCTTCGGGTGGCATCCCGGGCGCCGGCTGGCCGGGCGTGGCAAAGGAGACGCTCCACAGGCCCCAAGCCGCCCAGAGCGGATTCGCCGGCTTGGTGAACCGCGTGAAGCGGATGGCGTCCGGAAAGCGAAGTTCGAGTTTGGCGCGCGGGGTGGAATTCCAGACGGTTTGAGGCACGACGAGGGAAAAATGCCGGTGCTCGGACGCGGCGACGGTGCCGAGCGCGACGCCGTTGAAAAACACCTCGGCGCGCTGGGGCGCATTGGGCGCGCCGGGTTGCGGATTATTCTGGGCCTCGAGAACAAGCTGCACGTCCGTCGTGGCTGGCAGCGGTTTGAAAGCCAGCGCGACGGCCGGTTGTTCCGTCCAGGCATGTTCGACATTGCCGACGGAAACGCCGCTGACCAGATGCCGAAACCCATTCGCCTGCTTGGCGAAACTGATCAGGGTGGCGTGGGGATCGAGCGGGGCCGGTTCGGTGAAGATCGCCAGTTCCCGGGTGATCGGGACTCCGTCCGGCGCGGGCGTGGTGACCCACCAGATCGCCGCGGCCTTCTCGGTCTCGGGTCCGAGCAGCCGGACGTCATGCCGGCGGCCCGTCATGAAATTCCAGGAGGGCCACGTGTAAAACGGGATGCCGCGGCGCTGGAGTTCGAGCGCGATCGGAATGACGTCCGGCCAGCCATAGTGCTCGAACACCAGCAGGACGGGCCGCCCGGCCGGATGCCGGGCCAACGCGCTCTCGATTCCCTGACGGATGCGCTGCGCGGATTCCTCGTTGGGCCCCGCCTCCAGGCGGAAGCCCATCGTGGCGATGACCGTTGCCAGGCAGCACAGCAGCACCACGGCCGGGGCGGAAAAAAGCCGGCCGAAGAAATGCGCCAGCACGCCGAGGCCCAGGAGGACGAGAAAATAGAAGACCGCGTGGTAGAATACGCCGTTGAACTGGGCCATCTGCTCCGCCTGCAGCAGGCCCCACACGACGCAAAGCAAGGCGGTCGCCGCCCACATCACGTAGGCGGTGCCCAGGAAACCGCGGAGCGGTGCCGGCAGTTGTTTCCGGCGCGACCAGCCCAGGGCCGCCGGCCCGGCGGTCGCGACCAGCCAGAGCAGCAGCATCGGGACATGGTCGAGGAAGAAGCGAAAGGACGAGGCGTTCAGTTCGGTGAAGAAGTCCTCCTGGCTGATCGAATACGTGGGGAAGGACAGGAAGTAGAGCAGCGACTGGAGGATGGACTTGTGTTCCGCCGTGTTGGCCAGGAAGCGGCGCACGATGGTGGCGACATTGCTTTCGAGACCATAGGTGCAGACATCGATGACCAGCGGAAGCAGCATGAGGGCCGCCCACGCTCCGCAAAACGAGAGCAACCCCCGGTGCGATTTCGCCCAGGCCCGCGCGCCGGGCCAGGCGGCCGCCTTCTTTTCCCGGCGCCAGTGGAGGAACGCCGCCGTCGCGCCGAGTCCGCCGACGAACAGGGGCTGGGCCACGTGGCCGTGGAAGAGCATGCCGCCGGTCACGACCACGACGGCCAGATCGCGAGTGCGGCCGGCCGCAAACGAGCTGGCGGCCGTGAGAAAACAGAGGAAGGGCATCACCAGCACATCCGGCGGCCAGATGCTGTTGAAGGCCCGGGCCACCTGGGAGAAATGTGCCATGCCGGCGAGCAGTGCCACCGCCAGAAAGACCCAGGAATCGAACCAGGACAGCAGGATGGCCAGCGCCAGCGCAAAGCAGCAGACCTGCACCGCGAGGGACGACAGCAGGTGGGCGTTGTGCGGGGCCGGGACCAGCCCCAGCCAGTCTCGCAGGACAATCTCGCTCGCGGCATAGACATAAAAGAGCACCGGCCCCGGGTGGTTGAATTGAAAGCGCGAATAGTTGCCGTAGATCTCCCGGCCGTGCTTGGCGTTGTCGATCTGCAGGGCATTGACGGCGGCGTCGCCCTGTTCGAGGAGCGGCGTCGCAAAATAATAGCTGCGGCTGGACTGGATCACGGCGATCATCAGGACCAGGGTGATGATGCCGGCGACCAGCCAGTGGGAGCGTGGAGATACGGTTTGAACCATAAAAGGGTGACTAGAACGGACCAGCGCCGCCAAAGCAATGCCGACTACCAACCGGCGATGGCCTCGAGCCGCTGGCGGTAGCGCGCACCGATGGTCGCGGGAGAAAATTTGTCCTCGATAGTCGCGCGGGCGGCGGCGCCGAGTTTTTGGGCAAGAGGGCGGTCCTGCGCCAGCTGCCGCATCCACGACGCGGCGTGATCGATGTCGGGCTCGGCCCAGGTTTGGCCCTTCGCGTAGGGTCCGTGGTTCCGGTCCAGGGTGACCAGCGAGCAGCGCACGGGGCAGCCGTTGGCGGCGGTGACAAATTCCGCGGTGCCGGACCAGTCGGTGGAAATGACGGGTTTGCCGAGATACATGCTTTCGGCAACGGCGAGGCCGAAGCCTTCCGAGCGATGCAGGGAGACGAAGCAATCGCAGTCCGCCTCCAGTTCATAAATCTCCCGGCGGGAAAGCGTGCGGGTGATGAGGGTCACATCCGGCAGCTCCGCGGCGGCGGCGCGCAACCGTTCGTAGTCGGCGGGGTTGCCGGCGATGTTGTGCACCTTGATGACGATTCCGGCGCCGTGACCGGCCAGGCCGGAGCGGCGGAACGCCTCGAGCACGGCCGCGGGATTCTTGCGCTCCGAGTAGGAGTTGAGATCGTAGAGAAAGAGAAAGAGGAATTTGCCCGCGGGCAGGCCGAATTTCGTGCGAAAATCCCCCGCCGGTCGGTCGAACGCGATCGCATGGGGCATCGTCAACACCGGCACCGGCACTTTCAGCGCGATCGCCTCGGCGGCGAAGCGGGAGGGCGCCCAGACCTCGTGGCAGTATTCCGCAAAGTGGATCCAGGCGTCGGGGAACTCGGGCAGTTCCCACGCCCAGTAGCCGATGTTGTATTTGCCGCGGCGGAAGGCCGGACCGTGATGGTAGTCGATATCGCGCATGCCTGGCGGATCGACGTGAATGACATTCACGGGATGCGGATTGTCGGACTGGAGCCGGCCGGCCAGGGAGTCGTCGGTCAGCGGGTTCTGGCAGTGCAGCTTGAGATCGACGAGGGCCAGCGGCAGGCCGGCCGCCTCGGCGGCGCGGGCCATGCAGCGCACGGACTCGCCGATGCCGAGATCGGCGCGGAAATAGCCGGTGAGGTTGAGCCCGAGCTTGAGGAAACGGCGGGCGAAGCCCGCGTTCCATGGCGAGGCGCGGTTGGAGAAATCGAAGAGCATCTCGCCGCCAAGGCTGCCGCACTTGGCGCCGCCAAGGCTACCGCACTTGTCGCCGTCGGCCTCGATCCGCTGGATGCGCAGGCGGCGGTTGCCGGCCTGGCGGCGCCAGGGCTGGAGACGGCCGATCCCGCTCACGCGACCGAGCCACGCCAGCAGGTTGCCGCGGCCCGCGCCGATCAGCTGCAAGGCCAGCGTGTGCCCGGCGGTGGTGCCGCTGGAAGGCAGGGCGAGGTCGAAACGGAACGCGCCGGGGGGCAGGCTGGCCCGCCGGGCCAGCTCACGGCCATCGAGGAAAACGCCCAGTCCGAACTGACCCTGCGAAGTCGGATCGGCCGGATCGGGGGGCAGCATTTCGCCGACGACCGACAGTCGGCTGATCTCTCCGAGCGGGGGCAAAAGGAGTGTCGCCTGCTCGCGAATCCAGTAGGAATCGGTCACGATTTCGTCGTGAAAGAGGCCCGTGAACTTGGGACGGCGGCGGGTCGACATTGGGCGCGGGAGGGGGCGCGGTTTATCGCTCAGGCATCCGGCATTGTAAATCTGGAACTAGGAGTTTGTCGGACTTGGGACCGAAAGCTGGAAAGAAGCCCGAGAATTCTGGTTTCTCGCTGTTTTCAGTGGGGCACCCATAAACAGCCGGAAGATGAGGTAACCGCTAATGGTTTCGCCAAACGGCGAAACCTTGAGTCACCCCTCCGACTAATCGTCTCCGGTTTTGGTTCCGGGGGGCTGCTAATCGCAGCCAGCAAAGCCTCCGCCTGCGATTTCAGCCGCACCGCGGCGCAAAAAAATAAGGAGTTTGTCGGGGAGGCCTGTGCGCCTTATGAAACGATTTATGGATTTTCCCCCAGTTTACGACTCAAGTCCGACAAACTGCTAGATGCTGTATTACCTTATTGCCGCCGGTTTGATTGCGCACACGTTTTTCTGGGGCCTGGGACTGGCCTGGCTGGTTCTGCCCCGGATATGGCGGCGCTGGTGGTGGGCGCTGGCTCCGGGTTGCGGGCTTGCGCTGCAATCGGCGATCGTGTGGTGGGGCGCGCATACCCCGCTGGCGGGGACAAACGCCTATGCGGGGTGGAGCGAGCTGCTGCCGTTCGCGCTGCTGGTGGCGGCGGTCTGGCGGAACGGCAGGCCGCGAGCGCTCGGATGGCTGTGGGCCGCGCGAACCGCCGGAGGCTTGCTGCTGTTTGTCGTCGTCGCGGGCTGGGTGTTGCTGTGGCCGATGGCCCAGCGGGGCAGCTGGACGCTGAGGGCTTCCTCGCTCGGGAGCTGCGATCAGGCCGACTATGCCGCCGGCGCGCGGGTGCTGCAGGAATTCTCGAAGGATGATCGCACCGGCTTCCTTGGACTCGGCGAGGTGACCCGGGTCGGCACGGCGGAAATTTTTTTCGATTTCTGGCTCCGGCTGAATCACTTTACGCCGTCGGCCCTGCTGGCGCACAACGGCGCGATCTTCGACCTGCAATTCCACCAGTTGGTAAGCGTCACGGGGGTGGTGTTGCTGCTGCTCAACGCCGCCCTGGTGTTGTTGCTGGCCCGGGTGGCCGTCGGGCTGCGCGGGACCGCGGGGCTGATTCCCGCGGGCATTTATCTATTCTCGCCTCTGGGGGCCTATGCGGTGCACCACGGGGCGCTCGGGCAGCTTTATGCGGCTCACGGCATCGCGCTGCTGACGCTGGCGGTGGTGGGTGCAGGACGGGCGCAGCGCACCGGGCGGAGCGTGTGGCCCTGGGCGCCGCTGGTCCTCGCCGCCTGCTGGATCCTCGCCGGCAGCTATAATTTCATTCTTACCGTGGCATTCGCACCGGCCGGAGCCTGGCTGATGGCGGAGATGTGGCGGCGGCGCGACTGGCGCGGGCCCGCGCGGGTGACCGGCATGGTGGCGGTCATGTTCGCCGCGTGCGCCGGCCTGTTCTGGGGGCGCTTCGACGGCTTGATCGAGCGGTTCCGATTGTTCGAGCAATACGATTTCGGCTGGCCGGTGCCGCTCCTCTCGCCGGAAGGATGGCTGGGCCTGCTGCGGGACACGGGACTACATGCCTGGCCGCAGCCGATGCGGGTGCTGCTGAGCTGTTTGGTGACGGGAACCTGGCTTGTAGGGCCGGTGCTGCTCTGGCGCTGTCGTCGCGAGTCGGCGCTGTCGGCGCTGGCGCTGGTTCTGCCCGTCCTGGCGGGCTGGGGGGTGCTTGCCTGGGAGGCGCGGACGCGGCCCAACGCCAGTTACGATGCGTTCAAGCTCTTCTCCGTTTTCTATCCTGGCCTGCTCGTGGGGCTGACCTGCTGGCTGGCGGTGGCCCGTCGGGCGCAATCGGCGCTTTTGCGGGTGGCAGGAATGGCGCTCATCGGATTGGTGCTGGCAATCAACGTGCGGGGGGCCTGGATGTTCGCGCGGGAGATGGCCCGCCCGCCATTGCGGGTCGATCATGGGCTGGTGGACTTGCGTCGGTTGGAGCAGATGCCGCAGGTGACTTCGCTCAACATGCGGATCACGGAATTCTGGCCGCGGCTGTGGGCGAACGCCTTTTTGCTGCGCAAGCCGCAGTATTTCCCGACCCACACCTACGAGGGCCGGCTCAACACGGAATTGAAGGGGGAGTGGGATCTGAGCGACAGCCTGTTGCGCGCGCTGCCGGCGCGGCGGGCGGATTACGTCGTGCTCAATCCGCAGTTCCATGTCGTGCGGATCGGCGCGCCCGGCCGGGTCAACCTGGCCTATGGTGAAGGCTGGCACGAGCGCGAAGGCCTGGGTTACAACCGCTGGCGGTGGAATTCAGGTCCGGCGGTGATCAAGATGTCCAATCCCGGCATGCGGCCGCAGCGGGTCATGCTCACCTTCCGCGTGCGGACGCTCCAGGCCTGCCGGATGCAATTGCGGCTCAACGGGGCCGACCTCGGCGGCCTCCGCGAATTGAACGGAACCGTTCAGCGGCAGCTCATCCCGGGGGTGGTATTGCCGCCGGGCGAATCCGTGCTGGTCATGGAGACCGATGTGCCGGCGGCGAAGGTCGAGGATGATCCGCGCCTGCTGGCGGTTGCGCTCTACGAGTTGACGGTCAAGGCCGTGCCCTGATCCCGTTTTCGCATCGCCAGCCCGGCGGAGCGCTGCATCAATCCGAACGAGTGCAACCTGACGAATACTGGAAGATGGCCGCGGTGGAGGAGGCCATGTGGTATTACCGGTCGGTGCATGGCCACATGCGACACAACCTCGAGAGGCAGCTGGGATCTCGATCCGCGCGCGTATTGGATGCGGGTTGTGGTTCCGGCGGATTGATCAACCGCTTGAAAAGCGCCCACGCCGGGTGGGTGTTCACCGGATTGGATTTCTCCCCGTTGGCGTGCAACTTGGCCCGGCATCGTTGTGCTGCGGAAATCGTGCAGGGATCGGTGACGGAGCTGCCGTTTGAGGCGGGAAGTTTTGATGCGATCGTTTCCGTCGATGTGTTGTGCCAGATCGACAATCCGGCCACCGCACTGGCCGAGTTTTATCGCTGTCTGCGGCCCGGCGGCGTGGTCGTCGTCAATGTGCCGGCTTACCAATGGATGTGGTCCTACCACGACGAAGCGGTGCACTCGCGCCACCGATTCGTCCGGCCGGAGATGCGGAGATTACTCGTAGGGGCGGGGTTTTGCGTCGACCGGGCCACCTACTGGAACACCCTGCCATTCCCCCTGGCCGTGTTGCGGCGAAAAATCTTTCGGCCAAGGCGGCCCACCAGTGACGTGCAAACATTTCCTGCGCCGGTGGAGACAATCTTCAACGGCCTGATGGCGGTGGAACATGCCTGGCTGGGCTGCGGCGGCTCGCTGCCGTTTGGCAGTTCGGTGCTGACTGTGGCGCGAAAATGATGACAGGATGGAGCACCCCATGACCCCGGCCCTCAGTTTTGTCATACCGCTGTATTACAGCGCGGAAACGATCACCCCGCTCGTCAAGGAGATCGAGGCGCTCGCCATCGAGGGCGGCCATGAACTGGTGCTGGTCAACGACGGCAGCCGTGACGCCACCGCGGGCATCTGCCGCGAACTCCTGCGCGATGCACGCATCCCGATCATCTTCGTCAATCACGCGCGCAACTTCGGCGAGCACAACGCCGTGCTCACCGGCTACCGGCATGCGTGCGGCGCCTATATCGTCAATCTCGACGACGACGGCCAGAATCCGCCGGCGGAAGCGGTGAAACTTTGGCAGCAGGCGAAGCACGAGGGCCTCGACGTGGTCTACGGCCACTATTCCCGCAAGGAACACTCCGCCTGGCGCAACCTGGGCAGCTGGCTGACCAATCGCATCACCGACTGGGTGCTGGACAAGCCGAGGGGATTTTACCTGTCGAGTTTCCGCTGCGTGAGCGCGTTCGTCGCGCGCGAGGTGGCGGCGCACGAGGGACCGTATCCGTATATCGACGGGCTCATCCTGCAGGTGACACAGAACATTGGCGCGTGCGAGGTGCTCCATGCCGGACGGATCGCGGGGCAGAGCGGTTACACGCTGCGCCGCCTGCTGCGGCTGTGGGCCAGCACGTTCGTGAATTTTTCCGTGATGCCGCTGCGGCTGGCGACGCTGCTCGGCCTCGTGATGGCCGGGATGGGGCTGGCCGGTCTCGCGGTGGTGTTCTACCTCTGGTCGATCAATCGCGGTCCGGACTACGGTTGGGGTTCGTTGATGGGCGCGCTGCTGGTTTTTTCCGGCACGCAGCTGGTGATGCTCGGTTTGATCGGCGAATACATCGGGCGGATGTTCCTGACGGTGAACCGCCGGCCGCAGTCGGTGGTGCGGTCCGTCGAGCGCGCGGGGTAGGGGCGGCGCAAAAAATCCCGTCATCACAGCGTAGGGGCGCAGACTTGCTGCGCCCAACCGGCATCGCTCGTGCCTGGGCGCAGCAAGTCTGCGCCCCTACCTTTCTCAGCTGCCGGCTTCCAGCCGGCGCCAACGGGCGAGCTCGTGCTCCATGGCTGCTTGGATCCCGGCGATGGCGGGCGCGGGTGGTGTCGGCTTGAGGCCGAGCAGGTAGAAGAGGGCAGCGCAGGCGAGAGCGTGGTCCCGGGTGTCGCGCGCTCCGTCCCAGTTGCGTGCGAGGTAATCACGGCACCAATCCCTGAGCGCCAGCGCCGCGATCCGGTCGCCCCAGCGTTCGACGAGCCGCCGGGTGTTCTGCTCGTCGCGTTGCTTGCGGCCGGGCGACTGGCTGAGGTGATGCCGGGCGACGCTGCGGAGCGCGACGAGGTTCTGCCGGCCGGCGGCGAGGGCGCGCAGTGCGAGGTCGATATCCTCGCAGCCGTTTTGAAACCCCTCATCAAAGCCGCCGAGCGAGTGCCAGAGCTCCCGGCGCAGGGCGAAACAGGCCCCGGTCAGGGCCGGCGTGGCGCGGATGCCGCGCATTTTTTCCCAGAGCGAGGCATCCGTCGCATGGGCCGGTTTGCCCTTGTGGTTGAAATAGATCCCGGTGTGGTCGACGGCGCCGGTGGCGGCGTTGAGCTGGACGTTGCCCACGAGGCCGGCGTCGGGGAAACGGTCGAACGCGGCCAGCATCGGTTCCAGCCAGCCGGGCAGCAGCAACAGGTCGTTGTTCAGAAAAAACAGGAACTCGCCTCGGGCGGAGGCCGCGCCGCGGTTGCACGCGCCGGCGAAGCCCAGGTTTTTCTCGTTAAGAAGGGTGTGGCACGGGGAGGGAAGGCGGGCGGAGTCATTCGCCGGGCCGAGGCCTTGCAGCCACTCGCGTGTGCCGTCGGTGCTGCCGTCGTCCACGAGGATGATTTCACGGGCGAGGCCGGCCGGCAGGGTTGCCCGCAGGCTGGACAGCATGGCCTGGGTGAACGGCAGGCAGTTGTAGAGCGGGATGATGAACGAGACTTTCATGCCGGGCGGCCTATTCCGTGCGAAGCGAACGGGGATCACGCTTAGCGTGCCAGAAGCGCTGAACACTGACCACTTTCCTTCTTTCATCCACGCGGTAGATGACAAGATAGGGATAACTCAAGAGTCGTCGCACTCCAGGGCGGGAGCGAATGATGGCGCCTCGCAACGGCATCGTCGCCAGAGATTGTCCGACTTCCAGCAGTTCGTGGCCGACCTTTTCCGCCGCCATTGGGTTGTCCTGAGCTATATAGCTTGCGATCTCACCCAAGTCACGAATCGCCGGCTTAGCCAGGATTACCTGGTAATCCATTTCTTGAGATTCCGGCGGACCTCTTCGATGGGGACTCCGCCTTCCTCGACGAGAGAACGGTCGGCTTCGTCAATGGCGGCAAGCATTTCAGGCGACTCCTCCTCGGTCAGCCACTTGATCAAGGCGGCTTGCTCTTGCGGCGAGAGGGCGATGATAGCTTCTTGAATCTCGGCCAGCTTTGTCATGACGGTCACGCTAGTCGGAGTGAGGCCGGAGGCAAGTCTGGGCATGGATCACGGCCCTAACCCGCCTACAGCAGCCGCTTCAGGTATTCGCCGTAGGCGGACTTGCCGAGCTTCCGGATGTTGGCCTCCATGCCCGCGCGGTCGATCCAGTTTTGTTTATAGGCGATTTCCTCAAGGCAGGCGATTTTCAGGCCGGTGCGGTTCTCGAGCACATTGACAAACTGGGCGGCCTCCATGAGCGAGTCGTGGGTGCCGGTGTCGAGCCAGGCGGTGCCGCGGCCGAAGAGCTCGACGTGAAGCCGGCCGCGCTCGAGATAGAGGCGGTTGAGGTCGGTGATCTCGAGCTCGCCGCGCACCGAGGGTTTCAGGCCGCGCGCGATCGACACCACCTCGGTATCGTAGAAATAGAGTCCGGGCACGGCGTAGTTGGACTTCGGCTGCCGCGGCTTTTCCTCGAGGGAGAGCACGCGGCCGTCCGGCGCGAACTCGACGACGCCGTAGGCGCTGGGATTGGCCACATGGTAACCGAAGATGGTCGAGCCGGTCGTGCGCGCGGCGGCTTCCTCGAGGGATCTCACGAATTCGGCGCCATAGAACAGGTTGTCGCCGAGCACGAGGGCGGAGGGTTCCCGGCCGGTGAGGAAGCCGGTGTCGGCGGCGATGTGGAACGCCTGGGCGAGGCCCTCCGGGTGGGGTTGCTCGGCATAGCTGAACCGGAGCCCGAGGTTGGCGCCGTCGCCGAGGAGCTTGCGGAAGAGGGGCAGGTCCTGCGGCGTGGAGATGATGAGGATTTCCCGGATGCCGGCGAGCATCAGCACCGACAGGGGGTAATAGATCATCGGCTTGTCGTAGACCGGCATGAGCTGCTTCGAGACCGCGATGGTCAGGGGATAGAGCCGGGTGCCGGAGCCGCCAGCGAGGACAATGCCCTTGCGGGCATTGCCGGTTGAAGTGGAAAGATTAAGTTTAGGTTCGGACATCAGCGTTCGAGGGAAGGGCATTGCCCCTGCGGGCATGGCCAGTTGAAGTGGGAAGTTTAAGTTTAAGCAAACTGTCAGCGGTCGAGGGATTGCCGGATTCCATGGCTTCAACCTAAACTTTGCGCTTAAACGAGCGTTTGGGCGCCTGCGCCCAAACGCTCAAGTTTGTAGGAACCATCGAGGATCGATTGCCACCAGGGCTGGTGATCGAGATACCACTGCACCGTCCGGCGGAAACCGGAAATATGATCCTGTTGCGGGGCCCAGCCCAGCTCGCGTTTGATCTTCGTCGCGTCGATGGCGTAACGCAGATCGTGGCCGGGGCGGTCGGTGACGAAGGCGATCTGCCTGGCGTAGGACTGGCCGTCGGCGCGCGGGCGGAGTTCATCGAGGAGGCTGCAGAGCAAACCCACCAGATCGAGGTTCCGGCGTTCGTTGTTGCCGCCGATGTTGTAAGTCTGGCCGGGCCGGCCGCGGGCAACGACGGTATGCAGCGCCTCCGCGTGGTCGCCGACGTAGAGCCAGTCGCGGATGTTCTCGCCCTTCCCGTAGACCGGGATGGAGTCGCCGCGCAGGGCCTTGAGGATGACGACCGGGATCAGTTTTTCCGGAAACTGACAGGGGCCGTAGTTGTTCGAACAGTTGGTGACGAGCACCGGCAGGCGATAGGTGTCGGCCCAGGCGCGGGCAAGATGGTCGGACGAGGCCTTGCTGGCCGAGTAAGGGGAATGCGGATCGTAAGGGGTGGCTTCGGTGAAAAGCCCGGTCGCGCCGAGCGACCCGTAGACCTCGTCGGTGGACACATGGAGGAAGCGGAATTGGTCCCGGGCGGCGCCGGCCAGTGACTCGAAATGAGCCCGCGCGGCCTGGAGCAGCGTGAAGGTCCCGATGACGTTGGTTTGGATGAAGGCGCCCGGCCCATCAATGGAGCGATCCACATGGCTCTCCGCCGCCAGGTGCATGACCCAATCCGGCCGGAAAGCGGCAAACAGCGCGGCGATGGCCGGGGCGTCGCAGATGTCGGCCCGGGCGAACTGATAGTTGGGATGCGCGGCGAGGTCGTCGAGCGAGTGTCGATTGCCCGCGTAGGTCAGGGCGTCGACATTGAGCACCCGGTGCGGGGTGGAGGTGAGAAGCAGGCGGACCAGATTGCTGCCGATGAAGCCGGCGCCGCCGGTGATCAGGATTTTCATGAAGACTAGTATGAACCGCGAAGGGCGCGAAGAGACGCGAAAATCAGGGGCGGGTGAGAATGATGCGTTCCCATTCGAGACGGGGATAAGAACCGAAATTCACCAACAAGCCAAGCTGGAGTCCGGTCACTTTCAGGTAGTTGATGAGAACCTGGGCGCGATGTTCGTCGGTCAAGTGCTTGGCCGCCTTCAGCTCGACGATGATTTTGTCATAGCACTCGTCGCGGAATAGCAGGTCATCAGACATGGCCTTCGCGGTTCTTTGCGCCCTTCGCGGTTAGCCCGCTTTTCGCCAGCGGCGGAGGTCGCGTTCGATCGCGGCGTGGACCTCGGTGAGCTTGATGCCGGTGGCGATCAGTTTGCCCGAATCCATGACGCAATTGGAGCGCGGGGTCTTGGCGGTGGTGGTCATGAACTCGGTCTCGTCCTTGAAGAACTCGAATTGCTTGGTGGAGACGCCGGTTTGTTTGATGAGGTCCACGACCTCCCGGGTGGTCACCTGGCCGGGATTGGTGATGTTGTAGGTGCCGAACGGCGCGCGTTTTTCCCAGCAGGCAAGGGTCGCCGCCGCGAACTCGTCGAGTTGGGAGATGGAATTGGTCGCATCGAGCAGGCGCGAGTAGCGCATGAGTTTGCTGAGGTAATTGCGCGGACCGTCGATCTCGTTGAACGGGATGCGCAGCCGCCAGACATAGGCGGCCGGGGCACCCGCGAGGACTTCCTCGCCGAGCCCCTTGCTGCCGGAATAGAAGCTGCAGTTGTTCGTCCGGAAGGTGAAATTGGGGGTGTCCGCCTCGGTGAAGCCGGAACCGTCCGCCCGGGCGCCGGTGAAGATGCAGCCGGAGGAGACATGGCCCCACGGGATGCCGGCATCGGCGCAGGCCTGCGCCACGACGCCGGGCAGGACGGCATTGCCGAGCAGGCACTCGCTTTGGTGGAGTTCGCAGGCGTCGACATTGGGCTTGCCGGTGTAGCCGGCGGCGTTGATGAGGAAGGCGGGCTTCTCTTGGCGGAGCAGGGCAGTCAGCGCGGTGCCATTGGTATAGTCAAAGTCGGCCCGCCGCACATTGCGGAAGGGGACGCCTTGGCGCTGGAGCAAGGACTGGTAGGCCGAGCCCACATAACCGGAACCACCGAGCAGATAAATCATATGGAAGAGAAAGTGAGAGTGAGAGTGAGAGTGAAAGTGGAGTCGGGCGCTTACAACCAGCGGTATTTTGGCTGAAACATCCAGGCCGCGGGTGCTATTTGCGCCGGTAGTCCCCGCGGCTGAAATATTTTTCCAGCCAGACGTAGGCGCAGATGAAAAAGTAGCGGCTGCCCATCTCCTTGATCTTAAGCTTGGCCTCGCCGAACTTCCGGTTTTGCCACGAGATGGGGATGACGGTCCAGGTGTAGCCCCGGACGATGGCCTTGAGCGGGAGCTCGACCGTGAGGTTGAAATGGGGGGCAAGATAGGGCCGGCAACCCTCGATGACGGTGCGCCGGTAGGCCTTGAAGGCATTGGTCGTGTCGTTCAGGGCGATGTTGAAGCCGAGCCGCACGAGGAAATTGGCCAGCCGGTTCACCAGGAGTTTTACGTGCGGATAATCGATGACTTCGCTGCCCTTGATGAAACGGCTGCCGAAGACGCAGTCCCAGCCTTCGCTGAGCAAACGCCAGTATTGCACCGCGTGGGCGGGGGAATCGGAGGCGTCGGCCATCATGATGACGCAGGCGTCGCCCCGCATGTGGTGGAAGCCGCACAGGACGGCACGGCCGAAGCCATGCTGGCCGGTGTTCTTCACCGGCACCAGCGTGGGCACGGACTGCTTGAGTTGCTCCAGCACCGCCCAGGTGCGGTCGCGGCTGCCGTCGTCGACGACCACAATTTCATGCGGCACTCCCTCGCGCTGAAACGCCTGATGGATGTCCGTGACCGTCGCTGGCAGGGAATCCTGTTCGTCCCGGGCGGGAATGACGACGGAATAAAGGGAAAGCGGCGCGTGGGGCATGCAGGTGGAAATCAGCGCGGGGCGGAGAGATCAAGCCAGTCCGGATGCTGTTCGGCATGCCGGGCGATTTCCTCCAAAATGGCGGCGACCGGGATCGCGGGCTGCCATTGCCAAAGCCGCGCGGCCTTGGCGTGGTCCAGTACGATCCAGGGAATGTCGAACGGGCGCGGGGTGCCGTCCGGCGCGACGGCATGGGGACCGAAACGGTTTTCGCACCAATCGCTCAACTGGCGCAGCGACATGGCGGAGGCGGCGCCGCCGGAAAGATTCGCGATGCGATCGGCGGCGTCGAGTTTCGGCGCCGCCAGCTGCTTTTCGAGCAGCGGCGCGAGATCCCGCGGGTGCAGGCAGTCGCGCACCTGGTGGCCGTGGCCGCCGAAGCCGAGGTATTTCAGCGGGCGCTTCCGCAGCCAGGCGTTGATCCAGTAGGCGAAGATGCCCTGGTCAGCGCGGCCGAACTGCCCGGCTCCGGCCAGCACACCGCAGCGATTGATGAAAACGGGGAAGCCGAACGTCTCGCCGTATTCCAGCGCGAGCGCCTCGGAGGCGAGCTTGGTCGCGCCGTAGAGCGAGATCGGCGCTGTGGTGGCGAAGGTTTCATCGAGGCCGGCGGGGGAGATGCCAGGTGGGAGGAGGTGCGGGGTATGAGGTCTGAGGTGAAAGGCGCCGTTGGCGGCTTCGACCGGCAAGGCTGCCAGCGGGGCGATCGAGTAGACCCGGCTCGTGGAAAGGAGGATGAAACCGGCCTTGTGGGTCTTGCAGTATTCGAGCAGATGAATCGTCCCGAGAAGGTTGTGGTCGACGAGTTCGCGGCTGCTGGTCCGGCCGTCGATGCCCGCGAGCACGCTCGGATTGGCGGCGGCATCGAGCACGAAATCGGCGGCCGGCAGCGACTCCATGGCCGCGCGGTCGCGCAGGTCCGCGGTGAAGACCTTGAGGCCGAGTTGCTCCAGGGGTTCGCGGTTGGTCTCACTGCCCGGGCGGATGTAGTTGTCGAAACCCGTGACTTCGTGGCCGGCGGCGAGCAGGCAGCGGGCGACGGTGCTGCCGGCAAAGCCGCAGATGCCGGAAATCAGGATTCGCATGGCCGCCGAGCCAAGCAGAGGCCCCCCGGCAGGTGAAGCGGGAAATCTCGATTTAGTGGGCAAAGACCCGGAGTGTTTTTAACCACTAATTGCAGACCTCCGTGCTGAGCTTGTCACTCGGCCACAAGGGAACGGTCCACGGAGTATCGGTGATAATGGCGTGACCTCTTCCCGTGATGGATGCTGTGCCGGCGATCTTCATCTTCCGCCGAGCAATAGATGTGCCCCGGCGCGGGCGTCTGGTTAGCCGTCTTTACGACAGTTCCCGATAAATGTGTCGGAAATCTCCTCATGCGCCGTGGCATAGGTCACACGAGTAGGCGAACTTTCGATTGGTAGGATACGATAGGTGACGTAAGCCACCGGTCGGGGTGGCCGGAAATAAATCGCGAAAATCAGCAGTCACTTCGTCGCTTCTTGTTTTTCCATCGCCAATCCCGATCATACAAATAACTCGAACCGGCCGGTCAGCTACGATGCGCAGATGCCACGGATACTTACCGAATGCCGCAACGCTTTCCTCGGCGCGCTGAGAAGCACGAAGGTCATTTGTGCTCACGTAAAATGTCTTTGCGTGTTTCGACTCCTTTTCGATGGTCACGCAGCCGGTGAGCAGCGTGAAACTGAGTATCACCAGTAGGTGAGATACGATTTTCATGTTTTGCCAACAGTGTTATTGTGCCGCACTCGAAAGGCGCACTGGAATGGGGTTCATGGCGGCATAACAAGCCACAAATTGCTCAGGTTCACGGGCGGAGATTTTGAGTGCGGCATTTTGTGGTTGCGGTAGGCGCCGCAAAAAACCGCACTGGAAGCCAGCAGCGGGCCGCTACTACCATGGACAAGCAGCCCGTGTCATTTCCGCAGTGGAAGCAGGTTTTGGAACAGACCGGCTTCCCTCCCCGGCAAAAAGCCGCTTACACGAGGGAGATCATCACCTTCCTCAAGCACTGCAAGACGCACCGCGCCCCGGCCGCACCCGAGTTGATGCGGCAATACCTTCGACCAGCCGAGGGCGGGCTCATGCGACGCGCTTCAACCTTCGCCCAAGGCTTCGGCCTGACAGGCGAGCGGGCTCGCTCAATCAGCCCTGACAGATTCCCTTAGTAGTCTATTAAACTACAAACTCCTGATGATCCCATGTACAATCCCGCTACCTCCCTCGGGGCACTACAACTGCCCGCCGAGTTGATTCTGGCCTTGTTCGAAGCTGCCGATCAGGCGGTCCGCCGCTCTGTCGGCAAATACAAGCGTCGCCCGCCCAAGCGCGGGCTGACCATCCAGGTCGGAATCGACACGCCGCTGTGGAACGAGCTGGTGCGGCAGGTCGTGCCGTTGCTGCGGAAGCGCGGCAGCAAGGTGCACCTGGCCCGGATCCTCGGGCTGCCGCGGCAACGGTTGCAGGTCTGCCTGAAGGCCAAATCGGCGTGTCTCGACGCAGAGCGCACGCTCCTGCTGCTCGGGTGGCTGGCCAAGCAGCACAAGGGCCGCGAACTGGTGTAGACCAGACAGTCTCCATAGTAGTCTATTAAACTACAATGGAGCAAGGACTCGCTTGTAGTTTAATAGACTACTAATGGTGGCTGCGGTAGTCTCGGTTGCAGGCTGCGCCACGCGGTTCCGGACGGACGGAACACTCAGAACGTGGCGGTCAGCGAGAGCGAGTAGGTGCGGCCGCGCCAGTCGCCGTAGGGCTGCACGCCGGCGCCGGAGGGATCGTTGGCATATTTGGGGAAAGCGGCATCGAACACATTGTTGACGCGCAACTGGCCGCGCAGGCCGTAGCGGTTGCTTTTCCAGGGCAGCCAGCGGCGGAGGTCGGCCTGCAGCCAGGCGTCGAACTGCCAGGAGGACGCAATCCGATCGGATTCCTGGCTGGCCCACTCGGTTGCCGGCAGGATGCGCTGGCCGAAGTAGTGGCCGTCGAGGCCGAATCCGTTTAGCTGGTCCAACCAGCTGGCGCCGAAATTCAGGCGGTGTCGCAACAAGCCGGTGGCGGTGCCGTCGGGCTGATCGAGTTCGTCCACCACCGGCGAGGTGACCAGCAGCTGCCGGTCGTAGCGCTGGAAATAGACCCCGCGGCCATAGAGTTCGAGCGTGCCGCCGAGGCATTCCGTCCAGGCATAGTCGAGGGAGACATTCCAGTTCTGGGAGTGACGCTGCGCGGCGTTGACGTTGCCGGTATACACGAAGGTGATCCGGCCGCCGGCATCGCGCACCACCCGGCTGGGAAACAGGCTTTCGACGTTCACCGCTCCCTGGATGTCGAGGGTGAACAGTTCATCGGTCTTGCGGGTGTCGACAAAATCCAGGCCGGCGCGCAGCCGGTGGACTTTGCCGCGTTGAAAGATGAGGCCGGCGGATTGGGTGATGGCCGCTTCGGTGCGGAGGCCCGGATCGAGCGGTTCGGAGGTGCCGACGATGTAGCTTTCGCCGAGGATCGGGTCGGCCACCAACGCGCTTTCGCTGCCGCCCCCGCCGCCGGGAACGGCAATCTCGCCGCTCATGTGCGGGGTGGGGAAACGGTTCGAGCCCGAGACGCTGCCGCGGAAGGCCAGCCCGCCGACGAACTCCGCTTTCAGCGCCAGGGTCGGCGCGAGGTAGGCTTCGCCCGCCCGGTCGGAGGCGATGCCCCGCACCGCGAGGTCGGCCTCCAGGCTCGTGAGCCACCGTGGCAGCCGGCTCGGCGGCAACAGCGGCGCCTGCAACTCGCCGAAGGCGCTGTAGCGCTCGAGAACGCGGCTGGACCAGGCCAACGGGGTGCCGACGAAACCGCCGTTGCCGTAACGCCGGTAATCAGTGAAAGGGGCGAGATGGATCCGGCGGTAGTCGCCGCCGACGTTGAGCACGCCCCGGCCGGTGGGCAGGTTCAGGGACTGGTTGGTGACGCGCAAGGCGGTGTCGAGGGTATCGTAGTCGCTCAGCGTGATGAAACTCCCACGGCGGTTCCGGTAGATCAGCACCTGGTCATAGAATTCCTGCGGCGGGCCGTGAACCTGGGTGTCGCGGAGGGGATTGTATTTCCCCTCATTCACCAGGATCTGCCAGTTGCGGGGGTCCGCCTCGACGTATCCGCGCAAGCGGGTGAGGCTGCGGGAATATTGCGTGTCGAGCGTCACGCGCCAGTCGGCGGGGAGCTTGAGCAACGCGCCGAACACCGCGGAGGTCATCTGCAGTTTCGCTTCGCTGTAGTCGGGACCGAGCGCCACGGGGGTTTCGTTGACCGACACGATGACGTCCTGCCCGAACGGATTGAAGGGCGAGGTGGCCGGCAGCGTCAGGTCCTGGAAAAAAACATTGAAACCGCGATTGATGACAGCGCGCGAATGGGCGAAGTCCAATCCGAGCTGGAGCCAGGGGAACGGATCGCTGGCGACGGAACCAAACCAGGTGTTGCGCCGCTGGCGCCGGCCGTAGGCGAAATCCCGGCTCACGGGTGAGCTCGCCATCCCACCCGGGGCATCGAACAGAGCGATGCTGCGCACTCCCTGCCGGCCGGCGAAGGCGGCGAGTCCGCCGGTGCCATTGGCGCCGGGAGCCACGGAGGTGAAGGGCGAAGTCCCGGCGCCAAACAACGGGGCCCCGCTCGCGCTGCGGACGTTGGGCGTGGCGCGGAAGAGGCTGGCCGCATTCACGCCGTGGGTGGCGGCGCGCGCCTGCAGCAGGCCGAGTTCGTTCTCGGTGGGCGGCAGGTAGCGGGAGGAAGTCAGGTTCAGTCGCACGCGCAGGCGCCCACCCAGGAGGCTGTTGCCATGCTGCAGGGAGAAGGTGGACTCTGGGGCATCGTAGCCGCCGACCACGTTGGTATACGTGGTGGTGATCTCGGTGGTGTCGATGTCCGGCCGGAGCACGATGTTGATGACGCCGCCCACGGCGTTGCCGCCATAGAGGGCCGCGGCCGAGACGGGGAGCACCTCCACCTGCTGAATCAGACCCAAGGGGATGAAATTTACGTCGGGGGCGTCGAGGCGGCCGGTCTGGGCCTGCAGGGTTTCGGGCAGGCGCCGGCCGTTGACGAAGACAACGGTTTCATTCGACTCGAATCCGCGCAAGCGGAGGTTGCTGCTGCCGGTGGTGACGAAGTCCTTGGTGGCGTTCTGCTCGGCTGGGCTGGCGGCGGCGTCACTGTCGAGCAGCTCGCGCTGGAGGAATTGATTCAGGTTGATGACGCCGCTGCGGGCGATCTGTTCGCGGGTGTAGATGGCGTAGGGCAGGGCGTCGTCGGGAGTGCGGGGCAGGTCGAGGTTGCCGACGGCGCGGCGGGAGACGAGGTCGGCGTCGCGGGCGGTGCGGAGGGAGTTGGATTCGGCGCGGACCACGATGGGATCGAGTACGGTGATTTCGTCGGACGGGTGCAGGCGCTGCGGTGCGAGCGTAAGGGTGCGATGCGGCTCGACCCTGACGCCGGCCAGCTGCAGCGGGCGGTAGCCCCCGGCGACGACGAGCAGCCGCCAGGTGCCCGCGGGCACGGCGGGAAAGGTGAAGTCGCCGCGCTCATCGGTGACAGCGGACAGGTCGCTGCCGGCGATGCGCACGGTGAGACCGGACAAGGGGCTGCCGTTGGGCAGGAGCAGGCGGCCGCGGATCACGCCATTCGCCGGCGCCTGGGCGGTGACGACGAACTTGCCGCGACTGTTGCGGCGGGCCGCGAACCCGGTGTCGTGGAGGAGGTGTGCTATCGCGTCGGCGGGCTCGAAGCGGCCGGTGACGGCGTTGGACTGTACACGGGTCAGTTCGGCGAAGGAGAAGAGCACCTCGGCCTTCGCCTGCCGGGAAAAAGCCAGCAAGGCGTCGGCGACTGGTTGGGCGGGTAGGTCGAACTCGGTCGATTCGCCGCGAGCGAGCGCGGGAAACAGGAAACACAAACCGAGCAGAAGCGAATAAAAGGGAGTGGAGTTGAAACGCACGAGGAGGTTGAGGGATGGGCGGTTGATGCCTTCGCCAGGCGAAGAGATCAACGCTTGCTGCGCAGCCCCACCTCCACGGAGCCGTTGGATTTGCGCGTCACCGTTACCGGCAGGATTTCTTCCAGCGTGGTCAGAAATCCATCGAGATCATCGAGGTTGAACCGTCCGCCCACGGTCAGTTGGGCAGCTTCGTCCGTAACTGTGATCTCGCGGCCGTGGTGGCGGGCGAAGCGGGCGAGGGCTTCGCGCAAGGGCACGCCGTCAAATACCGTCTGGCCCTGGCGCCACGCGAGGTCACGCTCGAGAGCGGCCGGGGTCAGCGTTTGCACCGAAACGACTCCGGATCGGACAGAAAACTTGTCGCCGGCAGTGAGCGCCACCGGAGTGGCGGCCTGGCCGGCGGCATCACCCGGGCGGGCCTGGACGGAGCCCTCGGTCACGGTGACCTCGAGCGAGGCGGGGGAATCGCTGCGCACGTTGAATTGCGTGCCGGTCACGCGGACCGAGCCGGCGGGCGTTTCCACGATGAACGGTCGGGCGGGATCCTTGTGCACAACGAAGAAGGCTTCGCCGGTGGCGAGGCGGGCGTGGCGTTTGGCTCCGTCGATGTCAATCTGGAGTCTGGTGCGGGCGTTGAGTTCCACGCGGGTGCCATCGGCCAGCGTGAGGGCCTGGCGCCGGGCCGTGGGGGTGGCGAACTCTTCGAACTGGGATTCCGGGCGGACGAGCCAGAAAACCAGCGCGACTGCCGCAGCCGCTGTCAGCGCCACACTGGCCATCAGTGGCCAGCGCGACCAGGGATGCGGCCGGGCAGTTGCAAGCGATGGCTGAACTTCCGCCGACAGTTCCCTGATGCCTGCAAGCAACGGCATTTGCTGTTCGAGGTCGGCGGAAAATTGGCAATACTGCGAGAGCAGCGTGCGGTGGGCGGGGTCCGCGGCGAGCCAGGCGTCGAGGGCGATACGCTGCGCGGAGGAAAGGACGGAACCGTCGAGACGGGCGGCCCAGAGCGAGGCCTGCTCCTCGGCGGTGGGATTCAGGTGCGGCGTGGACGTATTCACTGGCGGACCTCCTGGTCGGATGAGTGGGGGTGGGGCTTCGCGGCATGGTCGGACTGGGTCAGCAGTGCCAGTCGTAGCAGTCGCAATGCCCGCGCGTGTTGTTTTTCGACCGTGCTGACCGTGATGCCGAGTTTTTCGGCGATTTCCTGGTGGGAAAGTAGTTCGATTTTGCGCAGGAGCAGGACGGCGCGGCAGCCTTCGGGCAGTTGCGCGATGGCGGCCTCGAGTTGCGCCAGTTCCTGGCGGGCCATCACCTGCTGGACGACGCCGGGGGTGGTTGAGATGGCGTCCACCGAAGGTGGGGTGGAGGCGATCGGCGCGATGCTGCGGCGCTTGAGCCGGTTGATCGCAAGGCGGCGGGCCGTCGTGTAGAGCAAGGCCTCGGGGTTTTTCGCCGTCCGCTTTTTCACCGCCGGTTGCACACGAAGGTAGGCATCGTGGGCGATGTCCTGCGCTTCGGTGGCATTGCCGAGCAAGCGGGCCAAGTAGCGCCGCAACGGGGCAATCGTCGCGCGGTAGAGGCCGGCAAAGTCGCGGTGGTTGGCGGGTTCCTCAGGCATGGAGAGGTTAGGTTGGGTTCATCCTGAATTCCGCACTTGGATTTGCCACAAAAGGCACAAAAAACGCAAAAGTTGAAATATATCTGGTGTTCGCTGCGGGCTCACCCCGCAGGTGAATGGCTTGGGAAGCAAGATTCCAAGTGTATTACTCTGCGTTCTCCGCGTACTCTGCGTTTCAAATGCGTTTTCTGGGTTCATATCTTACCCTTGATGACAATCGAGGGCTATCAACCCGCCATCCGGATGGCAAAAAGATTGCGTGAGGCGTCAGGTTGATCAACAGGCGGTCAGCCGGCGGATGGCGCCCAGCGCGAGCAGAGCGAGGACAAACCAGAAGTTGATCGCGCCCCCACCGCCACCACCCGCTGACGGGGCCGGGGTGGGGGTCGCGGTGAAGGTCAGCGTGGCCTTGTTGCTGGTGGCAGAGCCGAGGGCGTTGGTGGCCACGACGGTGTAGTCGCCGGTGTCGGAGGTGCGGGCATTGGTGAAGCGCAGGGTGGTGCCCGTGGCGCCGTTGAATGGGTTGCCATTGAAATACCATTGGTAAGTCGGGCGGTGGCGGCCTCATCGAGGCGGATGCAGCGGGCATTGGGTCATGGGAGACATTCACGCTTACCGCGCCGACACCAATTGCATGGTGAGCCGCTTATTCAGCATACCACATATAGGCGGACTAATCCGCCATGGGCTTAGTGGCAACCAACAGAAACTGCCGTCCGCGAATCCGCCAAAACCAGGGGAGGGCAATATAGAGGCGAACGAAGAACATGGGATATTCCGGGGCCTTCACCATGGTGAAGGGTAGGAATTGCGGAGTAACCAATTCGAGCTGGTAGCCGGTGATCTCCATCGCTTCACCGAGGGAGGTTTCGGTCAGATAAACATGGTGGTCGTAGAAATCCCAATATTCGCCGTGGAGGTATTTGATGTTGGGGCCGACGGCTATCAGCCGTCCGCCAGGCTTGAGGCAACGCAAGGCATGACCCAAGGTGCGACTGAGGCTTTGCTTGTCCGGAAGGTGCTCAAAAAAGTTGCTCGTAAAGACGACGTCCAGGCTGTCATTTGCAAGCGGCCATGGCGCGGCACAATCCTGCTGGATGAGTTCGACGTCCGCAGCCAACTGTCGGGCGACAGAGGGATTCAGGTCCATCGCCAGTTTTTTGCTGGCTTCAATATTATTGATGAATTCGCCATAGCCGCAGCCCAAGTCCAACACCCGGGCGTCGGCGGGAACCCAGCGTTGGAAATATTCGCGAGTCAGCATCCGCCAGACCTGGTTGCGGTATTGGGCCGTGCGGGCGAAACGCCGATGGTAGATCAGGGAGAGTTCTTGCGGAGTGTTTGCCACGGTTGTCTGTGGGAGCGAGCTTGCTCGCGATGTCTGGAGCCAAATCGCGAGCAAACTCGCTCTCGCAAAATTTCAACTGTATGGATCCGGATCAGGGGAGAGGAGTGGGGGCGGGAGTCTGATCAGGGCTGACCTGGCTCGGTGGCGAGGCGGGTGGTTAGATAGCGCAAGACGAGGACCGGCTCATGGGGACTTTCGATCGGGCCCTGGCCATGATTCTTCGGCAGACGCAGCTTGATCCGGGCGGTGGGCTTTTCGTTCCAAAATTCCCGGAGGATGCGGGCGCGCAGGACACCGGGTCCGATGAATGGGCTGGTGAAAACAAGGTGCTCGTTGAACCATAGTTCGACCGGCAGAATTTTCTCTGCGTCCGAAGCAAAGCGCGGAAACGCGACCAGCTCCAGTTCCACGTCGGCGGCCGCCGGGGTGGCGGTGAATTGCAAGGTGGCATCAGCCAGGCCGGCCGTCGCATTGTCCTGGTTCAGGGCGAACAGTCCGGCGAAGTGGTAGTCCACCCAATTTCCCGAGGCCGTGAAGTCGATGCGACCATCGGCGGGTGACAGGGGCACCGGCTCGGCCACCAGCCGCAGTTGCGAAAGCACGAAAGGGAATTCGCCGGCGCTTTCAGCGGGGGAAGAAAAATCCATGCTGACCGTTTGCGCCTGGCGTGCGACCAGCGGCAGTTCGATCCGCCAAGGGGGCGGACCGGACACCGTCGCCCGGCAACGCTCCGCCGCCCCGAGGTGATGGACCACCAGCCAGGATGCTTCAGGGAAGGAGGGGAAAGTGCGATCCGGACGCGGGCGCAGTTCCAGCAGCAGGCGGCCCGCGGTGTTTGGCCGGATCGAGAAGTGAATGCGGGGGGAGGCGAATTCCGGCACGCCGTTGAGCGGGTAAACTCCGCGCATGTCGGTGACGCGATTGGCGTGACGGAGCAAGGCGAACTCACGGCCGAGAAAAATCCGAGGCGAGTTAGGGTCGAAAGCGTCGGCCCAGGGGCGCGCGACGAGCACGGCCTGTGACCCCGCGTCCCGGAGGGAATCCTCCCGGGCAACCGAGTCCCGGATATAACCGCCATTCTGTTCGCCTCGGGCGGCAAAATAGACATGGCTGTCTGGCAGGAAATACGTGGCCCACATGCCGTGAAAGAAAGCCAAGCGGAAACTGGAGGCATCCACCACCACGGGCCCGCCGCGCAGCACCCCGCGGGAAAGATCGCGCAGGGTGAACCAGTCCCACGAGACGATCTTGCGGTCGCTCCATTTGTGGACGTCGAGGCAGCATTTCGCGGTCGTGTAGAACATGAACACGACGATCATCAGGACGCAGCTGCGGGCCAGCCAGCGACGCAACGTCGAGCCAAGATGAAGATCCGAGAGAGCATGCAGGGCCATGACGGGAACCAAAGTTGCGACAAAGACTCCGCTGAATTGGACGATCTTCTGCCAACCGTAGTTGAAGCCCGTCAGCAGCGTGTAGATCATCAGGGCGATACTGCCGGCAAAAATGGCCAGGGCACCAAAGCGGTCCTTGGCAAGCCAGAAGCTCAGACCAACCCCGGCCAGCAGGACCAGGCTCAGCGGCACACCGAGCCAGTCGCCCAGGCGGCTGGCCACCGGGATCGACAGCGTGCTCAACGCGGGGAGGTATTCGCTGAGGGAGAGGTGGGCGAAGATGTTGATGTGATTTTGGTTGGACTGGGCGATGCCGAGCACGGCGATGAAGCCGTTGATCGCGCGGATGGTTGTCGCGGGGTTGACCAACGCGCTGAACAACACCGCGACGAGAGCGAGTAGCGCTGACTTGCGGGTGCCCGGCGTGGGGCGGCGGAACCAAGCGCGCAGCCACAGCAGGGCGCAGGACAGACCCGTGAAGGGGATCATTTCAGGGTAGGCGCAATACAAACCGTGCAGACTCAGCAGCAACAGTGTCCACCAGCCCCAGAAGGGACCGGCAGGCTTGGGCGATGTCCTCAGGACGTGTTCCGTGGCCAACACGGCGCCGGCACCTGTCAGGGTGCCGATCAGATTGGGTAGGTTGGCGTTGGCGTGATAAAAGATGAAGACCGGTTGCAGCAGGGCGAGGGCAACGAGGGCTGGCGGTGAGAGCTTGTTGCTGAAAAACGTCTTCGCGACGAGGTAGATGGCTGCGACCCATGGGAGGAAAAGTGCCGCCGTGCCGTAGAGGTAGATCTTGATGCTCGAGGTGCCGGACAAAGTGGAGGTGAGGGCTAGCAGTCCTTCGGCCCCCATGCGCCCCCAGGCGGGCTTCCAGCCGACGATGGCGCCGGTCGCATTGAACAGCGGCTGGGTGGCGCTAATAGTCCCCGGATCCATGTAGGTGTGGCGTTTCAGGTATTCAGCCGAGGCAATCCAGAAAAAGCTATCGTGGTTGGGCGAGCCGTCGTAGAAGACGCGGTGCGGGTCCGTGAGAATGGGCCAGAGCAGCAGGGCAAAGAACACCGCCACGAGCCCTCCTACCAGGATGGTCTCATGATCGCGGCCGAAGGCGAGAAGGTCCGCCGCCAGCGCGCGGCGGCTGCGGCTCCACGCGAGGGTAACGGCGAGGGGCACAAGACACAGACCGGCCCACGGCAGCGACAGTGGCACAAAGAAATTCACGATGCTGACCAGCAGCAGCACGGTGCCCAGACCGGCGAGCAACGACACGGCCAAACGCTCGGAGGGGGTGGCTTCCAGCAGCATCGCGGCCAGCCAGTAACCGGACAGCACCATTCCGCCACACAATCCGGCCAACAGCGCCATACCTTCGAGTTGGGTCATTGGTTCGGTCAGTTGGGAATAAGCGAGCTTGGGCGCGGGCGACCAGCCGGCGATGGCCTCGAGCCGCTGGCGGTAGCGCGCACCGATGGTCGCGGGGGAAAACTTTTCCTCGATCGTGGCGCGCGCGGCGGCGCCGAGCTTTCCCGCGAGGGCGCGGTCCCGTGCCAGCTGCTGCATCCACCGCGCGGCGTGATCGATGTCGGGCTCGGCCTAGTTTTGGCCCTTCGCGTAGGGGCCGAGGTTCCGGTCCAGGGTGACCAGTGAGCAGCGCACGGGGCAGCCGTTGGCGGCGGTGACAAATTCTGCGGTGCCGGACC
>OBEQ010309947.1_pt1 | contig 38122 bp, 35 predicted proteins | sample 1670901 | NCBI WGS metagenome assembly OBEQ01 (sample SAMEA104232315, study PRJEB22302) | groundwater metagenome | biome: forest; feature: aquifer; material: groundwater | place: USA | collected 2011-08-07 | depth 5.4 m | reverse complement strand
GTATTAGCCAATGACAGTGATGGCCGTTTGGTCAATGCGATCAATGCTCAAAAAGTATTGACCGGTGTTACTGCAACGACAGACAAAGACGGTCATTTGATTTTGACATCAGACGGGCGCGGTGTTAAAATCTCTAAAGGGACCGGTATTATTACGGCTACTGAGTTTTATGGTCGTTTAACTTTAACTAAATTGAACGCAGGGGATATCGTTGTTTCAAGTGCGGTTGCCGGAAGCGGTTTCTCTACCGGTGCGACAGTGGCTTCTAAAAATTTACGTTTGACCGATGTCGTCGGTAAATTTGATGCGGATGCTGCCAGTGCGGCAGGGGCAAACATCAAAGGTGCTACGGTATTGACCGGTTTAGGTACAGGGGTAAGTACCCTCAAAGGGGCTATGCTGGTTATGAGTATTGCGCAATCGGCTCAAAAAAATCTGGACAGTATCCGTGCAGACCTTGGTTCGTCACAAAATCAGTTAATCTCAACGATCAACAATATTTCGGTTACTCAAGTTAACGTAAAAGCGGCAGAGTCACAAATCCGTGACGTTGACTTCGCGTCAGAGTCTGCGAACTTCTCTAAATACAACATTCTTGCTCAGTCTGGCTCTTATGCTATGTCTCAAGCGAATGCGGTACAACAAAATGTATTGAAACTTCTACAGTAGTTCCTTCTTAACTATAATTCAGAGATAGCTCCTTAGCGGGTTATCTCTTTTCTGAATATTCTTATCCCCTTTCTTTTCCGTATATTTATTGGAATAGTATATGCTTTAATTAAGGTATTATTACCACTGAAAGAAGAGAATGAAAACGCTGCAGAATAATCTTGATGTACTCAGAATCATAAATCCGGATTTGGCGGAACGCCTTAGTAAGATTGAATCAAATAAAATTTATGAAGTATATACGGACAGTGATCCGGCAAATATTAATCTGATAGATACGAGGGATAATACACCCCTATACCGTTCGACTCCAATCGATGAAACGTTACAGAAAATGGATGAGCTTACGGTGTATCAGCGATACCCCTATCTCTATTTTTTTGGGTTGGGCAATGGAATAGTATATAAACTTTTACTCCAAAATGAGACACACTTACGAATAGTGGTGATAGAGCCTGAGATTGAAATCATTTATATTGTTTTGAATTTGGTTGATTTTTCACATGAGCTGGCTACCGGGAGATTGGTACTGCTTGATGCTGACAGTATCACCTATAATACAATATTTTCTTTGATGGATAATGACTCAAAAGTATATGTGAAGGTCTATGATCTCTTCTTGTTGACGCCGTATTATGAAAAATATTATACAAAAATGGTAGAAGTTAACAGTACGATGACTCGTGTGATAGAGCAGTTAATTTATATTTTTGGAAATGATGTTGAAGATTCAGTGATCGGAATTGAACAATTTGTAGCTAATCTGCCAAAACTTATCCGTACCCCAAAAGTGAAAGAGTTTTTGAAAAAAGTGAAAAACTCGGATACTGCAATTATCGTATCTACAGGCCCTTCGTTAATGAAACAGTTGCCTATATTAAAGGAACTACAAGATTACGTAACCATTATATCGATTGATGCTAGTTTTCCAATTTTATATAAACACGGGATCAAGCCGGATGTGGTTGTATCAATGGAGCGGTTGGCATTGACTTCTACATTTTATAAAAATACACCGGATGATTTTCATAAGGATATTGTATTTGCTATCTCAAGTATCGCCCATAAGGAGTTATTAGAGAGTATCCATGGAGGAGAATTAGTGCTAATCTCACGTCCGTTTGGATATAAGTTTTTTCTTGAATTGGAAGATTGGGGTTATATGGGACGAGGTATGAGTGCTGCAAATTTGGCCTATGAAATCGCAGCACTTGCTTTATTTAAAAACATTGTTTTTATCGGTCAGGATTTATCGTATGGCAAAAATGGAAACAGTCATGCGGCTGATCATGTCTTGGGAAAAGATGAAGTAAAAAATGACAAATCAGTTGGTAGCATCGAGGCATACGGTGGGGAAGGTATGGTAGAAACAACGACCATATGGAAATTATTTTTGAATTTCTTTGAACTTGATGTTGCAGAAGTCATTCAAGGCGGAGTTTCGCGATCGATTAATGCAACAGAAGGTGGAGCAAGAATACATGGCATGGAAGAGATCCCTTTTCAACAAGTGGCGGAAACGTTAGTAAATCGAAGCCAAATAAAAGAGAAAATCATTTTAGCACTTCCTGACAGTAAAGAGATTAAGAGTAATGAAAATAAAATAAAAGCTAAAATCAAAGAAGCTTTGAGGGTCGGAGAATCTGTCAAAAAAAGCACTGAAAAAGTCTTTTTAGAGGTGACTAAATTTCTAGAAACGGTTGAATCACTTAATAAAGAATCAAAATTGGATTTAATCGATTATAAAAAAGCGGAAAAATTGGTGTACAAAATCGACAAAATAAAAGAAAAAGTTGATAATGACACGTTTAATAAAGTCTTTTTTGATGTCATGCAGTCCTATATTATTCACCAAGAGCTTGAACTTGCCAAGGTTCAGGTACGATATGTAAAGGACGATGAAGGTAAAAAAATAAAATTGATAGAGTGGCTTTATGCACATAAAGGGTGGCTGTTTGGTGTTGCCGGAATGATTAATGCCGTGTTGGTAGCGATTGAAAAAGGAAAACAGACACATACCAATATTTAGCGAATGAAGAAAATTAAGAGGGAAACGGTCACATAGAAAAAAGAATGAATACTACCGATTTTGAGAAATTAATATTTGACATTGACAAAGCTTCAACAGAAAACGAATTTTCGTTATGTATTGATACAGCAGTCAAATTAGCTGAAAATCTGAACCAAAAGGGATGTGAACAGCTGTTTTTAGTCATTAGAGGGCAGCTTGTTGTTTTCATAATAGAGAAAGGGATATTGCCGCCGTTCACCCTCTTTCAACTCTTTCCTATTTTCAGTAAACGGATCAAATCTGTAGCGGGTGATGCTAGTATTGAAAATCATTTAAAGCTACTTAAAAAGCATTTATTGGGTATTGAAAGAAGCTCGTATGAATATTTTTTATTTGTCGCCTTGATTTTTATTTTGGAGATATTCAATGGTGAATTTGAGAAGGGATTCAATAATTATCTTGAGGGCATAATAAAAAGCAATATTTTTGAAGCCTATAAATATCCTGAAGCCTATGAACAATTCAAAAGTATCTTAGGACATTGTGAAATTACGGCAGACGATATGGTTGAATATCTAGGTCAAATTTTAGCGCCGGATTCTTTTTTTCAGAATGATTCAGAAGCGCAATCCTCAATCCTCCTTTGGATCATGACCGTTATTTATTCTGAGCCGCACTATGTAGCCTCTCCTGCTTTTTTTAAACTTGAAAAACTATTGGCACATATCATGTTGCAGACATTGGAATCGAATAGGCTAGCAATGGCCATGCAAGTTTACAATGTAGCGCATCATATTTTGGGTAACTTATTTCAAACACAAAAAGAGATGGCTCTCTTCAGTGAACAGTTTACAAAACCGATAAGCCTCCATTATATACAGTTAAGCGGATCATTACCGAAGCCAACATTGGAGCATAAAAATAAAAAAAAGATTGCAATCATTCGGGACAGATTGGTCAATAATTCGCCCCATAGGGTCGAGTACAGTTTGGTAAAAAGGTTGATGGAAGAGAGCAAATTTACGGAGAGGTATGATTTGTATATCTATTCAGCTGGTTATATTGAAAAAGAGCTTGATAATGAAAAAATTATCAGTGCTTATCAGCACCTGGGTGTAATAGTGAAAGTTATTCCCACTGAGTGGTATGCAAAGGGGTATTATTACGATCACCTTGAAAAAGCAATGCTTATCCGCAACGATATGATCCAAGAGGGTATCGATATTATGATCGGTACGGTTTCGAATAATAATATTATAGATTTTTTATTTGCTACTCGAAGTGCTTCACATCAAATTTATTGGAGTCATGGTAATTTTGAATATGAGATGCCGAATATTGATACTAAAATCACCCATTTTGTCATACCAAAAGAGAAAAGTTTGGAATACCACTCTTTGCTCATATCTCAAGCAAAAGCATTTTACAATCCTGTCATAAACCTGGATAATGTTAAAAAAGAACGTTCTCTTTATCCAGCTGATGCTTTTATACTAGGTACGATTGGTCGATTGGTCAAAATGAACAGTGATGATTATCTGGAAACCATAGCGGAAATAATGCATAACAATGTGCATACCATTTATCTGGCCTGTGGTTCGGGAGATAGTGATACGCTTAAACAAAAAGTGAAAATTTTAGGGCTTGAAGATCGTTTTTATTTCCCCGGCTTTGTTGACCCACATCTCTATGGGCACATCATAGATCTGTATCTCGATACATTTCCGCTACCCTCAGGCGAATCACTTGCAGAGTATGCCGGGAAAGGCAAGCCGTATGTGTTAATGATGAATTATGATGCGTTATCTGAGAACTTACAAATTGAGCATGATAAATTTATTAAAGCACATGGAAATGCCAGACCTTTTGCATTTTCAAAAAAAGATTATACAGATGTGGCAAATCATCTATTAAATAGTCCTGTAGCTTTCGAAGAAGTAACCAAGTATATTATTGAAGAACATGTTCATAAAAAACCGGGCAGTTCAGCGTATTTTAGAGAAGAAATAGAGAATTGTGGAGCCAAAGGTTTTTTAAATCTTCTTGAGCAGACCGTGTGTGAAAAAGAGAAGTATGCTGCATTGCAAATGGTGAAAAAGCAAGAAGCAGATGCAAAAGTTTTATTTGAAGAAGGTGCAGCAAAGTACCGTGCAGAATTTGAGAAAATTGTACCCAGAGTGAAAGATAAAAACGGAGTAGAGATAAATCAGATACTTTTTGAGTTGTCTGCGGGTTTGTTGGAAAAGCGGATGTATTATAATTATTTTTTAGCAGAACATTATTTTAAATGCAATAATGCAGAGCAAGCCAAAATATTTATGGATCGAGCGTGGCTTTTTTCACATTTCGATACAAATATACTGCCCCTTTATCTTCAAATACATGAAACCATTCGGGATTATGAAGCCATACGTGAAGCATATAAAAGAGTCGGTATGGAAGAGGCTAAAAAAAACAATATTGCTAATGCCATCGCATATTTTAATAAATGGCATTATGCTGAGGCCACATATCGGAAAGTGGATGTATACCGATACGATTTTGATATTATTGATGCTATCGAGAGAATGGCTGAACCGTATGCCTTTAGCTATGAATCTGAGAATAAAAACATGGAAGGAAAAAGAAAAATAGCCTTTTTGATTTTTGGAATCACCCACTCTAATTCATCGTTGATTAAATCTGATAAAGTATATTTTAAACACTTAAATATGGAGCTTAATAGTGTCGAAATATTTGTAATAGACAGTAAAAAAGAGGTTATGAATAGTCCAGAAGCTAGAGGTCATATTGCAGAATTTCATATTCTTGGATGCAAGACACAGCTATTTGAAGATACCCATGATAAAGTGGATAGATTGTTAAATATTTCAAAGGCCATACATGATTTTGGAGCTGATATCCTCCTAAGCGGAGCGGCTATGGCGGAATTTGAACATGCTTTTGTGATTGCTACCAAGCCTGCCCCAAAAACAGTTGGATTTTTACTGGGGCCGCCAGAGCAGTTTTGCTATCCGTTTATGGATGAAATAGTCGGATATTCGCTACACCCTATGTTTGATGCACCGGTAAAAAAAAGTGTCTATCAGCAATCGACGTATGAAAATCTAAAATATGATCAAACGATTTCAAGAGGGGATATTGGGATTTCGGAAGATGCAATAATTTTAGTCAGTATGGGAAGATATACCAAATTTCAAAACGTTGAGTATTGGGATGCAATAGCCGAGATATTGAGGGAAGAGTCAAATGTTTATTATCTTGTAGCCGGGGTGACATACGAACAGGTTTCACAATATATACGAGATGATATCAAAAATAAAATAAAGTTCTTGGGGTGGGTAGATAATACGGTAGAGTATTTGGGTCTTTCGGATATTTCGCTTGATACATATCCTTCCGGAGGGGGTTATACCATAGCAGATGCCATGAGAGTCGGCATTCCCGTGGTTGTTTTTGAGAATGATTTTTTTCAAAAATTTAGTCAAAACAACTGGTCTGTAGCATATGAATTGGCCAATATTCCGGAACTAACACTAAAAAGGGGAGATTTTGGCGCATGGAAAAAATTAGTCTCTATGCTGATTCAAGATAAAGCGTTCAGGTATGAACAGGGGCAAAACTGTAAAAGCTATTTTAATACCTATTTGACACAAGACTTTTATGCAAGCCATGTTTTTGAGGTTTAATAGTAACCCATGCAAAAAAAATTAGATAAGTCCGGTTGATTAGGATGTGCGGTATCTTTGGCTTCACGGCTTCTAAAAACAAAGCGTTTCTGGAAAAGATGAAAATCTCTTTACATCATCGCGGTCCTGATGCGCAAGATTATTGGGAATCTGATGAATGTTCTATGGGATTGGATAGGCTTGCTATACTTGATATAAGTGGGGGACAACAGCCTTGCTTTTGCAAAACGGTGACTTCGGTCATGAATGGTGAAATATACAATTACAAAGAACTTAGAAAAGAGCTTATGGGATTGGGTTATTGCTTTGGATCTGATCATTCCGATGCGGAGCTGATTCCCGCTGCCTATTTGGAGTGGGGGCTTGACTTTGTAAATCATTTAGAGGGGATGTTTGCGATAGCGATATGGGACGCTGAATCGAAAAAACTCATTTTGGCAAGAGATGCGATGGGTAAGAAGCCGTGTTATTATGCGATGCGCAATGGAGGAGTTTATTTTGCTTCGGAGATAAAGGCTTTGCAGTCTATAGGATTCGGTACTGAAATTTGTGATGATGCTGTGATCTCGTTTTTAGCAAAAAAATCGGTAGAGTCACCTTTAGCAATCTATACGGATATAGTACAATTGCCACCAGCGACGATAGCGGTTTTTGAAAAGGGTATTTTAAAACAAACAAAGAAATATTGGACACCGAAATTTGATGGAAATTTGCTGCTAGCAAGTGAAGAAGAATATGTCGAACTGATAGCTGCCGAACTTTTGAGAAGTGTCAAAATACGATGCAATATGGATGTCGAGTTTGGATCTTTTTTGTCTGGCGGTTTGGATTCAAGCCTTATCTCTACCCTTGCAGCAGCACATACGAACAAAAGGCTGAAAACCTTTACGTTAACGTATGAAGATAGTATAGCCGGTAAAAATGAAGATGAAAAATTCGCCGAGATGATCGCAGAGAAGATAGGTGCGGATCGGTATATCTACAGGCTTGGTCATGAAGAGGTATGGAATTCTATTCCTGCTGTATTAGCATCATTCGATGAACCTTTCTCGGCTACGATAAGTCCGTATTTTTTATGCTCATTGGTTTCCAAACATGTAAAAGTAGCTCTTTGCGGTGATGGCGCGGATGAGCTTTTTGGCAGTTATATGACGCATCGTAGGTCGGCAGATATGGATAGTCATGGGGAAAGCAGTTCGGATAATACAGCTTGGAGACAAAGCCTTGCTATTTTTAGTGATACGGAGCTTTCACAAATGCTTGGTAGGCAGGTTAAGACTACCGTACCTAAAACAGGCGGATTACATGCCACTACACAATTGCATAAGACATTGGAAGGGGAATTTCGCGATCAATTGCCCAATCAGGTCTTAAAATATGCCGATAGATTGTCTATGTTCCATAGTGTCGAGATACGGAGTCCGTTTTTAGATAAAAAATTTGTTGAGCTTGTAGGACATATTCCGAGTAATCTTAAGATCAAAGAGAGCGAAGTCAAATACATTTTAAAAAAAGCAGCTTTAAAATTTTTACCGGAAGAGCTTGTGTTTAGACCGAAAGAGGGCTTTGTGCTACCTGTTTGGAAATGGATGGACGGCGTTTGGAAGGATAGAATTAAGAAAATCTTATTAGAATCCGATATGGCAGATGACTTCGGAATCCAAAAAACATATGTGAATAAATTATTGAGAGAGTGGGAGCTTGGTATGCCGCATCATGCAAAAATTTGGAGCCTTCTTATGCTAAGTATTTGGAATCAGGGCAAAAAATGCAGTTAACTGAAGCACATAAACAAAAACTAGCCGATATTGAATCAAAATTGAAAAACTGGGATTTCCCCCCGCAGATCATCATCGAGACAACCTCAGTATGCAATCAAAAATGTATCCATTGTAATCATCGGATCATGGAACGCCTGAAAGTGCATATGGAAGCGTCAGTGTATGAAAAAATTATCGATGAGATTGCAGATATCGCTCCGGAAACGGAAGTTTGGCCGACATTTTACGGTGAGGCGTTTACCCTTCGAGAAGAGCTTTTTAGACGATTGCGATATGCGCGTGATAAAGGGTTAAGCAATCTGGTTCTAAATTCAAACGGGCGTCTTTTGGATCGAGAAGATTTTATTGATCAGATTCTAACCTCCGGGTTAAAACGTTTCATCCTCTCATTGGATGGTCTCTCTACTGAGACCTTTGAGAAAATTCGTGTCGGCGGTAAAAGAGATAAGATTTTTGCTTCTGTTGAGCGTCTTTTGGCGAGAAAAATAGAGCTGAGATTGGAATATCCTATTATTCAATGCCAGTTTTCTATTATGGACGAAAATCGGCACGAGGTGGATGAATTTATTGCTTATTGGGAAGAACGCGGTGCTGAGGTAAAAGCACGTGAGATGCTATCATGGGGAAATGTCGGAGATGTCGTTGCCCATAATCTCGACTATGAGAGTGAATTTCGGATTGCCTGTCCGTGGGGAAATAACACGATGGCAATTCACCAAAATGGGAATATGGTCACCTGTGCGGTCGATTATGAGGGAAAAACGATTATCGGTAATATACGCGACTATTCGCTTCAGGAACTTTGGCATCGGCATGGTGAGATAGTACGCGAGAGACATCGCGCGCATGATTGGGATTCAATTCCTGATATTTGTAAAAGCTGTCCTGACTGGCAAGCGGTGGGCGCCGATTACCGAAAAAATGAAAAAGTGGAAATTAAAAAGGAAGCGAGACCATTTTGGTGGCAAAATGATACTTTGTGATTTAAAAAATTCTCAGCATTATATTAAACAGTATATTGATCTTCGAAATCAAAATAAAGAACAACTTCTTACGGATACTGTTAGTGAAGATGACACTAAGTTGTGGTTAAAAAGTGCCAATGTATGTGTAAAAGTAGCAGTTGAAAATGATGAGTTAATCGGTGCTGCTATTTTGTATTTTGATAAAGCAGGTGAAGTTGCTATTTTCGTGAAGCGTAAACATTCTGGCGTTGGGACAGCTCTTTTAAAAGAAATTCAAGTACAAGCACAAAACAAAAAGATAAAAAAATTATGGGCATGGACCTCTGATACTAATATTGCTTCTAAAAAACTTTTTGAGAAAAATAAATTTAACGCTGATGAGCCATGCTCCAGACTTTTTGCTGGGATCATTTACTACGGTGTTGTTTATAAAATGGAGATAATATGAAGATTACACATGTACAAAACGATTATGGAATTAGGGAAGAAGCGCTCGATTTTCCGATGATGTCGGTACTCTCTTTTTCGTATGTTTGCAATGCTCTTTGTCCGAATTGTCCTTATACCAATTCTGCTATCCGTAGCGATTATAAAGATGCAAAGTATATGGCATCTGAAACGTTTAGACGGATTGCGGATGAAGTGGGGGAGCATAATGCATGGTTGCGGATAAGCGGTGGCGGAGAGCCGATGATGCATCCAGAGTTTTTAGAACTGATGTGTTATGCCAAGGAAAAAGGGTGCAAGCTTGGGATAATTACTAACGGTTCAATGTTGAGTGAATCCATCGCCGATAAATTGCTGGAAATTGGTGTTGAAATGCTCGAATTTTCTGTGGATGCGGATAACCGTGATGATTACGACATTGTGCGTAAGGGATTAAATTTTGAAAAGCTGGTGAATTCCATTCAAATGGTATTTAAAAAACGTAATGAAATGGGATCTGAGACAAAGATTATAGCATCAGCTATTAATCAAAAAGGGATTGATGTAGATAAGGTGGAGCAGTATTGGCTACCGTATGTCGATAATTTTCAAAAGCGTAAGTATTTGACATGGGGAATTAATGCACCGGAACATTCGGCCGATGATACTCCGTATCTTCCTCCTGAAGAGCGGATTCCGTGCCCATTTATATTTGAACGTCTTAATATTGATTCCCGGGGAAAAGTGATGGTGTGCGGTTATGACATCGAGGCTAACACCGATATGGGTAATGTAATGGAAACCACTATTCAGAGTATTTGGCATTCAAAAGAGTTTGAATTTTATCGTCAAAAGCATTTAAGCCGTTGCGGTGATGAGGTTGAAATGTGCAAAAATTGTCCTGATTGGAAATATCGTTCGTGGCAGCATAATTACTGGAAGTTGGTTCATAATGCCGAAGAACAGCGACAAAGCATCTTGAAGCTTTCAGATGATAGCGGAGTTATTGATAGTGAATAGGATTGCTGTTTTACAGCCCTCATATCTTCCATGGCTCGGGTTTTTTGAGCAGATGATGAGTGTTGATACGTTTGTTTTTTACGATGATGTTCAATATACTAAAAATGATTGGCGAAACCGCAATAGAATTAAAACCAAGGACGGGTTTCTGTGGTTAACGATTCCCGTAAAAGGTTCTACCAGCTTACAAATTCGTGAGGTCAGAATTGATAATAATCAAAACTGGCAGGAAAAACACCAAAAAACTCTTGTGCAACTATACTCAAAAGCTCCCTACTTTGAGGAGGTGTTAGTACTATTTGAACCGCTATGGAATAAAAAGTATGAATTTTTGCTAGATGCAGTAGTAGACTCGATTACTATTATTACCGAATATTTGAATATTGAGACAAAAATTATTTTTAGCAGTGAGATTAAAGTCTCCGGCAATAAAAATGAAAAGCTTATTAATATATGCAAAACATTAGGTGCTTCCGAATACTATAGCGGATTAGCGGCGCAAAACTATTTAGATAATGAACTGTTTAATAGAAATGGTATCAATATTGCTTTTCAGCATTATCAACATCCGCTCTATCCGCAGATGCACGGAAATTTTGTATCACATCTATCGATTATCGATTTGTTATTTAATTGCGGGAAAAAGAGTAGACAGATGATAAAGGATTATTAATATATGGCGACTTTTCTCATTACCGGAGGGGCCGGATTTATCGGTTCCAATTTTGTCCACTATATTTTTAATACGTACAAAGATGCCAAAATAATAGTGCTAGATTTATTGACCTATGCGGGAAGTGTGGATAATTTTCCTATATGCCCAGGCGAGCAAAATGATAGATTTGAATTTTGGTACGGAGATGTACGAAATGCGTCATTGGTCGAAAATCTTGTAGCAAAATCAGATTATGTGATCCATTTCGCGGCGGAAACGCATGTTACCCGTTCCATATTTGATAACAGAAATTTCTTTGAGACCGATGTAATAGGGACCCAGACGGTTGCAAATGCGGTATTGAAATACAAAGATACTATCAAAAAATTTATTCATATTTCTACATCTGAAGTCTACGGTACTGATGTCCATGGAAATGCTCCAATGGATGAAGATCATCCGCTTAACCCCGCATCTCCCTATGCTGCTGCCAAAGTGGGAGCAGATAGACTCGTATACTCGTATGTATATACCTATGATATCCCTGCTGTGATTGTACGGCCATTTAATAATTACGGTCCCAGACAGCATTTGGAAAAAGCGATTCCACGTTTTATTACCAGTGTCATTTTGGGGGAACAATTGACAGTGCATGGCGGCGGAGAAGCGAGTCGGGATTGGATACATGTCAACGACACGTGTGAAGCGATAGATGTTATACTCAATGCTCCAAATGAAAAAGTAGTTGGTGAAGTTTTTAATGTGGGAACAGGACGCACTATATCTATAAAAAAGATAGCACAAAGTGTTGTTACTGCGATGGGTGGAAATGAGAGTGTAATCGGATATTCCGAAGATAGACCGGGGCAAGTGGATTGTCATATCGCAGATATTTCCAAAATAGAGCGAGTTTTGGGCTGGAAACCAAAAATTGCTTTTGACGACGGTCTTGTAAAAACGATAGAGTGGTACGGCGATAATCAAAAAGCGTGGGAAAAACAGATTTGGCTTCGGCAAATTCCTATAACGCTTAAAGATGGCACAAAGGTGATTCATTAATGGAGAAAGTGGAGTTTTTCAGACACAACATCGATGAGGAAGATATTGCCCGGGTTAATGAGGTATTACGTTCCGTATTTTTGACCAATGCGTCAGTGACGAAAACGTTTGAAGCCCGATTCGGGGAATATTTGGGTGCAAAGCATGTTATCGCTGTAAACTCATGTACAGCGGCTTTGCATCTTGCTTTATTAGCATTGGATATTGGTGAAGGGGATGAGGTAATTACTACGCCGATGAGTTTTGTAGCTACTGCTAATTCGATTCTGCATGCCGGAGCAACGCCCATATTTGTCGATATCGAAGCCGATACGGGGAATATCGATGCCGCGCTTATCGAGGCAGCTATCACATCGAAAACCAAAGCGATAATGCCGGTTCATTTGTATGGATCGATGTGTGATATGAAAAAAATCAAAGAAATTGCAGACAAACACGGGCTTAAAATTATAGAGGATTGTGCTCATTGTATAGAGGGAGAAAGAGATGGTGTGCGCCCCGGTCAGTTATCGGATGCAGCGTGTTTTTCTTTTTATGCAACGAAAAATATTACCAGTGGCGAGGGGGGTGCCGTATCCTGTAACGATACAGCATTGGCCGAAAGACTCTATAAGCTAAGGCTGCACGGGATCAACAAGGATGCTGCCAGTAGATATACAGGGGTTTATAAACACTGGGATATGGAGCTTTTGGGGTGGAAATACAATATTTCTGATATCCAGTCGGCATTGCTGATCGGGCAACTGCAAAAAATAGAGGAGCGCTTGGCGGCTAGGGAAAAAATAGCAAAGTTGTATGAAGATGAATTTGATAGATTTGGGATAAGATATGTCAAAGTACCCGGCAATACAAAGTCAGCACATCATCTATTCGTGATAAAAGTAGATAAAAGAGATGATGCTTTAGCGTATCTTCAGGAAAATGGAATCGGTGTAGCTGTAAATTATTTGCCTATCCACTTAAATGGTTTTTACAGACAAGAGCTTGGGTATAAAGAGGGTATGTATCCTATTGCAGAAAAATTCGGAAGTGAGTGCATCTCATTACCGCTTTATCCAAAATTAGAAATTGAATCCGTATTTTATGTTTGTGAAGTGGTGGGTAAATTTGCGAAGGATTCGAATGGGATATAGAAAGCTTGGATTGCAGATCTTACGCACACTGCAAGAAAAACATATCTTTGATGGATTGGCAAGTGTGATGGAGCTTGGTTCACAAGATATTGAGTCTGATTTGCTCGAAGAACTTCCCGATAGTTACAACGGTTCTCTAGAACGTGTTTCTGCAAAATATTTATATGCAATGCTTGGATTCTCCGAATATTCATGTATCGATTTTGACGGAGCCCATAATGCGTTGCCTTTTGATCTAAATAAAGATCTTTTTTTGGAATATTCGTATGATACTTCATTTGATTTGGTTACGGCAATGGGTACTGCTGAACACGTTTTTAATCAAGCTTCTTTTTTTAATAACCTCCACAATTTGTGTAAAAAAGAGGGTGTTATTATGATTAGCGTTCCTATGCAAGGGTGGCATAATCATGGTTTTTATAATTATCATCCAAAATTCTTTTACCAAATGGCTATTCGTAATCGATATCGTTTTATCGGGGCATGGATATATGATTCTATCAATGAACGATTGATCGAATTGAAACATTTGGATGACACAGAAACTATCAAAAGTTGCCTTGATAATGTAGACTTACAACAATGTGATCAGCAAGGGATTTCGTTGACGGTTGTTTTTAAAAAAAGTATTAACGGTGCCTTTTGCTCTCCTGTAGACGGCAGTATTGAAGTAAAAAAAATTGCCGATCATTACCTTATTGAAAATCAGTATCTTGAAGTTCTTTCTTTTTTTGGCCACAAAAATATTAAGAAGGTTGCTGTTTTTGGTTCGGCAAGGGCAGCAAATATAGCCAAAGATTTTTTTTCCGTGGCCGGTATTCAAATAGTATGTTTTGTGGATGATTATAATGTCGGGTATATTGAGAATATACCTATTGTTACCTGGGATGATTTTGTGAATTCGTATCAAGATGTGTGTTCGCATTTAGTAAAAGGGCCAATGCAATCAGGAGATATTGATGAGCGACATGGATTGAGTATTCCGGTATTAGAAATTTCACCACATTGGTTGCAACTGTGCGGTATGGTTATTTAAAATAAAATTCAAAGGATCGGTAGAGTGAGTAGAACGTCCAGAGAATTGCAGTTAAGGTTTACACATTTTTTTGAAACGAATTGTTTCGGCAGTGAAGAGTCGGTTTCCGGTCAAGGATCTACTCTTGCACAGACAGAGATGCTTCGCATGAAATTGGCGGAGTTATTAAAGAAACTGGAAGTAAAAACCTTTTTGGATGCCCCCTGCGGCGATTTTAACTGGATGAAGCTTCTCGGATACGACTTTGAAAGTTATATCGGAATAGATATAGTGGAACAAATAATCATTGATAATAGTGTCAAATATTCGAATGAAACATACTCTTTTGCCTGCTTGGATATTTGCCGATCGCCACTGCCTAGGGCAGATCTGATTTTTTGCAGAGATGTGCTGGTGCATCTTGATTTTGAAAACACTTTGGCGGCACTCAAAAATTTTAAAAGTAGCGGGGCGAAATATCTTTTGACTACAACCTTCACGGACAGAGAGGATAATGTGGATTTGAAAGACGAAATGATATGGAGAACTTTGAACCTGGAAAAAGGGCCATTTCATTTTCCACGCCCGGTATATCTACTCAATGAAGAGTGTACTGAGGGGGATGGCAATTATGCGGATAAGAGTCTCGGATTGTGGCTTTTAGAAGATTTACGGATAAGATGAGATGAAAATCTTGATTGTGGCGATGAGCGATAGCATCCATACTGCAAGATGGATTAGACAGCTCGAAGGGATGGGGTGGGAGATACATCTCTTTCCGAGTATAGACTATGGCGACGTTCATTCCGAATTGGAAAATGTGACAGTTCATCATATGTTTTATTCGGATCACAACCCTTCTCAGAAAGTAATTCAAAAAGGGTTCAATCTAAAATCAAAACTAGCTGTTTCCGTTTTGAGATATATTTTTCAAAAAAAGTTTCCATTTTATCGGCAGAGACAATTGGAAAATTTAGTTAAAAAACTCAATCCGTCTGTCGTACATTCGCTGGAGATACAGCATGCCGGTTATCTGGTGCATGAGGTTAAAAAAAAGCTGGATAGTTTTCCGCCGTGGATACTCACCAATTGGGGTAGTGATATTTATCTGTTTGGAAGACTTCAGGAACATCGGCAAAAAATAGCAGAGATATTGAGCGCATGTGATTATTACTCGTGTGAATGTACAAGAGATGTAGCATTGGCCAAGGAATTGGGATTTAAGGGGATTGTGTTACCTGTAGTACCCAATAGCGGCGGTATGGAAGCGTATGTATTGGAGATTCGTAAAAATACTCAAAACCCTTCTTTGAGAAAAAAGATTATGCTCAAAGGATATCAGGGATGGAGCGGTAGAGCGTTAACCGCGATTCGTGCGATGTCCAGATGCGCTGATATCTTAGTCGGATATGAGATTGTTGCTTACAGTGTAGCCGAAGAGGTCAAAATAGCTTTGGAATTATTTTCTTCTGAATCGGGTATTCCCATCAGGATACTCTCTTCTAAAACGGCTCGAAAAGAGTTACTAGCTGCTCACTCGGAAGCGAGAATTTCTATAGGACTTGGTATTAGTGACGGTATCAGTACTTCTATGTTGGAAGCAATGAGTGTGGGTACCTTCGTTATCCAGGCAAGAACCGCTTGTGCTAACGAGTGGATTATTGACTATACGAATGGTCTGCTTGTCCATCCGGAAGAGCCGCAAGAGGTAGAAGCCGCTTTAAGAATGGCACTCTTAGATGATTCTTTGGTTGATCAAGCAGCGAAGATAAACAGTGAAATAATTGAAAAAAGGGTAGATTTCAAAACAATAGCTACAACGGCTAAATCGTTTTATAAACTAGCAGTAGGCAATGACTAAAATTTTTCAAAAACAAACGTTTTTAACGCCTCATTGCTCTCAATTTCATCTTTGACATAAGTTGCAGCCCATTTGTAAAATTCGCGTATTTCTTCGATTTGTATCTCTTTGAGGGTCACGCTCCCCTGTTCAGAATGATGTCTGCTTAAAATCAACGGTTCATCTATATAAATGAATTCATAATCTGATTTTGCTATTCTGAGCCATTGATGGTTGTCTTGAACGGTTCTTAGCGTTTCATCAAAGTATCCGACAGTATCAAACACTGTTTTGGGTATCAATAGACTGCAACCATGTATCATTGTGTAGAGTACCATTTCAAATTTAGTGTATTTTTGCCAGTTTTTTATGAGATGGGAGCTTATGAAAGCAGAGTCTTTGTCTATGATATTAAAGCCACTGAATATAATGCTTTTTTTAGTTTGTTTCAGCAAAATTTCCAATTGCTTTTCTATCTTATTTGGCATATAAAGATCATCATGACTGAGCCATGAAAAGTACTCTCCTCGCATTTTTGAAATACCAAGATTGAGGGCTGACGCGACACCGCCGTTTGTCTTTTTTACATACTGTATTTTCTCACCAAAAGAGAGAGCAATCCGCTCTGTTTCATCTGTTGAACCGTCATTAATAACGATGATTTCTATATTCGGATAGGTTTGTGCCAGAGCACTCTCTATCGCTTCTCTAAGATAGTTTACCCCGTTATAAACGGGTATAATAATAGAGATTAGAGGATGGGTTACGTTCGTGAGCATTAGAATCCTTGAGCAGATAAAAAGTACAAGTTTCAGTAAAAAAAAGTAATAATAGCATAAATAATAGTTGTCATAAGGAAGAACTAATTGAAGCCCAAAAGAATTCTGATTTTAGGCATTTCAGGGATGCTCGGACACAAGCTTTTTTTGGAATTGACAAAAGATTCAAATCTTGATGTGTATGGAACAAAACGAACATTCGACACTGAGCCTTTCGGAGGAAAATTTGCGGCTAAAATCCGTGGAGGAGTGGATGGGGATAATTTTGATACCATCATCAGAGCGTTGGCTTCCATACAGCCTGATATTGTTATCAATTGTATCGGGCTTATAAAACAAACAGCTCTTGCCAATGATCCATTATCTGCGATTACGGTCAATGCGCAATTACCGCACCGTTTATCGCTTGTATGTAAAACTGCGGGTGCACGTTTGATACATTTTAGTACTGATTGTGTATTTGATGGAACAAAGGGGGGATATACCGAGAAAGATATCCCTGCTGCATATGATTTATATGGTCAAACCAAGCTTCTCGGTGAATTGTCATATCCCCATTGCTTAACGATACGAACATCAATTATCGGGCATGAACTAAAAGGATATTTAAGCCTTGTAGAGTGGTTCTTAAGACAAAAAAAGACGAAAGGGTATGTAAATGCCATTTTTTCGGGTCTTCCGACGATAGAAATCGCTAAAGTCGTAAAAGACTATATTCTGAACCATGATACGCTGTGCGGTGTTTATCATCTCTCCGCTACTGCTATTTCGAAATATGATCTTTTAAAGCTAATAAACGAATACTACAGCAGCGAAATACAGATTGAGCGTTTTGATGATTTTTTTATAGACAGGTCTTTAGACTCAACTGCATTTTTTGAAAAAACAGGATATAAAGCGCCATCTTGGGATGAGTTGGTACGCAGTATGAGTCATGATTACAAAGAGTGTGAATACTATCACTCATAGAGGGAAATAGATGCTAAAAGTAATGACAATAGTCGGAACACGACCGGAGATCATAAAGCTCAGCCGTGTGATAGCGCAATTGGATAAACATACAGAACATATTCTTGTGCACACCGGACAAAACTATGATTATGAGTTAAATCAGATCTTTTTTGATGAGATGGAGATTCGTCGTCCCGATTTTTTTCTGGAAGCTGCCGGTGAAAATGCAGCAAAGTCGATTGCAAATGTCATATCGAAATCGGATGAACTTTTTGAAAAAGTTCGTCCCGATGCCCTTCTTATCTATGGAGACACCAATAGCTGTCTTTGTGTAATACCGGCAAAGCGGCGGAAGATTCCGATTTTTCATATGGAAGCCGGAAACCGATGTTTTGACGAGCGCGTTCCCGAAGAGGCAAATAGAAAGATTATCGACCATCTAAGTGATATTAATATGCCCTTAACCGAACATGCCAGAAGATATTTGATAGCTGAGGGGGTTAAACCAGAAACGGTCATTAAAACGGGTTCGTGCATGAAAGAGGTACTTGACTATTACAGTGCAAAAATCAACGTATCCGACATCATCAGTCGACTTAAGCTAAAGAGCCGTAGCTATTTTGTAGTGAGTATCCATCGGGAAGAGAATTTGGATTTGGATGAAAATTTTAGCAAGTTACCATCGATGCTCAATGCTTTGGCGAATAAATACGCCATCCCTATTATTTTCTCTACCCATCCGCGTACGATGAAGAAATTAGAAGCGTTGAGCTATGGAGCTTTATCACCATTGGTGAAAATATGCAAACCGTTTGGTTTTTTTGATTATGTCAGACTTCAACAAGAATCTTTATGTGTTTTATCAGATAGTGGAACGATTACGGAAGAAGCATCTTTATTAAATTTTAGTGCTGTTACATTACGTATGGCACATGAACGTCCGGAAGGGATGGATACCGGAGTTTTAATTATGTCTGTTATTGATAGAGAAAGTGTTTTGGACGCCATTGCTTTGGCCATATCAGATTCTTCAATCAATACTAGAAGTGTACCAACTGATTACAATGTCGCAAGTGTATCGAATCAAGTCGTCAAAATTATCTACAGCTACACCGATTATGTCAATCGAATGGTTTGGAAAAAATGAATTTCCCATTGGTATCGATTGTGATACCGGTTTACAACGGTTCAAATTATTTAAAAGAGGCGATAGAAAGTGCATTGGCCCAGACATACCAGAATAGGGAGATCATCGTGGTAAACGACGGCTCCAATGATGATGGTGCGACAGAGGCTATTGCTCTCTTTTACGGTGACAAAATACGCTATTTTAAAAAAACAAACGGTGGGGTGGCTTCTGCATTAAACCTTGGGATATCCAAGATGCACGGCGAGTTTTTTTCGTGGCTTAGTCATGACGACTTGTACAGACCGGAAAAAATAGAGAAGCAGCTACTGGAAAGTTTCAAGCATGATCCAAAAACCATGATTTGGAGCGATTATGATGTTGTAGATGAAAACGGTACGCTGATAGGCTCTTTTACGTTATATGATGAAAACAAAAAATCAGATGCTTTTATCCTTTTTTCGACCTACATACATGGATGCTCACTGTTAATCCCGACGATATTATTTGAAGAAATAGGAACGTTTAACGAATCCTTGAGGACAACGCAAGATTATGAAATGTGGATGAGAGCGCTTAAAGCTGATTATAAATTTATGCATTTGAATCAAAAGCTCATTTCTTCAAGAAAACATTCGCAGCAGGGGCAAGTAGCGATGTCGGATATTAATAAAAAAGAAACGAAAAAATTGTTTGAATGGGCAGTGGATTATTTAGGAGAAGATATTGGCTTGAATTCTAAGGAGTTAAAAATACTTTTTTTGCGAAAAGGTATCGTTCCTATCCCTCATTCGGTGAGAAGATGAACGTATTTTTTATCCCCTCTTGGTATCCGACGGTAGAGAGCCCTAATACTGGACGTTTTTTTAAAGATCAAGCTCTTTTATATGGTGCTGAATTTCGTGAAGACAATATAATTATAAGCAGGTGGGGACAAGGAGAGTTTATTCTTGACCTGACTGCACCGTTTAGGGCTATAAAAAAACTTTTTCGATTTATCCGTGCAAAAAGTTTTAAAAAAGTGCTTGCTGAAAATAGTGTAGAATTTTATACTCCGGCGATTGAGATAAGACCTCGAAAATATGTAGGCGATTTATCTTCTATCATAAATGCCAATATCAGCAATTTTAAAAAAGCACAGCAAAAATTCGGGAATATTGATATTGTGCATGCACATGTCTCATTTCCCGCCGGATTTATAGCAGTTAAAATTGCTCAAATGTTTAATGTTCCGTATGTATTGACTGAGCATATGGGCCCTTTTCCGTTTCCATTTTACTTAGAGAATGGCAGATTGTCGGAACGACTTCAAATTGCTTTTGAAAAGGCTGCTCGGGTAATAGCGGTAAGTAAGTTTTTAAAAAAAGAAATGTCGAGTTACGGTATTGCAGTTCATGAAGTGATACCGAATTTTATAGACGATGAATTTTTTTCGTCTGAAAAGAATAAATCTCACTCAGGATTTGTCTTTTTTGCATTGGGAAGAATAGCAAAAGAAAAAGGGACAGACATCCTATTGAAAGCTTTTGCCAAAGCGTATGGACATAAGCCTGATATGCTCTTAAAAATCGGAGGTACCGGTTCTGATATGCAGGAGATGATAGATATTTCAAAAAGTTTAGGAATAGATGCACAGGTCGAGTGGTTAGGCGAGTTAGATGTATTGGGGGTGAAAACAAATTTACAGGGATGTGATGTATTTATTACTGCAAGTACCTATGAGACGTTCGGTGTGGTTGTTTCGGAGGCATTATGCTGCGGGAAACCGATCATATCTACAACGTGCGGCGGTCCTGAAGATATGTTGGAGAAGACTAACAGTGTGTTAGTCCCTGTAGGAGATGCATCGGCTATGGCTGCCGCAATGTGTAAAATGCAGGAGGAGATTCAAAACTTTGATTCTACGGCAATACGTTCAAAACATATCTCAAAATTTGGTAAAAATAGAGTAACCGCTAAGCTGAGAGAAGTTTATCTAAGCGTTTTGAAGGATGATTAATGTGTTCAATATGCGGCGGTAATATTTCGTCTACATTGATACAAAAAGCGTCCAGAACAATGATACACAGAGGACCTGATAGTAACGATTTATTCGAGGATGGAACTGTCTCTTTGGCACATAATCGTCTCCGTATTATAGATTTAAGTGATGAAGCGGCACAGCCTATGCAGGACGGTGATCTTGTACTTGTTTATAACGGCGAGATTTATAACTATTTGGAAATCAAAAGCGAACTGCAAAAAAAGGGGATAGTATTTCATACCTCCAGTGACAGCGAGGTGCTATTAAAGGCGTACCGCTATTGGGGGGCTGAATCTCTTAAACGTTTTAACGGTGATTTTGCATTTTGTATTTATGATACAAAAAATAAAACAATGTTTTTGGCACGTGACAGACTCGGGAACAAACCTTTTTACTATACACTCAAAGGCGGCAAACTTTTTTTTGCTTCGGAGATCAAAGCATTTAAAGCTGTGGCGACTCTCGAGTTTGATGAACAGACGTTATGCGATTCTATCCTGTTCAATATCAACGATTATTCGGACCGCACTATCTACAAAGATATAAACCATCTCCCGCCAGCTCATTATGGGATATTTGATACAAAAACCGGTAAACTTTCCCTAAAGAAATATTGGTCCCTTCCTGAAAGTACAAGTGCAGACAAAAAATTTGACGAAAAAGAGTTTGACAAGGGCTGTGAAGCATTTGAAGAGCTGTTTGAAGATGCATTACTCTTGCGGCTTCGTTCCGATGTGGATGTCAGTATCTTACTTTCAGGCGGAATCGACAGCTCTCTCATCGCCGCTATTCTGAAGAAAAATAATAGAGATATGCATTATTTCGGAGCTATTTTCCCCTCGTATCCCGCCTCTGATGAGAGTGGTTTTATGGACAAAGTTGCAAAAGATTTCGGCTTGAATCTCACCAAATTATCCCCCAAAATTGATGAGCTAAAACTTCTTATGGACGATTTTTTAGCGACGCAAATGGATATGACGAGAAGTTTTTCGACTTTTGTACAATATGCTGTTTTTAAAGAGCTTTCTCGATATTCTAAAGTCGCTGTGACCGGACAGGGGGCAGATGAGCTTTTTGGCGGATATTATCACCACATTGCCAGATTTTTGACGTATGACGAACAAAATCTGCGTGATCGGATAACCGTTTACGGTAAAGAAGCATTGGCGGAACATGCGCTTGGAACCAAATTTTCACTTTCTGAAAGTTTGAAAAAAATGCAGATCATTGAGGATAACGAGAAGCCTCTTGAAAAAATCAAATTTCTATTTAAAAATTATGAACCAAACTATGATTTGTTGCTGGAAAAATTTGTATCCGACCCAGCCCAAGCTTTGTATCTGGACACCGTAAAATTTAATTTGCCTATGCTTCTTCGTTTTGAGGATAGAAATGCGATGCGATTCGGTGTGGAAAATCGAACGCCGTTTACCGATTATAGAGTTGTTGAGTTTGCCCATTCATTGCCGAATGCGTATAAATTTCATAATGGCTACAGCAAGTTTTTATTGCGTAAAATACTGTCCAATTATCTAAGTGACGATATAGTTTACCGAAAAGATAAAAAAGGGTTTGAAGCTCCGGACATGGCATGGATGCGTGAATTGGGGCAAAATGCCAATAGTACGGTAGATGTTAGGAAATTTTTTTACGAGAGGTTAAAGCAATTAATATGATTTGGATTGATATAGGTACGCCAAAATATGCTATGTTCTTTAGCGAAATGATTCCAGAATTACAAAATCGTGGGCACAATGTATTTGTAACGACAAGGTATGCCCCTCACTATACGGAAGCAAAAGAGATTTTAGAATTGAATGGGATCGAACATACCGTACTTGGTGAATACGGCGGAAGCACGCTCCTTGAAAAACTCGAAGCAAGGATTTTCAGACAAAAAGAGTTCCTCGATATATTCAAGCAAACCGGTGTCCCGAAGGTGCTTATATGCGGTGCTGTGGTGGACAGTGTCCATGTTGCATTCGGTTTGGGAATACCTGTCGTTAACATTTACGATACACCGGCCGTAACCTATCCGGGTGATTTGGAAAGTCCGAAAAATATTACACCGGTAACCCGTCTTACTTTGCCTTACTCGAGCCTCTTTTTTTACCCCTATATTATGCCGCGCTCTATGTTCGCCAATCTTGCTTTAAATGATGAACAGATAATCCCGTATGACTTTGTAGATGTCTGCCTCTGGATGAAGGATATAAAAGCGGAAGATAAAAACGATTTCAGGAAAAGGTACGGTCTCGATAACGGTAAAATGACCATTATGATCAGGGAAGAAGAGTATAAAGCCCATTATGTAACCGAAAAACTTCCGCTTCTCTATTCGATCATCCCGAGGATTGCCAAAGAGATTGATGCGAATATCGTGATCATGCCGAGATATGAGCGGGAATATCTTGAAAGAGATTTTGGCAATATTGCAACGGTGCTGAAAGAGAAGCTGCGGCCGGAGGAATTTTATCCGTTTATCGACCTTTTTATCGGCGGCGGAGGTACTATGAATTTAGAATCGTCGTACTATGGAGTACCGACTATCTCTACCAGATCCATCTGGTTATATCACGATCAGTATCTAATCCAAAATGGGATTATGCATTGGACAAACAGCGAAGATGAAGCTTTGGAATTATCTAAGCGGTTAATCGGCAAAAAACAAGATAATAGACACTATTTTTGCAAGGGCGAATGCGATTTTTCAATGATTATTGATAAAATAGAAGAGATATTAACTTAGGTGCTAAGAAAATGGTGAATGTTGCATTATTGGGTTGCGGTAGGATAGCACTAAGACACGCGGAGCTTCTTGGGCTTGGACATATTAAGGGGGCTAGACTTTGTTCGGTATGTGATATTGATGAGGGAAAAGCAAAGCAATTTGGTGAAAAATACGGCGTTAACCATTACACTAAAATCGAAGAGATGATGGCTGCCGAAAAAAAGATAGATGTGATCAGTATATTGACGCCTAGCGGTCTGCATGCTTCCCACACTTTTACTCTTGCCCCCTATAAGAAACATATTATCGTCGAAAAACCGATGGCATTGACACTCGAAGATGCCGATGAGATGATTCGTGTATGTGACGAAAACGGTATCAAACTCTTTGTTATTAAGCAGAATCGCTACAATTTACCTGTCCAAAAACTCAAGAATACTCTTGAGTCCGGACGCTTCGGCAAATTGGTTATGGGCACCGTACGGGTGCGATGGTGTCGTACACAGGAGTACTATGACCAAGATGAATGGCGCGGAACATGGGCGATGGACGGAGGGGTCTTTACTAATCAGGCGAGCCATCATGTCGATCTTTTGGAATGGATGATGGGAGATGTCGAAAGCGTATTTGCAAAAAGTGCTACGCAGCTTGTCGACGTTGAGGTTGAAGATACCGGAGTAGCGGTACTGAAATTCAAAAACGGTGCGCTCGGAATCATAGAAGCCACAACCGCTACACGACCAAAAGATCTGGAGGGTTCCCTATCCATTTTAGGAGAAAATGGAAGCGTTGAAATAGGGGGATTTGCGGTCAATGCCATACGCTCCTGGCAGTTTAAAGATGCAAATGCCGAAGATGAAATCATCAAGAAAGATTTCTCCACCAATCCGCCTGACGTCTACGGATATGGGCATAAGGCGTATTACGAACATGTCGTAGACTGCATAGAAAATAATGGGAAAGCTTTGGTTGATGGACTTGAAGGTAGACGCAGTCTGGAACTGATCATGGCAATTTATGAATCCATCGAGACGGGCGAAGAGGTATTTCTGCGCTTTACTCCGAAAAAATGCAGATTGGGGCACTAATGCTAAATACCCAAGACAAGAAAAATTTGGCCCTGGTTGCGTTGTTGCGAAAAGAAGGGATGCAAGATGAGCGAATCATCGAGTTTCTCGATTTCGGTGCCGGAAGCCCCGACGATACAAGAAACCAAGAAGAGATGCATAGAGGTAAAAAAGCCAAGACTACGATAGCATCTCTCAGTGCAATAGGATTAAAAAATGAATGGTCGGAGTGGATTTATACGTTTGTTAAAATGAACAAACCGAAAATGATTCTGGAGCTGGGAACATGCTGCGGATTTTCGGCGATCACGATGGCTCTTGCCAACACACAGGGGCAGGTATTTACGATAGAAGGGGCCAAAGAGATAGCCGAAGTGGCCCAATCCAATATTCAAACCGCCGGATCTAAAAATATAACACAAATAACAGGGCGGTTTGCCGATGTTTTAGACGGTACACTAGAGAGTATCGCTCCAATTGATTTTGCCTTTATCGACGGGCACCATGACCAAGAAGCAACACTCCGATATTTCAAACAGATACGCCCCTTTATGGCCAAAAACTCCGTGATGGCGTTTGACGATATCGCGTGGTCAAAAGGGATGGAAAACGCATGGGCATTGATCGAGCTGGCAGCCGGAAAAGAGAAATGCGAAAATCTCGGCAAGATTGGAATATGTTACATTGATTAAGTTTTTAGATCTCTATTCTCAGTATCAGATCATCAAACCGCAGATAGATGCCGCCATCGAAGATGTAATTGTCCATTCGGCCTATATCGGCGGGGAGAGGGTAAAAAAATTCGAAAAAGAGTTTGCGGCCTATATCGGTGCGAAACATTGCATCGGCGTAGCCAACGGGACCGATGCAATTGAGATCGTCTTAAAAGCGGCAAATTTTCCGAAAGGGAGCAAAATCATTGTTCCTGCAAACAGCTTTATCGCCACAAGCGAAGCGGTAACCAATGCCGGATTTGAAATCCTTTTTGCGGATGTCAAAGACGACTATACCCTAGACGTAAAAAGCATAGAACATCTGATGGACGAAATGGTAAAAGCGGTTATCTGCGTCCATTTGTACGGACTGCCTTGCGATATGGATGAAATTTTAAAATTTTGCAATGATTATTCACTTGCCCTTTTTGAAGACAGCTCACAAGCTCATGGCGCAGACTATAACGGTCAAAAAATCGGTACTTTCGGGAGTGCTGCGACATTTAGTTTTTATCCTGGCAAAAATTTGGGTGCATTCGGTGATGGAGGTGCGATAACCACCGATAATGACGACCTAGCCAAAAAAATGAGGATGTACGCAAACCATGGCCGCATTGACAAATACGATCATGAGTTCGAAGGGAGAAATTCGAGGTTGGATGCGCTCCAAGCGGCTGTACTCAGTGCAAAACTTCCGTATCTCGATGGCTGGCTGGTAAAACGGGATACTATAGCCAACCTTTACCTCAATGAACTCTCAGCCACTCCGTTAGTCCTGCCAAAAATACATGGAAACAGAACACAGGCATGGCATCTTTTTGTTGTACGTACCGACAAAAGAGAGACTCTAAAAGAATTTTTGACCGAACAGGGGATAGAGACCGGAATACATTACCCCATCGCTCTTCCAAAATTAAAAGCATATGCTCATATCACACAAAATACCCGGAATTTTTTTGCCTGCAATGTTGATCGAGAGCTATTATCATTGCCGATAGGCGAGCATCTAAGTATCGTTGATGCCACTTTTGTATGTGAGAAGATAAAACAGTTTTTCGGAGTTCAATAAATGTCCTATTTCATTCATGAATCTTCCTATATTGATCCTAACGTAGAAATAGGGGATGGTACGAAAATATGGCACTTCTGCCACGTAATGGGGGGAAGTAAAATAGGTAAAAATTGTTTGTTCGGCCAAAACTGTGTAATAGGTCCGAATGCTGTGATAGGTAATAATGTAAAAGTACAGAACAACATCAGTCTATATGATGGTGTTATCATCGAAGACGATGTATTTATAGGGCCATCCGTCGTTTTTACAAATGTTACAAATCCACGAAGTTTTATTGCACGGAAAGATGAATATAAAAAAACCGTCATAAAAAAAGGGGCGAGTCTTGGTGCCAATTGTACCGTCATATGTGGAACAACGATTGGCGAATACGCCTTTGTAGGTGCAGGAAGTACGGTCACAAAAGATATTCCTTCCTTTGCCTTGGTCTATGGAAATCCAGCTCGGATTAAAGGCTGGTACAGCATAGCCGGATTTGAACTTTCTTTTAATGACAGTGGTATAGCCGTCGATGAACATGACGGCACAATATATAAAAAAGAAAAAGGTGTCGTCTCGCTACTGAAAGAATCAATCACACTTATTTGAGAATTTTTTACAAGATACTCCCCCACTATTAATGATGAAAAGTTTCATGAAAGTTCCTAGTGTAACTTATTTAATATGATCCCATGCCAACGGTGTCCCTTTTATGCTGTCCGTGCGAAAGGATTTCCCTAGAATGTCATTTAGATATTTGGGAGCAAGGCCAAATCCCGGACGGACAGAACGGACATTTTCAGAAGTAATGAGCTCTCCGGCTTTAACGTCTTTTGCTATGAAGAGGCTTCGGGAAAACTCACGTGATTTCAGGCTTTTATCCGAGAGTTCATAGGTGACTTTTCCCATCAACTTTTCAGTGTCACGCACCGCATCTACCATGAGACGAAATTCGGAGGGTTCGAGGCTGAATGCGCTGTCGGCTCCCCCCATCGCACGATCCAGAATAAAATGTTTTTCGATGACACGGGCACCGAGGGCGACAGCGGCGATAGGGGCAGAGAGGCTCATGGTGTGGTCACTCAGTCCTACACCCACCCCAAAACGTTTAATCATATCGGGGATGGTGAGGAGGTTCATCTCTTCGAGAGCGGCAGGGTAAGCCGAGGTGCATTTGAGGAGGGTGATTTGCTCATTTCCGGCACGTTTACACGCATTTAGAGCCTCTTCGATATCACTTAGGGTTGCGATACCGGTGGAGATGATGATCGGCTTGCCTTTGGCGGCGGTGTATTCGATGAGGGGAATGTCTGTAATCTCAAAACTGGCGATTTTGTACGCCGGAACATCGAGATTGGATAAAAAATCAACGGCGGTTGGGTCAAAAGGGGAAGAAAATGCCTCCATTCCCAAACGTTTGGCATGATCGAAAAGTTGTTTATGCCACTCCCACGGCGTCATTGCTTCCGCGTAGAGATCATGAAATTTTCGTTTGTCCCAGAGCGTTCCCTGCGAAATCGTGAACATGTCGCTATCACAGTCGAGGGTGATGGTATCGGGAGTGTAGGTTTGGAGTTTGATCGCATCGGCACCCGATTCTTTCATTGCCGTGATTGTATTGAGAGCCGTATCCAGTGAACCGTTATGGTTGGCGGAGAGTTCGGCGATGATAAAAACTTTTTCGTTTAAATTGTGATTTCCGATAGTCATAGGGTCCGCTCCATAGTGATCATTTCTCTGCCGTTATAGGCGGTTCGTGTCGTTTCTACTAAATCGAAAGTTTGGTATAAATGTTTAGCCCTCTCGTTGTCAGCAAAAACATTGGCAGTAATCTTGGTTAGTTTCAAGGTTTCAAATGCATACGCGATTAGAGCAGATAGCAACAGCTTTCCGACACCGTGCAGATCAGGATTGGAATAAAGTCCTAATTCTGCACTGTTCTCGGTAATATCGGTTAAATCAACTACACCGAGGTATTTTTGAGCATCTCGAACTAAAAAATATTGTTTGTCGGATCGGTTGGAGAGCGATTCGATAAAGCGTATATGCTCCTCCATAGAAATTACCTCAGAATGTATCATCCAACTGCGTATATGGGGATGATTCCGCCATGAAAGGATCATTTTGGCTTCGATATCGTCTAATTCATTAAAGGGAATCAGCAGGATCATAGCAATTGCTCCAAAAGTACTTTAAATGCTTCTTCCTCAAAATGCTCCATTACCAAAAAACCTTCACGCTGCATATAGGCGACAAACTCGCTTTGATTATCGGCACTTTGTATGGCGATAAAAGGGAGTTCCATGTACATCACTTCGTGAGCAATAGAGCTGGGGGTGATAATGGCCAATGCACTTTCATTCATAAGCTCGGCAATATTAGAACTGTTCACATGCAATCGGATATTAGGGTGTTCGTCGCTATAGCGTGTAAGTATTTCTATATGAGGGTTGGAGGAAGTGGTAACGAGGTTGACCTGTGTATTCGGAGGCAGTGCATGTAAAATCTCCATCGAGAGATTCATCGGGTCACTCCCCCCCATAGAAATAAAAATGGCATCGGTTGAGGGTTTTTGATGCAGTTTGCTCTGCTTGAACTCTTCACGGATGAGAGGATGGGCGCATTGGATATCACAATGGTGTGGAACAAGAGCTGTATAGCGCTCTCTTTGAGCATAAAGATTGGGATTAAAGAGGATGTCGCAATGATGCGGCTGATAGGTATCGTCGAAACTTAGTATCGTGACGCCGGTTTGTTCTTTAATCTGTTTTTCATACGATGAGTCAATACCGTAATGATCAAATACAACAACATTAATATTATGAGAGACAATGTATTTAATTAGTTCTTCGGGTGTGTCAGAGTGGAGAATATGGACATTATAAGGGATGGTATCGATGATATTTCCGATCAAATCTTGGCAAGCAAAAGTGATGGTGGCATTGGGGTATTGCTGTGCAAGGACGAGATCGCGCATAATATGCCCAAGACCGATTTGACTGGAAGAGTCGGCACGAATCAGGAGGTTCATGAGGTAAAAAGTGCCTTATACATTAATTCGGCACGTATCCAATCTTCAGGCGTATCAATATCTTGGACGAGATGACGTGGCAAGACAATGGTTGTTGCGGCATTTGAGAAAATAGGTGTACCGCTTAGCCATGTATCGGGCGTCCCCCAATAAAACTGTCCAACATCATGATAGGCCTCTGGTAAATCCTGAGAACGTGTAGCGAAGTGCTCCGGCCAGAACATCTCAATGTTTCCCTCTTCAGAGCGTTTCACCCCTCGAAAAATGGGGAATGGAAATGTCGTTACGGGGAATGCGTACCCTTTATGTTGAACCATAAGGCTATTGTAGGCTGCTCGAATATCCTCGGCTCGGACAAACGGTGCCGTCGCATAAATACAGCACGCCGCATCGATTACATTGCCTTGCTTTTGGAGGGTTTGGATCGCATGGGCGATAACAGGGATGGTCGCGGTATGATCGTCACTCAGCTCTTTGGGACGGATAAATGGGATCTCTGCCCCATATAGTTGAGCAACATCGGCAATCTCTTCATCATCGGTGGTGACCACGATACGCTCGAATAGTCCCGATTGCTGCGCCGCTTCGATACTGTAGGCGATGATCGGTTTGCCGCAAAAGGGTTTGATGTTTTTACGCGGGATCCGTTTACTTCCGCCGCGTGCAGGAATAATAGCGATACGCATCAGAACGTGCATCCTCTGTGTGCATATTTGTTTATCACTTCGAGAACAATGGCACCAACTTGCTCTGCGTCACTCAAATGCATTTTTTGATGACAGGGGATAGAGAGCTCGCTTCGGTAAAAATCCTCTGCATTAGGGAGTCTCAGCATTCCAAAATGCTCTTGATAATAACTGTTTTTATAAATCGGTTTGTTGTGGACTTGGACCCCTATTCCCCGTTCTTGCAATTCGGAAAAAATATCCTCTTTGACGCAGTGTAATTGAGGATTCAATAAAAGCGGATAGAGGTGCCGTGCACTTTGATCGGTATAATTGATATCTATGGTGGTGAAAAGGGGATGATTATCAAAACACTCATCATAATAGCGGGCAATAGTTTCGCGTACATTGATAAAACGGTCTAATTTATGAAGCTGTGAAAGTCCCAATGCGGCGGCAAATTCAGTGAGGCGAAAGTTATACCCCAAGCTTACCATATCTGAGGTCCACAACTGTTTTTTCACGATACCGTGAGAACGGAAAAGACGAAGGGTCCGAGCAAATTCTTCATTGTCGGTAACAACAGCTCCCCCTTCTCCTGTTGTGATAGGTTTAATCGCATGGAAGCTGAATATGGTCATATCGGAAAACGAGCCGATTTTTTCTCCGTTAATATCACTTCCAAACGCATGGGAAGCATCCTCGATAACGAAAAGATTGTGTTTGCGCGCAATGGTATTGATTGCATGAATCGCCACCGGTTTTCCGGCAAAATCAACAGGGACAATCGCTTTGGTTTGAGGGGTAATGAGTTCTTCAATGAGATGCTCGTCGATATTTCCATCGCTTTTGATATCGCAAAAGACCGGTTTGGCGCCTAAGGCTATTGCCATATTGGACGTTGCGACAAAACTGATCGGGGTGGTGATAATCTCATCTCCCTCCCCAATCCCGCATGCGGCATACGCGGCATGAAGTGCTGAGGTAGCCGAATTAAACGTGATACAGTAGCGTGCTCCGACATAATGGGCGATGGCCTCTTCAAACTCTTCTACCTTTGCCCCCTGCGTGAGATGAGAACCTTTTAGGATTTCCACAACAGCGGTAATGTCATCATCTTCAATGAGTTGTGTTGAATACGCTAACACGATTACTTCTCCTCATTTTGTGTTAGGGCAATTTTTTCAAGCAACGCTTCGGCATTCAACCAGTCGGTATTGGTTTCGGAACTGTATTTAAATCCATAGTCCACCAGTTTTCCGATTTCGCCGGAATTATTTTTTGAAAAATCGGCATTTTCGGTAAATTGGATAGAGGGTTTAATGACGTAGTGATCATGAAACTCAAGAGTAAGATGAGAATCATCTCGTGGGCACATTACCTCGTGCATTTTTTCTCCCGGACGGATACCGACGATTCGATACGGCATTTCAGGTGCAATGGCACGAGCCACATCAATCACTTTCATAGAAGGGATTTTCGGGATAAAAATCTCCCCTCCGTGCATACGCTCAAAATTTTTCAAGACAAAATCGACCCCTTCTTGAAGGGTGATCCAAAAGCGAGTCATCCGCTCATCGGTAATAGGAAGTTCAGTCGCACCCTCGGCAATCAATTTTTGGAAAAAAGGGACAACGGAGCCGCGTGACCCTAGAACATTACCATAACGGACAACGGCAAATGAGATCGGCTTGCCTCCGGTGATGTTATTAGCGGCGACGAATAGTTTGTCGGATGCGAGTTTCGTCGCCCCGTATAGGTTGATCGGACTGGCCGCTTTATCGGTAGAGAGGGCGATGACTTTATGTACTCCGCAATGCAACGAAGCATCGATTACATTTTGGGCTCCGTTGATATTGGTCTTAATACATTCCATAGGATTGTACTCGGCAATGGGGACATGTTTGAGTGCAGCCGCATGGACGACATAATCAACTCCGTTCATAGCACTCTGCAGTCGAGGAAGATCCCGTATGTCACCGATAAAGTAGCGCATGCACGGAGCATTGAACCGCTGCGCCATTTCATATTGTTTGAGCTCATCACGGGAATAGATAATGATTTTATTTGGGGTGTAGTGTTTTAAAATTGTTTTAACGAATTGTTTGCCGAAACTACCGGTTCCGCCGGTGATGAGAATATTCTTTCCATTAAGCATAGCACGTCCTATCAACCTAGATGATAGAACTAAGCAAAATTAATACCAATTTAAAACTATTTGCCATTCGCTGCCGCACTGATTTGCTGGCTGAGCGAACTGAATTGTCTAGTAAGGTTAGTCATTATGGTATCGTATTGAACAAACCGTGCCGTCATAGCCGTATATCGTGCATCTAACAACGCTTGTGCACTTGTCTGATTGTCTTGGAGCGATTTGAGTTGCGTCGCTGATCCGTCTGTTAATGTACTCATAATACCATTTGCGCTGGTGTAGCTTGTTAGCTTCGTGTTCATTGAGGTGAACATACCATCGGTACTCCCACTGAAAAAAGCTTCTGAAGCCGATGGATTAGCGTTGTATTTTGAAAGGAATGTGCTGGAATTAAAACTCATTGTCCCTGTTTGACTTAGATCGATTCCGAATTGAGGTAAAGATAAACCATTCTTGCCAAGAGAAGTGATGATTTGATTTATATCTCGTGTAATAGCATTGATAGAGTTGTCACCATTAAAAATTCCGACCGTTCCGGCTGTTGTATCGGATGTTGTCATACTGGTTAGTTGAGATGTCAGTGCATTGTAATTAGTAACGAATGAACTCATGGCATCACTGATCGCTGTAGTATCTTGAGCAATGGAGATATTGGCACTTCCGCTATTTTGCAGCAAGTTAATCGTCATTCCTGGGGCAATGTCGGTAATGGTGTTTGTCGTTCTCGTCATTGCAATCCCGTTATACGTAAACGAGGCATCGCGTGCAGCTTGTATATCCTGTATTCCTGTTGGATTAGTCGTTGCGTTATAGGCAAGTAATTTGGTATTGAGAGAGCCTCCCGTTGAATCGGTGAGCGTTATTGCTTGAGCTGCACCTGTTTGGACAGAGGTTAAAACGAGACGATAATCATTAGCTCCGACTTGTAACGTAGAGGCTTTCACACTGCTCCCGGCTACATTATTGATGGAATCGGCGAGAGAAGATAATGTCTCTCCTGCTGTGTAGTTTATGTTATAGGATAAACCGCCGACACTGAGTGCCATCGTTCCTGCTCCGGTCGCAACAGAACTGCTTGCAGTACTAAAACTTCCCGACTCTTTGACATTATTTAAAGCCATTAATGAATTTGAAATAGAGAATGATTGTACTGCGACCCCCGCATCTGCGGTAACGCTCACAGATGCAGTACTTCCTGTTACACTCCGTTTTTGGTAAAGGGTACTATCGCCTAAACTGCTAGCACTCGCTTGGAAGGTTGTCAGTAAGCTATTAAGGAGACTCAAGCCATTAGACTTTTGTTGTTCTAACGTAATTTTTTTAGTAATGGGGGTGATCATAGCTGCGGTATCAGCTGCTTTCAGTTGATCGATAACAGTCGATGTTAATATCCCTGATCCAGCCCCGAGTGAACTAACTGCCATGGTAAATCCTTTTACCTTATATTTATAAAAACCATATCGACCGAAGTGATGAAAGGTTTAGTGATTATTTACTAAGCAAAAAAGATACCATCACCGTTTTTTGCTAATTCCAAATCGCTGAGGTCGAATAGTCAGTTCGGTGATGCTTATCCCATCACGAAACGATAGAAGATTGGCTACCGCTTCGGCAATATCGGTTCCCATTAATCGGGTATCGTTCTCTTCTCCCACCCCAAATCGAAGATCCTTAAAGAACGGGGTATCGGTTATATCTGGGTTGATGGTAACAACCCCTACCCCGCTGGCTCTAACCTCTTCAAAAAGGCTTTGTCCGAAAGCTCTTAAACCAGCTTTAGTAGCACTGTAAAGGGCAGAAAATTTAGAAGTTCGGATGGCTTCGATAGAGGTGATATTGATAATGGTCCCGCGACTTTTTTTGAGGGAGCGCAAAAGGAGGTTTGTGAGGTGGATTGGAGCGGTAAGATTAAGGGCAATCATATCGGAGATAACTTTGGTACTTAGCTCTTCGTGCGGTTCAAATCGACCAAATCCGGCGGCATTGACCAATAAAGCGAGCTCGCTCACCTCCAGCAGCGTGGGCAGTACCCTTTCGATCTCGGAAATTTCGCGTAAATCACAGGAGATGGGGCGAAACATAGGATGATCGATTTGACCTTGGCGACGGCTGATTCCGACCACGCTAAACCCTTTTTCAAGCAGCATACGTGCTATTGCTTCTCCTATCCCACTGCTGCTTCCCGTTACGATTGCCGTTGCCATGTCCGTATCCTTGTCTGAGATAGATAACGCGTTGCGTTTTTGAGTAAAACCTCTAGAATATGGGACTCTAGCGTTTCTGGATAGGTTGCCATATCGTCTCGAACGTCGTAGGGATAAAAGGCGATATCACTGCGGCGGAGTTTTTTAAGGGAGCGCAGATGGCTCTGGCTGAGGCGAAAACTTCCCAATGTCAGCTGATGGAGTTGTTCAGGAGGGATAGTCTTGAATAGGGTATCGATAAGCTCAGTGTAGAGCAGCTCAAACTCATCGGTATAGATAACGGGATCAATACATATACGGACCTTCCATCCGAGCTCACACGCCTCTTTAGCGGCTTTGAGACGTTTTTCGAGTGATGGGGTTGCGTGTTCGTATTGATCAATAATACGTTGCGGGGATAGAGTCCATGCCAGGGTCACTTTGCCGTTGGGAGTAACACTTTTAAAAGGTTTGATATTGGCACTTTTGGTACGTATTTCGAGATGAAGATTCGGATGAGTTGCGGCAAATTCCAGCCAGAGTCGTGTTTGTCCTGTGAGTGATTCGATGGCGAGGCTATCGGTATCGTACGAGGTTGCTACCAGCGTCTTATCCCCAAGATAAGGGAGTACTTCGGCAAAAGCATCTTCAAGATTGACAAATAACACGGTGTTAGCCGATGGATAAAGCCCTTGCAGATAACAGTAGTCACAGTCGTACAAACACCCCATGACACTGGAGGCGTAAAAAAACTGTTCTATATCGAATCCGTCGCTGTATTGCGATCCTTCGTGGAGAAACTTCCCCTCTTTATGGGCGAGGATCAATTTTTTACTATCGCTTTGTGCCGAGAAGTTTTGATTTGGTCGGTTAAAAACCTCTTTGTAGTGATGGATCAGAATAATTTGGGAACGCTCGAATTTTTCCATAATTTTAAGGGTATGCGGATGATTCGCCACTTTTTGTTCCACATACAAATGGGAAAAAAGTTTAGGCGGTGAGGGTGGCAATAAAGGATTCAAGCAGCACACTCCTTTCACGTTTAGATACAGGAATCTCCATTTTTGGAAAAGGGAAGGGACGCGCTGAATCTTTTAGCCGAAAATAGCAAACAGCATCTTCCAACTGTACCCCTTGAGCAACCGTAAAATAAGACTTCCATAGATTTATCTCTTTGAACTCTTCTTCACTAAATAACGGGTGTTCCTGTGCGACGCTTTGAAGGGATGATAGGAGAGAATCGAGGGTGCCAAGGTGTGATTTCATTAAAGAAACAACCCCCTCTTTGGTTACGCTGTCCGGTTGACAATGATCGGAAACAATTTTTACAAATGCCATCCGATGCAGTTTGAAAAATTTAGAGGCTGCTTGGAATACTCCTGTACTCTCCATATCGACAGGAAATGAGAGAGGGGATTCCACGGGAGAATTTACACAGATCAAGCTGGTCTCGCGGAGGGTGTGGGTATAAAGAATATCGGGGTAGTAACGGCGATGTTTATCGATGAGCTGATGGATGAGAAGGGCTTCTCCTAGTTCATACTCACTCGGTGCCCCGCAGATTCCGATATTGATTAGATTATCGTTTCGACCCGGAAGCCGATATCCCAACAATGCGCTGAGTGCCATCATGGCATTGGTTTTGCCCATCCCCGTGACGAGCAGAAGAGTATCTTTCCCTTTATAGACCGTGTATGGGAGGGTAGTATCGCGTTTGAGACGGTAGTGTTCAATGAATACTCTGGCTTCGGCATCGAGGGCGGTAACGATATAGTTCATAATCTAATTGTACCATAAGCTAAGGATGTGTATAATTTCGCCTCTCTCCTCTAGACCTGTGCAAGGGTGCGCTCAGACATCGTGTCAGGGTAGGAATACAGCAGCACACCTGTGCGTGCTTTGTGCCGCAGGTATCTGGGGGGGAGTCTTTTTTACCCCTTTTATCACACTTCTATCAAAACCTTATACAAATCTGATGCTTTAAAGAAAATTTTTAACCTTTAATGTTCTATAATCTCTATACTATGAATTTAAAAACCATTTGGAGAAATGAATGAGATCCGAATTAATGGAACAAATCGAGCATGTTCCGATGCTCCCCGAAACTGTTCAAAAAGTAGAGGCAGTCTATAACAATCCTAACAGCGGTGTCGCGGAAATGGCCGATGCGATCAAAAATGATCCTATCATTACCGCCTATATTTTGAAAACAGCTAATTCCCCGATGTACGGCCTCAGCCGTACGGTTACCGATGTAGCGCAAGCTATTTCACTGTTGGGTAAAGACACCGTACGGACCTTTACCATTGCCTCAGCGGCGAATACCTGTATGGATATTGACCTTTCCCCTTATGGAATGACCCAAAACAATTATTTGGCGCGTGCACAATTGCAAAATGCCTTGGTGAGCCGATGGGTTTCAAAAGTGGATCGTTCCTTATTGGGACATCTCTCTTTAGCCTCTTTTTTACTCGAATTGGGCAAAATTGTTATCAGCCGCTATTTGATCGAATCGAATCAATCGGCATTGCTCCATGATGCATTGGCAAAAGGGGATACGACTAAAAAAGCAGAGATCGGTGCATGCGGAAGTAAATCCGAAGATGTTACCGCAACCCTCTTTTTCCGATGGAATTTCGATCCGGATTTGGTTCATCTGATCCGTTTTGCAAATGAACCCGAAGATGCGTCCGATCCTGAAACGCAAGAGATGGCAAAATTCCTAAAAGTTGCCAAAGAAGCTATCACATTAGAGGGGACAATCACAGATACTACCCTCAAAAATGCGCGTGAATTGATCGAAGAGTACGGCATGAATCAAAACCTTTTTGACGAAACCGTCGAAAAAATTCTCTCAGCCGCTTAAATCTCAATCTTCTCGATAGCTGCCCGCTTTGCACCCGCTTGGGCTGCTGGGTGGATTCTCTTTTAAATAACACACATCTTCATACGCTTGTTTAACCACTTTGCTTTCCCGTAATAACGGTAGCATCTTTTCATCTTTTTCACTGAGCGAGAGGGATTGATCGTACAACAACCCTTTTATTTCTGCATCAATGGCTGCAAGTGCCGCTTCCAAATGGGTGAGAGAAACCATAAATACCCCTTTTTTTCATGGATTATAGCAACGCTCTTTTAAAGGGTGGTTATAATTTATAATTCACTTGCTCTTACTAAGATTGAAAAGATAGAGGTTGAAAGAATAGAAGTCAAGTGATCCCTATAACTAAACTGTAATGAAAAAAGTGGCGTAATGAAAAAAACGAGAGGCTGAAACCCTTTAGAAACTTCGCTACCATGCGGGTTTGAAAAGGATTATCTAAAATGAGTTTTAAAAAAGCGGTAAAAAATGTCCAGAGTGTAAAAGTTTAGACGTAAAAAAGAACG
>OBEQ012134353.1_pt1 | contig 38136 bp, 36 predicted proteins | sample 1670901 | NCBI WGS metagenome assembly OBEQ01 (sample SAMEA104232315, study PRJEB22302) | groundwater metagenome | biome: forest; feature: aquifer; material: groundwater | place: USA | collected 2011-08-07 | depth 5.4 m | reverse complement strand
CCAATAATGGTAAATTGCGGCAGTTCTAGGCGCATTGTACGAGCCGAAGGACCCTTTCCTAAAATAATATCGAGTGCATAGTCTTCCATTGCCGGATACAAGGTTTCTTCGACTGTTTTATTGAGCCGGTGAATTTCATCGATAAACAAAATATCGCCCTTCTCAAGATTTGTGAGGATTGATGCTAAATCGCCAGTTCGCTCAATTGCCGGACCAGACGTTACCCGAATCTGCACGCCCATTTCTTTGGCAACTAAGTGTGACAGCGTTGTTTTTCCTAAACCTGGCGGGCCATAAAAGAGCATGTGTTCTACTGCTTCTCCTCTGTTTTTTGCAGCAGTAATGGCAATTTGTAAAGACTCCTTAATCCCTTCTTGGCCAAAAAATTCTGGCCAGGTAGACGCACGTAAGGAATTAAGCACCAACTCATCGACAACTTTTTCTTCTGCGCTTTCTTCTAGTGGTTCTTTTGTTTTTTTCATAGGTTCTTTTTTGTCATCCTGAATTTATTTCAGGATCCCCTGAGATTCCGAAACAAGTTGGGAATGACAAGGGTGTTACTTCCCAAGTTGCTTTAATGCTAACCGCACCTTCTCCTCAGTTTTTAAATTCTCATCAATACCTTTTAGCGCTTGTACAGCTTCCTTCCCCGAAAATCCAAATGCTGTAAGAGCTTCAAGCACCTCATCTTGTAATGAATCGCCAGTTAAATCAAGATCAGCAGTGCTGCCAACTTTGTTTTTGAGTTCTATGATAATTTTTTGCGCATTCTTTTTTCCTAATCTTGGAACTCCAGAGAAAAACGAAACATTCGAAGTTGTTATTGCCGATAAAATATCTGAAGAGCTACCCAAAGAAAACACACCAAGCGCTGTTTTTGGCCCAATCCCTGATACCGATAACAAAAGCTCAAACAGTTTTAGATCAGATTGGCTTAAAAATCCGTAGAGCTCTAATAAATCTTCCCGAACATGGGTATGGATATAGAGTGTAATCTCTTTACCTGTTGGCGCTTGCAATAATACTGTAGTTGGAACAGATACTTTGTATCCAACGCCAGAAACATCAATAATTATTGTTTGTGAATCTCTTAAAGCAATTGTCCCGCGAAGTAATGCAATCATATGGCAAAAGAAGCTTCCAAATTATAACACACCTTATTTTTTTGATTTATACGAAAACGCATGAGTTAAGGCAACGGCTAGTGCATCCGAGGTATCATCTGGTTTTGGAATTTCTTTGAGTTTTAAAATTGTTTTAACCATTTGCCCGACTTGAGCTTTTTCTGCCCTGCCATACCCAGTTACTGCAACTTTTACCTGAAGTGGTGTATAAATGGCAACGGGAATTTGTTTTTCTGCAGCTGCTAAAAGTACTACTCCCCGTGCCTGTCCAACAATAAATGCGGTTTTTGCATTGGTGTTAAAAAACAATTCTTCGATTGCTAATACATCTGGCTTATATGTTTTAATGAATTCCTGAACTTTTTGATGAATAATCAATAATCTTTCAGGTAATAAAAGTTTCGCCTCCGTTTCCACGCACCCAAAATTCTGAATTCTAAATTTTGAATTCTGAATTCCAATCATCCCCCACCCCATTCGCCCAATCCCAGGATCAATTCCTAAAATTCTCATGTGTACTCTAGTATAGCAAAGAAGATATGTTATACTACTGCCTATGTCAGAACGACTTCACGGATTAGAGCTGGCGCGCAGCGTCTTTTATGAAAGATGCATTGATCCAGTTGCAAAAAATCCACTTGTTGCTCAAGCGTTTCGCGCAGTAGATAGACGATCTTTTGCTCCTCTTACATATAAATCCATGGCATATACCGATAGGATTATTCCGCTTGCAGATGGATCTACCCTGAGTCAACCAAGCCTTATGGCAACAATGCTTGATCTTCTTGAGCTGACAGGAACAGAAAATGTTCTTGAAGTGGGTACTGCATCTGGATATACCGCAGCACTTCTTTCTCGTTGTGCAGAAAGAGTCCATACGATTGAATACGATGCAAAGCTTGCCAGAAAAGCAGCAGTAAAACTTCATCACCGAGGATACAATAATGTTTCTGTCCATCATGGCGATGGCGCACGAGGCGTACCAAGCCAAGCACCGTTTGACAGAATTCTTATAACTGCAGCAGTCAGAGAAATTCCACAACACTTATTTGATCAATTAGCAGATGGAGGCATTGTGGTTGCTCCGGTTGGAGAAACAGATGAATCACTGCGAACAAGCGTTGGGAGGAAAATGGGAAACACGCTCCACGTACAAAAAGGTGGCAGAGTTGAGTTTGTTTTACTCAATACAATAGAACATGGAGGGTGGACCGATGAAGCCAGAGCGAAAAAACGATCATACACGCTGCTTGAATCGGAAGATTTGTTTGATATTCCAAGACCATTTGATGAAAGGAGGAAAGCAACAAACGATCAACTACCCCAAGAACCAACAGAAGCATGCCTTAACGTCCTTGAAAGTTATGGATTAACGCAAGACACATTTATTAGTATGTTTGTTGCAATAGGACAACCTGAAGAGGCTACTAGAAGGCTTCTTTCTTTACATCCTGAACCATTTGAAGACATAGTGAATGCTCTCATCTGGACTCAGCAAAGGAGGCAAACAACTGAGACAGCCTTGTAATACAAGGCTTTTTGCTGTACAATAAACAAACATGAAACGACCGCAACTTGTTATTCAAAAACGAGAAGTTTTGGGAAAAAAGATTAAAAAGTTAAGACAACAAGGCATTTTGCCTGGCAATATCTACGGAAAAGACATTCCTTCCCAAGCAGTCCAAGTACCCCTCAAAGAATTTGAAGCAGTCTACAAAGAAGTTGGCGAAACAGGCTTAGTTGACCTTGCCCTCGATGGACAAACGCGGCCAGTGCTTATTAAAAACGTCTTTAAAGACTCCCTTTCTGACAAGCTTTTACACACAGATTTTCACCAAGTAAATCTTAAAGAAAAGATTAAGGCTATGATTCCTGTAAAAACTGTTGGCGAACCAAAAGCAGTTTCGGAAAAAATTGGACTGCTTATGCAGCCAACTGCAGAAATCGAAGTCGAAGCACTCCCAACTGATCTTCCAGAACATTTTGATGTTAACGTTGAAGCACTTGCGCAAATTGGCGACCAAATCAAAGTAAAAGACTTAAAGGTTGAGTCTGGTGTTGCAATTTTGTCAGACCCAGAACAAGTGGTTATAAAAATAGACGAGCTTGTTTCCAAAGAAGCCGAAGCAGAAGCCGCTGCAGAGGCTGCAGCTGCCGAAGCAGCAAAAGCAGAAGGTACCGAAGCTTCAGCAGAAAACGCAGCAGAAGTTAAAGAAGAAGCCAAAGAAGAAAAAGTTGCCCGCAATGCTAGCGCAAGCGTTGCAGGCGGGGCAGCAAAAGCTGAAAAGAAACCTGCAGAAGCTCCGAAAGAAGACAAAAAAGAGTAACTACTGCAATAACCTTTCGAGTTGTCTCCCCTTTTCAAAATTCGGATCAATAGATAGGGCTTTTTGTATGTATTCTCGTGCTTTTTGCATGTTTTTTAATCGGTATTCAAGCACTGCTAAAGAAAAATAGGCATCACGCGAATCTTTATAGTTTTTTACCACTGTCTGCCAGTACGCAATCTCAGCCACAATCTCTGCTCGCTCCCGATCTTGGCGTTGCTTTTGTTTTACAGTCGTAACAAGCGTAATACTGGCAACAATAACCAAAATAAGCAACAGACTCGAAGGAACTCCGCTCCAAAACCATGGGCTTACCAACACACGCTTGATTCGAGGCCATTCGGTAATAAATCGGTAATCCTTCGGGAATTTCTGCTTTACTTTGCGTGTATGGTGCTTGAGCTTTTTGTAGGCAGTTTTATGGGCAGTTATTTGTTTCATGGTGGTTTATGCAACAGGCCAATCGGAGATCATAATCGACTTCTCTCCTCCAAGTTTTTGATAAATTTCTTCTGTCACAAACGGCATAAACGGATGCAGAAGCCGCAGCAGTATAAAGTATAGAGTATACAGTATCTGGTATGAATGTTCATCTATTCTATTTTTAACATCTTCGATATACTTATCAGCAAATTCATGCCAGGCAAATTCGTACAGCCGTTCCGAAGCCAAGTTAAATTGGTAGCTATCAATGTATCTTGTTATTTCCTCAATTAACTTTTCTATCTTCTCAGCCCATTCTTTGTCTGTTTTATTCTGAGCCATTGTCGATAATTCTCCGATATTCCTGATTCCTGATTCCTGATTCCTGATTCGCTTCATATCTATGAACCGTCCCATATTCCAAAGCTTGTTAGTAAATTTCCTCGCTGCATCCAGCTTTGCGTACGAAAGTGCCTGATCGTTTCCTGTTGCATTCCCATACACTAAAGCAAATCGCACTGCATCTGCGCCGTATTGGTCAATTAATTCTAGAGGATTTACTACATTTCCTTTACTTTTGCTCATTTTCTTGCCATACGGGTCATTCACAAGCCCATGAAACAACACGTCTTTAAATGGAACCTCACCGGTTACATACATGCCCATCATAACCATTCGAGAAACCCAAGCCCTGAGCAAATCATACCCGGTTTCCATCACTGTCGTTGGATAAAACTTCTCAAAATCTCCGGGTTTTGCAGTTTTTAAAGTCACATACGGCCACTGGCCAGAGGAAAACCACGTATCAAAGGTATCGTTGTCTTGTTTCCACTCATCTCCTTTTGGCGTTTCCCCTTCTGTTACCATCCATTCTCCTGTTTTTTTGTTTTTCCACGCAGGAATCCGAGTTCCCCAGACAATTTGTCGAGAGATATTCCAATCCCGCAAATTCTCAAGCCATTGAAAATAGTGATTTTCGAATGTTTTTGGATGTATTTTTATTTTGCCTTCTTTTACAGCTTGTATTGCTTCTTTTTTAAGAGTTTCAACTTTCACAAACCATTGTTCGAGCGGAAGTGGCTCTAACACGTTTTTGCACTTGTAACACAACCCAATTCTATGTTTATAGTTCTCGTCTGTTTTAATCAGTAATCCGTCTTCTTTCAGATCTTCAACCATTAATTTCCTTGCTTCTTTGACGTATTTCCCATGATATTTTTCTGCCCGGGCTTTGTATTTTTGCTCAATATCTTTTTTTGCTAAAAACCAGGAAAAATCCATTTTCCCATCGAATCCAATGATTGGCGTAACCGGTAGATTATATTTTTTCCCAAGCTCAAAATCATGTGGGTCATGCGCGGGTGTTACTTTCATAATACCAGTACCAAACTCTGGATCCACTTCTTCGTCAGCAATAATTTTCATTTTGACAGGCCCTAATAACCCTTGAATCTCATATTCCTTACCAATCTTGTCTTTATATTTTGGGTCATTTGGATTTACAGCAAGTGCAGTATCGCGAAACTTTGTTTCTGGACGCACTGTTGCAATAGTAAACGGACCATACTTTATGTAGTACATTGGCGTTTGTTTCTCTTCGTAGACTACTTCTAAATCCGAGAATGAAGTACCATCAAAAGTGCAATAGTTAACTAATCGATAATCCCGATAGACCAATCCATCGTCATACATTTTTTTAAATGTTTTATAGACCAATTTAACAATGTCTGGATCTAAGGTGTACTTTTCCCGCGACCAATCTAAAGAAAACCCAAGCCTTCTTAATTGATTTTGAATACCACCTTTATGCTCTTCTACATAGTCATGGATCATTTTATAGAGTTCTTCTTGGGAAAAATCCAAACGAGATTTGCCTTCAGCTTTAAGCTTTTTTTCGAACACAAACTGGGTTTCTATGCCTGCGTGATCTGTACCAGGTAACCACAACGCTGCATCCCCTTTCATTCGGTGATAGCGGATTAAAATGTCTTCGATAGTAAACATTGCGTGGCCAAAATGTAAAGCGCCATTAGCATTAGGAGGCGGAAGAATAATTGAGTATGGCTTGCCTTTGGGGTTAATTTCTGGCTTAAAATACCCTTTTTCTTCCCAGGTTTTATACAACTTTTCCTCAACGTCTTTGTGACTGTAAACTTTATCCATAGGCTGCTTGCCCCGTTCAAAGCGCTCTTCGAGCCGCGCTACGAATAGTAGGTAAGGCGAGAAGTAAGCTTATATGGGGATTGTAGCATACGTGAAGCTAAAGGAGCAAAAGACATTTCCCGAAGATTCCCCGCCCTATTCCCGACTACAAAGACACCAGCTTATACCCCCGTGTCTTAACTGTCTGAATCTCAGAAGCGCTTTTTTGCAGTTTTAGTTTGTTTCTTACCCTGGCAACTAATCGATCTACAGCCCAGTCAGAAACACCCAAAGACAGCGCTTCTGGCCAGACTGCTTCTATAATTGCTTCCCTCTCACAAATCTCGCCGTTTGCACTTTGCAAAAAAGAAAGCAGCAAATTTTCTTTTTTAGTAAATTCAACCGCTTTTCCATCTATTTTTGCTTCTTCTTTTTGGGCTAAATAGTAACTATACAGAGGACTAAATATCTTGTTATCAGTGACCATTCCGGTATGAAACAAATACTTACCTGCTGCTAAATTTTCATCGGTGAGTTTTTTGCCGGCGTGGATTTTGAGTAACACCTGCTGCTCTTCTTTTTCCAACGACTCCCAGAGTTCTTCTGATTGCAAAGCAATTCGCTCGTCTTTACAGAGTAGATCAAACAATTCTTGTTTTGTCGTAACTCCCTTTTTCTGCTCATGAAGAATAATTAAGGCAAACTGTAGATACTGGGTATACCCATCAACAAGTCTAAATAATTCTTCCTGGACATCCCCAGAAAGGGTTAGTGCATACTTTTTTTGGTACGCATTAAAAATCGTCTCGATGTCTTCTTTCTTTCCTGGCTGTATGTACTGCACGTGAAACAGCACTGACTGCCAAGCTTTGTCAATGCTTGGAGAAAGGTAATCAAGTGGCCGAAAACTGGTGATCACATACGACAACCGCTGGTGCACGCTATCGCGAAGTCCTTCTAAATTCGCCACAAACTGATGCGAGACAACGCTGCTAATTCGATCGAACCGAAGAAAAAAAATGGTTGGCACAATGTCTTGTGAAACGAGAAGATGAATACTTTTTCGAACGCAGTCAATGGTAAAAAAGAGGTCTTGGGACTGAATGCTATCCAAAAATAGTGACGCGATTTTTTTCTTAAGGCTTGCTTCGTGGTTTGATGATTCCACCGCATCGACAATACGTTTTAATGTTAATACCCAAAAGGGATAAATTTCTCGCTCAACCAAATCATTTAAATCAACCGGAATAAACAAGTGATTTTTGTTGTCGGCAATGGAGGCGTTGGCAATGTCTTTGTGGTGCAAAAAAAAGCGCAGGAAATTTGAGATTCCTACTCGCTTCATGCCAATGAGCATGACGCAGTGGCGGTTTTTGAGGTGCTCGCCTAAGCTTTTGGCATCTTCGTCTCGAAACGAAAGCGGGTATGACGACTCTATTACATGCGGATGCATACAAAGAGTATTGTAAAACTTTTGTTCTTGGTTGACAACACTCCCTCTGTCAGGTTGCTGTTTGTATCTGGTCACGCACGTATCGCTTTCTGTGATATACTATTTTTTTACCTATGACGCATAATCCATGGACCCAGGCACAAGCCCAGCTTGCAAAAATAGCCAAAAAAATTGACCTCGACCTCCTGCTGTTGGCAAGGCTTAAAAACCCTGATCGGCTGGTCACCGTATACTTGCCCTTACAAAAAGACGATGGGACGATTGCAATCTACACCGGCTACCGCGTCCAGCACAATAATATTTTAGGCCCATATAAAGGCGGGCTTCGTTACCATGAACAGGTATCTTTAGACGATGTCAAAGCGCTTGCGTTTTGGATGAGTATAAAATGCGCGGTCGTTGGCATTCCCTTTGGCGGCGGCAAAGGCGGTATAACGCTGAATCCAAAAACACTCTCAAAAAACGAGCTCGAAGCGCTAACAAAGCTTTTTACTAAGGCAATTGCACCCCTTATTGGCCCCACAATTGATGTACCAGCACCTGATATAAATACTACGCAAGAAACCATGCTCTGGATTGTAGAAGAATATAGTAAGTACGTTGGCAAAGAAACACCAGCGGTTGTGACAGGAAAGCCGATTGAAAACGGAGGGTCAGAGGGACGAACAGAAGCAACCGGCTTAGGTGGCGCATTCGTGTTGCTTGCGCTTTTACAAAAACTTAGGAAAGACCAAGAAACGCTTACTGTTGCAGTTGAAGGGTTTGGTAATGTTGGCTATCACGTAGCCCATTTCCTAAGCGCAGAGGGGCTAAAAGTAGTTGCTGTTTCTGATTCAAAAGAAGCAATTTTTGCACCAATGGGCCTAAATCCAAAAGAGATCTACCAGGCTAAAAAAAATCAAGGCAATCTTTCACACACTGTCCAAATTATTCCCCAAGCAAAAATACTCCCAAAAGAAGCAATCAGTAGTTTAGACGTTGATATTTTTATTCCAGCAGCAATGGAAGGGACAATTACAAAAGAGAATGCTGGACAAGTAAAAGCTCCTATTGTCCTTGAAATGGCAAACGGCCCAGTAACCCTTGAGGCAGAAGAAATCTTAGCACAAAAAGGAACAATTATTGTTCCAGACATTTTGGCAAATGCAGGAGGCGTTGCCACCTCTTACTTTGAATGGTATCAGAATATGCAACGTGAGCACTGGACAAAAGAAGAAGTTTTTGCTAGATTAAAGCGCCAGATGGAAGGGGCATTGGATACGGTCTTTGAAATTGCACAAAACGAACACGTTAGCCTCAGGGATGCTGCCTATATCGTTGCACTAAAAACAATAGAAAAAGAATATAAAAAAACACATGAATAAATCGCTCACATCTGTCCTTGAAAAAACCATTGATACCAAAGGTTCGAAACTTCTTGTCAAAGACGAAACACTGCTTCGTGAGAAGCTCATTGACCTGCTGGTTTTTGAAGCAGTGTTTGCAGACAACGAGGAAGATAAAAAAGAAGCGCGTTTGCTCATTCGAAAGATTGCGATTGCACAAAGTTGCCCACCATCTTCTATTTACTCGTTTTACAAAGCAATTGGGGATGGGAAAATAAAACAATCATTTACGGTTCCAGCAATCAACGTTCGGATGATGACATATGATACTGCGCAAATTATTTTTTCGTTAATGCAAACCCACAACAGCGGCCCGGTTGTCTTTGAAATTGCCCGTTCAGAAATTGAATACACAGCACAACGGCCTGATGAGTATGCAGTGGTTGTGTTAGCTGCAGCGATAAAAGAAGGATACAGCGGCCCGGTGTTTTTGCAAGGCGATCATTACCAATTTAGCAAAAATAAATTTAGCAAAGACCAAACTCAAGAAACGGAAAAAATTAAATCGCTTATTCAAGAATCCATTAAAGCAGCCTTTTATAACATCGATATCGACGCATCAACTTTGGTTGATTTATCAAAAACAGATTTAGGGCAGCAGCAAAAAACAAACTACACGGTTACCGAAGAATTAACTCGCTATATTCGCTTATTAGAATCAAAAGGAACAACCATTGCAATAGGAGCCGAAATTGGACACATTGGCGGCAAAAATAGCAGCAAAGAGGACTTAATTGCATTTATGCAGGGATACGAAAAACTGCTGCCAAAAACCCAACCTGGGATTGGAAAAATTAGCGTACAAACCGGAAGCTCTCATGGCGGACTTCCTGATGCATCTGGTAAACTCATTGATGTAAACATTGATTTTTCTGTGTTAAAAGACACTGGCGATGCTGCCAGAAGTTACGGACTGGCTGGTGTTGTTCAGCATGGCGCTTCGACACTCCCTGAGAATCTTTTTAGTGAATTTCCAAAACACAAAACCTTAGAAATTCATTTAGCAACTGGGTTTCAAAACATTGTCTATGAGACAATGCCAGAAGCCCTGCGAGCAAAAATGCACGAATGGGTATTACAAAACTGTAGAGACGAAAAAGAAGAAGGTTGGAGTGAACAACAATTTATCTATAAGTGCCGTAAAAAAGCAATTGGGCCATTTAAAAAGCAGTTGTGGCAGATTCACGAAAAAGAGAAAGAACCGATTCGGCAAGCATTACAAAAACAGTTTCTCTTTTTGTTTTCCAAGCTGAATATTGTTAACCAAGGACACCTTCAAAAAGCGTATGCATAACACAGTCAGCTTAACTGATTTTATTTTACAAGAAGAATTACGAGTAAAAAGTGCAACTGGGCATTTTACGATTCTTCTGACGTTAATCGAAAACGCTGCCAAAATTATTAGTAGTCATGTCACAAAAAGTGGACTGGTGGATATTATTGGAAAAACCGGCACAACAAATGTTTTTTCGGAAGAAGTGCAAAAACTCGACGAGTTTGCAAATACGCTGCTTGTTGAGACATTGCTAGAAAGCGGCTGCGTGTTTGCCATTGGTTCGGAAGAATTGGAAAAACCCATCTTTGCTTCTAGAAAAAAGGCTGGCGATTACATTGTCTTTTTTGATCCGCTCGATGGCTCGTCAAATATCGACACAAATGCTCCCATTGGCACGATTTTTTCTATCTATCACAAAAAAGATGGGCTTTTGCAAAAAGGAAGCAATCAAGTTGCCGCAGGATATATTATTTATGGCTCAAGCACTATGTTTGTGTATGCTAGCCAAAAAGGTGTGCAGGGCTTTACCCTTGATCCTGCAATCGGCAGTTTCTTGCTTTCCCACAAAGATATGAAAATGCCAGAAAAAGGAAGTATTTATTCGGTAAACGAAGCAAATGCATTGCTCTATGACGAAAAAACCAAAAGCTTTCTTGAGTCGTTAAAAAAACAAGGCGGGTACAAAGCACGCTATGTTGGTTCGTTTGTTGCTGATATGCATAGAACCCTTTTAAAAGGCGGCATTTTCCTTTACCCACAAGACAAAAAACATCCAAACGGCAAATTGCGACTGATGTACGAAGTCAACCCATTTGCATTCATTGTTGAAAAAGCAGGTGGCAAAACAATCAGTAATGGGCAAAATCCGCTCGATATAACCCCTTCTGATATTCATCAGCAAATACCAATTGTTTTAGGAAGCACGCAAAATGTGGTAGAATACATGACCTATGAGCGAACCTTTTAACAGTATTAAAACAATTTCTAAAAACCGTGTCGCAAACAAACGCGTGCTGCTTCGTGTTGACTTTAACGTAACGCTCACAAAAAGAGGCGCAGTCGCAGACGACGAGCGCATCATGCAAGCTTTACCTAGCATTCACCTTTTGCTTAAAAACAAAAACAAACTAATTATTGTCTCGCACTTAGACAGGCCAAAAAAACGCGATCCAAAACTTTCTTTAAAAGTTGTTGGAAAAAGATTACAAACACTTCTTCCTTCGTACAAAGTAACCCTTATCGATGACTTCGAGTCAGAAAAAGGCCAGCAAGAAATAAAAGCACAAAAAGAAAACCAAGTACTTATCCTAGAAAACATTCGCTTTTACCAAGGTGAACAAAAAAATGATCGCGCGTTTGCAAAAAAACTTGCTGATCTTTGCGATGTGTACGTTAACGATGCATTCGGCGTTTCGCATCGACACGATGCTTCTATTGTGAGCATCCCCAAATTTAAACCCTCCTATGCAGGGCTGTTGCTCGAAAAAGAAACAGATGCAATTGCCAAAATACTCCACAACGCAAAAAAACCAATGACAGCAATTATTGGTGGCGCAAAAATCTCAACAAAACTTGCATTTCTCTCCAAACTTGCACAAGTTGCCGATAACGTATTGCTTGGTGGGGGCATTGCCAATACCTTTTTACTTGCCAAAGGCTGCGAAATTGGCAATAGCTTGGCGGAACGAAAAGAAGTAGATAAAGCCAAAACAGTGCTTCGAAATGCCAAAAAAAACCACACGCAAATTGTCCTACCTGTTGATGTTATCGGCACATTCAATGGGCCAAAAAGCAGAGAAAAAGTGGTGAAATCAGATGCAATTCCTGCTGGTTTTGCCATTTATGACATTGGGCCAGAAACCCAAGCGATGTTTGGATCGATTATTCATAACTCACAAACCATTGTCTGGAATGGGCCAGTTGGCTATTGCGAAGAAGAAAAATTCTGTAGAGGTACTGACTTTTTGTATTATTCGATTACCCATGGCGGACACCCGTTTTCGTTAGTTGGCGGTGGCGATACCATTGCAGCAATTTCTAAAAAAGAATACTTAGATAAAATTACTCACATCTCAACAGGAGGAGGCGCAATGTTAGAATTTATCGAAAAAGGCACCCTGCCTGGTCTTGAAGCCCTCAAACATTCCTAACCACCAACGATTTATCTAAGCTTTCTAGAAAGAAACCCGGAAGAAATCTGGCAAAAAGTAGAATAAACTCTGATATAATCGCTCCGTTATGGAAAGATTAAGACTCCATGAGTTCCTAAGACCTCATCTGGCTCATGTTTATTCAGGAGATACTGTTGAGAATTTTATTGATGGAGCGGTTACTCAAGATGGTAAAGTTAGTTTTTATAAAGCGCATGGGTTTAAAAATACCTTTGTATCTAAAACTGGAATGGGTGTCCCTTTGATACACGCAGTTGAAAAGTCTTTAGAGCTTGGTCATACTCCTTTAATTATGGAAGGATATATTCCCAGATTTTCTAAATATTACAGAAGATTTTGGGAAGACGGATATTGTGAAATTCCCGAAGGCACAGCATTTCCGGTAACAAATATATGGATTCCTAAACATCGCGTTTCTTGGGGTAAGCTAAAATTTTTTAACGCAGATGATCAGATGGTTAAACAACTATTTCAGCAAGTTTCACCTCTTGTAGTTCTTCGATAAAGCTATTTGGTAAATACATTTTGGTATAATCTCTTTATGGTCACCCACATAGCATTGTTTCGTTGGAAAGAAAATATAACTCATAATGAAATTTCTCGTATCATGACTGATATAAAAAAACTAAAGAATAAGATTAAAGACGTAATAGATATTAATTGTGGTACTAATTTTTCAAAATGGAATGAAGGATATACACATGCAGTAGTTGTAAAGGTTAAAAACCGCAAAGCGTTAGATAATTATAGGAATCATCCAAAACATAAACCAATAGCAGAAAAAGTTGACCAAATGGAAGAAAAATCAATTGGAATAGATTTCGAGGAAAAATAATTTCGAACTGTTAACTTCGACTCTGATATAATCCTCGTATGACGAGTATAACAAACGATCAAAATATTCAAGAATGGTCTTTGGTATCTGATGACGTAATTGACAAGTTTGGAGATTACGGGGATTTCTCCCGTCAACACATACTTAATCCAACAATATTTTCTTTGTTGGGCAACGTTAAAAATAAGCATATTCTTGATGCTGGAAGTGGTACAGGATATTTGTCTCGTCTATTAGCAAAAGAAGGGGCAATTGTTACTGGTATAGAACCAGCTAAAAAACTTTATGATCATGCTGTTTCCAAAGAACAAGAAGGTCTTATAATTAGATATATCCAAGAGGATTTATCTACATGGAAGCCAAAACCAAATGCGTTTGATGTTGTTGTGTCTAATATGGTTTTTATGGATATTCCAGATTATCAACTTGCAATAAAAAACTGCATACTGTCTCTTAAGCAAAATGGAATATTTGTATTTTCTATTTTACATCCGTGCTTTGAAGAAGATGTTGACTGGAGAAAAAAACAGTCTGTAACAACAAAAGAGTACTTCAAAGAATATGCAGTAAAACAATATACTGGTCACTTTATTCATAGACCACTTTCTTCATATATAAATTTTATTATAGAAAACGGTTGCGTAATAGAAAAACTACTTGAACCCAAATTGCCAGAAGCAACTGCAAAAGAATATCCGCAGCAAGAAAGAGGTACTCATGTTCCTCTTTTTCTTTTTATTAAAGCAAGAAAAAGTAGATCGACTTAATTGGGGTTATTAATATATATTTGTGAATTATCTTTACCTTGTATAGCAAGTAAAAAATCGTCAATAAAAAACTTGGCGTTTTCTCTATCAACTCTTTTAGCAAACCATATAGCTATTGATAAAGATGCTCTGGCTATCCACCAATAGATCTTTTCTTCATCTAATTCTTGCCCATAAAACTTAAAAAACTCTAACCATTTGTCTTTTGGTATATTCCACCACAACATGAGTCCTACATCTTTCATCGGGTCTGATAAGATAATATCATCCCAGTCAATCATAGAAAGACCTGAATTAGTAAGCAAAAAGTTTTTAGAATTGGGATCAGCATGAGTAGGAACTAAAGGTACAGGTTTTAAATCCCTGCTTTTCTTCTTTAATAGATTAATTCCAGTTTTTACGTGATCTGTCTCAAAAACATCAAAGTGAAAATCTCTAAGGCTATTTTCTAACACAGCAAGCTCTTGACGTATATGCTCTTCATACGATTGCATTTTACCCTTTGATAACAAATCTTTAAGAAGTTCATCTTGCTGATATTTTTTTATAAACATTGCTAATTGTTGGAGGTTATTGAAAAACCAATTTCTATCTGGATAGCTACCTTCAGAAAACTCTTGAATAATATATGGTCTTTCCTCATTTGTACCATCATAGACTACTAGTGGAGTAAGCCCCAGTTCTGAAAGTCTTTTTAAAGCAGGCGTTTTAACGTCAAATTTAATAAAAACTTTCTTTTTTCCATTATCGGCAATATATGCTTGTTTAGATAAACCTGCTGGAGGCTCATTAATATTCCATTGACCTTTAGGAAAATGTTTTTCAAGAATTTCTTCAGTACTCATCATAACTAATGCAAGTATATCACGCAAAAATTACTTCTTGCTTCCAATTTTTGCTCAAGAATTCTATTCTCTCTTTTTTTCTAACTGATTAAGACACTTAAGCATTCGAAGCGTTTGGTTTAGAAAAGATATCGTAACAAGCAGCTTCTTCAAGTCCTAACTTTAGATAATTATGCTCGGAAATTGATCCTGGTTCAACAATGGTATAACAGTTACCTGCTCCATAAGAAAACGCTTGGTTACAAAGAAATTTTATAGCGCTTTTTTGTATTCCTTGTCCTCTAAAATTCGGCAGTGTGCCAATATTTGTTTGATAGGACAAACCGTGTTTTTTTGAATAAACAAATGCACATACGCCAACAAAACTTTTGCCTTTCTTAATAAGATAGTTTTCTGCGCGAGTACTCCCTTTGTTATTCTGTATTTTAAACAGCAGTCGACAAAAACCCTCATTCGTTTCCCATCCGGGAAAACATATTGCAGAAAGAGATACAAAATCTTCTAAGTTGTTCTTATCCACCAGAACAAATTCTTCTTTGAGATCGGCAAACCGCTTAGTAACAAATGTATGTAAATACTTATCTTGGAATACAACCTGGTAGCCCCTTTGCTTGAGTACTGTTTCAAATTCTTTAAAAGAAGCATTATTTTTTAGATAGTAGGAAAAGTAATACCCTTTTTCTCTTTCCTGTACAATCAGTTTTTCTGCTAAGTCCCAGTCAAACGTAGCAACATCTGAAGTTGGGCAAATAAAATTATAGAGATTGGAAGTAAAAGCAGATTTTATAAAAATAAAGGTTTTGTACTGTTTGACCTCGAGGAGTAAACTGCCAAGCGATAACTTACTGGCAAAAGTAAAAATATCCATTGTTTGGTACAAGCAGTATACCAAAAATTCCTTTTCTGGTATAATCAGCTCGTAATGATAAAAACCCAAATTATATACAGTAGCGGGACTGATTGGACTTTTAATTTAGCCCGTGCACAAGGAAGTTATATTTGGGATAGTGAAGGAAATAAATATTTAGATTTTACATCCGAGGCAATTATACCAGGTTTTACCCTTTAAAACATATTACCGTTTGGCAAATTTGAGGGAAATGGTTTTATCTGTGTCCAATACTCCTTGGTAAGTATTGTTTACAAATGGCGGGTCTTTTGAGATCGGTGAAAAAGAATCAGGGTACGAAATTGTAAAGGTAAACGGATCTTTGTCTGTTCCTGGTTGTTTAAAAAACAAAAGACTGTAGGTAAAAGTTGGGTCATTCACCGGCGCTACAACTGGCAATGTATAGGTAACTGCAATTGTTTTTTCTGATCCTTCTGGAACGCTCACTAAAAACCCAAAATACGATTTGCCACTTTCTTGCCCTTGCTCAACTTCAAGGCCTGCTGGCGGAATAAATCCTTTTGCTTCGTAGGTATAAAAATCTGTGATAGCAGGAATAATCTGCTGCTCTCCTCCATCAATGGAAACCGAAGAAAGAGTGCTTCCAAGGGGAACAAAAAACCTAAGGTAATTTTTGTACACGCCTCCTGGCCAGGTGTCTTTTTGACTTTGGTTTTGATACACAACTGTTGTTGTTGCCTTCACGCTCCCCTGCTCAGAAATTGTCACAGCATGCTGCATGGTTCTTGTTACAAAATAATTTGCCTTATTTACCCCAAGATTTGCTTCGCTTAAAAGTAAAAAATCATTAACGCTTCCTTTTGTTTCTCTTCTGTCTTGCAAAGACCCGGTCAGATGAGCAAGGGAAAATGCATCTTGTGTTGTTTTGTCAGAAAAGCCAAACAACATATGTTTTTGAGTCGTTTGGTCTTTAAAAAATGCAAGCAGTTTTTTAAAGGAAATCTCTTTTGTTTTTGTTTTTTGCAGTATCCCGGCAAACAGCGCTTGCAAAAAATCTTTTTTCTGCGTACTTCCTGGGAAAAATCTTTTTTCTGCATGCTTTTGGGTAAGCAAATACATGTTTTCTGCTGTTACGGTTTCTTGGTAATCCGAAACCTCAACTGGCCCAATGACTGATAAAAAATCTTTAAGCGTTGTTACATCAAGAGCAATCACGCCATCTACATGTTCGCCGGTTTCTTGGAAAAGCAATGACGCGACAATCTGGCTGTTTTTGGAAAAGTCAGCATAAAAATTACTATCCCGCAAAAACAAATGCACCGAAGGAATATATCTTCGAATTGGATATTGCGGTTCAATGTGGCCTTTTAATTTTCCATCGGCTGTATAGACATCGTGAATGGTAAAATCAACCACTCTCCCCTCTTCAAACGAAAGCAGTCCATACGAGCCAATAAATCCACCGCCAGGACGCAGTTCCATGTTGTTTTGAAACAACACCAAATACGTTTGTTTGCCATTATATCCCACTACCGTTGGCAACACCGAAAACAACGGATCAAATGACTGATATGTTTGCATGCTTAAAAGTAATGGCGCTCTCGAAAAAAACTTTGGTGATTCCACTGCTAAACGATTTAATGTCTGTAAACTCTGTTGTATATTGCCAATTGTTTGGGTAAATGCGTCTTTGGAAAGTGGGCGCTCCCCTTTTTCCATTTGCATTATTGAAAGAGCTGAGGAGAGTAATGCTGTTGCTTGCAAAGAGAGCGTGTCAGCGCTTCGAAGCAGCGTGTCTGCTTGTTGGACACTCTCTGGGCTGCCAATGACTTTTGCTTGCAATAAAACAATGCTACTTGCTTGTTTCGCAACAAAAAAACTTTTTGACGCGAGAGAAACCGCGGCAAGTGCACCTTTTATGTTGCCATCAAGTTGCTTGCCAGAAAACAACAATAGTAAAAAACCCAAAAGGCCAAAGATAATGCTCGTTACAAAAGGAAGAAATGCAAGAGCTACAACAAATGCAGTAGCTCTAATAAACCACTGCTTTTTCTTTTGCTTATCTGTTCTCTCCCCTCTTCCCTTATTTCTTATACCTTTGGATGGCAAAAGCTCATGGTAGACTGTACGAAGTTTTTCCTCAAGTGGATAAGATGAAGGAATAATGTGGAAAAGTGCAATAAGCGCTTCTTCTTTTTCGTTTTTCTTGCTAAAATCGATCATGACGCTTGGGTCGATTTTTTGCATCATCCTGGCAATCGAAAAAAGCGTATGCCGTGTTTTGGGAAATGCAAAAAAACGCTGATCCTTTTGTTTGTTGGTAAGATACTCTTGTGTTTTTGTAATAAGGTCAAAAAGGGAAACCGGCGAAACAGATAAAAGCCCATTGCCAAAAACGCTCATGCGTCCCTGTTTTGCCTGCTCAAGCAACGCTTGGGTAAAACTTGGCAGCAAAAGATCTTTGGAAAACAGATCATCGAAAAATGCAACAAAACAACAAGAAGACGTATTGGTCAGTTTTTTTAAAAACACATCGCTTGCCAAATATCTTGGTGCAAAAAATAGTAAGGTTGCATTGTCTTTTTTTGCTTTTTCCAAAAGGTCAAATGCAATTTTTTTAATTTCTTCTTCGCCCTGGTAGACAACAATAATTTGCTTGTAGGAATAACTTGGCAGTAAGCGAATGCGTCGTTTATAGAAAAAAACTTTACGATTTAGGGAATCAGTAACAGAAGTTCCCTTTTTGCAAACCAAAACGCAGGGAGTATTGAGAAAAAAAGCCAAGAACTCTTTGCCAAAAGAACAGAACGGATCAATAAGAAGAATGGGATTATTGGATGGAGCAGGTTGTTTTTTCATTACAAAACATCGAGTGCATTATTTACTTGCTTATCTGCTTCTTTGTTTTTTTCTCTTGGTATATGAGTAATAACAATTGGTTTTTCAATTGTTTTGAGTAATGCAAACGCTGTTGCAAACAACTCTTTTAACGTTTCATTTTTTACTTTATACATTCCTTGTAACTGCCGACACACCAATTCTGAATCAAGAAACAAAGTAATCTCTTCATGTTTTGCTAAAACATCGCTGTGATTCTTTAACCAACGAAGCGCTTCGATAACTGCTTGATATTCTGCAACATTATTTGTCGCATTCCCAATGTGACTACCAAACGCTGCTAATGTCTTTTTATCGTCTCTAATAAAAACGCCATATGCAGCTGGTCCTGGATTACCCCTGGCGCCGCCATCGGTAAATAATGAAAGCATATTTATCTTTATTATAGCGCATAATGAAAATTGCCTGGCGCGTCAATCTGCTTCGCAGAAATTTTTAGTCTAGAGGTCTGAAAGAAGGCTTGTCCTGGCCTCATTTTCGACGACTTAGGAAAACGCCAATAAGAAAAGCCATAAGCAGTCTTCCCTGCTGCAAAGAAAAAGGGTAGTGGTCAAATAGACCCAAAAAGCCAATACAAAGAATGGGCAAAAAAAACAGATTTTTTTGCTGCCATGCACGCTTAGTTAAAAACACACAAAACAAAAAGATACACAAAAATCCAAATAGTCCGGTCTCAGAAAGTGTGAGCAAAAAAATATTGTGCACTGGTTGTAAATAAAAAATCGTTCCGCTGTTTGAGAGAACCAGTGGTAGGTTTGGTAAAAAGTTAGATAGTCCTACGCCAAAAAATGGGTGTTTTAAAAACATAGAAATTGCGGCAGTTTGCAAAGAAGCTCGCATGGTTACTGACTCGTCAGAAAAAAACGACCCAAAAAAAAATCGATGGTGAAGGGGAGTTGCAAAAAGAATTGCTGCCAAAACCAATGTCGCAAGAAAAGAAAAAATAGACACCCCTCTTTTCCCAAATCGCTGATTTATAAAAGTAATTCCAAAAACAAGTAGGAGAACTATTTCCAAGAAAATTGCGACGCGAGAAAGTATCAGAAACAAAGCAAAAGAACCGAGTATAAAAACCGGGATAAAAAACACAAGCAACCGTTTGTTTTTGCTAGAAAAAAGCAAAAGAAAAAGAAAAAGTAGCGAGCTAACAAGATATCCAGCTAATACATTTGGATGGGGAAATGTTGCATATGGACGAAGAATCAGTTGTCCATTTAATGATGCATTAGCAATACCAGGTGTTACCCCAGTAAATGACCGCTCGCCAAAAAAATAAAAAATGCTTCCAACTGACTGGCCAAGAAAAAATTGTGCAATTGCCAAAAGCGATTCAAAAATAATTGGCAGAGCGAGCAAAAAGGGAAACGCTATTTGCGTGTTTTTCTGTTTGAAAAAATTTCTTGTGCAGTAACAAAAAAACATACCCTCTAAAAATCTTAGCAGTCCTAAAACAAATGCTCCTTTGTTTATTGCCAAAATACCGCCAATAAAAAGGGTCATAAAAAAACCAATGGTGATAAAAAAGGGGATCGATCGATGACTAAAAAAATGGACCAATGCACGAAAGGTTTTTTTCATCGAAAAAAGGAAAAGAAGAAAAAGCAACACATCAGTAAAAAAAAGAGTGGGCGAGAGGTAATCAACCCGTATGCCAGAAACAAAACTAAATGGGGGCCAAAAATGCCGACCGAATTGAGTGGGTAAAAATAAGATGGTAAGATAAAAGAGAATGTTTTGAAGATTTCTGAGAGAAAAATGAAATTGCTTCATTGTTCTATTGTTCCATTGTTAAAAAGCAAAAGCAATGAAACAATTTAGCAATTGAACAACGTCGTTATCTTGGTTTTATAATAAGCGTCCTATCTCTGCCTTCGCCAACTGATTCAGAAACAACCTCGTCATCATTTTGTAAAGACAAATGTACAACACGCCGCTCCCATGGTTTTAAGCTGGCGAGCGAGTACTCTTGTCCTGACGAGAGGACTTTTTCTTTGGTTTGATTGGCTAATTGTTCTAGGTAGGCAATACGATTTTTTTTATAATCACCAATATCTAAAGACACCCGCTTAAATTCACCTGTTTTTTTCGCAATTGCCAAAGAGAGGAAAAGCTGCAACGCTTCTAAGACATCGCCATGGTGGCCAATTACAATGCCCGAATCTTCTGTAGACAGCGAAATAGCAATTTGTTCTTCCTCGTCTTCTACAACAACATCTGCCTGAATCTGAAGCAGCGACAACACATCCAAAACAAGTGTTTCTGTTTTTTTGCTCTTACCTGCCATAGAGTTTTTTTAGTTTTTGCACCCAGTTCTCAAGGCCACCTAAGCCTTGCACTTGGTATTGCTGTAGTATACCAAAAAGAGTAAACGTATTCCAATACAAAGACATGCCAATCGGCAGGGTAAACGAAAAAAGCCCAATCATGAACGGAAACATATACATTGACTGTGTCTGGAACGAACTGGCAAAATCAGCAGTGTCTCCTTTTTTTACCGGCGTTTGGGTTTGAGGATTAACCATCATCTTTGATTGCAGAAACTGCAAGCCTGCAGTAATAACTGGTACTAAAATAAGAATGGGCGCTTTTGCTAATAAATCTGGGACAAGAAATGGCGGCTTTGACCCAATGTGCCCCAGTTGACCAATGAGCGGAATGCCAAAAAAATTCGTATCCCAAGGATGCGAAAGCCTAAGAAAAGGAAAATAAACAATATTGTTAATCTGCGAAACCACCTCATGTGGATTTAACCGAACAATAAGTTGTAATACCGGATACAACCCAAACATTAAGACAATAATTTGTACTACCGCTGGCAAACACCCGGCTGCAGGATTCACACCGTGCTGTTTATACAAGGACATGGTTTCTTGCTGGATGCGTTTGCTGTCTCCTTTGTGCTTTTCTTTGAGTTTTGATATATGCGGAGAAAGCTGCTGCATTTTTTTGGTTGCCCGAAGTTGCTGTGTGGTAAATGGGTAGAGCAGTAGTCGCATCGCAGCAGTAAGCAAGATGATGGAAACCCCAAGAGCAAAAGGAATGTGCAAAAAGGAAAGTGCCTGGTAAAAGGCAACCAGCAGGTTAATCAACGGATGAACTAGTAAAAGATTAGTAATGTTTCCCATATGTTTTTGTAAATGGCTGGCAAGCAAAAAATCGCTTTATTGCCAATGCCCCACCTTTGATAAGACCGTAGCGAGTAATACACATTGTAGCATATTGTGAGCAAGTTGGCTTAAAACGGCACATCGCATACACTCCCAAAACCTGCTTGAAAAATGGAGAAACGAATGTCTGATAGAGGGAAATACCCAAAAGAACGATTTTTTTCATAGGTTTTTAAAAAGATTGTTGAGTGATTCACAAAGTGCTTCTCTTGGGACATTGACTGCTTGTTTTTTTAAGAAAAAGCGCAGGTCATACCCCTTGGGGAGTGTGTCAAAAGAGACTTCTATGCACGAGCGAAATTGTCGCCTAATCCTATTTCTAACCACTGCTTTTTGGTCAACTTTTTTCGAAACAATAAATGCAAGCCGATTATGGGAAAGATTATTTTTGGCAAACACAGCAGAAAAATAGGGAGTGGTGATAGTTTTTTTCTTAAGAAGTACTGCATGTGTGGGAAGACGATAAATGCGCTTTAGCATGAAGTTATACGGCAAGTCGTTTTCTTTTTTTTGCTCGTCGACGCTTAAGCAACTTTTTACCGTTATGGCTTTTCATGCGATGTAAAAACCCATGCTTCCTTTTTCGCTTAACTTTTTTAATGGTAACAAACTTTTCCATTGAGAGTAAGTATAACAGAGAAATATAAAATTGGCAAAACTGCATGAGTTTTATACACTTTTGATTCTTGCAAAAAGTTATCCACATTACTACACTTAGTGTTTACATGACAGACATAGAAAAACTCTGGCAGATTGTGCTTTCGGAGGTCGAAACAGAAGTATCAAAACCCAATTTTTTAACCCTGTTTAAAGCAACAAAACTGCTGTCTTTAGAAAATGAAACAGCAATTATTGCTGCGCCATCAGCAATGATTATAAACATGCTCAAAACACGCTACTCCAGGCTTTTGCAAAACATCCTCAAAAAACACACACAGGGTACCTACCAACTGCAGTTTGTTCCAAAAACAACAAACGCTGCCAAAGAAGGAAAAATAGGACCACTGTTTGTAACGATTGAGCAACCACCAAAGATACTTGGTCACTTACCAAGAGTTCGTCCTGATTATACCTTCCAAACACTGGCTGTTTCTTCGACTAATCAGTTAGCAGTCATCGCAGCCCAAACAGTTGCCAAGAATATTGGCGGAGCGTACAACCCGTTGGTTCTCTATGGGCCTGTTGGTGTTGGAAAAACCCATTTAATGCAAGCGATTGCAAACTTTGTTTTTGCCAAAGACCCTGATAAAAAAATTGTCTACATCACATCTGAAGAGTTTACCAACGAAGTTGTCGAGGCAATCAGAACCAACAACACGGCAAAAATGAAAAAACGCTTTCGCAGTGTACACCTTTTAATTATCGACGATGTACAGTTTATCGCAGGAAAAGACAGGGTGCAAGAAGAGTTGTTTCACACCTTTAATATTTTAATTGATAACGGTGCTCAAATTGTTCTTTCTTCTGACCGGCCGCCACAAGACATTAAAAAACTAGAAAAACGACTTTCTTCGCGGTTCTCTGGCGGCCTTACTGTTGATATTGAAGCGCCGGATTTTGAATTAAAAACTGCAATCCTTTTAATCAAAGCGAAAAAATACGCAGTTTTGCTCCCCATGGAAGCGGCAAAAACAATTGCAGAAGCAGTGGAGGACACCAGGTCCTTAGAAGGTATGCTTCTTCGAGTTATTACCGCCTCGCAAGCAGCAGCAAGTCCGATTACCCAAGCATTGGTTGAGCAAACCATACAGGGCAAAAAAGAAGAAAGAATAAGTCATTTCCACGCAGACGATATTATTAAAAACGTCTGTTCGTTTTACAACATGAAGACAACCCAATTAAAAGGCCCGAAGCGAGACGCATCGTTGGTGAAGGCGCGGCAAATTGCAATGTATCTTTTAAAAAAAGAGCTTGGCTTACCCCTTGTTGAAATCGGCAATATCTTAGGAGGCAGAGATCATACAACTGTTATACATGGCATAGGAAAGATAGAAAATCAGTTATCCACAAAACCACAGCTAGCTTCGGAGATTATGGGGATAACAAAGGCTTTTGAACAATAAACCCACAGCGACGTATGCAATAGTATGACTTCTAACAAGTTATAGACATACTTTTCAACACGTTTTCCACATTACTTTTTTGCTTATTAGATTGCTATTGTTATTTGTTCTTGATTTTTCCCACTTTTCCCTATACACTACTACAACAACAAAGAGATATATAGATGAAATTAACACTTCTTTCTCAAAATTTACAAAAGAAAATTTCTCTCGTTAACCACGCAATTTCTTCAAGAAGTCCACTCCCGATTCTCTCGAATTTCCTTTTAGAAGCGGCAGCGGGGAAATTACGTATCTTGGCAACTGATTTAGAAATCGGTCTCCAAGTCGACGTTGCTGCAAACATCGAGGAGGAAGGAAGTGTGGCTATTCCAGCAAAGCTTTTCTATGAACTTATCCAGTCTTTCCCAGAAGAAAAAATAACCATCTCTTTGGAAAAAGAAACTTTATTAGTAAAAGGAAAAAACATACAAAGTAGTTTTCAAACAAATCCAAAAGATGAATTCCCAAAGCTCTACGAGGAAGCAGGAGAAAAAATAGCGACATTCACCACCTCGGATTTAAAAAACGCAATTTCGCAAGTTGTCTTTGCGGCAAGTTTAGATACGACCCGCGCTGCGCTATCGGGAATTTTGGTCAAACGTGAAGAAAATGGTTTTTTACTCGTTGCAACTGACGGATACCGACTTTCTCTAAAACATCATAGTGTTAAAGAAAGTAGGGAAGAGGTAACCCTTCTAATTCCTGCACGAGTATTCAAAGAACTTTTACAATTCTTAGAGCAAGATAAGATTGTCGAACTCTATGTTGCCAAAGCAAGTAACCAGGTTATGTTTGTGCAAGAAGAGACCGTACTTGTTGGAAGACTTATCGAAGCAACGTTTCCAAACTACGAAAAAATCATCCCAACAGACTTTTCCACAAAAGCGATTTTTGACCTTGGAGAAATGCAAAAAGCAGTAAAAATAAGTTCGTTGTTTGCAAGGGAAAGCGCAAATATCGTAAAATTCTCGTTAGAAAAAGAAACCATTCGTATTTCTGCTGCGACACCATCACTTGGAGAAAACATAGTAACCGTTGAAGCAAAAATAACTGGTGAAGAAAATCAAATTGCCTTTAATGCAAAATATCTTCTTGATCTTTTTTCCAATATTACATCTGACACAATTGTTTTTGAAATGAATGGGCCAGTAAACCCAGGCGTTTTTAAAATCGAAAACGACCCTTCATTTTTACACATCATCATGCCAATCCGCGTGCAGCAAGAGGGATAAGTTATAAATTGTTGTCTTTATCGGGTAGTGGGGGAAAGGCTGTTTTAAGTTTATAGATAAAAGGTTTTTCGAGTGTTTTTCCGTTCGATACAGAAGAAGCAGCGGTAATGGTAATAGTCGTTACACCACTTTTCCACACAAGGTCAGGAGAAAGAATAAACGTATTTATATCATTCTTTTTAGGACGAATCGTTGTTTTTACAAATGGTTCAACAATATAAGAAAGCGAGTTTGTTGTTACTGGGTGGTTAAAAGTAAGTTCAATTGGTTGACTAGGAAAATATTCCTCCAAAAGGCCATCTTTTGGAACTATTTGGACAATGGATAAATTAGCAATGGGAGAAAAAGTCGGAGATACTGTTGTTGGCGTTCCTTGAGAAGGAACTCCTTGTGAACGATTAAGAAGCAGGATTAGCAAAAGGATAACCGCAACAAGAAAAAAACAAATTATAAAAATCATAAGTATTCTTTTCTTCATAGTTACCTCGCCGCTGGTGTTAATGTATAATGAGTTTCTTCTGCGTTTGTTTGGCAAAAATATTGTGTCGGGTCTTGCCAAGTAATTACGCCATTTGTATCTGTTGTGCCAAGCTGTACATGTACGTGGCTTTCGCCGCAACAAATTTTTCCACCCGTATCACCGGATTTTGCAGTGGCCCCAACAGTGCTATTTCCAACACCGCTATTATACTCAGTGTGATGTAGCTGTAACCAATAGCTTTTACTATCCGCGTCTATACCTTTATATTTTTGAATAAAACCCGAAGTTCCCTTTTCTTGCTCGACAAACGTCCAGTCAACGTTTTTGCCGTTTGCTTTAGGAAGAAGAGCGGGTGTGCCATCGGCTGCTGTGCCGCTTGATCCAGTAACGTCAAGACCATAGGCAAGGCCGCTTTTTTCGTTTTTGCAAATATCCGCAAGGTACGACCAGGTGGACACATACGAAGCATTACAATGTCCACACCCTCCTTTTGGGTTATCTTTAGTACCGCAGGTTAATTTTGCGCCAGGAATTGGGCAGGAAGAATCTTTTGGCGGATTACCTACTTCAACAACAACCGTATTGCTTTTTGTCCCAGACTGCTGGGCTAAAACAACATTGGCAATTGTCAGAAATAAAACGATAAAACCAAGAATAAAAAGTGCTTTTTTCATGTTAATCACCGAGTTTTTGTACAGGGGGCAAGATATCTTGCCCATACAATGTTTTGTAGTTTTCAACATTAGTGGGTATAAAGGTTTGGGTTTCGAATACTTCTCCAGAGTGTTTGTTTCCCAAAATAGCAATGCCTTTTGATGCATACAAAAAGAGCGTGGCAGCTTCTCCGTAATGTTTTGAGCCCATAATTTCTTCTTCTGGTTGTCCAAGTTGCGCTGTGTATACTCCAAGTGTTTGGTTTTTATCATCGCTTGATACGCGTTTTCTCACAAACACCGTAGTTTTGCTATCGGTAATAATCTGATCACCTCGTATTGCGTATCCGGTTTTTACATCGAACGCTGTTTTTCCATTGGGAAGTGCAGTTTTGTTGACAATATTAGGAAGTGTTGCAACTTGGCTTGCTGTTGTTTTTCCGATCCGTACATCACTTACTGAGGATGGTGCAGTGAGTTTCTCTGGTTTTGGTAAAAGCAAATAGATAATCCAAAAAAACAATGCCATAAGAAATGGGGAAAGTAAAAGCAGTAATTGTTTGTGATTTCGAAAAAAGAGTTTCATCTGTTATGGATACTTTCCTAAGATTTTTTCAACCAGCTCTTTGTGCATAGGGTACTTACCGCTGTTGTATGGATTATCATAACGCCCGCTGTCGTCGCAGATTTTTTTTGTTTTTACATTTTGGTTTAAGTAGTAGGCAATCATATCTGCGTAATCTTCTGATCTTCGGTATACGTTTCTTGTAGTGCCATCGGTATTGCAGACGTTTGTCCACTCTGCGTGGGCTGCGTAATAGGTGAGTGGTCCTTCGCCGCCTCGATCGCCTTTTTCATCATACACGTTTTGGTGAGTGAGGGGAAGATTTGAAGCATCGTTGAAGAGATTATCGCTATTATTGACATGGCTGCAGGAATTGCTAATAAAATGCCCGAGTTCATGGATGAGAGTGATTTTAAACAGTTCTTCTTCGTTTTCTCCAATGTTGTTTGGAAGATTTGCTTGCGCTTGAACTAAAGTAATAATGCACGTTGCTGCATCGGTAAACGAATACAAACCAGAGGAGTTGTTAATCGTTGCGCCTTTTATAAGTTTGCTAAAATTTGTTTTTGAAACGTCTTTAAACTTGTCGTACGCCCATTTTAAATGCTGATCGTCAAAATTATTCATGGTTACCGAAAACTCGCTAAAAATTGCGTTTTTGTAATCTGAAATTGCAGGTGCTTGAACAGTACTTGCGTTTGGGGCGGCATTTTCTTGGCAACTTCTAACACTCTCCCATAAACTTGCGCCATAGCTGGATGTTTGACTATCTTGTCCATAGTAGTTCTTTGCAACAGTATCAATATATGTTTGGTAGGAAGCTTGATCAGTTGGCGGATTCCACTTGCCTCCAACAATGCCCAAGATAAACCCAGCACCTAAATACAAACTTTTCTTTGGATCACAAAAGTCTTCGAATGTTAAATCATCAGCGCCTTTGCCAATAAGCGCAGCTCCTTTCGCAACGTATACGTAGTTATACGCGTTAATAGATTCAAACGTTCCAATACGGTTGTCGTTTGCGCGCAATGCGTCGTGGAGATGTTTTGGTGGTTGTACCTGCGTTAGTCCTAATGCTCCTGTTGGGCTTCTTGGACAGAGTGCTTTATTGCTGTTGCCAATAGTTTGGTCAATGTCTTCTACTTGTTTATTAAGACTAGCTTTTTCCATTGCCCGAATGTCGTCATCGCTATAATCAGAGATAGAGTAGCTCTTTTTTGTCGCAGAAACACGTTCTGGTACTGTGGATTCAATTCGCACTAATCCTCCTAGGACCGAAGCAGGGATACCTGTTTTTTGCGCTACTTCTTGGATATAACTTAAAAGCAGCGGGCTTTTATAGGTAAGGCCTTTGTCGCAGCGAAATCCTTGATCTCCTGGTGGGCAATCCGAAGAACCAGGAACTTGATCGTTTCGGTAAAATAAACAAGCAGCAATGTTGCTTGCGGCAGGCGCTGCGCTTACCTTACATGCATTCACCGATTCAGCAGTATCAATTAACTCATTGTAGGTATGAATACAGTTGCGGTTTACTGGATCTTTGCATGCCGTTGGGTCTTGTCCAGAGGAACAAAGATATACTTCTAGGTCTGGTGCGCGTGATCCAATTGCCTCAGCAAGATCGTCGAATGTTCTAATTAGTAAGCTGATGGGAATTTTTCCGTAGACTTTTGCGTTTCCGTCTCGAATACTTTTTTCTTCTAGACAGGCAGGCGAATTCGCATCCTTGCTCCTGGCGCAGCCAGCAGCAACAGAATACTTATCTGACCACGCAGATCCAGCTGGTCCTCCCAAAATACAATCTACTTGTGATCTAAAATCTGGTGGAACTTTTGGACAGCCAAAACCATTTCCAAACCGTGACTCTGTACGCCAGTACCCAAGAGGGATAATAGGATTTAATCCGACACTTTTTGCTTCTTGCACGATGGTTCTTACTTTCGTTTCAAATTCACTTCCTCCTTGTCCATAGGTTGCAACATAGTGTTTTATTTGGTCTTCAGAAAAATTTGTATCAAAAATATCAATACCAGGATTAAGATATTTGCACGTTTCTGGGCTCTGGCTATTTGCTTTTAATTGTTCTGCAGTTGGGCAGCTGCCGCCGGTTTGTCCAAGCAGGCCAGGGACAGAAGAGATAATGGTATTGGAAACTCGAGAGTCATTTTCCTTTGGAAGAAGAGTGATTGAAAATGTATAGATTTTCCCGTCTTTAGTGACCGTTGCATTTTTTTCGTTGGCTTTTAAATTCCAACTGACAAAATTATTTCCCGTTCCAGGTTCGCTAACAACACCAGTGGCAGAACCGGTTTTGTATGTTGCATTGCTAGGAATTTCATCAAAAATAGTCACGTCAGAATTACCTGTATACGTTGCCTTTATGGCATAGGGAATCTCTTGCCCATTTTCTACATGTAAACTAGGAGGACCGGTAAGATCAATCGTGAGCCCAAGAATTGGAGCGCTACCGCCAATTTCTTCTGGTTTGCCAGAAAGATCTCCACCGCCAAAAAACAGAAGAAGGAGAATGATAAGAAAAATTATTATGGCAACAACAGCAATAGTAGCAACAATTGGTACCCATACTGGAGAAGATGCAGCAGCTGCTGTGCCACCTGCTCCAACAGCAGCTGTTCCTGCCGCAGCAGTCCCTGCAGCAGCGCCACCGCCTGCTGCGCCAGCAAGTACTCCTCCTTCTGCTGCAAGTGCGCCGCCCTCTGCAACGCCTGCAGCAGTTTCTGCAATTTCTGCTCCTTCTGCAACAGTTGTTGCAGTTTGAGCCACGCGACCACCCCGAAAAAGATTCTTTATCCACTCACCCTTTTTAAACATGTCGTAGGCATTAAATGCTTTGTCTATGCCGCGGTTGAGTGTATCAACCGAAGAAGATCGATATGGTTGTTGGGGTGGTTGTTGTTCTTGTTCTTCTTCCTGATCTTCTTGATCGTTTTCCTCCCCAGAAGGCAGCTGTTCGTGCTCCCACTGCTTTTCTCGAACAAACGCTGCTTGTAATTCTTTCATCTCCGAAAACTTTGCATACTTTTCTGCTTTTCCATCTTTTTCCCCATGCTCTTTTGCAAAATTGTCCCACTGACCTCTTTGTGCAACCGCATCTATGATACCGCCTTTCTTCATTTTTTCAATGCGGGTATGGACGTCTTTTATTGCAGGATCATATTCAGGTTTCTCATAGATTCGTGCTTTTTCGATTCCTCTGTATTTATTAACCAGATCTTTTCCTTGCGGCCCAAACTGCCTGATGATTTCATCCTCCATTGCCCTTCGCCAATTTTGCGCCCGAGGATCTAGGCTATCGGTAAAATACTGTTGCAAATTTTCCGCTTTAAAGTACTGATCTTTGCCGCTTAAGATGCGTTGTAACACCAAGTCTTTAACAGCATGCCAATGCACATCGTGTTCGATACCAGAGCGATAGTTATAGTTATTTTTGTCGTTTGGATTTGTAGACGAAAGATTTTTTGTTAGAAGCGCTTCTTTTAACCCCTCGATTTCTTTTTGCTTTGCTTGCATTTGTTCTGGGGTAAACAAAATTTCTTTTTTTTCTTTTGCTTGGACAATTTCTCCTTTCTCGTTTTCCAAAAAGCCCAAGTGTCCGAGCACTTTTCGTTTTTCATACGCTTGCTGTTCTGCTGTGCTGTAAAAGAGTTTTGGGAGTTGCTCGTGATGGATGTTTCCAAAGCCAAACCCAGCACCAAAATCAACCCCACCGCTTGCTGCTTGTTGTCTTTGTTCAATCGATTGTATGCTGCCCTGGGGCGTAGAGACGGGGAATCGTTCTTGCCAAATGTTTGCTAATTCTTGTGATGATCGGTTAATGCCTCGTTTTTGTGCCCAGTCAAAAAACGCTTTTCGGTCTTGGATACTGATTGCTTCGTTAACTAAGCCAGGAGAGATATTTGTTGTGTCTTTTAGAAACCTTCCCCACGCAGAATTTTCCTGGGGTAAAGAGGTAGAAGTTTTTACATAATCATCTGTTTTTACAGCCATGGTTTATCATTGGTGTGTTGCTGGTTGCCCCGCTGGTATCGGCGGTTGCGAAATAGGTTTTTGTGCCGGTAGAGATTGGGATGCATTCATCGAAACAATGTGCGGGCCAGGTTGTTTGGGGGGAGCAGTTGAAACGCCCCGAACCGACGCAGGCACATCGTTAAAAGAAGGAAGTGCCGAAGCAGGTTGTGGCGTCGCTTGGGTTACCTGTCCATCTTGGTGTAACAAAACATCTGCCGCTGCTTTGTCTTGCTGTTGTTGTAACACTTCTTGCGGGTTTGAGGTGATAATCTCATGTTCAAATGGTGCAGCAATAACTTTCATAGCAACATGCGATTGTCCGGCAAAAAACAATCCTTCGCCAACATCTGCAGAAAGCAAAAGTTCTTTTTCTCCTTCGGAAAGGTAAAAGGTTTTTGTTATCACGTCAATTTCTGCAGCACCTTGTTTTAACAGCATTTGAATCGAGGAGTTCGATAGCACTGCTTTTCCATACTCGGTGGACATAAAGTCTTCAACGTCTTGGGTTGCAGTTGTTAAGCCCAAGTAGTATTTTCTTGCCCGCTTGGCAATGCCATAGACAAATGACGCAGAATCTGGATACTTCATCATGTACCAGGCCTCGTCTAAGATGAGCAAGCGTTTCTTAAGCGTTTTTCGAATCTTTGTCCAGACAAAATCTAAAATAACGTGCATGGCAATGGGACGCAGTTGCTCTTCGAGGCGCTTTATCGAAAACACGGTAAAGGGGTTTTTGATGTCAAAATTTGACTGCTGATTAAAAATGCCTGCTAAACTTCCTTTAATAAATTTTTCAAGCATTAAGGCAAGTTCTCGGGCTTGGGGGTCTTCGGTGCCAAGCAGCGTTTTATACAAGTCTTCCATTAACGGCGGCGTGTTTTTTTGGGTTGATGGATCAGGCGTTATACCTTTTTGCCGATAGGTTTCAACCAATGCTCGATCTAAAATTGCATCTTGGGAAGGGTTTAAGTCGCCTACAACAATACGCAAAAGGCCATGAAGCGATAAGATTTTTAACCCCAGTTCGTTTTCTCCTTCTTCGTATAACCCAGATAAATCAAACGGATTGATTTTTATAGGAGATGATGGAGTAAAGACAACCTCTTCTCCGGCAACGGTTTTTGCTAATGCTTCGTATTCTCCTTCTGGGTCAACGATAATTACTTCCGACCCAAACATAAACTGGCGAATTGCCTCAAGTTTTATTAAGTATGATTTTCCCGAACCGGATTTTCCTAAGACTACCTCGTTTGCGTTTTCCAAAGAAAAGCGATCAAAAATAATTAAAGAGCCATTCTGTTGGTTAATGCCATACATGATCCCTTTGTCTTGAGTAAGCGTTGCTGAGGTAAACGGAAATGTTGAGGCAAGCGAGGTTGTGTCCATGTTCCTTGTAATAAAGAGTTTGTCTTGCCCCATTGGGCTTGTTGTTTTAAACCCTGCTTCCATTTGTAAGGTTGCGTTTTTGGCAATAAGCAGAATAGATGCAAGGGTAGTCTGGAGCTGCCGTGTTGTTTCGTCAAGTTCCAAAACGCTTTTGCCAGAAATGGTAATGTAGAGGGAAAATTGGAAAAATCGCTCAATGCCTTTTGCCAGTTCTTCCTGAAGACCTAGCGCATCTTCTAATGCTGCTCGAACTTTTGGGTCAACCACTTTTCCTCCTTCGATTTCCGACGAAATCGTTGCTTCCATTTCTGCAATTTTTCGCCGGAGATCCGAAAGCACATCTTGAGAACCAGCTGGATAGACAAACATGGCAGTATCCAGTTGTGAATCAAAATCAATCAGAGGCTGCAGCCAATTTGGCGAGACGTATCTGGGATAGCCAACAACAAACAACGTCTTAAAAAATCGATCGCCAATACGAATTGATTTAAAATCAACTTCAACCGATGAAGGCGCTAGCACGTCAACTAAAGACACTGCTCCTTGGCTTAAGTGTTTGAGTGTTTCTTTGGCTACTAGGGTTGATTGTACGCCATTTCCTGCTCCAGCAGGTTGTGTTTGTGAATTTTTTTTCTTGCCAAACATGAATTAGACGGTGCCTCCTTTCACAATAAAGTTTTTGGTATCTGGTGTCATGTGGGGGGTTGCTACCTCTGGATTGTAGACGTCGTAAAAGAGTTTAATCAGCTCTTCTTTGTCAAGAGTTTTTGCGCGAAGATTTAGTCTGGCAAGTTGCGCGTGCAGGGAATCTGCTTTGGTGCGTAGGGAAGCTTGCGCGTCTTTTAAAAAGGTTGTTTTTTGCTTGCTGTCTTTTTTCATCTGCGAGGTTGCACCCGAAACCCCTTTTTCTAAGTAGGAATAGGGAATAATCACATAAAATTTTTTATCGAGCACTGTATTTACTTTTACCAGCTCTTGTACAAAATCTTTATATGCCCCGATGTACGAAGAAAGCTGCTCGTTTTGCGTTTTTTTTGCCTCCTCTTCTAAAAGAGAAACGTACGAAGAAACATCAATTCGCTTGTTGCGAATAAGAATTTGGATCGGGAAGGAGAGGGAGTTGAGTAAGCTTGCGTAAGCAAAAATCCTGGCGTCTTGTTCTTGGTTGGAAAGCAAGGAAAAATTTGTTGCTTGTACTTCGATTACTACTACTGCTTGGCCATTAGTAAAGGTAACAATATCTTGCCCAATATCTTGGATTTCTGTGAATTTTTGCGATGATCCTTTGTGTTGAGCAGTTTTTGCCATAGGTTAGGTATTAAACAGTGAGCGCCGCAGTTCTTCTCTGGCATCAACAGAAATTGCTTCTATCGGAAGCAATGCCCCTCCGGTCGCAGAAAGGGCAATAACGTCGAATTTGTGCTCGTTTTTTGGATCTTCAAAGGTTACGGTATAGTCGCCGTTTGCAAGCGGCGTTGCCGAGGTGAATTGGCCAAGCATAGTTGTTTTTAATGCCCGGACTGGATTACCATCTTTATCTTTTACCTCAATCAAAATATGTGGTAAACCATTGCCTCTGGCATCTTTGACAATGCCTGTTATAAGATTTGGAATATCATCGGTAAATGGCGTGCCAACTGTTGCGCCTTGGTCTTTTGGCACGACGCGAACATGTGGCGTTTGCGCTCTTTGCTCTGAAAGTGATGGGGTAAATACAGATTGTCCTTGCGAAGAGAGTTTTTGTTGCATGAGCATGAGTTCTTTTTCGAGTTGCTGTTTTTGCAAGAGTGTGTTTTGTAGTTCTTGCGTAAGCGTTGCTACTTTTTGATGGGCAGAATCAGCTGTTACAGACTCTTGTGCTTGTTCAATTTGTTTTGCTTTTGCGAGCTCTTCTTTTAAGATCGCTGTTTGTTTGGTAAGCGCTTCCTCTTGTCTGGCTTTTTCTTTTTCGATTTGTTCTTCTTCTGTTTTTGGTTGCTTTGTCACAACAGGCGTTTGTGGCAGCGTTTTTGGAGTAGATTGTTGTTTTTGGTTGGCAGTTCCTAAAAACATCGTGCCAAGTGAGGTAAAATAGACAAGCTCTTTTTGATCGAGTGCGTTTTTGGGTTTTGGCGAGAGGGTTTTTAAGAGCGCTGAGAGTTTATCAGGCGATTGCAAAGAAGCTCCCTTGCTTGTTGCAAGTTGGGGAGCAGAGAAAAGAAAGGAAAAATCCACTGAGCTTCCTTGTTTTTGAAATATGTATTGGTTGTTGGCAAAAATTGCTTTGACAAAGTTTATCAGCATTGTGTCAAATGGCCGTCCTTCAACGGGCAAAAACGCCAATGCTGCGCCAAAGCCAGCCAAAAGAACACAAAGGGGGGCTTTGAGCAAAAAAGAAACCGACAAAACAGTATAAAAAAGCCAAGCAGAAACAACACCAGTAGCAAGGTAGGCAAACTGCTTAACAGTCATTTCGCCAATGAGTTTAAACTGAAACCCCGTTACATCTTGCGGAATAGGATGATTATCCATACAAAATAAGTTCCCTCTCTATACGAGTGGTACAGTCAGTGTATAACGTGAAAAATCTCATTGCAAGGTTATCAAAATGGGTCAAAGGATGTTAAAGTAGCAGGCTTTTCGTGAAAAGTAATATAGTTTGTTCTCGCAGTGCATTTCTGATACAATGTACAAATGGATATAAAACACCCATGGTATTCCAAGGAAGCAGATATAAAGTCCCCAGAAACTATTCATTACATTTTAATGTTTGGAAGCCTTAAAGATATTGCTTTCCTTAAGGAGTCAGTAGGCGAGCAAACCATGAGAGAGTTTTTTTTACGCTACCCCAAAAAAATATATACGTCTTCTGCTCTTCATTTTATTAAAAACTTTATTCTCGGTATTAGTACTTCAATTGATGAGCAAAGATATCTCAAATATACATCTCGAAACCTTAGATAGTAAAAAGCAAGAGCTCCTACAAAAAATCCTTCCTTTTGTAAAAGGTTTTGTGTTGGGTGGAGGAACAGCACTAACTCTTCAGCTTGCTCATCGCAAATCATTTGATTTTGATTTCTTCTCTTTCTCAGAAATTCCTAAAAGACTGCTTGAGGAGATTTCCCAAGCGATTAGAGCAGAGCGTGTGGCTATCGACACTTCTGATGAGCTTACTTTTTTTACTAACAACGAGATAAAAATTACTTTTTTGCACTATCCTTTTAAATCGCATTTTAAGCAAATAAAGACAGAGGGTGGATTAGTATTATTTCCCATCCGGGAAATTGCTTTGCAAAAGGCCTATGCCATAGGGAGGCGAGGGGAATATCGAGACTATTTTGATATGTACACGATTTTAAAACATGGGGATATTGATTTTCATGAGCTTATGGTTATAGCAAAACAAGTGTATGGAAGTATTTTTGAAGAAAAACTGTTTTTGCAGCAACTTGTTTATTTTGGGGACCTCTTAACCTTTGAAATCATCCCGGTTTCTCATGAGTCCTTACCAACACCAGACAAGGTAAAACACTATTTTGAAGAGTTAGTAAAAACATACTTAGCAGAGTTGGTCAAAAGAGGTTAATTTGGCGGGACTTTTCACGAGGGAGGGTTAATCAGATTTAATGGGCATTTTTGAGGCCTTCATTTCTTTAACAATTTTTTCCATTGCAGCTCTTGCTGTTTCGAGGTCTTTTTCGGAAACAACTTGCGCGCCAGTTGTTTGTAGCTCTTTTTCGGTCTCGTCGTAAATACGTTTATAAAGACTCTTGTCGAGTGTTTCTTTTCCTTCTTTTGCGCGTTCGAGAGCAAGTTCGACATTTCTTTCAACCAGTATATCCAAATAGGTATAATATGCACCCCAAATAATATCCGCCATATTGTAGCGTTGGTCTGGCGTAAGACTTGGGAGTTGCTTTAGCAACTCATCTTTAAACGCTTCTTCTAGTGGTATTATCTTAATAATATTTTCTGTTGAAAGTTTCATAATTATGGATACGCAAGCGCTTTGTCTCTCAAGCTATTTATAATTGTAGCAAATGCAGTATTTATGTTTCCGTTGTTGTATGTTCGATATTCAAGAAGAGTTTGTAAGTGCAAGAACACCTCATCAAGATCAGGAGGAGTACCGGATATTGGAGAAGTAAAAGATTCGTTTAACAATCTGGCAAGTTCATTGGGCGGGAGGACTCGTTGAATAATTGTAAAATACTCATTTCTATCCCGCTTGGGTGATTGTTGATAATCAAATAACAAATCGACAAATTTATAATATCCCTTTGCATATCCGGCGTCTCGCTCTGCTTTGGTATATGTTGTGTCTGTATTAGGAACAGTGGATTTGTTGGTATAGCTAGTGGGATCCAGAGAGATTTCTGCGCCTTTGGGGAATATTTCTGTTTCTTTTCGATCCATAACGCTTGCAGTTGCTTCTAATTCTTCCCGCTCTGTTTTTATGACTTTATCCATGTTTTCCGAGTCTTTTTTAATCGTTTCCTGTTGCACTTTTATGTCTTTAAGCTCTTCTTCCGTCATAATTGTGTGACGAATGCGAAGTTTTTTTGATGCCTCTGCTTGTGCTTGGGGAAGACGCGTAGAAATGTCAGCAGCTGTCCAGTTGTAAGGAGGATCTCCTAGAAGGGTAGATAATTGTTGCTCTGGCATGGTTAATAAATTGTCAGGAGTAATTGTGGCGCCAGCAGTGGTAACTATGTTCTCAAAGCTTGCCTTTTGAGCTGGAGGACTTTTTTCGTATTTGTCTTCAGTCTGTTTTGCTTTTTGTTCTGTTTTTACTCGGAGAATATATTTTCTCAATTCTGCTTTTTGTTCTGGCGTAGCGTTGTCTTTCTTATAAGAACCAGCTGGATCTGCAAACAGTGGGACAAGTTCTTCGACAGAAAGCTCTTCTATTTGTGTAGAAGTTACTAAAGTAACTACTCCTGCTGGGGTATTCGCGTAATCTTCATATGCTTCATTTATCGCAACGAGCTCTTTTGGCGCATCCTGAATAACAGTTTTTTCTGCTTCTTCCAATTCATTAATCGCAGTTTCCCTGGTTTTCCTAAGTGCATCAAGCTGTGTTTTTCTTGCTTCAAGTGTTTGCTTTTGTTGATTTAAGCGTTGTAAAGCAGGACCATGAACTACTTCAGCTCTTCTTTTTGCGCTGGCTGTAATATCTGCAAGGGCAGCTTCTGAAAGTTGTCCCTTTTTTAGTGCCGCTGTTTTATCTGCAATATCTTTATTCGCAAGGGTCTCCGTTAACTCTTCATACTCGTTTGTTTTCTCGGCAATTTTTGTTTCAAGACTTTTACCGCTTCCATCATCGATTTCAATAATAGTTGTTATTTTCGTTATTTCCCCATTTATAACAGTGTTAAAGTCAGAACCAGCAGGAATTGGAAGATTGTAGGTTTTTCTTAATACATCTTCTGTTTCTTTAATTGCGTTTTGTTTTGCAGTAATTTCTGTAACAGTAACTCTTCTTCCTTCGAGCTTTTCCTTTTGTGCTTCTAGCTTGTGGTTTTTTTCGGTTGCTTCTTTCATCCGTTTTTCTTTTTCTGAACCATTTTCTCCTCTTGAGTCTATTTTTGCTTGAATTACCTCACGAGCTCGACTTTTTTGTCCTTCGTAGATCTCCTCGCGAATTTGATCTTCAGTTGTTTTTGTAATAACAGCAACCTGTGCGTCTAAATGATTTAGTTGACTTTCTGCTAAGTTATCTGTCATGCCGCCGAGTGCTTGAAATCCATATTCTACTTCTTCGTCAATATAGGTATCTGTTTGGAGAGGAAGATGACTTGCTCTATTTGCGAGGTCTGTAGAAAAACGTTGGCCTGGGAATTCAGATGGCGCATTAATTTTGTCATAAAATCTCTTGCGAAGCTCGTATCCTTTAATAATTTCATCCTGTAACTGTTGCATGATTCGTGTACCAACGACAGTTGTTCCTTCTCGGAGGTGAAGCCTTCTATTGCCATTTGGATCTGCTGCAACAAGTTGCATCGCATCCATGTCAATACCTGTTAGTGCTTTTATATATTCT
>OBEQ010864289.1_pt1 | contig 38137 bp, 45 predicted proteins | sample 1670901 | NCBI WGS metagenome assembly OBEQ01 (sample SAMEA104232315, study PRJEB22302) | groundwater metagenome | biome: forest; feature: aquifer; material: groundwater | place: USA | collected 2011-08-07 | depth 5.4 m | reverse complement strand
CGTAGGCGACGACTTCGTGGCCCGACTCAATGAGCTTGGGAACGAGCACGCAGCCGACATAGCCGGCCGCGCCGGTGACGAGGACTTTCATAGGAGGGAGCACCCTATTTGGGGGATGTTCAACAAGTGAACATTATATCGATTTTCGACGGAATTAGGCAACCGATCGGGACTAGACGAAGTCGGCGTGTTCGGGGTCCAGGCCGAGAGACTCCTCGAGGAGGAGATTCTTGGAGTGGGAGACGCAATGGTAAGTGCACTCCCGGGAAGGATTAAGCGCCTGTTTTTGAGGGCCATGAAATTCGGCGCCGCTATGATGAGACGACCGAGATGTGGTGGTTCTCCGTCGCGGACATCATCCAAGTGCTCACCCAACAAACGCATTTCCAGATCGCAAGGAAATACTGAAAATGACCGCGGCAGACGGCAATGGTTACCTCACCGCCTGCGAACGCGCCCGCCGCGTTCGGCGCCCTGCCTGCCGACCTGAGCGCCCGAATTCTTCCCCGTTGATGCAACTTTTTTTGGGACTCGATCGTATGATGGGTATGACTTCCAACTCCGAGACGACGGTTCTGCCGCTCAAGGCCGACATGGACACGCCAGATCTGCGGCGTGAGTTGGCGCTCGGGCTGAGGCGGGACTGGAAACTGCAATCTGTTTAGTTCGCTGAACAATTTGCGTTATATGAGAGAAGCGCTTAATTTAGCGGTATATTTAAATGACATTTAAGCGGCTGCTCATTCTGTCGCCTCTCCAGGCTAACCTTGCGCGGCCGGCGCACGTCCTCCAGATGATAACGGGTCCGAGGCAGGTCGGGAAGACCACCGCTATTCATCAGTTTTTGGAGGAGTGGCCGGGGCCGAAGCTCTATGCGACGGCGGACCAGCTGACGCCTCCAGACGCTCAATGGCTGGCGGAGACCTGGCGTCAAGCGCGGAAACTCAAGGGCAAGATGCCGCTGTTGGTCGTTGATGAGATCCAAAAGGTCTCCCGTTGGAGCGAGGCGGTCAAAATGCTCCACGACGAAGATGTCCGGACTCAAGAGCCGCTGCGAGTGATTCTGCTCGGGTCGTCCGCTCTTCTGCTTCAGCGCGGGATGCAGGAGAGTCTGGCGGGACGCTTCCAACTCACGCATTGCCCGCATTGGAGCTACTCCGAATGCCGCCAGGCGTTTGGATGGACGCTCGATCAGTTTCTCTTCTTCGGCGGTTATCCGGGAGCCGTCCCTTTCATAAGCGATTTCCCCGCCTGGAAGGACTACATCCAGAATTCTCTTTTGGAGACGGTCATCGGCCGCGACATACCGGCAGTGCATCGAATCGATCACCCGGCCCTTTTCCGGCAGACCCTCGCGTTGGCTTGCCGGCATCCGGCGCAAATTATCAGCCTCCAGAAGCTGCTGGGCCAGCTTCAGGATCGCGGCAGCATAAACACTTTGGCCAACTATTTGGATTTGATCGCGGGCGCGTACCTGGTTGAACCGATCCGTAAGTACAGCCCTCGCGCCATTCGTGTCCGGACATCCAGCCCCAAACTCATCGCGCGAAATAACGCGATCGTCACGGCCTTGCGGGGCGTATCCTTCGAGGAGACGCTGCGGGACCGTACCTTTTACGGCCGCCTCGTGGAAAATGCCGTCGGCGCGGCGTTCCTTAACGCGGGGGAAATTATTTTCTATTGGTCCGAGAGAGATAAAGAGGTCGATTTTATTGTGCAGCGGGGCCAGGACCTGCTGGCGGTTGAGGTCACGGCCGGCGAGGGGCACCCTACGCCGGGCTTAAAAACATTCTTGAATCGCTATCCGGAGACGAAGCCCGTTCTCATCGGCGGAGTGCACGCAGATCTATCCGTGGAACAGTTTCTTGAACGAGGATTATGAAAGGTGCGCGACTCTTCGCGCGAAGAGTTCTTCATGCCTGGCACCACTCGCGGCAGGCTCCCATTGCGGCTACGCTTCTGTTCAATTCAGCCGAAATGAACCACTAGACGAAGTCGGCGTGTTCGGGGTCCAGGCCGAGAGACTCCTCGAGGAGGAGATTCTTGGAGTGGGAGACGCAATGGTGGGCGCACTCCCGGGAAGGATTAAGCGCCTTCATTCGCGCTTTGCTCTCATCGGAGAACCAGAAGTCACCAGAAGTCCTTGAAAGAGCGATCCTTGATCGACCCGAGGCGTCCGGAATCCGTGTAGGCCTTGTCCTGACAGGTATAGACGACGCAGTCGGCGCCGATGACGGTCAGGAACTGCAGATATGCGCACCGCTTGTAGGTTTTGTCAAACCGCTCCTCCAGAGCGTGATAGTGGTCGATAACCTTGAAGTCGGCGTCCTCGAGCGCGCGGGCGCGGTCGATTTCGGCTCGGACCGTGCCGGTGATGGCCGCATGATACGAATTGTTATCGCGGCCGGAGTTGCTCACCACGCAGCCGCTGAGCTTGACGCTGGAGACGCCGGCCTCCTTGGCTTGGCGGCAGAAGTCGGCGATATGGTCCGCGTTGTCCTTGCCCACGATGAAGCTGATCCCCAGGGCGCAGCGTGATCCGAGGCGTGCGAAGGCCGATACATTCGCCATGACCTTGGCGTACTCGTCCTCCGCGACGCCGCGCGAGCGCGCGTAGCTCGGCCCGTCCCAGGCGTCGATGGAGACGCGTACCCAGGTTCCGTGGCGGCCGAACGCCTCCGCAGCCGCCCCCTTGAGGAGGGCGCCGTTCGTCAAAGTGGCCACGCGCACGCCGCCTTTCGCCAGGCGTTCCACGACCTGGGGCAGGCGCGGGTAAAGCAAGGGCTCGCCGCCGCCGGAAAAGGTCACGGCTTTCACGCCCATCGCGATGATGTCGCCGACGATCTCATCCATCTTGGCGTCGGGAATCTTGTCGCGCAATTCCATCTTGTTGCCCAGCTCCAAGTTGTCGGCGCGGTAGGCGCAGTACCAGCAGTGATGATTGCAGGCGTTAATAGGCTTAATGCGAACATGAACCGGAGCGACGACGCCGCCTTCGGCGAGGGCACGCAGTTGATCGGGAAAGCGCAGGGCTTTTAGGACGCTGTATCGCTCGCGCATGCGTCACTGAGCAAGCAACGATACGGCCAGTAAGGTGGAATCGGACGATCGCGGGTTTTGGGGTGAATAGGCAACTTTTCCGGGGGATCAATCGTCTGGTAGGTATGGAGATTACCAGGATCGGGACTTTGATTTATGTCGTGCGCGGCCAAAGGGTCGCGATGGATCGCGATCTGGCGACGCTGTACGGCGTTCAGACCGGCGCGCTGAACCAGGCCGTGAGCCGCAATCGGGGACCCCAAATTGCGGCCGAACTCGCCCGGGGAACCGGGGGCAGGTCTTGACCGAGTGTCGCCTATATGTTACACTCGCAATAGCGGGAATCCTCACGACCGACGAGTTTCTGGAGTGGGTTGATTCTCTTGGAAACAAGCTGCGCTCGCTCATTGATAATCGCCTGGATCGGATTAGGGAGAGCAATCACTTCGGGGATTTGAAGCCGCTGGGTAACGGGCTCTATGAACTTCGCTGGAAAAATGGGATTAGGGTGTACTTCTCATATGTGGTCAGCGACGATGGCCGGATGGTTTTGATGCTGTGGGGGGGTGATAAAAATGGGCAAGGTCGAGACATCGCAAAAGCGCGCAAATTACAGGGTCGTGCAAGTTCGTAAGTTGCGGCCCGGGACTTCTGTGCGCCCCTACGATCCGACCAAGACTCTCGGTGACCCGAAGTTTATCCAGAAGGCCATTATCGAGGCCCTGCTTGATGGGGACTTTGAGTCTGTCATGGAGATTTATTCAGCCCATCTTCGGGTTCTTAACCGATCAAAGACGGCCGCAAGGCTGCACGTTTCCCGGCAGCACGTTCACCGGATGATGAGCAGCCCTAACCCTCGGATGGACACGTTCGCTCGGTTCATGGGACTCCTTAAGACCGAGGCGGTAGCCGCAAAAACGTAGCACCATGAATTGGCCGCCCATATTAAAAAACCACTGCCGCGCGCCCCTGATTTTTCTGGCGCCGCTTTGCCGTCGTGCCGGCCGACGCCCTCCGAGAACCGGTCGGGCCCGGTAGACCTTCGAGCGGCTTGTTCCGTCCTTGAAGATCAGTCCGCTGCATGGCCGGCGCGGGTTTTGGGGTGAATATGGAACTTTTCGGCCCCTTCAATCGTATGGTAGGTGGGACATCCGACCTGAGACGATGAGGAGGGCATCATGCATAAAGACGAATCGAGCGTGCGCGACGAATGGCCGGCGATGAACCCCGGATTTGGCGGAGCCTCGGGAAGCGCCGGCTCTTTCCGGCTGTATTGGGGCATCCTGTGCCTTCCGTAAATTGGCTAATATCGCCCAGGCTATGGACAGCAAGAAAGGGGCCGGCCGCCTTCGCCGCCGTCTCCAAATTGAGGGCGCGTCTATGAGACGGAACGAAAACCAAAAAGAATTGGCTGTTTTTGAGGGCCATGAAATTCGGCGCTGCTATGACGAGACGACCGAGATGTGGTGGCTCTCCGTCGTGGACATCATCCAAGTACTCACCCAACAAACGCATTTCCAGACCGCAAGGAAATACTGGAACAAGCTTAAAGAACGTCTGGTCAAGGAAGGTAGTCAGTCGGTGACGGACTGTCACCGACTGAAAATGATCGCGGCAGACGGCAAGGGTTACCTCACCGACGCCGCCACCGCAGAAACGCTGCTGCGCCTTGTTCAAAGCGTTCCCAGCCCCAAGGCCGAACCCATCAAGCTGTGGCTGGCTAAAGTCGGCTACGAACGGATGCAGGAGATGACCGATCCCGCCCGATCCCTCGACCGCGCCCGCGAGACGTGGCGCAAACAGGGCCGTAGCGGCAAGTGGATCGAGCAGCGTATGACCGGGCAAGAAACGCGCAACAAGCTCACCGACTATTGGGCCGGTCATGGCATCAAGAAGGGCGACGAATACGCCGTCCTCACCAACATCATCCATCAGGAGTGGGCCGAGGTGAGCGTAAAGGCGCACAAGGAGCTTAAGGGCCTCCAGACCCAAAACTTGCGCGATCACATGAGCGAGGCGGAGTTGATTTTCACCGCGCTGGCCGAGTTGTCCACCCGTCACGTCGCCGAGAGCGTCGCGGCCGCCGGCATGACGGAAAATGAAGCCGCCGCGAAGACCGGCGGTCGCATCGCCAAAAGAGCGCGCGTGGATTTGGAAGAGAAAACCGGCAGGAAGGTCGTCTCGAGCGGAAGCTATTTGGCCCCGGCCAAAGCCGTCAAAAAGATCGAATAAGAGACGGTAAGACCGGCGCAGACGGCAAAGAACCAGAGCGCCGTGCGGCTCGTTCCGCCGCGTGCCGCCGGCCGGGCTCAGGCTGCACCCCAGCGGCCAGTAATGTAGAATCGGGCGGTGGAGACACGGGACTTCCTCGTCGTCGGAGGCGGCGTCGTCGGGCTCTCGATCGCCCGCGAGCTCAAGCGCCGCTCTCCGGGCGCCTCGGTCGCGCTCCTTGACAAGGAGGACGGGCCTTCCCGCCACGCGAGCGGGCGCAACAGCGGGGTCCTGCACGCGGGGTTTTACTATACGGCCGACACCCTTAAAGCGCGGTTCACGCGCGCGGGCAACCTCGCCTGGACCGAGTATTGCCGCGAACGGGGCCTTCCGCTCCGGGTCTGCGGCAAGCTCGTGGTGGCCTCGCGGCCCGAAGACCTGCCGGTGCTCGACGAACTCCTGAGCCGGGGCCGGGCTAACGGCGTGCCCGTGGAGCTTGTCGATGAGAAACGCTCGCGCGAGATCGAGCCGCGGGCGCGGACACTAGGGCGTGCGCTGTACTCGCCTTCGACCGCGGTCGTCGACCCGGTCGTGTGCATGGCGGCCTTGGCCGAGGACGCCCGGCGCGAGGGCGTCGACCTGCGCTGGAACACGGCCTACCGGGGATTTTCCGGAGGCGTCGTGCGCGCCGGTGCCGGGACGATTGCGGCGGGTTATGTGGTGAACGCGGCGGGCCTGTACGCCGACCGGGTCGCCCGCGACTTCGGTTTTTCCGAGCGCTACCGCATCCTGCCGTTCAAGGGGCTCTACCTTTACTCGGAGGAGCCCGCGGGGGCCTTTCGCGCGCATGTTTATCCCGTGCCCGACATTCGCAATCCTTTTTTGGGCGTGCACTTCACGGTGACCGTGGACGGCCTCGTCAAGATCGGACCGACCGCGATCCCGGCGTTGTGGCGTGAAAATTACGGAGGACTTGCCGGGTTCTCGGCCTCGGAACTGGCCGAAATCCTCTGCCGCCAGGCGGGGCTGTTCCTCGGCGCGGGGTTCGACTTCCGGCGCCTCGCGTGGGAGGAGATTCAAAAGAACTCCAAGAGCGTGATGACGGCCTTGGCCGGGCGCCTGGCCAAGGGCGTGAAGTCGTCCGATTATCAGCGCTGGGGCACGCCCGGCATACGCGCTCAGCTGGTGGATATGGAGAAGAAAACGCTCGTCATGGACTTCGTGCTGGAAGGCGACGGCAAGTCGTTGCATGTGCTCAACGCCGTATCGCCGGGGTTCACCTGCGCTTTCCCCTTCGCCGCGCATGTCTGCGACCGAGTCGAGGGAATGCTAAAATCACGCCCATGAGAAAAATCCGCGGAACCAAGCCCGGCGCCACTCACGTCATCGGCCCCGGCGGACTGGGCGTCAAAGCTTTCGCGAGCTGGTACCGCGCGCGGACCATCGAGCAGTGGGAGCGCCTGGACATGACGGCGCTGTCCAGGGTGGCGGCCGTCGTCGAGCGGGCGCAGGCCGCGGGACGCTTCATCTGGGTGTGCGGCAACGGCGGCTCGGCGGCGAGCGCGGCGCATGTGGGCTGCGACTTCGGCAAGACCGCGGCGCGGCCGGGGGCGAAGCCTCTCAAGTGCGTTTCCCTCGCCGACAATACGGCTTACCTGACCGCGATCGGCAACGACCTGTCTTTCGATGAAACCTTTTCGCGCCAGCTCGAGAACCTCGTCGCCAAGAACGACGTCGTCGTCCTGATCAGCGGCAGCGGGAACTCCGCGAACCTCGTCGCCGCGGCCAAGCTCGCGCGCAAACGCGGCGCGCGCGTCGTGTCCTTGCTCGGCTTCGACGGCGGGCGCCTCAAGAGCCTGTCCGACGAGGTTCTGCTGATCCCGAGCGATCAGTACGGCGTCATCGAGGATCTGCACATGGCCGTCGCGCACATCCTCACCTTCTACCTCAAGCAGCGGCGCTAACGGAGCGGCGGGCGGCCCGCGAGGGCGGCGACGCGGTCGTAGTCGCGCTGCTCGAAGAACCAGACGGTCGCCTCGTAGCCAGAACTGCCTGCGGCATGGACGCGCGTAGCGCGCAGGCGCAGGAAGGTATCGAGCTCGGCGCGGGCCTCGGGTGCGCGTGCGAGGCGGACCAAGGCCTCCGCGCGCAGCAGGCGCGCGGCCATGAAGCCCGGCTCGAGGCCGATCGCGCGCGCGGCCAGGGGCTCGGCCAACGCCCAGCGCCCTCGCGCGCCGGCGATTTGCGCGCGGCGCCAGGGATAGATCGCGTTGAAGGGCTCGAGGCTTTGCGCCGCCGTCCAGTGCCTTTCCGCCTCGGAGGCCTTTCCCGCCGCCATTGCTTCGTAGGCCAGATCTTCGCGCGGGCCGGGTTCGGCCGGAAACAGGAAGGCGGCCCGCGCGTGGTTGCCGGCCGCGAGGGTTTTGGGAATCCAGGAGATGAGCGCTAGGGCCGCGCCCGCGATCGCGGCGGCGCGCGGCCAGCGTTTCGATTCCGGGGGAGCGCCGGCCACGGCCAGGGCCGAGACCCACAGGGCGGCCAGGGCCGGAATCTGGAGCATGTTGTCGACGGCGAGCTGGACGGTCATCGCGGCGGCGGCGGTCGCTGCGGCTTCGCGGACGGGATCTTCATCGGCGCGTCCGAAGAGGGCGCGTAAAGCCGCGCCCGCGCCGAGCAGCCACAGCGCCAGCCCCGCCCAGCCCGTCTCGGCTGCGGCTTGGAGCGGCTCGCTGTGGGCGTAGTCCGTGCTCATCGACCACTTTGCGGGGCCGTGCTCGAGCGCCACGGGACGGCGGCGGAAGCCGACGGCGAAGCTTCCGAGTCCCGTGCCGAGCCAGGGGTTGTCCATCACGACGCCGGCGGCCGCGCGCCAGAGGCGCGGGCGCGCGTCGCCGTACTGGCGGTATTTTTTAAAGAGGACATTCTCGACGGTAGCGGGAAGGAATCCCCCGGCGAGCGCTCCGCCGAACAGCGCCGCCGCAACCGCTGCGGCGAACAGGGCGCGCGGGCCCCAGCGGCGCGCGGCCCAAAAGGCCGCGGCGGCGCCGAGTGCCAGCAGCGCGCTCCGTGAGCGGGCGAGCATGACGCAGAGGAGGGCGAGCGCGCAAAACGCCGCGGCGGCCTTTGCGTCGCGGCCTCGAGCTCCTCGTGGGTGCAGAATCCACGCGGCGGAGGCGGCCGTCGCCGCCGCTAAAACGAAGGCCGTGTAGTTGTAGTAGGGCGGGATCAGGCCCGTCATGTTGCTGCCCCAGCCGCGCCCCGCGCCGGTGGCGAGCGCCGCGACGGCTAGGCCCGCCGCGACGATGAGAAACGACTTGAGCCATTGCGCGCGTGCGCGCGCGTCCCAAGAGGCCGCGAGCGAGGCGCAGGCCAGGATCACCGACCAGCGGGCGGCGACGGGCAGTCCGGCCAAGGGCTGGGTCGAGGCCAAGGTCGAGAGGGCGGCCCAGCCGAGCCAGGGCAGCCAGGCGGCGGCGGGACCCAACGCCGGCCTTTCCAGCCAGACGGCGGCCCATGCCGCCGCGCCGCCGACGGCGAACAGGCGCGGGTCGCGCAGGCCCCCAAGGAGGAGGCTGAACGCCATGAGCCGGACCGTCAGTGTCGGGCGCCCACCGAGCATGGGCAGGATTCTACCAGACTCCAACGCTCAACGCGGCGTCAGGGGTACAGCGCCACCCCGCACCGCCGGAAGTCCTCGTCGAATCCGAACACCCCATCGAGGTCTTCCGTTCGAACGATGGCGATTGCGCTCGCGTCGGTGAAGCTAAGCCGCTTGTCTCGGTAGGCGCGCAGCACCGCCAGCGTGGAGCGCTCGAGAGTCTCATCGGCGTAGTGCACGACGAGCCGGCGTGAGGCGAAGTAGTCCGTGCCGAAGCGAACCGCGGCGTCCTGCCCGTGGTGAGAGGCGAGTAAAGTCATCGTCTCGCTGAAGACCAGGTTGCACGTGTGTAGCTCTGTGTTCCCAGCGGAGGCGATGAATGCGGCCGCGTCGGCGTGCCGCGAGTCGTCGCGCCGATACAGCGCGACCAGCGCCCCCGTGTCGACGAACAGTCTCACGGCGCCCGCCTCTTTTTCGCGGCGCCGTACAGGTAATGATCATGATTGACCGAGAGGTCGCGCGGTCCGCCCTCGAACGTCCCGATCAGCTTGAGCAGGGGGTCCTCCTTCCAATCGAGTTCCTTTTTGAGCCCGGCGTCGATGCCGTAGGTCTTCTCCACCGCCTCCCGGAGCAAGTGGGAGACGGTGGTCTTGCGCCGGTGCGCGAGCGCCTTCATACGCCCCAGCGTCCGTTTCGGGACCGTCAGCAAGGTCTTGGTCATTTCCATGTCCTCAGTATATCAGGATATATCATGTGCCGCCAGCCCGCATGGACGGCCACTCGTCACTATACGATCGAGCCTCCCGAAAAGTTCCCTTGTGGCTTGACGGTCGGGAGGTTATAATGAGCGAAGAGATGAAACGAGAACTGAGCGGTCTCAAGAGCGATGTTGGGAATCTGACGACTCTGGCGCGAAACACGTCGAAGGCACTCTCGCGCCTGATCGGGGATATCATCGACATAAAACGCGACATGGCCACGAAAGACGACATCTCCTCGCTTGTTAAGCGGATGGACGGCTTCACCGACCTGCTTCAAGACTCACGTTGGGATTGGGGTAGGCAAAAAGTTCGTCTCGACGAGCACGAGAAACGAATCGCCACGCTCGAAGCTAAGCGCGCGTAAGCGGGCCGCAATGTAGCGGGCCCAGCGGCCCATCATCGCTCTAGGTGCGGCGGTTGGGCTTGGGGGCGCCTTTCGGCGCGGGAGCGAGCTTGGGCATGGGCTCGGGGCGCGGCGAGTCGCGCACGCCCTGCTTCTTGAGCCAGTACTCCATCTTCGGCACCTGCCAGCTGTAATCGACGGGTCCGCCGCCGGCCTGTTTGAGCGGGAGTATTTTTTCACCGAGCCAGGACAGGTCGGCGGCGTCGGCCTTCAAGGTGTCGAGGACGCGCGGTCTTAAGATCGCCGCGCCCCAGTCGGGAAACCAGGGGATGCCGGTCTCGGGCAGGCATTCCGCGTAGGGCGCCAACCGGCCGTCGGCCCCCTCGCGGAAGGCGCGGCGCGGGTTCCAGCGGTCGTAGGGCGAGACGGTGGCCGCGGAGTCGAGCTTGGGATCGTCGAGGAGCGCTTTTACGCCGGCGTCGATCAAGGGCGTGCTGACGGCCCCGGTGTTGGCGAACAGAAGCACGAGAAGCTCAAGTTCTCCTTTCTCCGCCTTGAGATCCGCAACGATTTGCCGGTAGCCGGACAGCACGCGCGCCGCGTCGGTCGGGCGCGGCTCGTCATCCTTCGAAGGCGGCGGGTCGAGAAGGACCGCGCCCAACTGGATGGCGATGCGGCGCACGGGACCCGACGCCGTCTGCGCGTACAAGCGGCGGGCGTGCTCGGAGCCTTTCGCCGCGAGCAGCGGATAGGCCGCGAGCGGGCGGCCGAGAACCTCGGCGCCGTTGCCGGGAAAGTCGATGCTGTCGTCGGGATCGACGAGGAGCGCGCAGATCAAGACGCCTTCACCTCCAGCGTCTCGACGGCGTCGAGCGCGGCGGCGGCCGTGGCGTCCCAGGAGTGACGCTCGACGGTGCGCACGCCCGAAGCGATCAGGCGCAGGGACAGGCCCGGCGTCGTGTTCAAGGTGATGATGTGCTCGGCCAGGGCCGCGGCGTCGCCGGATGCATAGAGAAGGCCGTTCTCGCCGTCGTGGATGAACTCGGGCAGCGCGCCCGCGCGCACGCCGAGCACGGGGCAGCCTTCGGATAAAGCGTGCAGCGCCAGGGAAGGAAAGCCCTGGCGGCTCGTGGGCTCGACGAAAGCTTTGGCCGAGCGAAAATATTCCATCTTCTTCGGGTGCGGAAGCTCGCCGAGAAAGGTCACGCGCTCGCCGAGCATGAGCGCCTGCGCGCGTTCCTTGAGCGCAGGCAGACCCGGGCCGTCGCCGATGACGGTGACATGGACGTCCATGCGCAGGCGCGAGACGGCGGACAACACCGTTTCGAAGCCGGAGAGTGAGAGCTGATCGACGACGCCGGCGGTCACGATGGTGAATCCGCGCGCGCGTGACGAGCGCACGGTCACGAGAGCGATCTGCTGGGCGAAAATCTGATCGTAAGCGTAGGGGATGACGCGCATGCGGCTGTCCGGCACGCCCCAGGTTTCGGCGAGGACCGCCATGTGGCGGCTGGGCAGCAGGAGCAGGTTCGCGGCCGCCGCCAGGCGCTTGACCTGTGCCAGCGAGTCGGGCGACGCGCCGGCGTACGACTCGATCAGACGCAGGACGGTCGGCCGGCCCGCGATCTCCGCCGCGATGAGCGCCGCGGGCTGGAGGCTGTTGATGACGACTGCGTCGCAGTCGTTGGCGAAGCCCCGTGCGGCGAGCATCTCGGCGGTGGCTTCGGGCGGCCCGTTGGGCACCATCTGCATGTTCGCCGTGTGTCCGCGTCCGGGGGCGCGTTTCGATATTTCGCGGCAGAAGGCGTCCTCGCCGTTGGGGGAGGTCGGATCGGGAATAAGAAGCAGGCGCATGTCAGCTCCGCGCCGTCGAGGCCGGGGTGGCGCGCAGGATCGACGCGGGCAGCTGCCCCATCGAGTGCTCGAAGCGCTGGGCCGGGCGTCCCGCGTTGAACGGGATGCCGAGCGTTTTGCGCACGTCGCGCTCGACCTGGTCGCGCAAGGTCACGAGCTTCAAAGCGCTCAGATGATCGGTATAGACGTAGGCCTTATAGCCGCCGTCGGGGTCGCCCTTGTAGTAGTCGGAGACCACGGTGTAGTCCACTTCGTAGCCGTAGAGACGATCGCCGGTCTCGGGATAGGTGTAGACCCAGACGTTCTTCAGCGTCGGATGCTGGATCGCGCGGTCGTAGTAGGGCGTGCCGGGATAGGTCGTTATGATAGTGACATCGAAGTCGTCGGGTCGACACTCGATGAGCCAGTCCCGGGTTTCGAGGACGGTTTGCTCGGATTCGCCGGGGTGGCCGATCGACATCAGCGCCTTCACCTTCAAGCCGTGGCGCTTGGCGATCGCCACACAGCGCGTGTTCTCGTCGCGCGTGGCGCGCTTGTTGATGTTTTGCAATATTCGCGGGGACCCGGACTCAAATCCGGTCAGAATCCAGCGGAAGCCCGCGCGGTACATCGCGTCGGCCTGTTCATCCGTAAAAAGCTGCGACTTAATAAAGCCTCGCAAGCGCCAGTCGACGCCGCGTATTTTCTGCTCCGCGGCGATCGCGTTCATGAGTTCGACCATCTTCGGGTTCACGTTGAGCTCATCGTCGTACAGCATGAAGCCTTTGGTCCCGTACGTGTCGTGAAGGTAAGCGATTTCCTTAACGACGTTCTCGGTGCTGCGCGTGCGCACGCGGCGCAGCATCGGCGACTCGCGGCCGCCGCAGAAGCCGCACGCGAAGGGGCATCCTAATTGGGCGATAAGGCTCATCGCGGGCACGTCGTCGATCGCGTAGTGATAGCTTTTGGCGTCCACGAGGTGCCGGGCCGGAAACGGCAGCTCGTTGAGCTTCTGATTCGTGAGAAAGAGCGCGGTTTTGGGGTCGTCGCCGTCGACGATCTTCGGCGCGTCCGGCTTGAGCGCCTCGAAAACGGCTTCCTCACCGTCGCCCGGGACCAATATGTCGTAGGTCGCGAGCATCTTCTCCATCGCCTTGGCCGCGCGGCCGGGAGCCTTGCGGGCGAGCTCTCCTTTGTAAGCCGCGTTGATGAGGGTGATGTGCGGCCCGCCGAGCATGATGCGCGCCTCCGGCTTGGCCTTGCGCAGGGCCAAAGTCACGCGGAAGGCGGCGGGCATCTGGGGCGTCGTCGAGGTCAGCCCGTAGATCTCGGCCCTGCTCGTCTTCACATGGAGGCGGATGACCTCCTCGTAATTCTCGATGCCCGACAGGTCGAGCATCTCGACCTCGTGTCCCGCACTTTCCAAGGCGGCGGCCACCCTCAGGATGCCCAAGGTCATGAAGACCCGTTCATCCAACAGGAAAATGGAGGGGGGCGTGATGAGGCAGACGCGCATCGCTCTCATTGTAACAGGAGCGTTCTGAGCCGTCAATGTCGGTCCGGTTACGCCCGGGTCCTAGTCACTGAAGTGTTTTTTGGCGCATTCCGCGCAGACGCCGTGGGAGAACTGCGCCGGCGTCTTGTCCGAGACATAGTCCTCCAGGCTTTTGTAGGAGCCGCGCTCATCGCGGATGCGGCGGCAGTAGGCGCACATCGGAAGGATGCCCTCGAGCGTGCGCACGCGCTCGCTCAGCTGGACGATGCGTTCGGCCACGCGCAGGCGGGTGCGCAGCGCCTCGACGTCCAGCGGCTTGGTCAGGAAGTCGTCGACGCCTTTCTCCATCGCCTTCGCGTAGTGGCCGGCGCCGAGCATCGTGCCCGTGAGAAGGATGAAGTAGACGTAGGGAGCGTCTTTGCGCGAGCGCACGCGCCGGCACAGCTCGAGCCCGTCGATGTCCGGCATCACCCAGTCGCTGACGACGATGCGCGCGCCGGTGCGGTTGATCGTTTCCCAGGCGCCGGCGCCGTCTTTCGATTCGAGCACCTCGTAGCCGAGCTTCAGCAAGGAGCCCTGCAGCAGCGCACGGCTCGTGCGGTCGTCATCGGCGACAAGTACTTTCACGCGTTCACTGTAGCAAAAGAAAGAACTCGTGATTGCCTTTTGGGCCGATCACGGGCGACTCGATGAAGCCGCGTTCGGCGAGGCCGAGCGAAACGGCGGCGGCGCGGACTTTATCCACGGCTTGGAGACGGACCGCCGGGTCGCGCACGACGCCTTTGGGCGCGAGCTTCGGTCCGACCTCGAACTGGGGTTTGACGAGAACGACGATTTGGAACGGAACCACGAGGCAGGGAACGATGAACGGCAAAATCTGCGTCGAGGATATGAACGAGACGTCCATGACCGCGAGACTTGGTCTGGGAGAAAACCAATCGGGCCGCAGGAGCTTGGCGTGGGTCTGCTCGCGGCTGACCACGCGGGGGTCTTTTTTTAAACGGCTGTCGAGCTGCGCGGTGCCGACGTCGATCGCATACACTTTTGACGCTCCCGCCTGGAGCAGACAATCGGTGAAGCCGCCGGTGGAGGCGCCGATATCGATACAGACGCGGCCTTCGGCCGCGATATCGAACGAATTGAGGGCGGACTTGAGCTTGAGCCCGCCGCGCGAGACGTACGGGCAGGAATCCGATTTCAACGTCAACTCGGCGTCTTCGGCGATCAGATCGCCGGCTTTGCCGGCGGATTTTCCATCGATCAGAACAATACCGGACATTATGGCGGCCTGCGCCTTATTGCGGGTCTCAAACATCCCCCGCTCGACGAGAAGTAGATCCAACCGCGCGCGTTTGACCATGGCTTATGTGCGTATGATAGTATAAGCCCGCAATGACGCGCTTTCTCGCCCCTGCGCTTGTGCTGGCGTGCCTGGCCGCTCCTTCCGCCGCGGCGGAGTCCGGCTTCTCCGGCGATTGGGCCACGACCTATGGCGACATGACCTTGGCCGAGTCGTCTTCCGCGGTTACCGGCACTTACATCATGGAAGGCTCGGTGTGCTCGCTCGAAGGCAAGCGCGCGAACGGGACTTTGACTTTCACCTGCCGAGAGCCGGAGGCCGCCGGCGAGGGCCGCTTCCGCCTTTCTCCCGATGGAAAATCCTTCGAGGGCGAGTGGCGCGCGAAGGGCACCGCACGGTTCATCCCGTGGCTCGGCCGCCGGCGCCTGCCTCCCGAGGCCGGCGCCGAACTCGAGCGCCTGATGCCCTTCACCGCGCGAAAAAATTCCAAGACGCCGTACGACGGGGTCAGCTTCCGGCTGCTGCCCGCACCGGGAGCGGCTCTATGACGACCCGCGTGCTCGACTGCCGCCGCGTCGCCGCCCGCTACCTCGACTGGGTCGCGCGCGAAGTGGCCGCGATGCGCAAAAAGCCCCGTCTGTCGACGGTTCTGTTTAGACCGCGGCAGAATCCGGCTTCCCTTCAGTACCGCGACCTGATGCTGCGCGACGCCGCGCGCCTCGGCATCCCGGTCGACGGTCACGAGGCCGAGGACGAGGAGTCCCTGCTGGCGCTCGTGCGCAAGCTCAACGCCGACCGCGCGGCTTCGGGGCTCATGCTTTTGTATCCGCTCCAGTGCGCGCTCAAAGACGAGGATGTGATGGACCTCGTCTCGCCGACGAAGGACGTCGAGGGGCTCAACTCGACGAACCTCGGCTACCTGATCAAGTTCAAGCGCTTCCTCGACGAGGCGCGCGGCATCAAGTGCGTGGTGCCCGCGACCGCCAAGGCCGTCGTGAAGACCTTTCAGTCCTACCCCGAGATCCGGATCGAGGGCGCCTTCGCCGTCGTCGTCAACAATTCGATGCGCGTGGGCAAGCCGCTCGGCTTGATGCTCGAGAACCTGGGTGCCACCGTGGTGAAGTGCTACGACAAGACTCCGCGCGCGCTGCTCGAGGATCAGGTCCGCCGTGCCGACCTGCTCGTCACCGCCGTGCCCGATCCGTCGTTCAAACTCGATCCGTCTTGGATCAAGAAAGGTGCGGCGGTCGTGGATGTCTCCTATCAGGGCAACATCGATGCAAAGGCCCTTGAGGGCGTCGCGTCCTTCTTGACCGCGCCCGACAACCGCATCGGCGCGATGACGCGCGCGATGACCTTCGTCAACCTCGTCTACTGCGCGAAGAACTCGCCGACGCGCGGCTCCCGTGTCTCCAGCCTGGGCTGATTTCGGGCTCGTCTACTGCGCCGCCGTCTGGGGCGCGACATTCTATATGGTCAAAGACGCGCTTTCCGGCGTCGATGCCGTGGCGATGGTATGTCATCGCTTTTTACTTTCGGCGTTGCTGCTGGCTCCGTGGGCGCTCGTTCGCCCTTCTCGCGGTCGTCATTTGAAAGAGGCATGTATTCTCGCCGTTTTGCTGTTTCTTCTGTACACGACGCAGACCGTAGGCCTTGGGTACACGTCTGCGTCGAATTCGGGGTTCATCACCGGTCTCTTTGTGATCTTTGTGCCCTTGTGGTTGCTGTTGTTTTTTAAAAAACCCCCGACCGCCGTTCAGTGGGCGTCATCGAGTCTCGCTCTGATCGGGCTGTGGATGCTGACCGGGGGCATCTCTTCCGTTAACTTCGGGGATATTATCACGCTTGTCGCCGCCGCCACCTACGCCGCCCACCTGCTCGCGACCGACAAGTTCGTCCGCGCCGACGCCGACGCGGTCGTGCTCGCATTTCATCAGTTTTGGATGACGGGTCTGATGGCGTTGGCGTACTGCCTGCTGACCGGCCGCTCTCTCGCCGTCACTGGCGACAGCGCCGCAGGCACCATCGCCTTCCTCGCCGCGATCCCGACCTTGTCCGCCTTCTTCATTCAAATGTGGGCGCAGAAATTCACCACACCCATAAAAGTCAGCTTGATCTTCTCTCTCGAGCCCGTGTTCGCCGCGCTGTTCGCCTGGACCCTCGGCGGCGAATCCCTCGTGCCCGCGCGCGCCGCCGGCGGCGGCCTCATCGTCGCGGCGATGATGGCGGGGGAACTCTCCAAGCTCGACCTTCTGAAAGGAAGAAAGAAGGAAGTGCTGCCGACCTGAACGACTCGCGCCGGCGCCGATGCCGATCAACTGTACACGTGTACAGTCTTGCGCCGGTCTCAAATTGAGACGAAAAAATAATGATCGCAACTGTTTCCGGAACAGTCAGGTCTTCGGCGGGCCGAAGGAGCTCAGGAAGAAGCTGAACTTTTCGTAGTCATAGCTTTGTCCGGATTCGAGCGGGCTCGTGTCCTGAGACTGGATCAAAGTCCCGTTCTCATCGAGGACGTACAGGCGCGGATAGCCCGCGGGGGCGGGATAACTCGCGAGCGCGGCGGGCACGGGGCCGCCGGACTCGACGTTGACCTTGACCGTGATATAGTTTTTGTCGCGCAAGGCGGCGAGTTCGGCATGGTCTTCGAAGTACCGGTCCATGATCTTGCACCACGAGCACCAGTTCCCGCCCGCCTCGATCAGCACTCGCTTGTGCGTCGTCTTGGCCTGGGCGAGCGCGTTCTTGATGTCGGCCGCGGCGTCGCGCGACGCGTCGTAGCCGTCGTGACTCCCGGCCTTCCCGCACGCGGCGAGCGCGAGCGTTGCGAACAGCGCGATCTTCTTCATAGTCCCATGGCCCCCAGCCGCTTCTTCAGGTCTTTCGCGCCGCGGTAGCGGATCGCGTGCAGCCCGACTTTGCGCGCGCCCGCGCAGTTTTCTTCGAGATCATCGATCAGCACGGTTTCCCCGGGTAAAGTTCTCGACAGCCGCAGCGCGGCTTCGTAAATCTCACGCTGGGGTTTGCGCAGCTTGAGTTCGTGCGAGAGAATCGCTCCCTTGACGAGCGTCGGAAAGGAATAGCGTTCGCGTATGTGCGCGATGTGCAGGGCGTTGGTGTTGGACAGCAGGTAGGTCGGCATGCGGCCCGAGAGGCTCTTCAGGATCGCGAAGGAGCCGCGGTCGAGCGTGAAGTGGTCGCACCACAGCGTCTTGAACTGGACGAAATCGCCTTTGTAGCCGAGATCGCTGATGAAGAGGCGGTGGATTTGCTCGCCGGTGACCTCGCCTCGCTCGATGCGGTCGATGAGGCGGTCTTTCCAGATGTGGCGCGCGACCTTGACCGGGTGGCGGCCGACTGCCCAGGCGAACTTGCGTAGAATTCGCTTGTTGGAAAAGCGCAGCAGCACGTTGCCGATGTCGAAGAAGACGGCCTTGATCGCCATGATGCTCGCTCAGTGCTTCCCTTTGATGAACGGCATGACGACTTCGATGCCGATGAGAATGATGACGATCCACTCGAGAAACTCGAGGCGCGCGGAGGAGAGCGCGGACTCCATCTTGTCGTAGATGCTTTCCAGGGTTTTGAGCTTGCGCTGGATGCTCGTGTCCCATGAGGTCAGATGGTAGCGGCGGGCGGCCTGCTGGTAAAGGCGCGCGAGGTATTGGTCGCCGAGGAGCTTGATCGCGTTGTTGATGTTCTCGAAGAGGAGCGCGCTCTCGACCTGGAGCTGGCCGATCTCGCGGAGCTTATCGTCGGCTTTCGTGAACAGGCTGTAAGGACCTTTCGGACTGTGGGTCAAAGCGTCGTAGTAGCGTTCGAGCGCCGAATCGAGCTGTTGATCGAGGTGGCGCAGCTCCAGGAGCTGAACCGTCGCGAATTCGAGGACCGCGCGCGTGTCGTCGGCCGCCGCGTCGAAGACGATCGCGGCGACCCAGTCGATGAGAGTGAGGTCGTCGGACCCATAGGAGACCTGGACCGAGAGCGCGTCGACCACCTCCTGCTCGGAACGCAGATCCTCATCGGCGCGCAGGACCTGCGCGACCATGGTCGGGGTTTCCGCCAGCAGGCGCGCGTGAGCGCCGTGGTCTTCGAACGCGCGGATCTGAAAGACGACATAGTCTTCGTAGAATTCGGAGATCTGCGGCCGGTTCACGGAGGGATGTATTGTTTTTATCAGCTCTTCAACGAGCCGCCGGCTGTCCTTGAGCAGAGTCTCATTGTCGTAGAGAAGTTCGGACAGGCGCGCGAGCGAGGAGAAGGTTCCGGTGAGCGGGATCTGATAGGTCACGCTGACGGCGCCGAAGTCGAAGACCGTGGTTTCGACGCTCGGCAAGGTCTTCCAAGCTCCGATCTCCTGGACGCCGCTCGTCTGGGTCACGCGCAGCGGATAGGGCTGGAATTCGAAGTACTTCGGCGCGCGACGCTGGTGGCGGATGGGCGCGCGCTCGGCCATCGCGGTGACGCTTTTCTCGGCGGCGTCGAGGCCTATTGAAAGGCCCACATCGTAGGCGAATTGAACGAAGGCCACGCCGTCCTTGATGACCGGGTTGTAGCCTTTCATGCGGGCCTCAGCGGGAAGTCGCCGGGCACCGGCGCCTCAAATATGAGTGGGCGGCCGTCATTTGGGTGCTTGAACGACAGGCGCCACGCGTGCAGCAGCTGCCGGTCGGCGCCGAGCGCGTCGAGATCGGCGCGGGAGACCTCCTTGCGCACGGCCTTCATGTACACCTCCCCGTCGCCGCAGTACAGCTTGTCGCCGACGAGCGGGTGGCCGATGTGGGCGAGGTGCGCGCGGATCTGATGGAGGCGCCCGGTGCGCGGCTTCGCTTCGATGAGCGAGAAGCGTCCGTCCGTGGCGAGGCGGCGGAATGCGGTGACCGCGCTTTGTCCATCGGCGCCGCCGACGGCGCGCCTGACTCGAATAGCCTTGCCTTCGGCGCCGAGGGGCGCGTCCACGACGGTCTCGGCCCAGGTCACCGCGCCGAACACGACGGCAAGATATTCTTTCTGGACGCCGGACTTGACGAACTGCTCGTACAGGCTCCGCGCGGCGTCCGCGTCGAGAGCCAAGACCATGGCGCCGCTCGTCTCCCGGTCGAGGCGGTGGGCGAGATAAACTTTGCGTTCCAGTTGTTTGGCGAGAAGATAAGTCACGGTGTTGTGCAGGACCTTATCGGTCGGATGGCTGAGCGTGCCGCCGGGCTTGGAAATGACCACTATCCGTTCGTCTTGGTAAATGATCGGCATGATCTCGTGCGGGACCGGCGGTTCATCCGCTCGCGGGTAGCGGATCAGGACGGTCTCGCCCTCGTTGACGCGCGCCGAAGCCTTGACCGGACGCGAGGACCGGAAGACGAGGCCGTCGTCGATGAGCTTCGAGACGGCCATGCGCGAGTATTTCTTGCCGAGGCGCGCGGCCAGGAAGGAATCGAGCCGCCTCCCTTCGTGCTCCTTGAGCACGCGGAAGGGGACCTCGATCCAGTCGACGGCTTTCGTTGGGGCGGCGGGCATTGCGACCCCCAGTATAACACCTGCTCCGGGCCCCGACAAGGCAGGAAAACTTATGCGCTATATGCTCTTTTTGTATACTGATCGTGATGAAGTGCCCGAATTGCGGCGTTGAGGCTCCCGCCGGCGCGGCGGAGTGCTCCGGCTGCGGCGTCGTTTTCGTCAAGTTTCTGGCCCAGCGTGAACGGGAGAAGAAGGAGGCGGCCGAGTTCCTGGCGATGACGCAGCTGCCTCCGGCCAGAACTCCGAAGCTCTGGCCCGGCCGCGTCGCGGCGATCGTCCTGCTTCTGATCTGGTTCGGGGGGCTTTACTGGTACTACGTGAACACGCTCAATGAGCGCGATGAGCGCATCGAGTCCGACCTGCGCGCTCGCTCGCGCGCGGCGGCGCTGGCCGTGCCGCCGCGCTGAGCCCCGGTCTGGTATAATATTCCGACGGACGCGGTTCCCTCCCGTTGGTCGGCGCCCCCCCATGAAGACGAAGACGCTGAAGAAGAACAAGGTCTCGGTCGTCACCCTCGGCTGCTCGAAGAATCTCTACGACTCCGAGGTGCTGATGGGACAGTTGCGCGCCAATCAGTTCGAGGTCGAGCACGAGACCGACTGCGACGACGCCGCGATCGTCGTGATCAACACCTGCGGCTTCATCGACAACGCGAAGCGGGAGTCTATCGACACTATCCTTGATTATGCCGAGGCCAAGAAGGAAGGCAAACTTGATAAGTTGTTCGTCACGGGGTGCCTGTCCGAACGGTATAAAGACGATCTTGAACGAGACATCCCCGAGGTGGACGCGTATTTCGGCACGCGCGACCTGCCGAGGCTCTTGAAGGCGCTTAACGCCGACTACAAGCACGAGCTCGTGGGCGAGCGGATGATCACGACTCCGCGACACTACGCGTACTTCAAGATTTCCGAGGGCTGCGACCGGCCGTGTTCGTTCTGCGCCATACCCTTGATGAGAGGCAAGCACGTCTCCACACCCATCGAGGATCTCGTTTCAGAAGCTAAACGCCTCGCGGCCGCGGGTACGAGAGAGCTTTTATTAATCGCTCAGGACTCGACGTACTACGGTTTGGATCTTTACGGCAAACGGCGTTTGGCGGACCTCTTACGAGCCCTTTCCGACGTCCCCGGAATCGGGTGGATACGGTTGCATTACGCCTTCCCCGCCGGGTTTCCGATGGACGTCTTGGATGTCATGCGCGAACGGCCGAATATCTGTAAATACCTAGACATGCCTCTTCAGCACATCACCGATCGCATGCTTGCCTCCATGCGCCGCGGCACCACGAAGGCGAAAACAGAGGAACTCGTCGCGATGATCCGAGACAAGGTCCCGGGGATCGCGCTGCGCACGACCTTGATCGCCGGCTACCCGGGAGAGACGCTGGAAGATCATCAAGAAACGATCGAGTGGGTGAAGAAGACCCGCTTCGACCGACTTGGCGTCTTCCAATACTCGCACGAAGAGAATACTCACGCGTATTCTTTGGCGGATAACGTCCCTGCAAAAGAAAAACTAAGACGTGCGGAAGCGGTCATGGCGGTTCAGCAGCCCATCTCGCTTGCCCTCAACTCCTCGCGGATCGGCAAGACCGTCAAAGTCCTCGTCGATCGCAAGGAAGGCAAACACTACATTGCACGTACCGAGCAGGACTCGCCCGAGGTGGACAACGAGGTGCTGATCCGCGCCTCCGGCGCGATTTATTCCATAGGCGACTTCGCCGACATCAGGATCACCGGCGCCGAAGAGTACGATCTCATCGGCGAGCCGGCCTAATCCGCTTCGTCCGCGAACGGTTTCTTGACGAGCTTCCCGCTCTCTTTCGACAGGGACTCGACCTTCGTTTTTGCGTCTTCAAGGCGCTTGGACAGGTCTTTCGCGAGCACGACGCCCTTCTCGAACATCGCCAGGGACTCATCGAGCCCCTTGTCGCCGGCCTCGAGCTCGCGCACGAGTTCCTCGAGCGACTCCAGCGACTTCTCGAACGACTCGGCCTTCGGTGTCTTGGTCACGCCGTCACCTCGCAATTGATTTCGCCTTCGGACAGCCGCACGGCCACCGCGTCGCCTTTCTTCACCTGTCGCGCGCTCGTTAAAATTTTACCATTGCTTGTCGCGATCGCATAGCCGCGCGCGAGCACGTTCAACGGGCTGATCGCGTCCAGTCGCCCCGCGGCCGCGCCCAGGCGCAGGGCCAAGGTCTCCAGGCGGCGGCGCAGCGCCTCGGGCAGGCGCATCGTCAATTCGTCCACGCGCTGGACGCGCTGTTCCCACAGCCGGCGCGGATTCCGCAGAAAGGGGTGGGCGGCGGCGTAGGCGAGGCGGCGATCGAGAGCGTCCACCGTGTCGCGCAGATTCTGCGTCATCGCGCCGACGAGCACCGCGATTCGGTCATGAACGGACGACTTGTCTTGCACGGCCATCTCCGCCGCGGCCGAGGGCGTGGGCGCGCGCAGGTCGGCGACGAAGTCGGCGAGCGTCGTGTCGGTCTCATGGCCGACGCAGGAGATCACGGCAATCGCGGAGGCGGCGATCGCGCGCGCGACCGGCTCCTCGTTGAACGCCCACAGATCCTCGATCGAGCCGCCGCCGCGCCCGACAAGGAGGACATCGGTATCCGGGGCGAGTTCGTTGAAGCCTCGTATCGCCTCCGAGATCTCGGCGGACGCGCCCGGTCCCTGCACCTTCACGGACCAGACTCTGATCTCGATACCCGGCCACCGACGGCTCAAAACATGGATCATGTCGCGCACCGCCGCCCCTTGCCCTGAGGTGACCAGGCCGACGGATTTTGGGAAAGGAGGGAGGGATTTTTTTCTCGACGCGTCGAAAAGCCCCTCGGCCTGAAGCTTGGCCTTCAACTGCTCCAGGGCGAGCTGAAGGGCGCCCTTATCGCGCGGCTCGGCGGCGGAGATGATGAACTGCAGCTCGCCGCGGGTTTCGTAGGAGGTCACGCGGCCGCGGGCCAGGATCTTCAGCCCGTCGGTGAACTTAAATTTGATCCCGAACGAGGAGCCCTTGAACAGCACGGCGCGCACCTGCGCCTTGTCGTCCTTAAGACTTAGGTAGGTGTGCCCGGACGGGTACGCCTTGCAGTTTGAGATCTCGCCTTCGACCCACAGCTCCGGAAACGAGGCTTCTAAGAGCTCATGGACCTGGGCGTTCAGCTCGGAGATCGTGAAGACGCGGCGAGCGGTCTCCACCGGCTACTCGGCGCGCGGGTGGAGGTACACGGCGAGCGCCGTTGCGGCGAGCGTCCAGCCGGCGAAGTGCGCGAACAGGCTTTGGCCCGCCGCGGCGCGGGGGCCGGCGAGCCAGGCGATCGCGGCGGCGGTGAGCAGCCCCGCGACCTTCTCCACGACCGAGCGCGAGCCGAGCTGCAGCAGGAGCCAGGTCGCGAAGGCGCCCGCGAGCAGGCACGCGGGCGTGCTTCGCTCGGAGAACATATTGAGGATCAGCCCGGCGATCAAAGCCCCGACGAGGACGCGCTTCATCCGGCGATTATATCACTAGTCCCCCTTGCGAAATGCGGCGCGTGAGCTACACTACAGGCGCGATGAGCGAATGGGGAGAGGAGGAGCGGGAGTCCGCGCCCACGAATTGGGCCGCCATTAAGAAAAACACGATGATCGGCGCGGTCTGCGTCGGCGTGGTCATCGCGTGGATGATGTTCGCGCGTCCCGGAGAAGAGGCCACCACATCGAGAGGCTTCAATCTCGGCTCCGATGGGGGATCGTTGAGCGGCGCGTCGGGCCGTCCGTTCGCGGAGCGGCCCAAAACGAGCCTCGACATGGTCAGCTCGGTGATCGGCGACGGGCCGCCTGGCGTGGACCCCGGCATTTACCGGCAGGGCCCTCCAGTCGCTACCGCCGCGGCCGTGGGAAGGCAAGCCGTGCCGGAGAGTCCGGCACCGGCCCCTGCGCCGACCTCGGCGGCGGCTCCCGCGGGAACTGCGGCCGCCGCGGCGCTTTCCCCGGCAGACGACGCGGCCGCCGGAAGGCTGGGAGTGCCAAAAAACCCGAAAGATCTCGCTCAGCTCGGCATGGACGCGGGGATATTTAAGAGTCTTTTCACGAACTTGGCCGGTCATCCCCGGATCGTCGGCTACCTCCTCAACAACCGATACGTCGTCGATGGCTACATGAGTCGGGAAAGCTCAAAGAGAGTGTTCGGCAGTCCCGATGGGATGAAGCAGTACTTGTCGGACACGGCCAATCCCCACGGCGTTTCCCAGAGCCTGCCGCTCTTCATGGCGTTCTTGAAGGCTAATCCCGATTTGGCGGGGGTCGTCGCAAACTCGGCTTTGGCGGCAAAAATCTACGACACGCCCGGATTCAAGGGGTTCGTGAACGATCCAGCGGGGTCCATGGCCGCCAATCCGGCCATTCTCGGTCTTTTGACGAATCCCCAAGTCATCAGCGGGCTCGGCTCAAACTCGCAGAGCGCCCAAGCGTTGAAAACCGCGGGCTTGGGGCCTTAAGCCAGGCCCCAGACGATGGCCATCACTTCGATGACGATGCCGAGCTTCATCCATTCGGCTCGTTTTCTCTCCAGCTTCGACGCGGCGTAGAACCAGAAGGCCGCGCAAGGCACAAGGATCAAAAGAAGCTTATTTCCCCATCCGAACCAATAAAGCGGAAGTGCCAGCAGGGCGGACGCCGCGAGCGCCGCGTGCGCGGCGAGGTCGATTTTTCTCCGGTCGAGCTTCAGCGTAAGCGGCGTGCGGTCGCCGCCCGCGCGGTCGCCGCGCGCGTCCCGCTCGTCCTTGATGGTCTCGTAAAAAGCCGTGCTCAGGAATGTGTACATAGCGACCAGCCCGATCCCCGCGTCGAAGCGGTTGAGCACTACGGCGACGAAGACGAAGATCGAAGCATGAAGACAGCAAACCGTTATCGTCTTGAGCCAGCCCAGTCTCTTGGAGTGAACCGCATAGACGACCAGAAGCAGCGCGTCGAACAGGCCAAGTCCGGCCGCCGCGGGGCCGCCCAGCGCGCAAAGGCCGAGGCCGGCGATAATAAAACCGACTCCCGCGCGCAGGGCGAATCTTTGGCTGAGGCGGCCGGACGGAATCGGTCTGGAAGGGGTGTTGATCAGGTCCACCTTCACGTCGTAGTGATCGTTGAGCGCGTAGCCCCCCGCGGCGAGACAGGCGAGCGCGAGCGCCGGCGTCAGCAGGGAGGGCGACATGAGTGGAATGTGCCCCCAGATCGACAGGCAGAGATAGACGATGAGGAATATCCGAAGGCAGGACCCAATTCGAATCAGATCAAGGAGCGACCCGAGCATATTCCACATTGTAAGCAAGTTTCTACCGAGGGGCAAGGCGGGAACGCGAGGTCCTAAGCGCCCGCAAATTTCGCCGCGAGCTCGTTGACGGCCTTGAGGTCGAGCTTGCCGGTGCCGAGCAGGGGAATCTGCTCGATCTTGTAGAAGGAGGCTTTCGCCGGCAGCCATAAGTTCGGCACGCCTGAGGCGCGCATCTTCCCGAGCAAAGCGTCGACGTCTCCGTTCCAATTCGAGTAAAGCACGACGAGCTTCTCGCCGCGCTTCTCGTCTTTCACGCCCGTGACCACGAAGGTCATGTCGGAGAGGCCGGCGGCCTGCTGGAGCTTTTCTTCAACGGCGGTATGCGAAACCATTTCGCCGGCGAGCTTCGAGAACCGGGACAGTCGGCCGGTGATGGCGATGAAGCCCTCGCGGTCGATCGTGCCGAGGTCGCCCGTGATGTACCAGCCGTCCTTGAGCACCTCGGCGGTCTTCTCGGGCTGGCCGAGGTAGCCCTTCATGACGTGTGGTCCCTTGACCATCAGCATGCCGACCTCGCCGTCGGCGACCGGTTTGCCGGTCGCGAGGTCCACGGCCTTGACCGCCGTGCCGGGCAAAGCGCGGCCGACGGAACCGGGCTTGGAGCCCTTCTGTGCGCCCGCGTCGGGCGTGGCGGCGGAGGCGACGGGCGAGAGCTCGGTGGCGCCGTAGCCCTCGTATGGCCGCACTCCGAATTTCGCCTCGAACTCGTCGGCGACGGAGTCGCGCAGCTTCTCGGCGCCGGCGATCACGAGCCGCAGTCCCTTGAACGCCGACGCCGGAATTTTCGAGGAGTAGCGCTGGAGGAAGGCGGGGGTGGCGAGCAGCAAGGTGGGCTTGGTCTTCGCTGCGAGCTTGCCGATCGCCTCGGCCTGCATCGGGTGCGTGTGATAGGCGGCCGACATGCCGGAGACGAGCGGCATCCAGAGAGTCACCGTGTAGCCGAAGGAGTGGAAGAAGGGCAGGACGCCGAGCATCGCGTCGCGCTTTGCCCACGGCAGGATCTCGCGCACCATCTCGATGTTGGCGAGCACGTTCGCGTGCGTGAGGACGACACCCTTGGGCAAGGCGCTCGAGCCGCTCGTGAAGAGGATCGTCGCGGTGTCGTTGAGATTCTTCGTTGCCTTGCTCAGGAACAGCCCCTCCGCCCAGGACGCGGGCAGGATTTTCAGCAAAAGGTACATTGCGGTCTTCTTCCACTGTGGGATTCTCGGCGCGAGATCCTCGAGGTAGACGATCGTCTTTCCGGCCGGCAGCTCGAAACCGCGGTCGGCCTTAAGCGCCTCGACGAATTTGCGCGAGGTCACGATGGTGCGGATCTCAGCGCTCTGGAGAGCGTGCTCGATCGAATCCTTGTTCGCGGTGTAGTTCAGGTTGACCGGCACGCGGCCGACGGAGGCGAGAGCGATGTTGGCGAGCGCGCCGCCGGCCGAGGGGGGTAGAAGGACGGCGGCGTTTGTTTGACCGGATATTTCGGCATCTAAAATGCGCCCCAGCATAACGGCGCCGGTCATGGCCTTGCCGTAGGTCAGGTCGGTTCCCATCGAGTCGGCGATCGCGGGCTTCTTCCAAGAGTTTTGCGCCGTCGTGAAGAACTCGCGCACGAGCGGCTTGCGTCGGAAACGCACGCGGGCGTCCATCGCCTCCGCGCCGAGTTCGGTGACGGCCAGGCGCGCGGCCTGAGCCTTGGGCTCGGCGAGCGCGGGGCCGAAGCGCACGGACACCGGCCTCGGCAGATCCTTCAGGCGGCTCCACAGCGACGGCCCATTCTGCATCGAGAACACCGAGCCCCACAGGCCGTCGAGATAGGCGGGGATGACGGGAGCGGGCGCGCCCGCGACGATGCGCTCGAAGCCGCGGCGGAAGCCGATCATGTTGCCCGTCGTCGTGAGCTGGCCTTCTGGAAAGATCACGACGCTTTGACCGGCGCGGATCGCCTGGCGCGCGGTTTCGAGAGACGCCTCGATGGCGGCGGGGCCGTCCTTCGACGACACCGGGATGGCGCCGAGCGCGCCGAGCAAGCGGGGGGCCGTCTCGAAGATCGAACGCTTCATCATGAAGCGCATCGGCCGGTCGGCGGCGAAGGAAATGAGTATGGCGTCCACATACGAGATGTGGTTGGGCACGATCACCGCCGGTCCGGCGGGCAGGTTTTCGAGGCCCGAGATCGCGGTCTTGTAGAACAGGCGCACGAACGGACGGACGATGAGGCGGGCCAGGCCATAGCGGCGGAAGAAGAACGGACGGTCGATGGGCGTTTTCGCCGCGGGAACGACGGCCGATTCCGGCGCCTGATCGGCGGCGGCGGCCGGCAGCGCGGGCGAGAAGAAGTACGAACCCGCGACGGCGTCGGAATCGGGCTTGCGGGTGATCGAGGCGTCGAAGGACGCCCCGACGGCGGCTTTGGCGTCGGCGACGGGTACATTCGAATCGGGAAGTATGGCGGCGGCGGAACGGACGGCGGCGAGCGCGGGGACGACCGGCTGCAGCGCGGGAACCGGAACGGCAATCGACGGGGTCAGCGCCAGGGATGGAACGGAGAGGGAGGGGGCGGTGAAGCCGGGAACGGTGAGGACGGGCGCGTACGCGGGAGCGGAAAGGCGCGGGGCGGTCTCGAGAACTGGAAGGCTAGTGACCCCGGCGAAGCTGGTAACAGGGATGGCTATTAAAAATATAAATCGATAAATCATAGAGATATTTTAATCCTAACGCGTCAAAACACCTAGGGCTGAAAGACCCAAATAGACAAGGTCTTAAGCCCCTTGGAACGACCCCCGCCTTCCTCCATAATAGAGTCATGATCCGGTCTCTATTGGCGGCGCTGCTCCTGTCCTCGCCGCTGTCGGCGCAGATCATTTCGGTCAAAACCTCGGTGCCCGTGTTCACGGGCGCGCCGGGCATCATCTCTTTTCAGGCGCCCGCGTTCAGTCCCGTGCTGTCCGCGCCTGCGCTCGGGACAGGTCTGACGCCGTCCTTGGCCGTCGCGCCGGCCCCGGCGCTGATTCCCGTTCTCGCCGCGCCGGTCATCCCGCTCGCCGTCCAACCGCCGGCCGCCGTACCCGTGGAAGGCGCGAAAGCGATCGCTCCGCTGCGCTCCGCGGTCCAAAAATTCGGCGACGGCCTGCGCGCGATCCCTTCCGCCCTGAGAGGGCTGTTCGACGGGTCCGCAGCGGTAGGCGAGCCGGTGGGTCCGGTCGCTTCCGTCGGCGTCCCGGTGCGCACGCTCGAATCGATCAAGCAGCTCAAGATCGGCTCCTACAACGTCCTCAACCTGTTCGAAAACGTCGGCAAGCACATCCCCGACCCGGAAAACCCCGGCAAGCTTAAAAAAGTTTCCGAGGCGAAACCGAAGGAAGAGTGGTCCTTGCGCGAGCAGGGCAAGATCATCCTTGAAAACGGCCTCGACATCGTGACCTTGGCCGAGGTCGAGAACATCGCGGCCCTGCGCGACTTCAACGAACGCTTCCTCGCCGGGAAATACAACGTGTACCTGATCGAAGGCAACGACGAGCGCGGAATCGACATCGCCTTCCTCGTTAAAAAAGACTTGCCATTCATCGTTGAGCAACGCTCCCACAAGGACGAAATGTGGCGCGATCCCATCTCGGGCGGCGCCGAGAAGACATTGTTCTCACGCGACCTGACCTCTCTCGTCGTACGCGCCGCGGGCCGCCCGGAGCCCTTGTTCGTCTTGTTCGGCACCCACTACAAGTCCAAGCGCGACCGCGCCGCGGGCGACCCGGAATCGAACATCCTGCGCGCGGCGCAGGTGCAGCGCTCGGCCGAGATCGTCGCGCGCTATCGCAAGGAATTCGGCGCGGACACGCCGATCCTGTTCGCCGGCGACTTCAACGGTGAGGTCGGCAAGGAGGAGGCGTTCCGGCCGTTGTTCGAGGCCGCCGGCCTCACCGACAGCTTCGACGCCGCGCCGAACCCGCCGTCGGACAAGGACCGCATCACGCACACCTACCACCCGAAGGGCGGCGCGACGCGCTACGGACAGATGGACGCCGTGCTCGTCTCCAAGGGCCTGCGCGGCGCGGTGCAGAGCGCGACGGTGTACCGCTACAAGAACCCGGACGGGACGGAGCGTCCCATCCCGGCGACCTACGAGGAACGGCAGAAAAACCCGTCCGATCACTTCCCGGTGATCGTCACGCTCGATTTCGCGCCGATTCGCGACGGCGCCTCGCCCAAACTGACCGGCTGGACCCATGCATCGGCCGATGCCGCGCTGCCGCCCGGCGGCGAGACCGTGCTGGCCCTGGGCCCGTACCGGATGACGCTGTCGCGCTATTCGGCGCCGTGGACCGAAGATAGCCGGCACGCGGTCGGGTTGGCGTTCACTGATCTGGGGCGCCGATTGGGGCGTATGGCGTGGCGTGATCTTCGCGAACTGGCCGTATGGGTCCCGCATCTCGCGCTCAAGGCGCTGACGCTCGGACGCTACGACCTGATCGGTCGGCTTAACGCGAAGCTGGCCGCCAAGCTGGCCCGGCAATTCTTCGCGGAGCCCGGAAGCGTGATCGGACACGCGATCGCCTCCGCCGTCCCGAAACAGTGGACCGCGTTCGATTGCGCGGTCCGTTCGATCTACAATTTGCCGCAGGCGCGCGCCCTTCGAGAACGCATGAGCTACGCCGCCTTCCTGAAACTGGCTCGAGGCTTCGGCGTGGGCGAGGAGAAGGGGGCCGACGATCGGGCGAAAACGGCCTTGCTGCGCGAGGCCGGCTTGGAGGTGATCGTCTCACGACCGTCCCATCCCCATGGGCCGCACTTCACCGACGATCGCGCGTTCCGCGAGGCGCTGGCCGCGCACGGCCCGTTGTTGGGTTCGCTGAGCCTCATGGGAGACTACGGCTTCTCGTTCCATTCTTTCATCATACTGGACGCGTTCAAGAGCCAGGGCGAGTGGCGCTATCTCACCGCGGATCCGGGCTTCGCTCTGCTGCAGACCTGGAGCCTCGCGGGAATGTCCGAGTACAATTTCGGATACGATGCGTTGAGGCCGACGGAAAGACCCTAGCCGCGAAGGGACTTCAAGCGCTCGGCGAGCCGCTTCTCGTCGCCCTGATCGGACGGCTCGTAGAAGCGCACGGGATTCGGCATATATTCCTGGGCCGTGTGATGTCCCGGGAAATCATGAGGGTACTTGTAGCCCTTGCCGTGGCCGCGCGTTTCGGCGTCCATGTTGGCGTCGCGCAGGTGTAGGGGAACTTCGCGCGAGGGTCCGGTCCGCACCTCGGCCAATGCTTTGTCGCCGGCCAAATAAGCCGCGTTGGATTTAGGCGCGCATGCGACAAACGTGACGGCCTGCGCGAGAGTTATGCGCGCCTCGGGCATGCCGAGGACTTCGACGGCGTTGAACGCGGCCTCGGCCACGAGCAAGGCCCTAAAGTCGGCGTTGCCCACATCTTCGGAGGCCGCGATAAGAAGTCGTCGCGCGATGAATCGAGGTTCTTCCCCGGCCTCCAGCATCTTGGCCATCCAGTAGAGCGCCGCATCGGGATCGGTGCCACGAATGGATTTAATAAAAGCGGATATGTGATCGTAGTGGTCGTCGGACTTCTTGTCGTATCGTATTTGCCGTTTTTGTATGGATTCTTCCGCGACGGCAAGGTTCACCCGTCTTTCGCCGTTGTTGTCTTGTGCCGTCGTCAGCGCGGCGATTTCGAGGGCGTTAAGTAACCGCCGCGCATCCCCGTTTGATTGCCGTACCAGGTGAGCCTTCGCCTCGGGCGTCATAATGACCCGTAGCGACGAGACCCCTCTTTCTTTGTCGTTCAAAGCCGTTTCCAGAATTTTGCCCAGCTCATCTTCCGGCACCGGCACGAACTCAAACGCCGTGACGCGCGATCGCAACGCTGCGTTCACGTAAAACCCCGGGTTTTCGGTCGTCATGCCGATCAGCAGGACCTCCCCGCGTTCGACCGAGGGCAACAGGGCGTCCTGCTGCGTTTTGTTGAAGTGGTGGATCTCATCGACGAGCAGCAGCGTTCGCCGTCCCAGGCTGTTGGCTGAATATTTGGCCTGCTCGACGGCCTTTCTAATGTCAGCCACTCCGGCCATCACCGCGTTGAGCTCCACGACCTCCGCGTTCGAATGCTCCGCGATGTAGCGCGCCAAGGCGGTCTTCCCGCAGCCGGGAGGCCCGAAGAAGATCGCGGACGTAAACCGCTTGCTCTCCACGAGCCTGCGCAGCATCTTGCCCGGCCCGAGAAGCGCCGCCTGCCCGGCGAATTCATCGAGGCTGCGCGGCGCCATGCGTGCGGCCAGCGGCCGGGAGTCGACGCCGGCGGTGAAAAGCTCGCTCATCCGCTTGAGTCGGAGCTCATCTTAAGCGAATCGCGCAGCGATTCGGACAGCGACTCGGCTTTGTTCTCGAGCAGGCGCCTCGTCAAGTCGTGCGCGGAGCGTTCCTTGTCGAGTTCGGCGGCGTAGGACAGCGCCAGGAGGAGCGCGATCTTCGATGTGTCCGCGATCTTTTTGTGCTGGTCATGAAGCTCGGCGATGCGCTCGGAGACCTTCTGCGCGAGCGCGCTGATCTCGATCGGGGTCAGGCCTTCGATCTCAACGGTGAGCCGGCGGTTGCCGATTTGAACCTCGACTTTCTCGTTCATCCGATCCTCGTCAGTTTGTCGGTCAGGCGGGTCAGCCGCGTTTTTAGACGATCATGGCGGGCGAGCGTCAGTCGCGCCTCACGGAGTTCCTCCTTGAGGGCCTTGTTCTCGTCGGCGAGGCGGCGCAGGGCGTCCTTGAACTGCCGGTTCTCGGCGCCGAGCTTTTGGAGCGACTCGGAGGCCTGCTTGACCAAGACCTCGAGAGGCTTGAGCGTCTGGAGAGGGCCTTGCATGGTCAGCCTCTCAGGCTCGCGCCGAGTTTTTTGGCGAGCGCGGCGACGATCGCCGCTACAGCCGTGTTGACCTCGGCATCGGTCAAGGTCCTGTCGGCGCGCCCGAAGGTCAGTCGGATCGCGAGGCTGATCTTGCCGTCGGGGATGTTTTTGCCTTCATAGACGTCGAAGAGAAGAATGTCCTGGAGTTCCTCGATGCCGCAGGCGCGCACGACCTCTTCGACGCGCGCGTACGGCGTGCTCCGAGCGAGAACGAGAGCCAGATCCCGGCGGGACACCGGCAAGGAGGAGAACTCCTTGAAGTACTGCGCCGTTTCCTCGCGTCCCGCGAGCCAGTCAAGGTCGGCGTCGAACACGACGGCGTCCTCCCGGTCGAGATCGTACGCGCGGGCGACGCTCGGGTGCAGCCAGCCGACCGTCGCAGTCGGAGTCCCATTGACGAGCGCACGCAGACTGTTGGTCGGATGAAAGAGGGGGTCGGACGCGGTCTTGCCCGCGGACGGCGTTGACAGCTTGGTCCAGGTCACGGCTCCGGTACCCTCCAAGAGATCCTCGATGATCGCCTTGCCGTCATAAAAAGACGCGCGCGGCGACCTTGCGGCCTGCCAGCGGGCGTTGAGCACGGGTCCGAGGAGGATGCCGGCGACGCGCCAAACTTCGTCCACCTCTTTTCCACGGATCGTATAGGTCTTGCCGAGCTCGAAAAAGCGGACGGCGTCGGCGCCGCGGCTCAGATTGTATTGGGCGTTCTTGAGAAGGCCGGGCAGCAGCGAGGAGCGCAGCACCGCCCAGTCCTCGGACAGCGGATTGGCGACCCGGGGTTGGCCGTCGGCGCTCAGGCGGCAGGAGGCGAGCGCCGTCTCGGCGAGGAGGTCGTAGTTGTACGCTTCGCAGAGGCCCAGCGCCGCGAGGCGCGCGCGCGCTCGGCGCGACTCGGCCTCGACGGGCGTCAGCCGCGCCGTCTTCGCCGACATCGACGCCATGCGGCAGGGGATGTTATCGTAGCCCAGAAATCTTCCAGTTTCCTCAGCGAGGTCGTTCGCCGTCAAAAGGTCATGGCGCCAGTCAGGGGGCATGAAGGAGAACACGCCGCCCTCGTCCTTGAGCTCTCCGATCGAGGAAAGCGCTTCCATGATGGCCCGCTCGGGAAAATCCGCGCCGAGGATCGCATTGATCACGGCGGCGCTGGCGTGAATTCGCCGCCGCATTCCTCGAGGCGTCGAGACTTCCGTGGGCTTCGCGGCGGAGCCGCCGGCGAGTTGGAGGATCAGGGCCGCGGCTCGGTCGGCGGCCGCTCCCGGGGCCGATGGGTCGGCGCCGCGCTCGAAGCGGTACGACGAGTCGGAACGCAGGCGCGTGAGTTGGGAGGACTTGCGCGCTTCAGTCGGGTTGAAATACGCGCCTTCAAGGATGATTCTCGTCGTTGCCGTCGTGACCGCCGTATTTTCCCCGCCCATGACCCCGGCCAAAGCGACGGGCTTCTCGGCGTCGGCAATAACCAATAAACCTTCGGGAAGGTCGTAGGTCTTGTGATCAAGCGCCAACAGCGATTCACCTTTGCGTGAGCGCCGCACGATGATTTTCTCGCCTTTCAGCTTGTCCGCGTCGAAGGCGTGCAGCGGCTGACCGATGTCGTGCAGAACGAAATTAGTTATGTCCACGACGCTGTTGATCGGCCGCAGGCCGATCGCCTCGAGCCTGTTCTTAAGCCAGGACGGACTGTCTGCGACCTCCACGCCCGAAATGAGCCGAGCGCCGTAAAACGGGCACGCCTCGGGATCCTCGACCGTCACCGGGAAGGACGCTTTGGTGCTTTCGACCAGCGCGCCGCCGTGACGCTTCAGTTCTTTCCTGAAATAGGCGGCGAGTTCGCGCGCGAGGCCGCGGTGCGACAGGCAGTCGGGTCGGTTCGTGGTGATTTCCACCTCAAGGATGTCGTCGGCGGGGCCGAGCAAGGCGCCGACATCCGAGCCGAGCGCTTGGCCTTCGCCCATGATCCAGATGCCGTCGTCATCCTTCGGCAAACCGAGCTCGGCGCGCGAACAGATCATGCCCTGGCTCTCGACACCGCGCAGTTTGCGGCCTTCGATCTTAAAATTGCCCGGCAGCACCGCGCCGATGCGCGCGTAAGCCACGGTCTGGCCGGCGTCCACGTTCGGCGCGCCGCAGACGACATTCCACTTCGCCTTGCCGTCGTCAACGACGCACACGGAAAGCTTGTCGGCGTTCGGATGCTTTTCGCGCGAGACGACCTTCGCGACGACGACTCCGGTGAAGGTCGGCCCAAGGCGCTGTATGCCCGCGACCTCGAAACCGAGTCTCAGCATTTGGACCGACAGGTCCTCCGCAGTAAGGGCCAGGTCCAAATGCTCCTTCAGCCAGTTATAGGAGACTTTCATCGAATTGTTTCAAGAAACGAAGATCGTTGGTGTAAAAGTCGCGCAGGTCGCGCACGCCGTGCAGCAGCATCGCCACCCGTTCGACGCCGATGCCGAAGGCGAAGCCCGACCATTTCTTCTCATCGTAGCCGACGGACTTGAGCACGACGGGGTTCACCACTCCCGCGCCCAAAATCTCGATCCAGCCCGTGTGCTTGCACGACGGGCAGCCGGCGCCGGGGCAGAAGAAACATTTGACATCGACTTCGGTCGAGGGCTCGGTGAAGGGGAAGTAGGAGGGCCGAAAACGAGTTTTGGTCGCAGCGCCGAGCAATTTCTGTAAAAAGGTCTGGAGATGGCCTTTCAGGTCGGCCATGCCGATATTTTCATCCACGACGAGACCCTCGACCTGATGAAAAACGGCGGAGTGCGTCGCGTCGAGCTGCTCATGGCGAAAGACGCGGCCCGGGCACACGACGCGAAGCGGCGGTCGCTGGCTTTCCATCGTGCGGATCTGGACGGTCGAGGTGTGGGTGCGCAGAAGCAGCGGCAGGCCCTGCAGATAAAAGGTGTCGTGACTGTCACGAGCCGGATGGTCGTCGGGAATGTTTAATGCGTTGAAGTTGTGCCTCTCGTCCTCGACGAACGGACCTTCCGCCCAGGAATAGCCCATGAGCTGGAAGATGCGCGCGATCTCATGCAAGGTCGTCGTGAGCGGATGCAGGCGTCCGCGCGGCGAGCGCACAGACGGAAGGGTAAGATCGATCGCGTCGCTCGACAGCGCCGCCGCGTCATTTTGGTCCTCGAGCGCGGCGCGGCGGGCTTCAATAACGGCGTCGAATGACGTCTTCAGCGCCTGGGCTTTCGGCCCGAGCTCGCGCTTGTCCTCGATCGAGAGGTCCTTGAGGGACTTGAGCAGTTCGGTCAGCTCGCCCTTCCTTCCCATAAAACGGACGCGGACCTCCTCGAGCGTCTGGAGGTCCGCGGCTGTTTCGACTCCCGCCTTATGAAGCGCCGACTCGGCCCGAGCGTAGGATTTCTCCCAGTCGGCGCGAGTCATGGCCGGAGTATTACGCGCCCTTGGTGAGGGCGATGATCTTGCCGAACGACGCGCCGTCGCGGATGGCCATTTCGGAGAGCATCTTGCGGTTGAGCGTGATGCCGGCCTTCTTCAGTCCGCCGATGAAGCGGCTGTAGGTCGTGTCGTGCTGGCGGCAGGCGGCGTTGATGCGCTCGATCCAGAGGGAGCGGAAATCGCCTTTCTTGTCCTTGCGGCCGATGTACGACTCGGCGAGCGAAGCCTCGACCTGCTGTTTGACCATCCGCCAGCGCGAGCGCTTGGCGGAGTAGTTGCCTTTAGCAAGTTTGAAGTATTTCTTTTTGTGAGCGCGGGTTGTGACGCCGGATTTAATTCGCATTGTTGTCGAGCCTCAGCCGTACGGCAGGAACCGGCGCATGGTCTTCGAGTCGGTGTTGTTGAGTACGGAAGTGCCGCGCAGGAAACGGCGGCGCTTGCCGCCGAGCGGGGCCATCAAATGCCGCTGGCCGGGATGCTCGTGCTTGAACTTCCCTGCGGCGTTGGTGCGAAAGCGCTTCTTGGCGCCGGAATGCGACTTCAGCTTGGGCATACGAACCTCTACTTTTTAGTTGGCGTCAGTGCGGTTTCGGTATCAAAGTCATCACGAGACGGTTGCGGTCCGGCATCGGCGCCTGCTCGACTGCGGCCGACTCGACGAGTCTTGCCTGAATCGACAACAAAAGCTTGAATCCGAGGTCCCGGTGCTGCATTTCGCGCCCGCGGAAGACCACCGTGATGCGCACCTTGTCGTGCGCGTCGATGAACTGCTCGATCTGCCGGATCTTGACGTCCAGATCGTGTGCGCCGATGTTCGGCCGGAACCGTAATTCCTTCAAAAGCCCCGCCTTCTGCTTCTTGCGGGACTCCCTTTCCTTCTTGTCCTGCTCGTATTTGTACTTCGAGTACGGTAAAACCTTGCAAACCGGAGGCAGTGCCGTCGCCGCGACTTCAACGAGATCCAAGCCGCGCATCCGAGCCAGGGCCAGCGCTTCGGCGATCGGCTTGACTCCCACCTGCGACCCGTCTGCGTCGATGAGCCGGACCGTCGCCGACCGGATCATTCCATTTATCCGGGTATGATCCCGGGTATCCTTAAAATTCTTGTTGTAGTTATTGATGAGGCGAAATGCTCCTTGGTTCCCGACCGTCTGCGAGAGGGGTAATGCTAGCAATTCCCCGACGGGGGCGTCAATCGGAGAATCAGACGGTCGCGTGAAGGTTGATGGCGTCGTAGAGCACTTCCAGCGGCTCTCCGGCGTGCTTGCCGCGGGGGACTCGAATGATGTCGAGATTCTTGAAATGGGTAACGTCCGTATGAATATTTTTGAAGTCGCGGCCGGCGATTTTTGCGAGCTGGTTGATGGAGGTGGGTTTGTGCTTGCGGATCAGTCGGAGCATTTCCAGACGTTTCTCGGTGAAGAGGGCGCGGGCCGCCTCAAAACTCGAGAAGAACACGCCCTGGTCCCCCGGCCCAGGCAAGCCCGTTTCGGCAAGCTTCCAGGACTTAATGAACTCCGCGTTGGCCTCCGCCCGCGTCCGGATACGGACTTCAAAGATTCTCATTCGCTTTTTTGACGTCCTTTTCGAAGTCTTCAATCAGTTTCTCCAAGCCGTCGAACTCGCAGGCAAACTCCGCCCTTTCGAGGTGCTTGTGGTGGCCTTTAGGATGATGATTGTCATACAGAACCGCGGGTGATTCGTCCTCAGACCTATGGATGAGCCTAACCATAGGTTATGGTATATGGTGCCATATGAAGGGGATTTCGTCAGGGGGCATCTCCTCTTCATACGATTGAGGGGTGGAAAAAGCTGCATCGCTGAGCGCTACTTATACAGGCGCTTGGACATCAGCTTCACGGTGTCGTCGTCCTCGCGGATCAGCTCCACGCCGATGCCGCTCGCGACGCACTCGAAGATGGAGTCGCGGAAAGTGAAGATAAAGTGCTTGCGCTTCGCCGGGCCGTCTCGGGCTTCGAGCGCCCGCGCCCACGACGAGTCGCGGACCTCGAAAGCCCCGTGCGCCTTGAGCCCGCGCTCGGCGAGCGGATGTTTGCGCAGCGACTTGGCGTTCGATTCTCCGAAGCGCTGCTCACGGCAGATCGGGAAAGTCGCTATGACGGTCAGTTCCCGGCCGGCGACATAGGACAAAATCACTGAGCCGTCTTTGGCCAAGATCACGGGCAAGGGGTTGCCCGGATCGGGCGGCGGGACCGAGTCGATGACGACGGCGTGATCGCGGCTGTCGATTTCGTACATCGTATTTACTTATTCCAACTGTATCCGATGTCTAACGCCGAGGCTGACGAGCGGCGGCTATCAGGATTTCCATGTAAGCCGCCGTCTCGTCAAGCCAATGTTAGCGCGAAAACAGGTGCCCTCTCCGCCGTTCGGCCAACATCGAGGCCCGATTGCTCCAGTTCTCATTTCG
>OBEQ011138637.1_pt1 | contig 38160 bp, 38 predicted proteins | sample 1670901 | NCBI WGS metagenome assembly OBEQ01 (sample SAMEA104232315, study PRJEB22302) | groundwater metagenome | biome: forest; feature: aquifer; material: groundwater | place: USA | collected 2011-08-07 | depth 5.4 m | reverse complement strand
TCACGGTTCTGAGCGGATGCCATACCCAGATCGATGTACGTCACGCGCTTGTGGAACGAGCCGGCGCGCACGCTCAGCGTGTGGCCGTCGATGCGGTAGAGTCGAACGTCGCGCCACGTCGTCCCCTGGGGGAGGTGAATGGGCTGCGCACTTGGGGACGCCGGTGGCGCCGTCTCCGTTGGCTCGGATCGGAGTAGGACGATGGCGTCGTCTCGGATGGCGAGCTCGTCTTCGAGAAAGATGATTTGCGCGCGTGCCCCGCGACCATAGCGTTGGGCGATAAACGGATCGATAGGCTTGGAAGTTGGAACGAGTAAGCGCGTCGGCCGCGCCATCGCCTCCCGGCCAATAAGAAACTTCAGGGGATCAAATCCACCGGATTTTTCAGCGAGGAAAATATCGGCTTCGTTCGCGTGTCCGATCGACGAGAGCCCGAAGAAGCCAGGCATCTCACAGGAAATCGGGCCATCAAGAGCGTAGAGCAGCCGGAGGGTCTCGACCCAGCGCCGACGATTGAGCCCATGAAGATGGGTCTCTTCCTCTCGAAGCGGCTGGCTCATGCAGGTCCGACGATCGCCGCAGATCGCGAGAAACGGCGTCTCCTTGTTGCGCGACATCGGCACAATGATGCGCGGGCATTCCCGCCCTCCGGGACACGGATACGTCTCGGCCTGCCCCGAGGCCTCCAGCACGCCTTCCTTGCAAAGAAGATCGAATGTCGATTCGCCGATCTCCTTCGGAAAGAGACTGGTGTGCACTTTGCAATCCCAGGAACTCTCGAGGAGACGAAGAAATCTCTTCATCAGACCTCCGACGAAACTGAGCGAAACCCTCGCTTTCTCAGGAACGCCCGCACCACCTCGGGTGAAATGCGGCGATCGTAGATGAGCGTGTTCGGAAGCGACACTTCGACCTTGAGCGGACGGTTGCGCCCGACCAGACCCAATGCGAAGCGCATCTGCGCCACCGTTCCCTCGCGGATCACTTCGCGCTTGGGCTCGGAGAGGAGCGCCTTGGTGAGATCGTCGCCCTTGAAGAAGGTCGTCTCGCGCTTGGTATGTTCGACCGTCAGCTCGCGGAGTACGACGCTTCGAAGGCCCTCGATCCCTTCCGCCGATAATGCCGCGCAACCCTCCTCTTGAATGGGCGTGCCGGTGAAAACGGAGAGCGCTTGGAAATGTTCGGGATCGCCGAAGAAAACGTCTCCAATGATCCGTCGGTAGAAATTGTTCTCATGGGCCCACTGCGCGTTGATGCAAAGCTTGTGGTTCGTCGGATCGTAGATGACGAGGTCGTGCTTGTCGGGAATGTACGAGAGAGGCCTGCGTCCGCTCGCGTCCGGGGTTATCACGTTCCTGTGTCTCTCGGGACGGCCGTGCACGATCTGAAACTCGAATTCGGTCGGCGTTTCGAAGACATCGACCTCGACGTACGGAGTACGATTTCTCGAAGCGAACCACTGTTGCATCGATTCGATAAGGCGCCCTTTGCCCATTGGAGACGTCAGCGCCAAGCCCGCGCCGGATTTCTGGCCCGAAAATTCCACGAACCGCGTCACCGGCTCGGACGCCAAATCCGACGACGCGTCGCGAAACGTATCGCGATGATCAAGGTAGAGGGTGAACGCGAGATCGGCGGTCGAGAGTCGACGCGCGTTTCCAAAGAGATCGAGCTGGAGCGCACCGGCGTTCAGGACGAGATTCTCATGAGCGTCTTCGTCGGCGAGCGACTCGATTTGCAGCAGCGCGTCGACGAGATCTTCCGGGGCGTCGTTGCGGGAGAGAACGGCGTGAAGCGCCGCGACGGACAGGGTCTCTGCCTCGTCGCCGTGGGCGAATCCGTGAGGTGCGAGCGCGTCCCGGAAGGGGTGCAGCAAGCGAACGAGCAACGACGTGCTCACGGCCTCGAGGAGGGCGAGCGAAATCAGTGATCTTGTGCGCGTGCGACGTGAGTCTCCCAGTTTCCGATTCGGCATGAGCCATCCCCTCGGATGGTCATCGCTCCATTCGGGATACGGAACAAGTGTTCAGTTGTCCACAAGGGGGATTCACGAGGAAAAACCGCCGGTTAAATATTTCGTTCAGTACGGTGTCTCTTTTTCGCCCCTTCAGGTGCCTTTGTACGGGGCATGAGAGCGAATCGACTTGATGAACCCCGCAAGCAGAGCGTGTGTGTCTCCACCGAAGGAGACCCCACAATGCCCATCGCCCCCGCACTGAAAACCGTCCACACCGATCTCGTCGCTCTCGACGCCATGAGCGTCTCGGAGCTCGCCGCGAAGTATTACGAGGTGTTCCGGGAAGAATCGCGATCGCGAAACAAGGCCTATCTCCGAAAGAAGGTCGCTTGGCGCATCCAGGAACTTGCCGAGGGGGGCCTCTCCGATCGCGCGAAGCGACGCATCGAGGAGCTCGCGGCGGACGCGCCGATTCGGCAGCGTCCACCGCGTGAAACGCCGACCGCGTCTGACCAGCCGCCGCGCGATCCCCGTTTGCCGAAGCCCGGAACCATTCTGCGGAAGGCTCACGGTGGAAGCGAGCACCTCGTGACGGTGCATGCCGACGACTTCGAATTCCGCGGCAAGCGGCACACGAGCCTCTCGTCGATCGCCAAAGTGATCACCGGTACCAACTGGAATGGCCTCGTATTCTTCGGCCTCGCGAAGCGCGGGGCGAAGACGACGGAAGCGGCGTGACCGATGGCGAAGAAGACACCTGAACGCGCCCCCGCCAAGCGGTGCGCGATCTACACGCGCAAGTCGACCTCCGCCGGACTCGAGCAAGAGTTCAACTCGCTCGATGCCCAGCGCGAAGCTTGCGAGGCATACGCCAAGGCCCAGGGGTGGTCAGTCGTTGGCGAGAGCTACGACGACGGAGGGTTCACCGGCGCGAATGTCGATCGCCCGGCGTTTCAGCGACTTCTCGCCGACGTCGAGGCAAAGAAGATCGATGTGGTGGTCGTCTACAAGGTCGATCGGCTCTCGCGTTCGCTCCTCGATTTCGCGAAGGTGATGGACCGATTCAATCAGTCCGGTGCCGCGTTTGTGAGCATCACGCAGAATTTCTCCACGGCCGACGCCATGGGCCGCCTCACGCTCAACATGCTCATGAGCTTCGCCGAGTTCGAGCGCGAGATGATCGCCGAGCGTACGCGCGACAAGATCTGCGCGGCGCGGAGGAAGGGAAAATGGACCGGCGGCGCGGTTCCCGTCGGATACGACGTCGTGAGCGGCAAGCTCCAGGTCAGCGAGCTCGAGGCGATCGTTGTGCGTGAGATTTTCGACCTCTACATCAAGCACCGTTCGATCGTCCGTATTCTCGAGGAGCTCAGACGTCGCGGACGAACGACGAAACGCCACGTATCCAAGACGGGCTCCGTGCGTTCCGCGAAAGCGTGGACAAAGGACGCCATCCTTCGTGTGCTCAAGAATCCGCTCTACACGGGCCGCACATGCGTTGGTGGAGAATTCTTCGATGCGGAGCACGCGGCCATCGTCGACCGCGAAACGTTTGCGCGCGTCGCGGCTGTTCTCGGGGACGGCGCGCCGCGTTCGATGAAGACCGTCCAGCGCGGCTACCTCCTGCGAGGGCTGGTCCGATGCGCGGCGTGTGGCGCTGGGCTCACGCCCGCGTCGGCGTTCAAGGGGAAACGCGAGTATCGATACTACCGCTGCCAGACGCGCGACAAGCAAGGGGCCCGCGCGTGCCCGTGCGCACCGCTGCCGGCGAAGGCGGTTGAGGAATTCGTGATCGCCGAGCTGCGGAAGGTGACCCTCGATCGGCGGCTGCTCGGACGGATAACACAGGGGGTTTCGGAACGTTCGGCCGGCGAGCGGGCGACGTTGCACGTCGAGCGCGCAGCGCTGCCCGGGGAGATCGCCAAGCTGTCCGTCGAAGCCGGTAAGCTGGTCGACGCGTTCGCGGCGTCGTCGACCGCAGCGCAGACGATCCTGCAGCGCCGCCTGGACGAAGTGAGCGCGCATCTCGGCGACCGAAAGAAGCGGCTCGACGACGTCGAACGGCGGCTCGCTCAGATCGAGGACGGATGCATCGACCTCGAATGGGTAGCAGGCGTGCTTCGCGATTTCGATCCATTGTGGAAGCGATTAAACGATGAGAATCGCGCGCGCGTGATTCGCGCGCTCGTCGAAGAGGTGCGCGTCGACGAGAAGGCCGGCTCGCTCCGCATCGCGTTTCGCGGAACGTCGTTCGATCCTCGAGTGGCGGCATGACGTCCGGTTCTGTGACGGTCGACGTTCCGTTTTTCCGGCGAAAGAAGGCGAAGAGCGATGCCTTCTCACGGGAGCCGCAATCATCGCCCGGTGCGCGGCCGCTTCGCGTCGCCCAAACCCTCGCGCTGGCGCACGGCATGAAGGCGCTCCTCGACCAGGGGACTGTGCGCGACCAGACGCGACTCGCGGAGGTCATGGGCGTCACACGGATGCGGGTCTCGCAGTTGCTCAACCTGACGTTGCTCGCACCGGAGATCCAGGAGGACATTCTCTTTGCGACCACCGACGTTGGATGCGAGCCGCTGACGGAACGTGACCTGAGGCCAATCGTGCGGGAGCGATCGTGGCCGAAGCAGCGGAGTCTGTGGGACATAAGAACTGAGGGGCACGAGCAACGGATGCGCCGACCCGGCGCACGCACTCGGCGCAAGGTCGCGCAGATTTCGCAGGTTCCGTGACGGGGAACGAGGCGATCAGCCTCTGATGGCGAGGGCGGGCGAGGAAGGATCGCGTTACATTCCGGCCTCCCGTGAAATCCACGCGCTCTGCCCAGGTCAGCAAGCTCCTCTCCCTCGTCCTTCGGCACAAGCCCGAACGAATGCAGCTGGTGCTCGACGAGGCCGGATGGGTCGCCGTTGAATCGGTGCTTCAGGGATTTGCGGAAATCGGAATACCGATCACACGCGACGAGCTGCAGGTTGTTGTCAGCACGAGCGACAAGCAGCGCTTCGCATTCAGCGAGGATGGCCTGCGCATTCGGGCCAGTCAGGGCCACTCCGTCGAAATCGACCTTGGTTATGCGCCGGCAAATCCACCGCCTCTCCTCTTCCACGGAACGGTCGAAAAATTCCTCGAATCGATCCGCTCGCAAGGGTTGGTCAGGGGGGAGCGACATCACGTCCATCTTTCCGCGACCGTCGACACCGCAGAGCGAGTTGGCCAACGGCGGGGTCGGCCCGTCGTTCTGCAGATTCGTGCGGCCGCAATGGCGACGGGGGGACACCGGTTCTTCCTTAGCGCGAACGGCGTGTGGCTCACTGACCACGTGCCTCCCCTCTACATTGTGTTTCCAGGTGGTGCTCCCGAGCCTTGACCAAACCTCTCGCCCCATGTGAGGCGCGTCTCGCCAACGCCGTCGGCGGTCACCGTTCGCAGCGAACGCAGGATCGTTTTCGCGTCCTCCTGCGCAAGACCAAGATGACGGAGAAAGGCATAGCCGACCATGCCCGTCCGGTGAATTCCCGCCGAGCAATGGATGAGCAGGTGCCCGCCGCTCATGAGCAGATCTCTGACGCGGTCGAAGGCGCCACGCACTTCCTCATCCCGTTCGTCGGACGGCGGGTCCCCTGTTTCGAGCGGAAGCCAGATCCATTCGATTCCGACGCGCGATGCAGCCGCGCCGATCGCTTCTGCACCTTCTCGCGCCGAGAGCAGGGTGAGCATGGCCGTGCAGCCCTGCTCCCGTAGACCCGCGAACGCTGTCATCTTGGGCCGATGCGTCAATGCAAGATGGCCCCGTGCGACCGGTATCCACACTTGGCTCGATTCAATCTTGGTCACGGAATCCTTCGCGGGTCTGCCGTGGTGGCGGACTTGATCTCCGGCGAACGTGGACGGAGCAACGCCCCCCGCACCTCATCCCAGGTCACCACGTGCGTCAACCAGCGCGGCACTACCGTGCCAGCGCGTTGATGGCCGAACAGATAGAGTCTGGGAACGATTCCGTGAAGGTGTTGATGCACGTCGATACGATCATCGATGAAGTGCGATAGACGGAGCTCCCTCGCGTGTGCGGCCTTGTCGCGCCGCTCCAAGCAAAAGCGAATGTGAGCTTCGGGAAGCCCAGTCTTCTCAAAGACGTTCCAGTGGGCGAGCCACCTCCTCGTCAGCCCCTGAATTCTGGGCCCGGCCTTCGAGACCAACCATACGTTGCCGTTTGTCCGCGCAACGAGCTCCCTGATCACGCTGAACGCGCCGTCGTTGGGCGGTGTTTGCATGGCATTCGCATCGCTACCCTGGAGGAAAGACGTGTCGGCACGCCCGCCCGCGTCGGTAGCCGCCATAAGGACACGCCCGATATCGATGCCGATTCGTGCGTCGTCAAGCATGTGGCACCTTGAAAGCATTCAGAACGATCTTCCGAAGATCGTCACTCACCAACGGAAGATCGCGCGCTTCGTCCTCTCCGATCCAGCGCAGCTCCTTCGTACGGGCAGGTCGCTCGAAGGTCACCTCCCCGTGTACGAAACCGGCGAAGTACGTCACGCGCTTTTGAACCCGAGCACCGCCTCGCTCAAATGTGTATTCGAGCGAATCGATGCGGCACAGAGGCAAAGGCAAATGCGAGCGCAACCCGGTCTCCTCGACAAGCTCGCGCACGGCCGCCTGCTCCAGGGTCTCGTCCTTTTCGACGTGACCCTTTGGCAACTCCCATGTGTCTGGTCGCACCCGAAGCATCAATACCTCGGGCTGGCCCTGTCGTTCCCGCAGGAGCGCCACTCCCGCACAATTCTCATCGTCCGCGGACACGTCCAGGTGAAGCGGCGCAGCAAGAAAGCCCCGCCGTTCGGCTTCCGCCAGGAACCACACGAGCGGCGGATTTTGGCGCCACCCGCCAGGACAATCGACGCGATCGGCCACCATGAAGAGGCAGAGCAGGTACACATCCACCCTTCCCGCCATCTTTCGCCAAGCCTTATCGGTGGGCGGCTCGCCCCTGCCGAGCGATATGTGCCAAGGCAAGTTGACGTCGTGGTACCGGACCAGCTCGACGAACGGGGGATCGATGAGCCCGTAGCGAGGAAGGAGCTCGACGGATTTCGCGGGGGACGTCGTGCCTTCGACCTTCCCGATGTCGTGGACCAGCCCAAGATCGCGAAGGACCGATGTCTGACCAGCAGTACATCCGTTGGCGGCGGCAAGCGAAAGCGCTCGCGTAGCGACCCCCATGGAGTGCTCATGTGCGTTCGCTGACGTGTGCCGCGCGGGATTCAGCGAAACGTCTCGTAGTCGTTCAAAGTCCGCGAGGAAGGCGGGATTTTCCAAAAGTGGTGAATGAAGGGTCATAACTGATCTCGTTTCTGCGCCTTCAGTCTACGACTCGAGCTATCGAAGGGAACTTATATAAAATGACATGCTATAGTGTAACACTATAGACATGGGCGGCAGCGAATCCCTTCGGTCCGATTGGCTCGGCGCGTTTGTCTCCTTCGCCGAGCATCTGAATTTTACGCGCGCCGCGAAGGCTCTTCACCTCTCGCAACCTGCCCTCCACGTTCAGATCACAAAGCTGTCCGAAGCGCTGGGCGTCGCACTCTACACGCGGCATGGTCGCGCTCTTGAGCTCACGGGGGAGGGGACGAAACTGCTCGCGTTCGCTCGGGAGACCCAAGAGCGATCGAGAGGGTTTGTAGCCGATCTACGGGGCGAGTCGGGCGAAGGCCCCGTCGTCTTGTGCGCTGGCGAAGGCACATATTTGTACCTGCTTGGGGACGCCATCCGCACATTCTCAAACCGAAAGGCCACCACGCTTCGGATCCTGACCCGAGATCGTTCGGGGACCGTCGACGCCGTCCGTTCGGGTGAAGCTCACCTCGGCGTTGCGTCACTCGACGTGGCGCCCGATGGCATCATCGTCGAGCCCCTCTGCGACGTAGAGCAGGTGGTGGTCGTGCCTCACTCGCACCCGATAGCGAAAAAGCGCGCGGCGAACCTAGCGGACCTCGAAGGCGCTGCGCTCGTTGTTCCGCCGTCGGGAAGGCCGCACCGTGCGATGATTTCGCGGGCCCTCCAAGGCGCCGGGGTTTCGTGGACCGTGGCCGCGGAGGCGAGCGGCTGGGAGCTCATCCTCCACTTTGCAGCGTTAGGAATGGGCTCGGCAATCGTGAACGGATTCTGCCGGATCCCGAAGGGTATGATTGCGCGGCCGCTGCGTGGCCTCCCGCCCGTGCGCTACTCGCTATTGGCAAGGATGGGGGCGCACCGTCGGGCAAATGTGGAAGCCCTGCGGCAGCTGATTGTGGAGAGAGTGCGCGCTATCCGCCCCTCCTCGCGGAATAGACCGGCTTGATGCGAGGTTTGGCGGCTATGTCGGACATTCAGTTTGCGTCCCGCGCAGTCGGCTCGGCTGCCACCTGCCAAGATCGCGCGGGCGTTTTCATGAGCCGGAACGCGCTCATTCTCGTCGTGGCCGACGGGGCTGGCGGTGTCACCGGCGGCGAGCACGCCGCGGAGTCTCTGGTTCGACGAGTCGAGACTCACGCCGCTTCGGTTGCGGAAGCCATTGACCCGATCGGGTGGGTCACCCTGCTTAGGGAGTGTGACGCCGAGCTTTGTCGCGATCGTCGCGGCGGCGAGACCACCGCTGTGATCTGCGCGATTGACTCCGAGGGTCGTTGCGGTGGAGCGAGCGTTGGTGACTCACGCGCCTGGTTCGTTAGCGCGTCAGATGTGCTCGATCTCACGACCAATCAGAAGCGGAAGCCGCTTATCGGAAGTGGACGCGCAAGTCCGGCGCCCTTCTTCCAGTCTCGTACCCCGCTGGGCACACTGCTGCTCGGAACCGACGGTCTCTTCAACTACGTCTCGCGCGCACGCATCGCAGAATGCCTCGAAGGTGCGAGCCTTGCTGAAGCGATCGAATTATTACTTGATGCCGCGCGCGCCGCCACTGGGGCACTGCAGGACGACGTGGGCATCGCAATCTCCCGGCACGCCACGTCGAGCTCCCGCTTCGGAGCGCATGTTTCTAAGCTTTAGGGGCCGCCCGTTGCAGCGACCATCGCCGTCTCGATGCGCTGCAAAACGAGCGCGGGGTCGGTGTACCAATCCTTGTGCAGAACGGTCAGCGTGTTCCACCCGAAGCTCCGCAATACGGCGGGCTGTGCGTGGAGAAGCTCGTCGACGGCGCGATTCTGGTGTCCGACATCGTCGATGAGGAGACCGACCCGGTACCGATCCTCGCCGCGCACTCGCACGCCCAGGTTGCATCGAAATTGCGACGTCCCGATCCCGACGTCCACCTCGTAACCGCGCCCCCTGAGGGCGCGTGCAAGCCGCTCCTCGAGTGATCCGGCACCTCGTGCCTCCGCAAAGCCGTCGCGTTTCCCGTACGCCTGCAACGCGAGGGTAGCCTCCGCGGTCGCACCTGTTGACATGGCCTCGGCGTATCGCAGGTAGTTGCGCAGGCAGTTCGCTCCGTCATTGTACTCGTTGGTGATGGTCGTCCATCGAATGGAGGTCACGACCGCGAGATGATGCTTCGCGCGGGAGAAGATGACGTTGAGCCTCTTTTCGCCACCGGTCTTGTTGATTGGACCGAAGTTCATGAGCATGCGCCCGTTCGGATCCGGGCCGTAGCAAACGCTGATGATGATGATATCGCGTTCGTCCCCCTGAACATTTTCAAGATTTTTTACGAACAGACCTACGTGCTGACCATCCTCCTCGCGCTCCATCTCGGCTTCGTAGCGCGCACCGAACTGCGAATCCTCTTCAGCGAGATCGCGCATGGCACCTTCGATCTCGGCCTGCTGGGCCTCGGAGAACGCCACAACGCCGATGGTCTTTCCGCTGTTCGTTCCGAGGAGGCCGCGTAGCAGCTCGGCGATGTAACGCGCCTCTCCGGTGTTGCGCCGCTGCTCGTAAGGCGACCCCTCGATGCGGTGAAAACTGATGGATCGTTCGAGAAGTGCGGAGGCCCCGAGCTCGCCATCCTTTGCACCTTTTGCGACGATCGGACGAAGAGCTGCGGAACGCGAGACCGACGGCACGGTGAGCAGCTTCCCTTCGTAAAATACTCGGTTCGAAAAGGAGATGAGCGCCTCATCTCGACTTCGGTAGTGCCATCCGAGCATGGTTGACGGAAGCGTTCGTCCCGCGTGAGTCAGCAAGCTGTGCGCATCGAGCTCGTAGCCCGTGTCTTCGGGATGCTCGACGTCTCCGTCATCGCTGCGCGAAGTCCCGAAGAAGTCTGTCGGCGGCAGCTGCATTTCGTCCCCGACGACGATGGTCTGCGCCGCGCGATGCGCCGCCGGGACGGCGTCTTCGAGTGGGATCTGGCTTGCCTCGTCGAAGATCACGACGTCAAAGGTTGCTTCGAGAGGCAACGTGTCGGCTACGCTGAGGGGACTCATGAGCCACACGGGCTTGAGATCGCGCACGACAACTCCCGCGTTCCCCGTCGCGAGGTCGCGAATCGAACGATAGCGCGTGACCTTGCCGAACTCGTGTTCGAGCTCCTTTCGCCCCGTCGCGTATTCTCGCTTTCGCTTCTTCTGATCGGGCGTCAGCGTGTCGTTCGGGGCGCTCGAAATGCGCACGTTCTCGAGGAACGTGTTGCGCGCTCGCTCGACGACGGCGTCCGCGTTTGCGCGCCGAAGGTGTGTCCCAGTGAGAATGGCCTCGTCGCGCAGCGCATCCCAGTCCACGCCGGCAAGGATGTCGAGTGCGCGTTCGCGCAGGCCCGCGTCGACTTCCGCGCGGCAGACGTCGCGTTCGATCTGGTCGACCGTCACGGGATACTCGCGCACGAGTGCGGCGAGCGTGGCGTGTTCGGGTACCGCGAGTCTGCGGAGCGGCTCGAGGAATCCCGATAAATCCCCAAGTCCCCCCTCCAGGCCGGCCACGAGATCGCGCAGTTCCTTGGGGGAACACCTGTCGGCAGAGCGGACCAGCCGGGCGATCCGCGATTGGATGTCCTTCGCTTCGTTAGCGGCGCGAAGGAGTCCGGCCGCGTCGTTCTGGGCACCTGGTGTCACCAGCCAGTTTCGGAAGTCCACAAGCTCTGGGGACTCCTCGGGAAGGGTGGCGAGCACCCGACCGACGGCATCGATATCGCTGACTCGAAGCTCCTTTCGACCGCGTTCTTTGGCGTCGTCTACCGCAGCTTCCGCGCTGTACCTCGCCTGGAGCTTGTCGAGAATTTCCGACCAGCTGGGGCGTAGCGATTTCGAAGCGAAGTCGAACGATGCATTCAGCAACGTTCGCAGGCGCCACCACCTTGGCGAGAGCCACCCGAAAAGTCGGTACAGGAGTGAACCCTCGAAGCGCCGCGCCTGTGCGAGCGCCGTTGACACCTCATCCGCCGGAATCGGACGACGCCAGCCCGCTGCAGAGGCGGCCGCCTTGGTCGCGGCCGTAGCGCGTTCCGAGATTTCGGTCAGCAGCACCTCGAGCGCGCGTCGAGCTTCGCCCGATGCGTCGAGGAGGCGTAGCGCCTTCTCGGCAATCAGCGGCCGAATCAAATCGATGAAACGAATGCGTTCGACGAGGTGACTGACCGTCGCGAGTTTGCCCACGCGTCCGACCTGGGAGTCGAAGAGCTTGTCGAGCGTCTCGAGAAGAACTCGCCCTTCGTCGCGCGCCGACGACACTGGGCTCTCTGCAAATAGGATCTCGTCGGAGAGGACGCGCAGAGGATGTCGCGCAAAGAGCTCGTCTCGCCCCACCGCGCGAAGCCCTTGCTCAAGCGAACGTGCAATGGGCGCCCCAAGGGTGAGCTGGCGATGACTCGGAAGCCGCTCGATGGGCACTCCGGACGCTGGCAGATCGGAGAGATCGAGCGCGCGGCCCAGAAGCGATAGAATCGGCAGAGAAGATCCCGGCGGGCAAGCTTGCATCGCCGACCGAAAGCGCGCGGCACGCCCCAACACGCCCCCGTAGGTCGCCGCGGACTTTCGACGGGCATCGTCGAGAATCTGACTGGATGCGCGTGCGATCCAGTCCTCGTACGTCTCTTTGAGATCCTTGATGAACCCCTTCTTGTCGGATTGCGAGTCATGAATCAGACACGTGAGCGGCGCAAGCCCCTGCATACGAAGGCGGTGGTAAACGACGTCGATTGCCGCCCGTTTCTCGCAGACAAACAGGACACGTTTGCCCCGCGCGACGTAATCAGCGATGAGATTCGTGATCGTTTGCGATTTGCCCGTACCAGGGGGCCCCTGGATGATGAAGCACTCCCCCCGGCGGGCGCGTGCCACGGCGCTCGCCTGTGTCGGATCGGCGGGCATCACGTCGAAGCGGTCCTCGACGGGAATCGCCGGAGGATCGTCCTTCACCGGGCGTGCATCGTCCGAGAAGAGCGCGTCAAAGGAGATATGGCGCCCGTTCGATTCCAGCAGCCCCGCGTAATCGCGCACGAGCGACATCTTGCGATAATTGAAGTTTGCGAGAGTGACGCTGCAGAGATCCAGCGCCCACTCGTAGGGACCGCCGACGGTGCCGCCGTCTTTGAGCGAGTACATCGACTTCTCGACGACGTCCGGCGAATGCTGAAAAATGCGCGGGCGCGGCTCCTCATGAAGCTCACGGTTCGGTGCCGCGGATGGATACACGAGATGCGAAAAGAGCTGAACTCCGAGAGGATGGAACTTGCCGCGCGCGTAGCTGTAGTCGAAGCCTCGATGGGAGCGTGCGGAACGCCCAGAGAGTGACACGCGCTTCCGATACGCTTCGAGGCGCTTCTTCGCTTGCGCCAGGATCATGTCGATACGGGGCTTGTCGACGCGCGTAACCGTGACCCCTGGTTCCGAGGCTTGAATCTGACGAAGCAGATCGGCGGAGAGGGTTTCGATCGCCGCTGGATCGGACAAGTCGACATAGTCCGGCAGACGTACGCCATACAGTTGCGCGAGGTATTGCCGAAGGACCGGGTTCACCTCGGCGTGGTCACTCTCGGCGGTTAGAAGCACGGCATCGCGGACCCCCTTCTTCTTCTCGAGCGTGACGGGCAGCAGAAGGAGCGGGGAGGTAATGCGAACGTCCTTCGCTTCCTTCAAATTGTGCCAGTGGAGAAAGCAGACCGAGAGACGGAGAGATGAGAACCCCAGCTCGGTCTTGCTTCGGTTCGCGTCGAGGCGAAGCTGGTCAAGCGCGCTCGACAAGTAGGGGTAATCTTCGAAGCGGAGGTACCGCCCAAGCGGTACCGGTTTCGTGCTCGCGATCTCTTCTGCGGCTCGTCCTCGCCACGTGAGAAGCGCATCGGGCGCAATGCTCTTCACATCCAGAACAAGCGGAACCGACCCGAGGGTCAGGTTCACGGTCTGGCCGGATGGGGCGAAATACAGGAGGCGGTTTCGGCGCGAGAAGTCAAACAGCCGATCGCGCAGACGCCCATAGATGTGCCTACGAGTCGAATCCGACGACGACGACGCGATCGTCACGGGCTCGTCTAAGCCGATGCTTTGTTCCCTATAATTCCTGAGGGTTGTCACGAGGGCCCGGAGGTCTTGCACTCGCTTGTGCCGCTCTACCTCGGTCATCCGCACAATTGCGCGCGCGACGACCGGGTGAAGGCGATCGTTTCTTGCTGAGAGGTTGCTCCTGCTCTGAACGAACGCAGCGAGAGCTTCGGCATCGCCCAGATTCTGATCGAGGGCGACGCTCGCCATGACGAGCCCAAGAACGTAGATGTCGGTTAGGGGATCGTGGTGGCCAACTTCGTGTTCCCAGCTCACGTACCGCGTCATGAAGCACGGTCGGTCGAGCTTTGTTCCGGGTTCGACGATCCCAAGGTTTGTCGTAGAAGTGCCGCCGTCCTCGTCGACGCGCTTGTAGTGCGCAGATACCTCGAACGCGAGGCTCTCCGCCTTCTCGACGCGACCCAGCGCTGACTCCGCCAAACGGGGTACCTGCGCCTTGCCGTGCTCAAACCAGAGCTTGCCTTCGGCGACCCTCACGTCGTCCACCCCTTCGAGAGGTGCCACCTTCCCGCGCTCGTGGACCTCGAGAACTTGCTCCAGAAGCGGGAGCGTTACCGCGAGCACATCGTCGGTACTGCGCAGAATGGGTTCCGAACCAATGTAGTCGAGAAAGCGGGTTGCCCCGAGGCCATCTATCGTCATGGCGACGCCTCCAGAGCTACGGCCGGCGAAGGTTCGCGGTGCTGGCTCGCGAGCTCACGCCCTCGCTTCTCGAGTTCGGCGTAGCTCGATGCGGAGATGCGAAGATCCTTTTTGGCGATCTTGGCCAGAGCGGGGTGAACGCCGATCTCCGCGGCCAGGTGCGCTGCATACGCGAGCGATACCTCTTCGATCTCTGGATCCGCCATGCCGAAATCGAGAAGCAGGTACGCGAGGTACTCGGCAACGCTCTCACCTCCGTCGGGAAGCGTGAATGACTGCATGCTTCCGGCAAAGGTCACATCGGGGAAGAAACGGCGCGCATGCGCTAGCGTGGCTTCGGTCCGCATCCACGAGGGCGCGAGTAAGAGCTCGAGAAGGTCTTGCGTCGCTCGTGTGAGTGCACGTTGTTGGACAAGGTCGAGGGCGTCGATCTCGGGCACGCCTTCGACAAGCCGCCGTACAACGTCGTCATCCTCGCCGCCGTCCCACGCTTTCAGCGCGAACGCTCGAATGAACGCGTCAGGGTGCGTCGTCCCTTCACTTGGTTTCGCCGCCGCGCGAATGGCCTCGTCGGCTTGCCCGAGATACGCCTGCGGGTCGACCTCGCGAACGCCGGTCGTCATTTTCACCAAACATCCAACCGCGATGGTGAGGTCGTCGCACGCCACGAGCGAACCCCGATCCGCATAGATCTCCGTCCATCGGCGATGGCGCAGGGCGGACTGGACATGGCTGGGCGCTCCCCCTTGGTGGGTGGCTACGTGCTCGATGAGTGCCTCAGCGATCCTGAACTTGCCTGAGGCTTCGGTCCACAGCTTGTGATGTGCCAATTCGTGCCCGAAAAGAGCGCGTATCTCCCCATCGGTCAGCGTTTGCATGACGGGGCCTCGAAGCACGACGTGTATTTCGCTCGGAACGAAAACGAGCCCTGCGTTCAGGGCGCCGTCCTCCTGCGCTTGGTAGAGCGTCAAGGGCGCATTGAGTTGGAACGCTTCGGCAACCTCCTCGCCGATGGCGTAGAGTTTTTCGTTCGACTCCTTCGGAAGACGATACGTGGAACGAAGAAGCTCGAGCTTCACGGTTTCCGCGTATTTCTTCCCGTAACTATCCGAGGAAAACCAGCGCCATAGCCCCGGTTCGAGCGCCTGTAGGGCGTCGGACAGCGCCTCGTGAAATCGAAGCGGACGGAGGCTGCGTTGGAGGGTCATTCGAGCGCCTTTTCTAGCTTCAAGGAGCCGCGTGCGCACGACATGTCGCGCTTGCACGGAGGAAGATCGGTCGGGTACTCGGCCAACATATTGAAATAATGACGATAATATCGCCAACGAGACCTCGAACTCCCGCGGTTGCCGGGCAGGACCTTGGGAGCGCGCGTCGGGACACGTTGCATCGCTTGACACTCGGATGGTCCTGCCTCATATATTGGTTGTACAACCAACCAATATTGAGAGCACTCATGGCCCGCCCCACCAACACCGCCGAACGACGCATCCAGATCGCCCGTGCCTTGCTCAAAGTCATGGCGAAGAACGGCTACGAAGGCGCCACGGTTGCAGACGTCGCCAAGGTCGCCAAGATCGCACCGGGGCTCGTTCACTACCACTTCAAAAACAAGCTCGAGATCCTGCTCGCGGCCGTCGACGAGCTCACCAAAGACTACGAAGAGCGACTCGACCGACATCTCAAGGTGGCGAACGGCGACCCCGATCGGGAGCTGCGCGTCTTTATCGATGCTCACCTGCATCTCGGAAAGGAGGCAGATCCCGAAGCGCTCGCGTGCTGGATCGACATCAGCGGCGAGTCCCTGCGTGAGCCGCGCGTCAGGAAAGCCTTTGCCCGCATTATGGTCGGCTCGGCCGCCCGGCTTGCCGACATACTGAAGCGCGGCACGGCCCTCGAGTTGTTCTCGTGCGAGGAGCCTGAGGTCGCCGCTGCGGCGGTTGTGGCAACGATTCAGGGGTACTTCGTGCTCGGTGCCACGGCGCGTGAAGTAATCCCGCGCGGTTCCGCCGCGAGAGCGACGATGGCGATGTGTGAGGGGCTGATCGGTTCGGGATCGGCGACGAAGGCGGCGAGGCGCGGAGGAAAACGATGATAGCCCGTGGGACCGCGGCGCGGCTCGGGCTGCTCGCATCCCTCTATGTCTCGCAGGGGCTACCCTTCGGATTCTTCACGCAGGCGCTTCCGGTTCTCCTCCGCAAGCATGGGCTGTCGCTCGAGCAGATCGGCCTCTCGTCGCTCCTGGCCGTCCCTTGGGCACTCAAGTTCGTCTGGGCGCCGCTCGTTGATCGCTACTCGTTGAAGCGGATTGGCCGACGACGATCGTGGATCATACCCATGCAGATTCTGACGGTGCTGCTCCTGCTGGCAACAGCGCTTCGCGAGCCTACCGCGTCGTTCAGATGGGTCCTCGTTGCGGTGCTCGGCGTCAATCTTCTTTCAGCGACGCAGGACATTGCCACCGATGGGCTCGCCGTGGACATGCTCGCCGTCCATGAGCGCGGCCTCGCCAATGGTATCCAGGTCGCCGGATACCGCGCGGGGATGATCCTCGGAGGTGGAGCGCTCCTCATTTTCTTCGAAAGGATCGGCTGGACCTGGACCTTTGTCGCGATGGCCGGCCTCGTCTCGATCGCGAGCCTACCGGTTGTCATGAGCCGCGAGCGAGACGCGCCTGCCGCAGACCCCTTACGCGTGCATCCTCGAACGAATTTCTTTCGGCGTCCCTACGCCCTACGCGTGCTCACGCTTCTCACCGTCTACAAGCTCGGCGACGCCTTTGCCGTGGGAATGCTTCGCCCCTTTCTCTCGGATCAGGGATTGTCCATCGGCGACATCGGTTGGCTCGTCGGCACCGTGGGCTTCGTTGCGGGGTTGCTCGGAGCGCTCGCGGGCGGCGGCCTCATCACGCGCATCGGGCGCAAGCGCTCGCTCGTGGGCTTCGCCGGGATCCAGGCGGTCACGGTTCTTGGATACGCCTACGTCGCCAAAGGACACCCAGGGAACGCCGTCCTCTGTGGCCTCTGTGCAGCGGAGCACTTCGCCGGAGGCATGGCAACGGCGGCTCTCTTTACATGCATGATGGACTGGACCGAACCGGACACCGCGGCCACCGATTACACCATCCAGGCTAGCGTGGTCGTGATCGCGACGGGCGTTGCGGCGAGCCTGAGCGGGTTCTCTGCGCAGCGCCTCGGCTACGGCGCGCATTTCTTGATCGCGAGCGTGTTCGCCCTATCCGTTCCTCTGCTGGTTCGAGTCCTTTTTCCGAAACCCGAAGGACCGAGCGTGCCTACCGCGGAGGCTGCGCCATGCGTGTAGCCATCTATGCGGGCACCTTCGATCCGATCACGAATGGCCATCTCTCGGTGATCGAGCAGGCCGCGCGCCTTTTCGACCAGCTCGTCGTCCTGATCGCCGTCAATCCGGCGAAGGTGCCTATGTTCTCCGTGGAGGAGCGACTCGCCATGATGCGTGAGTCTACGGCGCACTTGGTCAACGTTTCGAGCGACGCCACGGAGGATATGGTCGTCGCCTACGCCGCAGCGCACCGCGCGTCCGCTCTCATTCGTGGTGTCCGTGGAGCAACGGATGTCGAGTGCGAGACCGAGCTCGCGCGCATGAACGGGCTGCTCGCCCCCGAGGTCACGACGCTATTCATCCCAGCGAGTGCCGACCTGTCCGAAATCAGTTCGAGTGCTCTGAAGCGGCTCGCCCGCGAAGGGGCAGACGTTCGGCGATTCGCGCCGGCGGCCGTCCTTCGACATTTGATGGCTCGCACCGCGTCGCCGAGCGAAGGAGAGGTGCCACGTGCGCCGTTTTGAAGTCATCGCGCTCGGTGTGGGGGACACGTTCTCGGAACTGCATTGCACGGCGGCTCTCCTCCTCGAATACGACGGTTTTCGACTGGCCGTGGACTGCCCGGATCGTTACCGCGGCGTCCTCAAAAACATCGCGGGCCGCGCAGCGCGCGCGCTCCCGCTCGAGACCATCCACGACGTCTTCATCACCCATGTTCATGGCGACCACATGAACGGTCTCGAGGGCGTCGCATTCTACAAGCGCTTTGCGGAGAACAAGCGCGTCCGATTGCATGCCACACCGGACGTGCGTGGAGTCATCTGGGAGCAACGCCTTCGCGCCCCAATGGAGACTCTGTGGGATGGAAGCCAGCACCGGACGCTCGAATTTGGTGACTACTTCGACTTCACCCCGTCACCTTGGGACGAAGCCTTCGAGATCGGCCCCTTCCAGATCACGTTGCGCCGAACGAAGCACCATGTGCCCACGGCCGCGATGTTGGTACGAGCCGGTGGCCGCACGTTCGGCTATTCGAGCGACACCGCCTTCGACCCCGAGCTGATCCGGTTCCTTTCGAGCGCGGATGTGATCGTTCACGAAACGAACCTCGGACCGGCGCACACGGCGTACTCGGATCTTCTCACCATGCCCCTCGAGATCCGCGAGCGCATGCGCCTCATCCATTTTCCCGATTCGTTCGATCCGGTGAAGTCCGAGATTCCATGTCTTGCAGAGGGTGATGTTTTCGCCGTGTAGACGGTTGCCGCAAAGGAGTGTTGCCGATGCCTGTTTTCGCGCTTGCCTCGATATTGCTCGCTATCACGATCTGCACAGTCGCCGCCGTCGTGCGGCTCTCCTGGATCACCGCACAGCCGGACGAGTGGCTCCTGCGCGTCAGAAACGGCAAGGTCGTCGACGCCGGCATCGGTATCTCCATCTGGCGGCGCCCTGGCGACGTGATCGCGCGTTTCAGCAGCACGATTCAGCGGGTGCGCTTCTCGGTTGAAGCGCTCAGCGCCGAACACCTGACGGTGGTCGTCGATGGATTCATTCTTTGGTCAGTGGCGCCAGATGTCGACCGCGCATTCCGAGCCTTCAGCAAACTCGGGCTCGCAAACCTCGATCGACCGCCTCAGACGCTCAAGAGTCGGGCACATTTGCTGACGAGCTCGCAGCACCATGCCTTTCAAGCCCTGCTCGCCGCGGAGGTCCGCGCGCATGTCAGCTCTCTGTCCCTTGGCGAATTGCTCACCGAGGACCGGAAACTCCTGGGCGGGCTTGAGGTCCGTTTGCTGTCCTTGTCCGAAACTCTCGGCATCGTGATCGAGCGCACGGAGATTCTTCAAGTGCAGCCCGCCGATCGCAACCTTCTCCGAGATCTCTCGGCCAGTTCCGAGGAAAACGTGCGCGAGCAAGCCGCAAAGGCAAGACTCGAAGCGGCGGCCCGCTTACGCCACCTTCAGACCGAGGAGGCCAAGCGGGAGGCGGCCGGCGAGGCGGGGGTTCGCCTCGCGAAGGTGGAGGGCGATCGCCAAGTGGCCCTACGCGAGCAAGAAGTAGAGGCCGAGCGTCAGCTTGCGGCGGAAGCAAGGGCGCTCGAGCTACTCGGCGCCCGTCGCGAGAGGGAGGAAGCGGAGCTCTCCCTCGCTCTCGATCGGACGCGCCGCACGGCGGATGGCGATCGCGACGCGGCGATCGCCCGGCAGACTGCGGAGGAGAAGAAGTCGCAAGCAGTCCGTGACTTCGAACTGTCGAAGTTCGTCGCGGAGCAAACAGCTCGGGCGATGGCTTCTTGGCGCATTCGGGACGGCAAGTGGATTCACTTCGGTGATGATTCACCGGGGTCGGCGGTCGCGAAGATGATCCTCGGAATGCGAGAACTCATCGAACGGCCGCAGCGACCGGGTAAGAACTGACTCGCGCTCGGCCGAAAAAGTGCGCCCTTCCGCACGCCCGACCAGAACCATCATCGGCACTTCGACGCGGGGAGGTTGGGTCGTGAGCCCGTGCGATCGCGGCGGCGAAAACATCCTCGCAACACGGATGGGGGTGACGCTGCTATGAGAGGGTGATCCAGTAGTAGCGCTTCAGAGGTCTGTTCGTATCGAGCGTCTTCGTCTCCCGCAACGAGCCCCCGTTTCTTTCGATGACGCGGATGGATGCCGCGTTCGTGTCGTCACACGTGAGGAGTACTGCCATCAGTCCGAGCGCGCGAGCCACCGGCAAAGCCTGACGCAGCATCTCCGTAGCGACTCCGCGGCCTCGAAAGGACGGCACGGTGTCGTAGCCGATGTGGCCGCCTTCCACGCGAAGTGCGTCGTTCAGTTCGTGGTGAATGGAGATACGCCCCACGAACTGTTCTTCCGACACAGCCCATAGATGCGTCTTGGGAACGAACGTTCCCGTTCTCGGATTCGACTCTGCCAACTTCTCTGTCACGAACGCGGCGAAGTTTTGTTCGATGGCCCCGAGGTCGACTCCGGCGTGCCATGGGAGGCCTTCGTGTCGGAATTCACGAAGCCCACGCAAAAAGCTCTCTCGACATCTTTCCGTGGGCGGAACCAACTGGATCTTCATTCGCGGGCCTCGCCGTAGTCTCGGACGGTCACGGCGAGCTGGGAAATGTGCTGGGTCATCGCGGCTAGAACCCTACGTTGAGGATCGCTCCTTCTCCCGAAGCGCATCGGGCTTGCCATCGTGCGGCTGCTGCGGGCGCATTGGGATGTTCTCCCACCAATGGCTCCACGGCATGTCCGCACGCCGATGGAGGTGCAGCGGATAGAAGATCCGGTTGTCCGGTTGGTTCGCTTCGCCGCCGACGAGCAACGTCGCTTCGCGCTCGCCGTTGTTGAGAAACGTGTGGCAGATGCCGGTCCCCGCGGGGAAGGCGGCGAGATCGCCCGTTTTCATTCGGTGGAGCGTGCCATCGACCCATGCATCGACCTCGCCGTCGAGCACGTACACGAATTCCTCCTCTTTCTCCTCAGCGTGCGGCCAGGAAACGCGCGAGCCCGGCGGCACGCGCTGCGCATGCAGGCCGATCTTGCGAAGGCCGGCTGCGCGGCCGATCGCGCGCGCAGGTGCCATGGGCTCATCGCTGTTCGGATAGCGATGTGTGGTTTCGGGAACGTCAGCGCTCGAGATGATGAACGGGGGACGGTTGCTGGAGGCGGCCATGCCGGACTTCTACCGCGGTTCTGCGTGAGGCCCAACAGCTCCTGCCTTTCCCAAAGGAGGTGGCTACGACTGGCTCAAAGACGACGGCGTGCAGAAACAGGTTCAGGCAGCCCAGCGGGACCTGGTGCCTCGGGTTGGCCCGCGCGGATAGGTACGGACCCCACGTGTGGCGTCCGTCTGCTGCGCGAAACCGCGCGACACGAGGAGCGGAGAGCGTTAGCCTCCCGGGCCGCGATGGAATCATCCTGGAGTGTCGGGGATCGTGTCGTCGTGCTCGACCAGGGCGCCGGCACCTTGCATGAGCGCACGGCGGGCGAGTACATCGTGCAGCTCGCGGACGGGGCGGTACACGTCGCGATCGCCGATGCGAGCGCGATCCTCCGACCGGCAATGGGTGCAGAAAAGGCGCGGGCCCTCTGCGTTCGGATAGGCGAGCGAACGAAGAGCCGGGGGGATCTGCGACCTCTCTCTTCCAAGCGAGCTTTCGCCCGCGCGTCCGTCGAAGAGAAGGCGGAGTACATGCGCGTGCTCTTCGCGTCCTCCAAGCTCCTGTCACCGCAGGAACGCGAGATCATCGGCGCGGGAGAGCACCTCCTCTTATCTGAGCTATCGATAGTCCTCGGCATCGACGGCAATACGCTGCGCGACGCCCTCAAAAAAGGCAAAGCCCTGCCGGATTCGTCACCGCCAACCGCCCACGCCGCTGGATCAGAGATCGATCGCGCGCTCGATCTCCTGCGCTCGGGGGACGTCCGCGACATGCAGCAAGGGCTCGAGCTCACGGGCGACAGCGAGGACCCGCGTGTCACAGACGCGTTGCTCGACGCGCTTTCGGAGTTGCAGCGTACGCGCCCGCGAGGTGGGGGCTATGTTGCCGCCCAGGCGATCGGCGCGCTTGGCGTGAGCGGTGACCCGCGAGCGACCAAGGCGATCCTCGATTTCATGGCCGGCGATTTCCGAAGTGATGACGACGATCAGATCCAGGAGGTCGTGTGCGACGCTCTGGCCAACATCGGATCGAAGGACGCGCTGCCCTTCTTGCGCACTGCGATGCACGCGGAGGACTGGGAGTACGTCGAGAGCGCGGTTGCCAATGCGATCCGTACTCTCGGAGGTGCGCAGGAGATCGACTTTTTCGTGGGTGCGTTGGCCTCGCGCCGACAGGGCGTCATCCTTGCCGCGCTCGAAGCTCTGGCAAAGCTCCCCGCGCACGCGGCGATCCCGGCTATCGAACCGCTCGTCTCGTCGGGCGACGATGAGGTACGGACGCAAGCGTTGCTGACGCTGGCGCTCGTCGACCCGCCGCGTGCCCCCGCTGTCGCGCGCGCGATCATGGCGACGGCCAAGGACGACACGGCGCGAAGCGCGGCCATCGCGGTGGCGATGCGGCTCGGCGGCGCGGAGATCGCTCCGGTACTGGAAGAGAAGCTGAACGACCCGGAGTGGCAGCAATCCCCGTGGGTGCGCTTCGAGACCGCCGGCGCGCTGCTCGTGCTGGGATCCTCGAAAGCCACCGCGCTCCTCGAGCGTACGAGGACGAACGCGGACGAGTCACCGTGGTGCCAGGCGCTCGCGTCCGCCCTCCTGCTCCGCGACGGACGACACGCGCAGCTCGTGCCCGAGCTCATCGCCTTCGTGCGACGATTTTCGGAGCACCACGACGCGCGGGACACGTGGAACTGGATCGGATACACGGGCGAGCGCATCCTCGAGCGGCTCGACGAAGCGACGAAAGATACGTCCGCGCGAGTTGGCTTCTTAGATCTCGCGGATGAGATCCGACGAGAGCGCCTTGCGATCCCGCACCACTCAATTCGCCAGGGTGCGGGCGCGATCGTCCGAAAGGAAGTCGGATCGGATCGCTTCGCGGACTACGAGCTCTGGAAGAGCCGGCAGCTCACCGCGTGATCCCGCGAGGAGCAGCAAGGTCGATCGGCGACGCCCAAAGGAGCGGCCTGGGAGACCACGACCAGGGCGCATGCGAGAAGGCTCACTTCGAAATGTTGGAGTCAGCGGAATGAGCTTCCGAAACCTCCGCTTCACCGAGGTGGCGTGATGGCGACCTGGGTCGCCTGTATTGTCGAGACCAAGGGGCGTCCCGATTTCTGGGACGTTGCGCGAAAGCGCGGGGTCCGTCCGTCAACCGATGCCATCCCCGCCTATGCCCTCATCGATTGCGATTCGGGGTTCGATTTTCTCGCATCTACGCGGCTCGCCGAAGCGCTCTCTCGCGATCTATCCGCCGTCGCCATCGGCTTCGTCGTGCAAACCACTTCGGACGTTCACCTGACTCACGTCTACGCCAGCGGAGAGTGCGTTCGTCGCCTTGAATACAACCGCGACGATGGGGGCTGGGGGCTCGTTCAGGGCGCACCGCAGGCCTGGGAGCCCGCGTATTTCTTCGCGATGCCCACCGACGAACTTTCCGACGAAGAGCGCGCTCGCTGCGCTGCAGCGGAACGGGCTGGCGACGCGTCGTCTGTCGTTGAACTCCTCTACCCCACGTCGACGGCGCCGATGTGGGCCGTGTGCGAATCACTGGGCATCAAGGAGGGCCAACCGGACGGGGCCTGGAAGAAACCTTCGCTCTGGTCGCGTCTCTTCGGCTCCGCGTAGCTTACGCCTTCGGTGGGCGCTTTCCGAACAAGCGCGAAAGCCAGTTGCTTGCGGCCGCGTCCGCTTGCGCTGTCGTATTCGCAGGCGCCTTCGTTCGAACCCGTTGCAGCACGTCGTCGAGCACCTTTCGCTCGGGCTCATCTGCGGCGATCACCGCCGCTGCGAGCTGCTTCAACCGGTTCACCGAAACGCCCGCACAACGCGCGACGGCGACGTCCCGAATGGCATTGTTCCCCAGCAGCGCACCGCCAATCGCCACATCGACCCATTGGTCTGGGTTGAGGACCACCGCGTTCAACAATGGGCGAAGCGCTCCAGCTGCGAACTTCGGCTCCGGGTTAGAAGTGAACAACAGCGCTATGGCTGCATGGAACGCCTCCGTGTCATCGCGGTCGAGCGCGTCCTTCAGCACCTCGATACAGCGGTCCTCGTCTTTGTTCGCGAGGGCCTTGCGGAACTGGTCGAGAAGTGGGGTCTCACGCCGGAAGCGATCGTGTTCGGCTTCTCGTTCCGCCCGCTCTTGGTTCCGACGCTCTGCTTCACGGTCGCGGAGCTGCAAGTAGTAGTCGCCGAAGCCCTCCTCCACGGCGTAGTCGTCGGCGTCCACGCGCGATGCGTATTGTTCCAACCACTCGGCCAGTGATGGCGCCAAAAGCTTGGGCGAGTCGTCGTGGTCGCAGGCGAACACGCGACCGGTGATTCCATGGACTACCAGCGAGTCCGAGTCTTGCGCAGCGAAGGGCAGCCAATGGTTCGACCGAAGCTCGTCCATTGCACCGCCAGTCGCCGGCCATTGGTCTGGAGATTCACGTGCGAATTCAATGCACATGAGGACCGTTTCCTGTTGGGCAACTGCCCACTCGATGGAGAGTAGGTTATAAGCCTCGACGAAACCATTCCCCTCCTCCCGTTGTCCGTTGTGCAGCGACCACAGTGTGCGAAGGTCATCTGGTAAGGCGATCCCGAATTCGGCCTCAGCCTGTGCCAGTCGTTCCGGGGTGACGCCTGGGGCAAGATTCTCCGCCAACAACGGCGCACCGTGGGCGTTCATCCATCGAGAGATGCGTTCAAGCGCCTCCCGCATCCTTTCTGCGCGTCCGTCGCCGGCCACGATCGTCATGCTTCCGGCCCCATCGCCTTTCCGTCCGCATGCAGAACCGCGAACCTTTGTCGAAGGCTGTCATGATCCGCGGCCCGCTCGTTCATCTCGGGCTTTCTCGCGCAAGTGCCACGTACCGTCAACGGCCAGCTTTTCGATCAACGTGAAGGGGGGACGCGTGTAGCAACGCCCCGCGGGAGGCGGCCCGATCGTCTCGCCCCGGAGACACCCAGGGCCCTCAGGTTGCTCGAGCGCTCGACGATCGCTTGAAGTTGTGCGACAAAGCCGGCGAACGTGGCTCCCATGATTATGCCCCGCGAGAATGCGAGCGAGCCGAACAAGAACCTTCAGGCGCGGCGTTACGTGCTGCTCGGCGGACTCGCGTTTGGCCTCGGCATGGGGGTGTTCATCGGCGTGATGACGGGGAGCGTCACCTACGGCTTTCACGGCGGCTTCCTCAGCGGCTTCGCCTTCGGCCTCGCCGTGAAGGCCTTCCTCAAGGTTTCGATGTCGACGCCCCATCTCGAAATGGACGGACGTGCGGCCGGTTTTGACGCCGACGAGTCGGTCATCCACTTCGGCCCGGCCAATCACTTCAAGGGTATCGAGTCGGTCGGGGGAAAGCTTTCCCTGACGAATCGACGCCTTCGTTTCCGTTCGCACAAGGTCAACGTTCAGACGCACGACGAGTCGTATCCGCTTCAAGAAATCGCCTCGGTCGAGACGGCGAGAACGCTCGGTATCGTCCCCAATGGCTTGCTCATTCATCTCCGAGATGGCCGTCGCGAACGGTTCGTTGTGATGAGCCGTGGCGCGTGGGTGGAACGCATCCGCGACACCGTAAAAGGTCTCGTGGTGAATCCGACGGAGGCCGGATCGTGACGCTTGCTGGCTACATCTTTCTGACCATCACTCGGCCCCGTTTTTCGGCGCCGCTCGGTCTACTTGCAATCGTGGGCCTCTGCTGGTGGGGCACCGCGGCGTACCGGTTGGTCCGGCAATTCGAGGAACACGCCCCAGTGACGATGTCTCTCACCGAAGCCGTGAAGGCGTCGAGGGATGGCGAGGTCTACGTTCGTATTAGCGATGTGAATCTCGACTGTGACAAGGCTCTCTCTGGAAGATTCGGGACGGTGTTCGCGTTGAGTGACGCCGACGGTCACGTGGCGGCAATGGCGCGCCTTGGATCGTGTCCCCCGGCTCCGCGCCTCGTCGCCGACGGAGTCTTTCTTGAACCGCCTTTCGGGCTCTACGGATCGGCGGTTGCGCAGGGATGGGACGTCACTCCCGGGCATCTCGCCTTCTTCGACCAGGAGACGCGTAGCTCACGCGCTTGGACGCGGATTGGTCTCTCGGTCGGGATACCGCTCTTCGTCATCGGCTGCATCTTGTCAGGAGTGGTTGCCGAGCGGCGACCACGAGAGCGACGGACGTGGCGGATGCGAGCGCTCGGATTGGGGATGATGGGAGGCATCTCGTGGTTCTTCTACTACGCCCACGAGTACGTCTTTCTTCGCGTAATCCCAGCCTCAGCATTTATGGCTGTTGCATTCGTGTGTGCGCTGGCGTTCGCCGTGGTCCCCAACCATCCCTACATGCGCAAGGTCGGTCAACAACTCCTCGGGGATGCCTGAATCGTGTGGTCCCCCGACAAAAGCCCAAGGTGTGAGCGCTGATGTTGGAGAAAATATACCACCTGCTCGCGGCCGAGTTGGATATCACGGCGTTCATGCGCGAACTCGTTCGGGAGCATCAGGCGGTGTATCCGCGACACGATTGGCAATCCATATTTGATATCAACTGGGATGAGACCTCGGCGATGGCGCACTGGTTGGATTGCGCGCTTCGTCGAAATCCACCGGTTCGTCAGAAGGTGCTGTACTTTGGGCTCTTCAACCCTGTGGACCAGGGGGCCGATCTCTATCTCGCCGGCAGTCGAACGTTTGCGCTCGATGGAATCTGGTGGGGAGAGAAGAGCAAGGGCGATTATTGGCCGGACCTACGATATGCGCAGTCACGCTGCCTCACGGAACTGTACGCGCGTTGCTACCCCAACGGTCCAACGGAGGCAGGAGACAGCGCGCCTGGAAACGATGGCGAGAACATGCTTGGGGTCGGATACGCCGCGAGGTTGTGCCTCGATTTATTCCGCGCCATCGCACCCGAACGTGCGCTTTCGGGGCCGCAATCCAAGGTCGGGTTAGCGGTCGGATGGGATTCGGGAGACCCGTTGACGCTCGGATTCATGACGCGATCGGGCGTCGCCCTCCGCTCGCCGGCGGACGCGATTGCTGCAGCGCGCGCCTATGTGGCGGTGTGTGAGGCAAGGTTTCGAGCGCACGCAACGACGAGAGAGGATAGGCGGCGGTACTTTCGGCACCCGGACGGGCGAAGGTGGGAAGTTGAGCCACAACGCGAGGGCGTTTACCTTCGCTTCACCGATGGCGATGGCGATGTGCACAATCGATTTCGGTCCGAGAGTGAGGGCGCGCCCGAAGAAATTGCGTCGAACCTTGTTGCCGAACAACTTGCGGCAGGCTTCGTCGAGGAAGGAAAGCCGAGCCCAGATGCCGACGGCGATTCCTAGCAAGGGCACGTGGGTCGAGCGCATCCCCGAAGGAATGCGGCCGGGGGTGGCGCAATGACGTTGCCCGACGGCGTCCTGGAGGACATCCGCTACCGAGTTGTGCAGGGTTTTGACAACCGCGAAGTCGTCTTTGACTGGATTCTCGCGAACTACCCTCAGCAGCTTGGAATCACCAAAGAGGAGTATGGCGTTGAGGATCTGGACGCCGAAACGAACACGATGCTGCGTGAGTCCATCGAGCAGGCCTTCGTCGAGAAGATGAAGGAGATGGAGTCATGGCCATCTTTGACGGATTGCGATCGCCTGCGCGCAGCCTTCGACGCGCTCGACAAGCAAGGCATCGTCGCGCTCGAGAGTCCAGGACTCACGCAAGACGATAGCATTCCCTATGCCGCAGACGTCGCCTCCGCCCGTAACGAGCTGGGAGGTGTGGAGGCGCACGGCTATTGCTTCTTTACGTGGAACGACATGGCGCGCGCCATGGACGCAGACGGTCTTTCGCTTGCGTATGGCACGTTCAAAGAGGAACCGGAGAGACCTGCGGAGCCCGCGCCTGCACCCTGCCCGCACTGCAAAGGGCGTGGCTGGATTGCGGCGAGCGACCCGACCCTTTTCCCAACGACTTGCTCGTGTCGCACCGCACCTGTCGCTCCGACAAAAGCGCCGGAAGCCCCTCCCACCGTGGGTCAAAAGGTCGGTGCTGCGGTGCTGGCAGCCTGTCGTGACGCGGGCTTGGATGTCGAGTGGACTGGAGCGCCCGAAGCCTACGTCGAGATGCCGAGGTTTCGGTGGCAGCGCCGCCTGAACGTCACCAAGGAATCCGACGTTCAGGACTTTCTCGATGGCTGGGAGCTTGAAATGCGTTCCGGCTATACCTCCGCGGACGCGATGTTCACGACGCTCGAGGAGCGCGCCTCCGATTGGTTCGAGACCTTCTCTGATTTCGGACCGAGCTTGCGCGCTCGACTTCGCAGTCACACGGAACGATTTCTTGAAAAGGAACGGCTCGGCGAGGCAACCTGGTCCGAGGCGACGGTCAATGACCGAATCACGTCAGCGTTCGAGGAGCTGAATCGCCGAGGCGTGCTCGCGCGTGAGGACCTCGGGTTGGCGATTCAAGACGGCTGGGGATACGCGGGCGTCGATGCGGAGCCCACCCACCGCGGCGTCGTCTTCTTCCATCATGAAGACGTCATCGATGGCGTCGGCGGACATGGACTTCTCCTTGCCTTTGGAGCGCTCGGCGCCCAGCCGTCCGAGGACGACGCGGCGAGCGCGGCCTTGGCTCGGGAGGTGGTTGCCGTCCTGCAGACGAACGGCATCCCATGCAGCTGGAACCATTCGGTCACGGAGCGTATTCGCATCGCTCCGTTCGAATGGCGTAGAAGGCGCTGGACGAAGCCGCCTGCGTATCAGCTCGTGGAGGCCTCGCCGGAGGTGCCCAAGCGTCCGTCGCTGTTCGCGCGCATGTTTGGAACAGGGGGCGTCAACGGTACTGACCGCAGCGAGGAGCACCCCAGCGTCCCCGCTCGACAGTGCGGGGTTGTCGTGCGCGCTGTGCGCGACGGCGGCGCGTTCAATCTGTCTCGCGTGAGGCAATTCCGGGAGGCATGGAAGGCTCTTGGGAATCGTGGCGAAGCTCAAGCAGGGCATCCCGGAATTCCCCACATCTTTATACGCGCAGGCTCATTCTTCAGCCTGGCGCCTCAGCTCTCCACCGCAAATCTTCGCGACGAGAGGACAGAGATTTTCCTTCGCGGTGCGCGGAGCAAGGCCGCGAAGAGCGAAACTACGTGAGATGGCCGGCCGGCCATTCGTTGCCCAGTCAAACGCCTGCGGTGCCTCTCATTCTTTGGCCACGTCGAAGTAGCGTTCCCAAGAAAGCTCCCCTTCGTTCAACGCTTCGAAGGAGGTCGCGCGCATGCGCTGCAGGCCGAACCGCAGTAGCTCCTGAAGTTGAAGAGGCTTCTTCGCGATCGGTTGATATTCGTACTCGTACACGATCCACCACGCCTTCTTTCGGTCGCGGTACACCGACAGCTGGACCTCGTCGCCACCCTGGAAGCACGCGGCTCGCCGCGCGTACCCGTCCGAGGCTTCGCAGTCATCGATCGATGCGCTCGGAAGCAGACTGAATACCGGGACGTGCGGCGGGTCGGCAACGTGGGAAAGGTCGAAGCCGTCGTGGGCGGCGTAGAGCGCGAGCAATTCGTCGGGGAGTGGGAGCCCGCCTTCGCGAAGCTCCTCCGCGAAGTACACGTTCTCGACGGGGGAATGCACAATGCAGAATTCGGGGTGCTCTTCTGCGGCAGACTTCAATTCCTGAAGCTCGAACCAGCTCGCGGCTGCGGGTGGCGGGTACTTGGCTGCGCGCTCTCGTTCGAGGCGAGGCCTCTCTCCTTCAAGGGCCGTCCACCCATAAGCTTTAAGCTTGTCGAGGACGACAATCGCGTCGTTCGCGTTCTTGGCGCTCAACTTTGGCAGAGCTTCGGAGCGCACGAAGTCCATGACCGCGGATCGAAGCTCGTCGGCTTCTGGCTTCGGGAGCACACGCCCGTCAACCATGTTGGCGAGGAGCTGGCGAACCCGACTCTCCAGGTCATCGAGAAAGGCCGGCGCACTCCGAGGCCCAGTGAGCTTCGCCCGAAACCCGTCAAGAACCGCGTGCCCCGCCTCGTTCATCCCACGCTTTCTCGCGCAGGTGCCATGAACCGTCAAGGGCGGCTCTTCCTTCCGGCTCAACGTAGAAGCGAGGATGCGCCTGGGTGGCGTGTGGCCCGCGCCCGCGGCGTACCGCGACGTGGCTGTAAACCAGCCGGTCACCCCGACCCGCTGGTTTACAGAAAGCTGTAAAACGGTCTCCGATCGTCTCGCCCCGGAGACGCCTCGAAGCCCGCGATCACGACCCCGATCACCTCGATCGCTACCTCGCCGCGCTCTTTGTCGAGAGCGCCGCGAAACGCCGCGCATCCCGAAATCCCTCGAAACCAGCCGCGTCGCGTCGTTTTCTCTCCGCGCGCCGCGCTGTACACCACCGGGTCACCGGAGTTCGAATCCGGTGACGCATGGCTCCGACTGCTGGACTCGAACGGGCGACCCGTGGGTGAGTACGCTCATCCAAATCATCACCACGTGAGTGCGGATCAGGGCATAGTTCGGCATTTTTCGAGGAGTGGAACGAACGCAAGGAGCTTCCCATGTCATTCATCAAAGACCCGTCCGGCGAGACCATCCTCGTCACGATCCGCATCAAGAAACACGAACTGGCCGAGTGCCTGCGCCGCATGCCCCAACACGGCACCGTCCACGACTCGCTGCGGACGCGGAACCGGAGACGAAGGTGGACGCCGCGCCGCTGCGCGACGGGGAGGCCGTCACCCACGAGCGCTGTAAGTTGGGCGCTCGGCGCCGTGCCCGGTTCTCACCGGGTCGGCTTCCGAGCGCCCCCTTCCGAACCCGGCGTGCTCCTTTCGTTGAGCACCGGGCTCTCCATAGATGGCATAGCGAATGTCGGTTGGAAGGGGCGTACGCGTACGCGCGACATTTCGAATGGCAGGACGTCGCCGTCTCGCGACGAAGCTGTCTCGCGACGCAACGACCTTTCTATATGCACGGTTGCCAGCGACGATCGCTGTCCGATGAACGCGAAGAGTCAATCGAGAGATAGCTCGCACACGTCACGCACCCAGGCGGCACACCTTCAACCCGCAGCGCCACCATTCGCGCCGCGCACAGGAGTCCTCCATGTCCAACGCAAAAAAGACGCGCCCAATCAGTTCGGCGATCGCCTGCTCCAAGAAGAAAAAGAAGGAAACGCACGCTGAAACCTTGACGCTGCCACCGGTACAGAGTCAAAGGCGGGGGCTCTCTCAATAGAGTAGAGGCCGCGTGGGGGGCTTTGGTGATGGCGTGAACTTGCGGTGAACGAACGTCCTTACCGTAGCGAAGACAAACCGACCGTGTGCATCGCGGCGCAGGCAAGTGCTGCACTTGGTGTGCACGAAATCTTCGTTCAGGACGCGCGCGACGCGCATTTTTCTCGCGCACGGGTCTTGCTCTTGGGTGCGGTATCTGGTCTCTGTTCGATAGGAGTCGCACATGAAGCTTCGATGGGGTCTCGGCGCGGCGGTCACCGCGATGTCGCTCGGCGCGGCGCTCAGCGCCGGGTGCGTGAATTCGGACGACCACGTCGCGCCTGACGGTGGCGTCACGTTCGAGGGGGGCGCCGGCGCGCAGCCCGACACGTCGATCGAGGCCCCCGATGCCCCTGGGATCACCCCCGACGCGTCGGGCGACGCGCCTTCGGATTCGGCGAGCGACGCTCCCGTCGACGCTCCTGGCGACGCTCCCGCGGAGACCGACGCGGGCCCGCCGCCCGGTGTCTACGTGGATCCGGTGAACGGCCTCGACACCAACGCGGGCACGGCCGCGTCGCCGTTCAAGTCGATCGCGCGCGCGGCGCAGGTCCTGAACGCGCCCGACGCGGGGGCGAGCCAGACGGTCTACCTCGCCGACGGCACGTACGACGCGACTTCGCAGCCGAACATGTACGTGACCTTCAACACCCCTACCTTCGTCCGCGGCTCGGCGCCCGGCAAGGCGATCTTCTCGGGCACTGGCGCATCGAACGAGGGGCTCCTCTTCCAGAACGGCGGCGGCGTCGCCAACATGGCGTTCAAGAACACGTCGTACGGCGTCCAGGCGCACCACGGCACGTTCACGCTCGCCGGAACGTCGTTCGACGGTGCCGGCAAGCTCGGCTTTCCGATGTCGTTCATCAACGAGACGGTAGCGACGGTCGACGCGACCGGCGTGACACCGTTCTTGAAGAACATCCCCACGTCCCCGTCCAACGCGGGCTGCATGTACCTCGACGGGACCGCGGACGTGGCGTGGAAGGCGGTGGGCACGCTCACGAGCACCTCCGGCGCCAACTGCGTCTTCATGCGCGGCGGCGCGAAGCTCGCCGTCGACGGCATGAACCTGCAGGGCATGAACGGCATCGCCTTCGTCCTCTTCGATCGGGCGCAGGTGTCCTTGAAGAGCTCCGTCCTCAACAACGTCGCGCCGCAGCCCGGTGCCGTCTCGTTCTCCCAACGCGCCGCGATCTGGATGGGCGGCTCACAGACCGGCGCGCCCAACTCCACGCTCACCCTGGACTCGTCGTCGATCACCGGTGGCGCGGGGAGCGGCATCTCCTACTCGGTCATCGGCACGACGACGCTCGCGACCCTCACCCTCGCGAACAGCCACGTCGACGGGAACGCGTACTCGGGGATCTGGATCTCGGGCGCTCCAGCGGCGAACCTCGCGGTCCAGATCACCTCGACGGGGACGACGTTCGACGGCAACGGGATCTCCGGCATCACGTCGGTTCGCGGCAACGTCGTCCTGACCGGCGGCTCCGTGTCCACCAACGGCGCCGGCGGCGCGGTGACCGCGCTCGGCCAGACGCCCGGAGGCGTTCGCCTCACCGACGCGACCGCCGTGAACGCGCTCAAGATGCGATCGGTCGCGCTCGGGGCCAACACGGGTAACGCGCTGGCGTTCGCGGGCACCGCCGCGTCGACGCTCGATCTCGGCACGGCCGCGAGCCTCGGCGCGAGCACCTTCTCCGGCGTGCCGGGCGGGAGCTCCGCGCTCTCGCTGACGGCGCTCGTCAACGCGACCGCGATCGGCAACACGTGGATGCCCAACGTCCAGGGGGCCGACGCCACCGGGAAGTACCTCAGCGCGACGACTCTGACCGGCGCGGCGAGCGGGCTCAACGTCACGGAGCCCAGCGGCGCGAGCGTGGTGATGGCACCGTGAACGCGGGCCGGGAGTGCGCCATTCGTGGCGGGGGGTTCGCCATGATGGCGGAGCCGGCGCGCGGGTCACGTGCGCGGCGACGGGCGACGGTCACGTGGCCGTTTTCGTGTTCCCTCTACCGTCGTCACCAGGCTGAGCGAGGTAGGGCGTGTGCCCTTCGAGGGAGCGGCTGTCGCCGAGGTCCGCGCGATGAGGGGTGAGACACTCCATCATACAGGGCCACTGTGGCTGCCTTGCGCCACCGCGGAGCGACGACTGTACAGTGTCCGGGGACGCTCCACCGTTGCCGCCGCCTGCGCGGGGGCGTTGTTTCCTGTCTTGTCGGCGCCGGCACCGGATTGAGCGGCGCCGAGCGTATCGCGCGGGTCGCAAAAGTGGGTGGACGTGATCTGCCACGAGACGCCCGAAGGATCTCGCGTAGGAAGTTTTCTCGTGGCACACAAGAAGGGGGGATTTTTGCCGGGCGCCGCGAGCGCGACGACCTGGCTCGCCGAGATCGCGCTGCGGATGGCCGCGAAGCGGCGCGCGCGGCGGAGGCACGACGCGCTGGACGAGAGGGGAGCGTCGCGTCGCGCGAGCCGGATCCGCTGCGCGACGGCGAGATCTCCGAGTTGCTCGAGCGCGTCCGGCGCGCTCTCGACGGGCTCGATCTCGACAAGCGCGCGCTCATCGTCCTGTTCGAGCTGCAAGGGGAGTCGTGCGAGTCGATCGCCGCGGCGCTGCATCCCGCTCGGGACGGCGTACGCGCGTCTGTTCAAAGCGCGGCGCGAGTTCGAGTCGAGGTACCAGCGATTGTCGCAGCTTGGAGGGAAGACGTCATGAGCGGGGATCCCGTTCGCATCATTCACGATCCGAACGCGCCGGCGACGCTTCGCGAGGACGTGAGCGCGGCTCGGGGCGTGTCGCCGCCGTTCGATGTCGCGAGCGGCCTCGCGCGCCTGAGCGCGAGCACCGCGACGGCGGCGGAGCCCCCCTCCTCAGCATGGACACTGCACCAGGATCCGGTCCGGGAGCAAAGGCGGGAGATACGCTGGAGGTGCACTACGTTGGGCACCTCCTCGATGGAACGGAGTTCGACAGCTCGCGCAGTCGAAATGCCACCTTCTCTTTCAAGCTGGGCGACGGCGCCGTGATCAAGGGGTGGGATCAGGGACTGGTCGGGCTGAAAACCGGCGGCAAGCGAAAGCTCACCATCCCGCCGGATCTCGCGTACGGCGATCGAGCAATGGGAAAGATTCCGCCCAAGTCCACGCTCGTGTTCGAGGTGGAGCTCGTTTCGATCAAGTGACCCTGAGTCTTTTCGGGCTCGGGCTCCGCGCCCCCTGACGGCTCGTCCGCTGTGTCTTCCTTCGCGCTCGTTCCCCTCTTTCTCGCGCTGTTTTTCATGAGCGCTCAGGACTGCCCAGCGATGGCCAGCCAACGCACAAGCCCTCCTCGGCGCTCGCGCCCTGGTTTTTCTGGCCTCTCAGGATGCTTGCTTCACGAAGGGCCGAAAAATACCAGCACATCGTGCGCATCCAAGCCTCGACGGCGCGCTGGCCATCGCTGGCCAGCAGTGCGGGGAGTTCTCGGTCTGAGTGCGGCGAGGGCTGCTACTCGACGGCCCAGTGCCTTCATCTCCCAGCCGTCGCTGGGGTTGCCGTCGCACGCGCCCAGCTCCAGGAGCCCAACGCTGTCGAGCGCCGTTCGCGGCGCGCGGATGCACCCGTTGCCGTCGCCGGCCGCGATCTCGTGCCACGTGGCGAACGACGTGACGAACTTGCGAAGCGCCCCCACGCTGGTGGGATTGGCATTGGTGACCCCCATGACGCCGGCCAAGAAGGAGCGGCCCTCGTGCGAGACCGTGCAACCGCCACCTTGATCGTACCCCGCGAAGAGGACGTTGCTCTGTACGTTGAGCGTGGTGGCATTGGCGGACGGTATGCTGAGCTCGCCACTGGTCAGCTGACCTCCGTACACTATCTGCGGGCCGCCGAGGGTGCCATAGCCGTTGCATGTCATGCGCGATCCAACGAGCATCGGGCTGTCGAGCGGGTAGAGGTCGAAGAGTGCGCTCACAATCGGATGGGTGAGCCTCACCAGCGCGGCGTCGAGCGACGGATGCGGATGAATCTCACGGAGCGGGTTCTTGTCGGAGTCGTCCGATCCCATGAACCAGCCCGCGAGGTCTGCATGCATTACCTCCGCGGCGGTGAAGCATCCCTTGCTGGTGAGGACGGTGTCCGGCGCGATGAGCGTTCCGCTGCACGTCGACATGGCACCGTGCAGATGCACGAAGCCGGAGCCGTCCGCGTTGATGGCGCGGCCGTTCATGAGCGCCTCGGCGCGATCGGCGTGAGTGGCAGCGAGCGTGGTGAGCAGAAGGGTGGGTGCGGCGAGGACAAGAGAGCGGAGTTTTCGCATGGTCGTCCTCAGGGCTTCGGGTGGCCGGGAGCCTCTGCTCGAGGTCGACCGGCGCGCCGAACTTCGTGAGGTTCCCCCGGCACTGGTTTCGCTGCGCCCAGCGCGACACGGTTTCCCGTGCCGACGGCACCGCGATGTTGGGATAGGCGATGGATGCGAAGGGCGAGAACAACGGCGACAGCAACGGCGTGCCTCCGTTGTAGGGAATGATCTCGTCGGCGGTCCCGTGGATATGCAGAACCGAGACCTTGTGAGTCCCGGGACACTTCGAGGCGTCGTTCCATTGGGCACCCGAGAGGGTCGCGATTGCCGCGACGCGAGGACTCTCGCACGCGAACCGGTGGGCCATGAACCCGCCGGTCGAGTGGGCGACGATGAAGATGCGCTTTTCGTCGATGCGGTAGGTCCGTGTCATCACGTCGATGACGGAGTTGATGTAGCCGACGTCGTCGACCGGCGGGCCGCCGACCGAAGCGGTGAGCGCACTTGCCCTCACTTGTCTTCGAGGTTTGCCAAAAACCGAAGCGCGCGGATCGATTCCGGAAGTGCCGGTGCGCGGCTTGCGCACCGTGGCGAAGGCGCCGGACGCCATGCGTAAAGCGCACGCGGATGCTCGTGTCCCCGCCCCAGACGACGAGGCCCCGTCCAAAGCGCGAGTGCTCGAGCGTATCGCCGCGGGTATACCGATCCGTCGAGCGGTACTCGCGAATCGCACGCAATTGCGTGACGTGGGACGCCCGCCGGCCGCGTGCAGCCGGGCGCGGACTACGAGCGATTTCAGCGCTTCACCCAGGAGGCGGACGCGCTCACGAGCGAGACGTGCTGCTCGGGAGGTAGAGGGGCACACCTTCGGCGCGGAACGCGCCAACCGCCAACCCGGCGCGGGCGCCTTCGTCCAAGAATGCCGCGTTTGGACGCGAAATCCCGACGCTTCCCTCGGAAATCTTGCCCCTTCCTTGTCTCGTGCCGTGGCGTCCGGCTCTGAGGACGAGGTTTTCGCTACGAATCAACGCGCGCGCGGCCCGATAAGGGTGCTGGCACGCGTGAAAAAAATAGCGCGACAAACACGTCGCGGGCCGCTCTACCCCTCGGAGAATGAGCTCACCCCATCACCCACGCGCGACCTCTTCGGTTTGTCTGAAATTCGCGGTTGTGCTCGTCGTCACGCGAGGTTTCGGTTGCGCATACCGTACGCCGTCCGTCCGAATACCAGACTCCATGCCCGCCTTTTCCGATCGGGAGCTCGAGCTCGATGAGGTCACCGTCAACGACGGTACCGAGGGCGTGGAGGGTGAAGTGCTCGACTCCCTACGTCATCAGACCGTCGATTTTTTGAAGCACGCTGCGAAAAAGCGAGGCATGGCGGGCGGCCATGCAGCTCACATACGCGTTCGCGTCGATGTTTTGGAGCACGAAGACGACATCTACGTGAACGCTCTCCAGCAAGACGGGTGCGCTTTTTTCGGAATGACCGGCGTTCCCTTCGGACAGATCATCAGCCGCGAGCGCCTCGACGTGGGGCTGACGTTGGAGGTCGACGGGCAGTCGTTCACGGGTCGTGCTTCGGTACAGAAGTACGGGAGCCTGTACGCGCCCGCAGGGCGCCGCGCGCTCGCGAGCGCCCTCGATCAGGCGCTTTTAGATGCGCAGCATCACGTTCGAAACACGAAAGATACTCGTTTCCAGCGTTGAAGGCGTTCTTCGGACGTCCACCCCCCAATAACAGAGCGGACAATGTGGGCGATGACGCCGCCCCCGTGGACGTGCTCGGCATCGGCGCTGCGGTCGCACAGATCGCCACGTTTCAACATCGATGTCTGGGAGGATAAGACAAGCAAGGCGCATTTCGAAGCAGACCGCCAACTTCGACCCACCGAACGAGCGCCCGACGGCACTTCGGGTCGGCGGTCTGTTTCGAAATGCGCCTTGCTTGTCCTGTCCTCCCAACTGGCCGTTGCAGACGGACGGGCGCGTCGGTTGCCCTTGCTGGCTCCCTCTCGCGCCGTCGTCGAGGAAGACATTGTCGTCTCGGTCTCGGCCGACCGAACGGCGCGTGCGTGTCGAATCTCGTCTGGAGCGTGTCTCAGCGCACGGGCCGCCGTGCGCCGCGTCACGGATATCACGGGCCGGCGTATTTCGTCGTGTACTCCTCGCCGACACCGCCAGTGTTTACGACGCCGCCGTTGGAGACCGAGTACGAGTAGAGGCGCCCCGCTCCGTTGTAGATAAACGGGTACGCACCGGTGAGGGCGGGCGAGCCGACGAGCAGGCGCGGCGTGTCGACGATCTGCGGCACCCCGAGATCGCCAGGGAGCAGGCCCACCGCGAACGCGGCGCCGAAATTCGCGACCGCCGTGCCGTTGGGCGAAAGAACCTGGTTCCAGTGCGACACGGTCCCGCCGCTCGCGCGGAGCATCTCGATGGCGCCCGCCTTCGAGCCTGCGTCCGGCGCGCCGACGACGAGGTCCTCCACGCGATCTTTGTCGAGATCGATCGCCGCGAGCGCCGCGCCGTACTGTCCGCGCAGCGTGGCGGGCGGCAAAAGCTCCTGTGACAGGTTGGCGAGCCACACGCCGCCGAAGCCGATCCC
>OBEQ012332361.1_pt1 | contig 38169 bp, 31 predicted proteins | sample 1670901 | NCBI WGS metagenome assembly OBEQ01 (sample SAMEA104232315, study PRJEB22302) | groundwater metagenome | biome: forest; feature: aquifer; material: groundwater | place: USA | collected 2011-08-07 | depth 5.4 m | reverse complement strand
TGTCCCCCGCACCACACATTCATCATGACAATAGGAAGATTAGCAGATGTTCTCCTATATGTCAAGGCGAAAAACTAAGTTTTTTATGAACGATTTATTAACTTAGATACATATATTAGTCAAATGAATTTCTAGAAATTATTAACGGTTCAATGGCAGGAGGATCTGGCGAGATTCTCTCTGAAATAGCTGTAGAAATGATACGGTTTTTTACTCTGATGAGATGGTCTTCGTTCTTACGAACCGTATCGGTAACAGTATCATATTTGATAAAACTCCTTGAAGATCAATGAATAGCATCGTGACGGCTGGATTGACGAACAGTGTGAGGAAGGTGGAGAAGGCCAATCCCCCGATAACGGTAATGGCCAGCGGCGTCCAGAGATTCGACTCCTCGGTGCGGCTCAGCGCCATCGGGAGCAGCCCCAAAATGGTGGTCAGCGCGGTCATCAGGATGGGGCGGAGACGGTCGGCCCCGGCCACGAGGAGCGCCCGCTCGATCAGATAGCGCCGCTCGCGCCGGAGGCGGTTCACTTCGTCAATGAGGATGATGCCGTTGTTGACGACGATTCCGCCGAGCATGATGAGGCCCATCAGCGCGCCAATATTCACGGATTGTTTGGCTATCCAGAGCGCGCCCACGGCCCCAATCGTCGCCAGCGGCACGGTCATCAGGATCACCCACGGCTGGCTGTAGGATTCGAAGAGACTCGCCAACACCAGGTAGATGAGGACCAGCGTCAGCAGCAAGGCGAAGGTCAATTCCTGTTGATTCCGCAGCATCCGCCAGTAATTGTCCCCGAACCGCCAGTAGTACTCCTTCGGAAACCGCATCTCCTTGATGGCTTCGTACACCTTTTGCGCGGCGGTGCCGAACGGATAGCGACCGCGATTGGCGCTGACTTGGATCATCCGCTGCTTGTTCTTGCGCCACACCTTGCTGGGACCCAGGCCGGGGACAATGCGGGCCACCTGCTCGAGCCGCACCGGCTGCTGCGAGGGGAGCATGAAGGTCATTTGCTGGAGTTGCTTGAGGGTCGCGCGATCCTCCTCCCGCAGCCGGGTGATCACCTCCACCTCCTTCGACTCGGTGTGGTAGAGGGTGGCGCGGAGCCCTCGCATCTGCGCATGGAGGGTATTGGCGATCTCCTCGACGGTCAGACCGTAGGCGGCGGCCTTGGGCCTATCCACCTTCACCTGCCATTCGGGCCGGCCACGGCGCCATCGGATCTTCAGGTCGGTCAATCCCGGGATCGCCTGCATCCGCTTGAGCATCTCCACGGCCAGTTGGTTCAGCACCTCGTAGTCGTAGCCGTAGATCTCCAGCATCACCTCGTTGGTCTCCACCTCCTGTTGTTCCTCGAAGTAGACGAACGCCTCGCGGAACTGCCGCTCGACCTCCTCCACCTGCGGGCGCAGCGCCTCGATCACCTCCTTCGTCGAGCGCTTCCGCTCCGCGAGGGGGACCAGCTTCACGTAGACCTTGGAGGACCAGGGCTCTACACGCGAGGAGACGTTCTTGACCTCGGGGATCGTGGTCAACAGCTTCTCGATTTTTCCCACGGCGTCGTCGGAGACCGCCAGCTTCGCGCCGGTCGGCAGCTCGATGTAGACGGTGAAGTCCTCCTGCTCCGTCGAGCCGATGAACTCTTTCGGGAGAATGTGCGCGTAGACCCAGACGGCGCCGGCGAAGACGACGGCGATCAGGGCCACGACGAGGACGCGATAGCGGATCGCCTGAGCGAGGGCGTGGCGGTAGGTCCGGCGGACCTTCAGGAACCGGTTCGGGACCGCGGCCGGCGCCCCCGGGCCCGCAGTCACGGTGACCGGCACCGCCACGCGGGCCGCCAGGAGCGGCACACCGGTCAACGCCACGAAGAGCGAGGTGAGCAGCGAGTAGGTAATCGTAAACGCCAGGCCCTGGTAGAGGATCCGGATCTCTTGGTTGACGAAGACAATCGGGAGAAAGACACAGACGTGGGTGACGGTCGCCGCCACGATCGCCAGGAGCATCTCCTGCGCCCCGTCGATCGCGCCGGGTTCGCGCGCCTCGCCGCGCTCCCAGCGCTTGACGATGTTGTCGAGCACGACGATTGCATTATCCACGAGCATCCCGATCCCGAGGGCGAGCCCGCCGAGCGTCATCACGTTGAGCGTCAGCTTCTGGAAGAACATGAGCGCAAAGGTGAAGACGACTGAGATCGGGATCGCCACCGCAATGATGAGGGTCAGCCGCAGGTCCTTGAGCCACCAGGCCAGCAGGACGAGCACCCCCAGCAGGCCCAGCATGGCGGATTCCGCCACCGGCTTCGGCAACCATCCCACGCTGCTCGTCCCAAAGAGTCCCAGCACGATCACCAGGAGCACGACGCTGATGAGGCGGCTGACCCGCTGGGTCGCCAGGAAGAGGAGGAGGATCAGGATCGAGAGCACCGCCCCCTCGACGAGGGCGTTGCGGACCGCGTCAATGGCCCGCTTGATCGAGACGGCCTGATTGTAGGTGGTGACGAACTTCACGTCCTTTGGGAGCGAGGGCTTCAGGCGCTCCAGTTGGGCCAGCACCTCATCGGTCACCTTGACGGTATTGGAGGTGGTCTCCTTCTGCACGTAGAGCTGGACGACCGGGAGGGCGTTGACCCGCGCGAAACTCGTCGGCTCCAAGAAGGAGTCCTTCACCTGCGCGACATCCTGGACGCGGATGACCGTCCCGGAGGGGGCCAGGCCGATCCCCAGGCGCTTGATCTCCTCGAGCGAGGTGAACTCGCCCATCGCCCGGATCAGATACTTGTCGCGCGTCCGCTCGACGTCCCCGACGGAGAGGTTGAGGTTGCTGACGTTGAGCAGGCGGGTCACCCGGTCGATCGGGAAACCAAAGGCCTGCAGCCGCGTCGCGTCCACCTCGACGAGGATCTTCCGCTCGCGGCCGCCGCCAATCTCGACATTGGCCACGCCGCTGACACGGGTGATCCGGTCCTTGATTTGCTCATCCACGAGCTTGCGGAGTTGCTCCGTCGTGTACTGCAGGCTCGTGACCGCCAGGATCAGCACCGGGCGGTCGCTCTCGGAAAACTTGGCGATCACCGGCTTCTCGATCTCCTTCGGGAGTCGAGACTTGACGCGTGAGAATTTCTCACGGACTTCGAGCACGGCGAAATCCATGTTCGCCCCGGGCTCAAAGGTCAGGACGACGCGGCAGCGGCCCTCTTCGGAGATGGAGATGATGTCGCGCAGGTGGCTGACGGTGCCCACCGACTCTTCGATCGGTTTCGCGACGAGGGTCTCCACTTCCGTCGGGGGCATGCCGCCGCGGATATCGACGATGATGGAGATGTCGCCGGCCGCCGCGTTCGGGTAGAGCTCGATCGGCAGGCGCAGGAGGGCCAGGCCGCCGATCAGGAGAAAGCTGATGTACACCATGAGGATGGTGATCGGCCGTCGGACCGAGAAGGCCGGGAGACTCATGTCGCCCACCGCTTGGGGGTGAGGGACCCCGGGTCAAGCTTATGCGACAGGGCCTGGCGCGGCACAGCCCACCCCCCACGGCATCGGCCGGCCTCAGAGGGGGAGGAGGCTGTGAAAAGCGCTGGGACGTGGCACGACATAGAGGGCGGGGCGATGCCTGTTCTAGCCATTGGTTGACGCTTAGTCGCGTTCGACCAAGAGGGTCCGACGAAACCGTAGCCACTGGCGATCACCCCTGAACCCCACGGCCGGCCTGCTGGCGTGGGGGTGGGCGCCCAGTGCCCCGCCACCCGTCGCCGTCGTTGCACTGGGGGACCCCCGGCCCCCGTCATCCCTCGGGCTCGTTCAGTGACTTGGTCACGCATCGCCGTGTTTATCCAACTACCACGCCACCAATCAACGAGGCGTTGACCCAACCCCAGGGCGGAGGTGCGGGCGGGCGGGGACTTCGCAGCGCGAGCGGGCATGGTGTCCGACCTCTGGGAGGACGAGCGAGCGCGAGAAAGTAGGACCACAATTCACGCTGGGAATTGTGAGTTCGACCCGCCGCCCGCACTCCGCCCAATGGGGTGGCCGAGCGGCCTGCGTTGGGCCCCGTCATGGGCGAGGGGCGAGTTCGTAGAGGCGGCCGGGGCCGAGCGGGCCGACGCCGCGGATCAGCCCCGCATCGACGAGGGCCTTCAAGTCGCGCGCGGCCGTCGGGATGGAAACCTTCGCCCGCTCCGCGTATTCTTTCCGCGACAACCGGCCGACGGTCTTGAGGAGCTCCAGCAACCGCTGTTGTCGAAGGTTCAGCTCAAGCGGTCGCGGAGTTTCCTGACGGGACGGCGCGGCCGGCGGGGTCTCGGACCCCGGTTCGCCCAGCGACGTCTCCTCCTCATGCGAAATCTCCAGCGGGGCCTCTTCGCCAGCCGACGGCGGGCCACCGGGTTCGCCGGTCGGCCACTCGATCTTGATCGTTGAAGACCCTGACGGCGGCTCGGGCAGTGATGGCTCGGCGAGTGGTGGCTCGGCGAGTGGTGGCTCGGCGGGCGATGGTAGCTCGGTCAACGGCGGTTCAGACGGTGCGGCGTCCACCGGCGAGGGCTCGTCCGTCGGCCACTCAATCTTGATCGTCGGAGAGGCCAGTGGGGGTTCCTCGGGTGGCGTTTCAACCGGCGAAGTCCCCTCCTCCGTCGGCCATTCAATCTTGATGGTGGCAGGGCCAGCCGCGGGCGGCGGCTCAAGGACTGGAGGAACTGCCGGGGTCGCCGCCGGGGGCGGAACCAATGGTTCGGTGGCCGCCTTTGGGGGCGGGGCCAGCTCGGTCACCGGCGATGGCGTCACTGCGGTCGTCGGCGACAACGGCTCCGGGATCCCCAGCGCCGCCGTCGGAAACACCATCGTCATCGACGGTTCGTCCGGGACCGCCTCCTCACGACCATAATCCTCCGGAATCTCCGGCAAAGCAGGCGGCTCAGGCCGCGGCCGCTCGGGCGGCAGCGCCACCGTCACCCCGGGCAGGCCGGCCAGCGCGAGGGCCGGGGCCGGCACCAGCACCGGTGCCACCGCGGGCGTCGGCATCCACCGACTCAACCACTCCCCAACGATCAGGAAAATGGTCGGAAGGAAGACGAGCGTCAAAAAGGTGGAGGACGTCAGCCCGCCCATGAGCGTGATCGCCATCGGGCCTTGGAGCTCCGCCCCCTCAGCGAAGCCGGCGGCCAAGGGGACGAGCCCGAGCACGGCGGTCGACGCGGTCATCACGATCGGCCGCAACCGCGTTTGACTGGCCTCCAAGAGCGCCTCATAGAGGGGCAACCCTCGCTCCCGCTGTAATTGATTCACGAAATCGATGAGGACGATCCCGTTGTTGACGACGATCCCTCCGAGCAGCATAATCCCGAGCCCCACCATGGCGCTGACGGGGGTGTGCGTCAGCCAGAGGGCGACGACCACCCCGCTCAAGGACATCGGGATCGTGGCCATGATGAGGAACGGCTGCCAGAGCGATTCGAAGGTGGCCGCCATCACCATGTAGATCAACAGGAAGGCGAGGGCCGCCGCGAACAGCAAGCTGTTGAATGAGGCCTGCATCTCCTCTCGCTCCCCGGTCACGCGCACCTCATACCCCGACGGCACGGAGAGCCGCTGGAGCATCGCCGTCACATCCTGCGTCGCGTCGCTCAGCGACCGCTGAGAGAGGTTCGCGGCCACCACCACGGTCCGCTGGCGGTCCTGCCGTCGAATCTCCGTCGGGCCGCGCCCCACCGCCAGATAGGCCACCTCCGCCAGCGGCACATCCATCTGCAGCGGGGAGCGGATCATGAGGCGCCGCACGCGGCCCAGGTCGTGGCGATCCTGCGGGCGGAGCCGGACCCGGACGTCGATTTCACGCCCGCCCTCCTTGAACTTCGTCGCGACGAATCCCTTGATGGCGGTCTGCGCCGTGAGCGCAATGTCGCTGACCGAGAGATGGTAGGTGGAGGCGCGGTCCTTCAGCACCCGCACTTTGGTCTCCGGCGAGGGCGGGACGAGACTGGTCCGCACCCCATAGAGGCCGGGGATACTCTTGAGCCCGTGGGCCACCTGATCGGCGAGCGACTCGAGCGTGGCCAACCGCTCCCCCCGCACCTCGATCACCACCGGGGCGGCCGAGATGGCGGCGGCCTTGAGCGCGGAGTCCTCGAGCAGAAACTCCAGCTGCGCCCCTTCCAACGGTGTCGTGGCCAGCGACGCCCGGAGTTGTTGAATCACCTGATCCGTTGAGAGGCCCCGTTGAGCCCGCGGCAGGAGGCCCACGACGATCTGGGCCTGATGCGGCCCGAGGGTTTCCACCAGCTCGGAGGCCCCCTGGCCCTTCGTCGAGCCGATGTTCACCGTCACGTCCCGGATCGCCCGGTGCGCCTGGAGCTGTCGCTCGATGCGCTGCACTACCTGATCCGTCGTCTGCAGCCGCGTGCCGGGCGGCATCTCGACCTTCAGGGTGAACTGCGGCTGCTCAACCTTCGGCAGCAGCTCTTGCGGCAACCGGATGAAGGCCGCCACGCTCACGACGAATGAGAGGAGCACAATCCCCACGCCCAGCCACCGATGATCCAAAAACCACCGCACCACTTTCAGCTCCTGCCGGCTCAGCCAGGAGGCCCGGAGCGTCGCGTCGGGGGCGTGGGCGGGCGCGGCCGCCCCGGCCATGGCCACGCGCCGGCGCTCGGGCATCCAGGAGGCGAACAACGTCGTCAGCGTGAACGACACCGCCAGACTGGCGAGGTGAGAAAAAGTGACGGTGAACGCAAAATCCTTGAAGAGCTGACCGATCAATCCATAGACGAAGATGAGGGGGAGGAACGGCACAATATTGGTGAGAATGCTGCCGAAAATGGCGGCGGACACTTCCTCGGCCCCCGCGATGGCGGCCTCGCGCGCCGACATCCCGAGGGCCCGGCACCGGTCAATATTCTCGACGATCACGATCCCGGCGTCGACGAGGGTCCCGACCCCCAGGGCCAACCCGCCCAAGGAGATGACGTTGATCGAGACGCCGGAGAAATACATCGCCCCCAGGGTCAGAAGGATCGAGAGGGGGATCGCAGCGGTCACGTTGACCGCCGCCCACCAATTCCGCAGGAAAACCAGCAGGACGAGGAAGGCCAGCACCGCCCCCTGCCAGGCCGCATCCGCCACGCCTTGAACCGCCTGTCGAATCGCGACCGACTGGTCGGCGACGATATGGACCTCGACGCCGGCCGGCAGCGAGGTCTTGGTCTGCTCGAGGGCGTGACGCACGCGCGTCACCACCTGCACGATGTTCGCCCCCGACTGCTTCTGCACGGCGAGCGAGATGTTCTCCTGGCCGTTGAACCGGGAGAGGGAAGTTCGCTCCTTGTAGGTGTCCTTCACGGTGGCGACATCCCGCAGGAGGACGAGCCGGGGAGAGGGTTGCAACCCGTGGGCTCGGCGCAGGGGCTGCTCCCGCTGGCGCTGGAGGGCCTGCTGGCGCTGGGCGCGCCCCGAGCCCGGGGCCGCCTCCTCCTCCTCGACGTTCACCGCCACGTCCCGAATCTCCGGTACCACGGTGAACTCCCCGATCGTCCGGATCAAATACTCGTAGAACGCTTCCTTGATCGTGCCGGCTGGGTAGTTGAGGTTGGTTTTCGCGAGCGCCTCGTTGATGGCCATGATCGAGGTTTTGGAGGCCTGCAGGCGGCCCTGATCCACCGAGACGAGAATTTCCCGCTCCGTCCCACCGGTGACGACGACGGAGGCCACCCCCTCCACCTTCTCCAATAAATCTTTGATCTGACGACGGGTCACCTGGAGGAGCTCATAGGAGGGGAGCGGGCCCGAGACATTCAGGATGAGCACCGGCCGATCGAAGGGATTGTATTTGATGACGACGGGATCCTCGGCACCCCGCGGGAGCCGTTCCTTGATCAGATCCAGCTTCTCCCGCACCGCCAAGGAGGCAAAATCCATGTTCGTCCCCCAGGTGAACTCAGCGATCACGAGGGAGACCTCTTCCTTCGAGACGGAGCTCACCCGGCGGATGCCGGGGACGGTGCCAACAACCTCCTCAATCGGGCTGGTGACGAGGAGCTCGATCTCCTCCGGGGCCGCATCTTTGTACTGCGTGACAATCGAGATCTGCGGGTAGGTGATCGAGGGGAACAGCTCCTGCGGCATCCGCAGCCAGGCAATCACGCCGAGCAGCACCACCGCCACGCAGACCATAATGGTCGTGACGGGGCGGCGGATGGCGAAACGCGGCAGGCTCATCGTGGCTCGTCAGAACCCTCGTGCGACGATCCCTTCCCTACCGTCGGTTCCTCACGCTTGAGGCCGGATTCCTCGGTCTCCAGCAGCACCACCTTCGCGCCCTCCTTCAATTTGCCGCGGGTCTCCGTCACCACCTGCTCGTCCTCGGTCAGCCCGTCGGTGATCTCCGCATAGTCGGTCGTCAGATAGCCCAGGCGGATTGGGGTGACGTGGACGGTCTGCTCAGCGGTCACGGTGAAAACGGCCTCGAAGGTGCCGTCGCCGTCCAGATCCTGGAGGGCGGTGGTCGGCACCACCATCGCATCCTCTTTCTCAAACACGGTGATCTCCGCCCGCGCAAACATCCCCGGTAGGAGGGCCCCCTTCTCATTGGGGACGCGGACTTTCGCCGTCAGCGTCCGGGACTTCCCCTCGATGACGGGCGTCATCTGCTCGATGGTCCCCTCAAACTCCGAGCCCTGGAACGCGTCCACGGTGATCTTCGCCTTCTGGCCGAGCTTCACCTTCTCGATGTCCCGCTCGATCACGCCGAGCTCGACCAAGACGCTCGACACGTCGGCCAGCACGCCGAGGGTCGTCTGCGGCGTCACATATTCCCCCGGATTCACCTCCAGACTACCGATCACTCCGCCGACGGGGGCGCGGAGACTGGTCTTCCCCCACTCCGCCTGGGCCAGCGCCACCTCTTTCAGCGCCGTGTCCACCTGGGCCTTGGCTTGGGCGAACTCGGCCTGCGCCTCTTCCAGCTTCGGCTTGATGATCGCTCCCAGCTGGTAGAGGCGCTCCTGCATCTCCAGGCGCTTGGAGATCACTTTCGCCTGCGCCTCGGCGGCCGCCAGCTTCGACTGCGCGTATTCGATGCGCAGCTGCGCATCGTGATCGTCGAGGACAGCGATGATCTCGCCCGCCTCGACCACCTCCCCCTCCTTGAAGCTGATCGCCTTGATCACGCCGTTGACCTCAAACTTCAGCGGGATCTCGGCCTGGCCCCGGATCGTGCCGGTCATCGGCAGGGTGTCGGCAAATTTCACCCGCGAGACTTTGAAGGTGCGCACCTGGACCGGGAGCTCCTCCGGGGCGGCGCCCTGCGGGGTGGTGGCCGGCTGTCCCGGAGGCATCTGCACCACCGACGGACGGCCCAGCCAGGCCGGCCCCGTCTTCATCCAAAGCAGCCCCCCCCCGATGACGAGGGCCACAACTACGAGGAGCACCAACAACCGCTTGGGCATCGTGAGACTCCTTCCGCCGCGTTAGTAGTACGAGGTCACGCCGATCGCTTTATTGAGGCGCGCCAGCGCCGTGTGATAGGTGGCCCGGGCTTGCAGTTGTGACACTTGGTCGTCCGAGAGCTGCAGTTCGGCCTCGAGAATTTGCGAGGGGAGCACCTCGTTGAGCTCCGCCTGGGCCCGCAGGATCTTCACCTGCTCCAGCCGGTACTGCTCGCGCTGCTGGGCATGCTCGAGGGTGAGGATTGCCTTCTGGTACGCATAGTAGGCCTCGGTCACCTCCTGCTCCAAGGTGCGCTGCGTCTCCGCCAAATCCTCCTGCGCCTTCAGCCGCCCGACGGTCGCCTGCTTGAGCTCGGTGGCGGCCGACAACCCATTGAAAATCCCCAGTTCTCCCTGAATACTGTCGGAGCTGGTTCGAGTGGTCTGCCCCACCCGCGGGCTGGTCTCCACCTTCGAGAGGGTCACGGAACTGGTATTCGGCCCCCACGGCTTGGACACCTTGAGAGCGACGGAGTAGTCCCTGTTAAAGGTGAGCGGCTCCGTCCGGAAGGCGCCGGCGGAGGTCCCAAGGAATCCGGTCAAGTCCAGTTTCCACCCGTTCTTTTCCTCCGCCAGGCGCTCCTCGTATTTGTGAAATTCCACCAGGAGAGTGTTGATCTGGACGTCGGGGCGGTTGATCCGCGCCACGCGCAGCGCCTCGGGCAGCTCGACCTGCGGCTGCTCCTCGGGAAAATCCGTCGGCAGGGTCACCGGCAACGGCGCGACCCAGTTCATCCGGTGGCGGAACTTGAGTTCCGAGATCGCCACGTCGTTGCGCGCCCCCTGGAGCTGGAAGCGGGCCTGGGCGAGCTGGCTCTGGACATTGAGCCATTCCATCTTCGTCACCAACCCCGCCTCAAATCGCTGCCGGGCTGTCTCCACGACACGCTCGGTCTCGGCCAGCAAGCGCTCGCGGAAGGGGATGCTCTGGTGGGCAGCCAGCAACTCGTAGTAGGCCTGCGCCACGTCGAAGGCGAAGTCGGCGCGCACCTTCTCGTACCGCTTCTGCGTAATCTGCAGGTTGACGAGGGATTGCCGGTACGTGTCGCGCAGGCGACCGGTGTCATACAACGGGTGTTCGATCTGGAGCCCGGCCTGCGCCTCGCGGAATTGCGCCGCGGAGGCGGTCCCACGGGTCATCGTCCCGCGTAGTGACGCTCCGGGGAAGAGATTCCGTCGGGCCTCTTTCACCTTGAGCATCGCGACCTCGGACTCCTCGAGAGCGATGCGGGCCGGTTCGTAGACGGCCAGCGATTGGGTCAGGGCCTGGGAGACGGTGAGTGGCTGATCAGCCAGAGACCCGCTCTCCGGAGCCAGGGTGGTGGGCGCTTGGGACGCGGCCGCGGGAGCGTCGGTCGCTGGGATCACCGGTGTCACTTCGATGGTCACTAATCGATCCGATTGATAGACGGTCGCTTGGACCGGAATAGCCACGGGAAAGATGAGATAATCCACGCCGGCTCGGCTGGTCACCGTCTCCCACCCAGTCACGAGGCCGCTGGCCGCCAGAGCTTTCTTGGATGAGACAGTTGTGATGATGGCGGGTTCGACAGGATCCACGATGAGACGGTCTGGATTCGTCAGCGTGTAGGTGAGGACGGCCATCGGGGACGACGTTTGGAGGACAATCCGAGAACCAGTCGGAGAGGGATAGACTTGGACGGAGTCGAGGGTGACGGAATCCTCAGCAGATCCAATACTTGGGAGCAGGCACGCTCCAAGCAGCAACCAGATCATCCACGGGACGACCAACCGTCTCACGAGGAGCATCGTAGTCTGATCATTCATAAAAGTCAATAGGTTGTCTGCACAGATCATCCCCGTCCAGGAACCGGGAAAGCAGATTTAGTGGAAGGGGTGAGCTACTCGGCCTTCCGCGTCCGCTCTTCGAGCGTTAGCAGAAGATGAATGATGCCACCGAGCGTTTGGAAGAGACAAAAGTAGAGCGCGGTGATGGCCAGGATCGGGAGACCTCCGCGACGCTGGACGCCGGCCGCCAGACCGGCCAGAACGACGAGGCCGCTGACGGTTCCGACCACCAGGACCACCCACGCCAGGACACGAAAGAGGAACGAGAGGAGGCGCAAGCCCTTATACGGATGTGCCATGAGAAGTGTTCTCCTTATGAGGAGCCGTCGGCGCCAACCGTTTGGCGGTATCGCCGCATGTAGAGCCGCATGTAGGTCCGGTACTGGTCCAGATTGGCCGCCCGGTAGGCCCGGATGCGATCCGTATTCTTGGCGCGCCAGGTACGGGCCCGCTGGCAAGAGGACTCCCGCCACCCCGGATCCTCGCGCTTGATCTTATAGTAGAAGGGGTTCCGCTCCCGCCAGCTCTGGAGACTTTCCTTCTGGCGCTGTTTGCGGCAGGCCGGCGCGGTGCACACTTTTTGGACGCGCCATCGGTACTTGCTCGGCACGAACTCTTGCTGACAATAAAGACAGATGGGCATGGTGAGGCAAGATTACTTCACGTTAACGGCACTGTCAAGGAGAATCGTTCAGGCGGTCGTGTGGTACAATCCCGCTCGTGCCCCAGGAGATGCTCACCTTCGCCGCCACGCTCCGCCAGGAGCAGGATCCTGCCGACGCGGCCCGTGCCGCCGTGCAGGAGATCCTCGCCCAGTTGGGGGGCCGCCCCTGCCATCTCGCCGTCCTCTTCGTGTCGCATCGCTACCGGACCGACTGGGTCCCGATCCTCCGTGAGATCCGGCAGACGCTCGGGAATCCGCTCCTGATCGGCTGCACGGCGGGGGGCGTCTTGGGGCGCGAGGAAGAGGTAGAGGGGGCCGCCGCGCTGTCGCTGGCCGCCGCCTCCCTGCCCCGCGTCGAGCTGCACCCGTTCACCGTCAGCCCTGAGGATCTGGCCGAGGCACGCGGGCCGGGGTGGTGGATCGAGCAGTTGGGCGCCACGCCGGGCGAGGAGCCGGTCGGGATTCTATTGCCGGAACCCTTCACCTGCGATGTGATGACGCTCATGGCCGCCCTCAATGCCACCTATCCGAAGATGCCGTTGATCGGCGGGCTGGCCAGTGGGGCACAGCAGGCCGGTGAGAACCATCTGTTCATCAATGACGAGGTGCGGCAGGAAGGGGCGATCGGGGTGCTGCTGACCGGGGACGTGACGCTGCAAACCATCGTCTCACAGGGCTGCCGGCCCGTCGGCCGACCGTACATCGTCACGGGGGTGGAGGAGAACGTCATCCTCGAGCTGGCTGGGATGCCCGCCACCGAGGCCCTGCGGCAACTCTTCGCCGCCCTCCCGGTGCAGGACCGGGCCTTGGCGCAGCATGCCCTCTTCCTCGGCGTCGTGATGCACGAACAGCAGGCGGCGTTCCAGCGGGGAGACTTTCTCATTCGGAATCTCATTGGGATTGATCCGGACCGCGGGGCGCTGGCCGTCGGCGACCGGGTGCACGTCGGGCAAACCGTGCAGTTCCAGCTCCGGGACGCGGCCACGGCACGGGATGATCTCGGGCACCTGCTCGGGGAGCAAGCCCAGGCGCTCACGCAGCCGCCGGCGGCCGGGGCCCTGCTCTTTAGCTGCCTCGGGCGCGGGCAGGATCTGTACGGCGAACCCTCGTACGACACGCGGACGATTCAGGCGGCCGTCGGCCACCGCCCGCTGGCCGGCTTCTTCTGCAACGGGGAGATCGGCCCCGTGGGTGGGCGGAATTTCGTCCACGGGTTTACCGCCAGTCTCGGCCTCTTCCGACCCAAAACTTCTCCGAAGTCGGCGGCCTGATCTCGGGCTTACGTCAACGGGACCCGCGCGCCGTCCACGGCGACGGAGACCGGCCAGTGGAGCGTGGATTGGATCACCTGCGCCAGCACGGTGGACGCCTCGGGCTCGCCATGCACGAGGTACAGGTGGCGCGGGGCCCGACGGAATCCCGATAGCCACTGCAGAATCTCTCCCTGATCCGCGTGCGCGGACAACCCATCCAACACCTCAATCTTCGCCCGCACGGGAATCTGCTGCCCGTGGATCTTCACCGTCGTCGCCCCCTCTTGCAACGCACGCCCGCGAGTCCCGGCTGCCTGATAGCCGGCCAGAAGCACCGTGGTGTGGAGATCCGGCAGTCGGGCTTGTAAATGGTGGAGGATCCGGCCGCCGGTGGCCATCCCGCTGGCTGAGAGAATGAGGCACGGGCCGGTGAGCCGCTCCAGGGCCTGCGACTCCTCCGGGGTGCGGGTCAGATGATACCAGGTCGCCTCCAACGGGCAGGCGTGCCGGCGCACGAGGGCCGCCATATCCACATCGTGGTCCTCCGTGTGCTGGCAATAGAGCGCCGTCACATCAATCGCCATCGGACTGTCCAGATAGACGGGCAGTGACGGGATGCGGCCCGCCTGCTCGAGCTCTCGCACCATCCAGAGGAGCTCCTGCGCCCGTCCCACGGCGAAGGCGGGGATGAGCAATGCCCCGCCGCGCTGCACCGCCTCCTGAATGATACGGGCCAGCGCCGACGTAGGATCCGGCGCATGCGTGCGATTCCCGTAGGTGGATTCGACCAATAGGACGTCCGCCTCGCGGATCGGCTCCGGATCGCGCAGGATCGGCTGGTGCGGGCGCCCGAGATCCCCCGAGTAGACGAGGCGCAAGGGGGGCGGCCCCTCCAGTTGGACCTCGATGGTCGAGGCCCCGAGGATATGCCCGGCCCGACGGAAGGTGACCGTCACGCCGGGGGCCAGCGCGAAGGGCTGATCATACGGCCGCCGCTCCACCAATTTCAACGCGGCCTCGGCATCCTGCAGGGTGTAAAGCGGCAGCGCCGGGTGATGTGTCGAGTAGCCGCCCTTGTTCGCGAGGGCGGCATCCTCTTCCTGGAGGTGCGCCGAATCCCGCAGCAAGAGTGGCAAGAGATCCGCGGTCCCCGGCGTACACACGATCGGGCCACGGAAGCCGTGACGCACCCAGAGCGGCAGGGCGCCGGTGTGATCGAGATGGGCATGGCTGACGAGGATCGCTTCGAGGCCCGCGGGATCCACCGGCGGGGCCTGCCAATTGCGCAAGCGCAACGCCTTCAACCCCTGGAACAACCCGCAGTCGAGAAGAAATTGCCGGCGGCCGAGCTGGAGGAGATGCTTCGACCCGGTCACGGTGCCCGCGCCACCAAGAGATTGCAGGGTGATGTCTGCAGCAGCTGTCATGCTGCCGCTATAATAGCAGGCCTGGGACTACGCTGCTAGGGCGCGATCGCGCATCCGCGGGACATCAAGCAGCCGGATGGCGCCTCGGCTCAGCTGGATCAGTTGGGCGCGACGGAACTCATTGGTCACGCGGATCGCCGTTTCCACCGTGGTGCCGGTGAGCGCGGCCAGCTCGCGACGGGTCAACGGAATCGTCTCGCCAAACCCTTCGGTCAATTGCACCAGCACACCGGCCATTCGCTGGCCCACCGGGGCGAAGGCCATCGCGTAGGCCGCCGCCATCTGGTGCACCCGTTCGCCCACGAGGTGGAGGACCGCGGCGGCAAACGGCGCGTGGCGACTGACCAGTTGCCGCAGGAGTGCGGCAGGCACTTGGATCGCGACCACGGCAGTAGCCGCCACGGCAGTCGCCACAGAGGGGCCGCCGCTGAAGGCCGACAGCCCGACCAACGGATGGCCAGGCGTCACCGCCTCGAGGGCCACCGCGTTCCCGGACAGCATTTGCTTGCTCAAGCGTACCCATCCGGTTTGCAATACCCAAAGGGTCGTCGAGGGCTCCCCTTCGCGGAACAATATCGTTCCGCTCGCCAGGTGCGACGCGACCGCCGCCTTGAGGAGCCGGCAGCGCGACGCGGCCGGCAGGCAGTCAAAGGGTTCCCGCTCGATCCAGGGTACCCTCATGGGTGCACAAGACACCCTTTGCACGTTTTCGCGTCCTCCTCTGAGAGATAGAGATCGGGGCGCGGCGTCCCCTCCACTTGCAAGTAGCCGACCGCCCCCTGCTCGATCCGAAAAATCGCATGATCCACCAACGTATAAGTCCCAGGGACCTCCACGGCACACTCTACCACCGTCGCCCCGCCGGCCGGGACCAGGGTGGTTTGGAGACTCCGGGCAGGTGGGCTGATCAGATCCCCCTCCCGATAGACCGCGTCGAAAATCTCCCCGATCAGATGGAATGAGCTGATCAAATTAGGCCCGGCGTTCCCGAAAAAAATGCGGACCCGCTCACCGGTCTTGGCCTTGAGCACATGGTCTCCCATCAGCGAGCCCATGCGCCCATTGAACACCACATACCGAGGATGCGCTTGTACGCCGGCCTCGTGCGCATATTCGAGGAGGGTGCCGCCATCGGCAGGATCCTTGGCGTAAATCTCCCCTTGCATGACATAGAATTCTCGATCCACCTTCGGGAGTCTCTTCTCGAGCTCCACAAGGATCAACCCGTACATGCCGTTGGCAATATGGTCCATGACCGGCGGGGCCGCGCAGTGGTAGACGAACAAACCGGGGGGCAGCAGCTTGAACCAGGCCCGACGCTCTTCGCCATGCACGACGGTCGTGACGGTGGCCCCGCCGCCCGGTCCGGTCACCGCATGGAGATCAATGTTGTGCGGCATGCCACTCTCATCGCTGTTGGTCAGATGGAGGGCCAGTACATCGCCCACCCGCGCGCGGATGAAGGGGCCGGGCACATGGCCGTTGAAGGTCCAGTACTGGTATTTCACGGTCGGGGCGATCTCCATGATCTGTACACTCGCATCCAGGTGGATCTCAAGAATCACCGGGCCGCGCCGATGGATCGGCGGCGGGACCTCAGGGGCAAATGCGAGCACAGCGGTTTCTGTTGGGAGCGCGGCCCCGGCCACCGCCACGCACCACGCCCCGGTGACGAGATGCGCCGCTACGAGGCCGACCGCAACCTGGATACTGCGTGATCGTGTCGACATCTGAACTCCTCCTCTCATGTCAGTGTGATTCTTGCGTCGGCCACGACGGCCCCCTGCCCCAGCGGATAGACGATTAAGGGGTTGATGTCGAGCTCAGCCACCTCTTCGCATTCCACCGCCAACTGAGAGAGCCGCTCCAGGCATTCGACCAAGCACGGGAGATCGGATGGAAGCTGGCCACGGAATCCCTCCAGCAGTTGGTGCGCGCGGATCGAGGCCACCATGCGCTGGGCCCCGAGCTCCCGGATCGGGGCGAGTCGGAAGGTGACATCGCGCAGGATCTCCACCGCAACACCCCCGAGACCAAACATGAGGAGCGGGCCAAACTGGGGATCGCGGCTCATCCCCACAATGGTCTCAACGCCGTCGGGGGGCGCCATCGCTTGAATCACCACGCCGTCGAGGGTGGCGTCGGGCCGCTGGGCTGCCACATGGGTCATCATCGTGCGAAACGCCTTCGTAATCTCGTTGGGCGTTCGCAAATTCAACTGGACGCCGCCAACGTCGACTTTGTGAATAATCTGGGCCGACAGAATTTTCATCGCGACCGGGCCCCTAAGCGTGGCGGCCACGCGCCGCGCGGCCCCCGCCGTGCGCGCGATGCCCCAACGGAGCATGGGGAATCCGTAGGCCGTCAGCACCTCGAAGGATTCGGCCTGGGTCAGCACAGACCGGCCGGCCCGGCGAGCCCGAGCGAAGACACGGCGAACCATCGCACGGTCCACCGGGAACGTCTTGACCGCCGTCCGGGGTCGGTCGAGCCAGTCGCCATACCGGCTGAGCGCCGCGAGCGCCCGCACCGCCGATTCGGGGAACCGATAGTGCGGCACATCGCGGGCCGTCAACATGTTGATGCCGGACGCCGCGTCGGTCACGCCCATCAAGCAGGCCAGCACGGGTTTGGACGACGAGGCGGCGGCCTGCGCGATCACGGTGGCGATCGGCTCCAGATCGGTCATCGCCTGCGGGGTGACGACCACGACAACGCTGTCCACCTGAGGATCCTGGACGACGGCCTGGAGCGCCGCCTCGTACCGCTCGTGGCGGGCATCCCCAATCAGATCGAGGGGGTTATGCAATGCCGCCGTCGGCGGCACATGCGGGGTGACGGCCGCGATCGTCGCCGGGGTGAGGGTCGCGAGCTCGAGGCCTTGCCGGACGCAGGCGTCCGCCGTGATGATGCCGGGGCCGCCGGCGTTCGTGACGATCGCCACCCGGCGGCCACGCGGGAGCGGGACGCCCGCGAGGGCGACGGCATAGTCGAAGAGTTCTTCCACCGACTCCACGCGCATGACCCCGGCCTGGGCGAAGATCGCGTCGTACACTTCGTCGCGGCCCGCCAAGGCCCCGGTGTGCGACGAGGCGGCGCGGACTCCGGCGGGGGTCCGGCCGGCCTTGATGGCCAGGATGGGCTTCCGGTGAGGGCCCTCGCCGGTGATCTCGCGCGCGAGTTCGATGAATTTCCGTCCGTCGCTGAGCGCCTCCACGTACAGGAGAATCACGCGCGTGCCCGGATCGTCCCGCAGCGCTTCCAGCAGCTCGAGCTCGGTGACATCCACGGTATTTCCCAAGCTGGCTACCATGGAGAACCCGATCTGCTCGCCGCGGGCATATTCCAGGACGGCGGTACAGAGGGCTCCGCTCTGCGAGATGAACCCGAGGCACCCGCGGGCCGGCATCGCCTTCGCAAAGGTGGCGTTCAGACGCACGGCCGGATCGGTGTTCAGCACGCCGAGGCAGTTCGGGCCGATCAACGTCAGATGACAACGGTCGCACACCGCTTTGACGCGCTGCTCTAACGCCACGCCATCGCCGCCGACCTCTCGGAACCCGGCCGAGATGACGATGGCGCCCGGCACACCCCGCTGTCCGCATTGTTCGAGGGCCCCCGGCACGAGCGCGGCCTTGAGAATGACGATGGCCGCATCCACCGGGTCGGGGACATCGAGGATACTTGGATAACACCGCAGGCCCCCGAGGGTCTCCGCGTGCGGATTGACCGGGTAGATCGCGCCAGTAAATCCGCCGGCCAGAAGGTTACGTAGGATCGCGCCCCCCACGCTGTCCGGATCACGCGAGGCCCCGAGGACCGCGACGCCGCGCGGCGCCAGGAGGGGGGTCAGTCTCACGGGAGCGCCGGATGGCCGCAGGCGGCACACCCGGTGCCCGCTCTCGCCTGCCGGGAGATCGTCACGAAAGGGTGTATCAAAAAAACCGCTTGAGTTCCTCAGCGGGTCCCATGGGTGGATTCTAATGCCTTCGCCGCCCGCTCTTCTTTCTCTGCCTGCGTCCGATAGTACGCCGCCCAGGTTTTGCAGTGGCCTGCCAGCGTACCCTTCGATTTCCCGATCGAGAAATCTCCAGCCATCTTGTCATGGAAAGCCGCCTGCTTCGTCGCGTCGGCGGCCGCCGCCCGATGTGCCGCGATGACCTGATCGACTTCCGGCGAGGCATACACCCACGCACCCGATCCGACTAAGCTGGCAACCACTCCGGCTCCCACAATCATCGTCTTCCACCACGTGACAGAACGCATGGCACACCTCCTGGTTAGGTTAATGGGTCCTCTGGGGACCGCACACGTGATTCCGCCCACCGGCCTTGGCCTCGTACAGTCGGCGATCCGCCGCCGTCACGAGCGCCTGCTCAGTGAGTCCGTCCTCCGGAAACAGCGCCACTCCAACACTGATCGTCACCGGCATCCTCTTGAGAGATCCTGACGAGGCGGGTGTCGTCTCAGACGCGGCAGGGGCAAAGGGAAACTGCGCGATGGTGAACCGCAGGCGTTCCGCCACCACCATCGCTCCTGCCGCATCCGTCTCCGGCAAGACCATCGCGAATTCGTCCCCGCCGTAGCGGGCGACCACGTCCGCGGCGCGCCGCCCCGTCTGCAGCAGCCCTCCGACTGTCTTGAGGAGCTCATCCCCCGCCGGGTGGCCGTAGGTGTCGTTGTGTCCCTTGAACCCGTCCAAATCCATCAGAAGGATGGCGAGCGATCTGGCATGGCGGGTGGCCCGGTTCAACTCTTTGGCGCAGACGAACCGCCAGGTCGCGCGATTGGGGAGTCCCGTCAGCGGATCGGTTTTCGCCTGATGCGCCAGCCACCGCTCCCGCCGCCGCTGGGCTGTCACATCGTGCAGCGCCACGAGCGCCCAGACCGGACGCCCGGGTTTCAGCTGAACCGGGGTGTAGTTGGCATGAACCACCATCCGGCGGCCCGCCGCGGTGCGAATCGTGTACTCCACGCCGCGGACGGGCTCGAATCGCCGCATCGCCTGCAAGCCCGGGCATTCCTCCGCGCGTTCCTGCAGTGGGCATCCTTGCGCATCCTGGCAATCAAAGAGGACGCCGCAAACGCTCTTCCCAACGACGTGCTGGCTCTGGTGCCCGACGAGCCGCTCGAGCGCCGGGTTCATCGCCAGGATGCGGCGGCGCTCATCAATCACCATCAAACCGTCGCCACAGAACCAGAGAAGATCGGGCAGCGCGGTGGCTACATCGTGGACGGCGTTGGCATCCATGGGGAGCACTCCTGTCGTGACCACGGGTCCAGACGCAGCGCGCCATCACAGAACACGCCAATCCCGCAATGGGGATTCTCGTACAGGTAACGGCCGAGCCCGCGGCGCAACGCGGTCTCGATGTTCGCATCCAGCACTCCCCGGGGGAGCGTGGCGCCCAAGAGCACGGTGATCAACTCACTCACCCGGTCGGTCGCCTCGGCCACGATCTCCTCGAGACTCTCCCGCACCTCCAGAATGTACCAGTGGACCCTCAACTCCTCCGGACGATAGTCGGTCTCCGCCATCCAGGGGCTCGGGGTCGTGCCAGCGTGGCAGTAGGACCACCGCCCGCAGCTCCGGTACGTCGTCAGATGCCCCTCGATCACGTTATGCAAGATCTCCCGGATGCGCACGAAGGCGTGGGGCTCCAGGGGCTCCAGCTGCGAGTGATGCAGGAGCTCGTCCCACACCAACCAAGTCACCTCATCAAGCCAGATCTCCAAATCCATGGAGGCCGGCAACCGCAGTTGATAGAGTGGCATGGGATCTCCCTCCTTAAAACGTGTACCGGACTTCGGCCAGCACCTGATGCCCGGCGTAATCGTTGTTCCCCTGAGATGCCGCCAGCGCATCCTCAAACAGATAGTAGTGGTAGATCACTGTCGCCCGGAGATCCTTTCCCCGCACGTAGGTCAGCGCGACTTCCGGAATCTCCTGGTGATGACGGAATCGCATCGCCTGCCACTGACCGGTCGCCGCCAGATGCCGCCAGGAGGCCTCGACCGTGAGCGACTTTGTCACGGCCAGACTGGGCCCGACGGTCAGATTGATCACCCGTTTATGGATGTCATCGGCGTCGGTGGCGGCATCCTTGCGGAACTCCGCCTGCTCAACGTACCCTTTGATCTTCGCCCGGTGCCACGGCCCGGTCTCCCCGCCCAGCCGCCAAATCGTGATGGTGCCCGGCTTCGAATTCGCCAACGCCGGGAAGTAGGAATCGCCAAAGATCGTGTCGCCGGTCTTGGTGTTCGTTTCCATCTGCCGGAGAGCGTAGACGACCCCCTTCACCATCCCGTGGCCGACCGGCACCGCGGTCTCCCCCTGGACCCCCTGGAAGTTCGTCGGATAGTGCTCGGTCTTGTGCGTGCCAATCAGATCGTAGTTTTCGCCCAGCCACTGGTACTGCACCTTGGTCTCAATCTTCTGCGGGCCCTTCAATGCGACACCGCTGACCACGGCGGTGCCGTCCAGGGTCGTCGCCCCTCGGGTGTAGGCGGTGCGGGCCAGCGTGGTGTAGGGGCTCAGCCACGGCAACAAGGGGTACGACGTATCGACGGCCCAGACCTCTTCACGTTCGGAGCGGGGCTGGTCTCCGTCCGCCCGCACGAAGGTCACCCCGACATTCCCTCGGCCGACGTCCACCCCCACACGCCCACCCCAGCTCAAACGATCCACGGTGGCGACCGGGGTCGGCTTCGTCTGGCCGCTAAATAATTCTAGATGGACGTGGCGGCCCTCGGCGTACGCGTAGTCGGCGATCAGATCGCCGCCCCGCACCGGATGCCGTCCTTCCTCAAGTTTCCAGTCGCTCTTCTCGAAGAACGTCTCATTGGTGATCGGCGGGCGCCAGACGAGCGACCCCAATTTCACATAGTTCATCGTCTTGCGGGAAAATTCCGGAAGGGTTTGCGGCGGGAGCGTCCCCCCAACGAGCTGGACGGACCACGGGGCCTCCGCATACCGGAGCCAACCGCGATCCAGACCGGTGTTCGAGTGAGCTGGGACGAGACTGCCGTTCTTTCGATCAAAGTCATCCCACGGGAGCTCCTCGCCGAATACCCGTCCGACGGTGCGATTCCCCACCAGCGCATACTCCTCCGCCTGCACCCCCAGGACCAGTCCGGAGGGGGTGGTGGCCTCAGCCCCCAGATCGGTGTTGGTGGTGATCGCCCGGCCCTCCGTCAGGGGGAAATTGCTGTTGGTCGTGATCCCCGCTCCATTGAAGGTGCTTTGCCGGCCACCCCAGTTGAACTCGAAGAGCGACATATCGTACGTCATGGGCAAGCCAGCCACCCCGCTGCCGGGCCCTGAGAGCTGTGTGGCCGCCGCAATGGTGTGGGCCTTGAAGATCGGCGTTAGTTTCCATTCTTTGACCTCAACCGCCTGAGCATCCATCGTGGCGAGGAGCCCAAGGCCGAGGATCACAGAGAAGAAAAAGGGGCTGCGCACGTCAGTGCCCTCCTCCCAACGCGTGCACCACGGCCGCTGTGACCGGCGGCCAGAGAAGGGTCGTGGCCAGGCCGATCCCCAGCAAAAAGAGGACTCCGGTCCTTGTTAAATTCACGGCCTTCCGTCGAAAAACCAGGTGCAGGAACATCCACGTGCCGAGCCAGGCGAGCAACGCCAACGTTTCCTTCCCAGAATACGGCCCGATCCCTTGCGCCCCCGGCATCCAGGCCTTGCCCCAGCCATGGACCCAGGCCTGTCCCGCCGGAGAGGCATCCGCCACAATGTGACTGATCGCCAGGACGAGGAGCCCGGCCGCAGGGGCCAGCACCGCGGCGGCCGCGATGCCGGTCGGTTTCTCAGTCGTCGCCATTAGAGGGTCCTCAGTTTGGTGATGGCCGCCCCGAGCACAAAGGCGACCATGAGGTAGAAGAAGGTGAGCGCCAACAACATCGCCGCCAAGCTTCGCAGGCCCCGGAACCGGAGGAGCTGCTCCCGGTAGACGAGGAAGAGGGCCGCGGCGGCCACCCCCAGCGGCAGGGTGAAGAGGGCGGCAAACTCTTTGAACTCGAAAAACACCTTGTGGATGGCCGGCATCTGTTCGAGGAAATAGGCGCGCGGGCCGGTGGGGGCCCGGTAGAAGATGTAGATCCGGTTGCCGAAGAGGATGGTCAGGAACGCCAAGAAGGCATTCGCGACGCTCCCAAACTCCAGGGGCGCAGCGTGCTGAACGGTCCCCGTGAGCAACCGGTACGCCTGGAAGAGGCCGATGGTGGCGGTCACCAGGAACAGCCCCGCCGACACTCCATGCAGGACCCCTTCCAGGGCGTACCGGCCAGGACCCACCAACGTGGCCAGGGGAGCGGTCGCGAAGACGATCGCCGCTGCCGTCAGGCCTAATCCGATCACCACCCACGCCAGCGGCTTGGGTGATCCGCGATCCTCCTCGCCGACGGCCCTCACACTCCCCTGGTCTGCTCGTTGTGGCATCTGAGTCCTCCTCGGTATCATCCTGAGCGTACTATGGGGTGGAGGAAGCCGGTATGATCTACGTCATAGAGTCGGAATTTTCTGGAGGCGGCGCGGGTGCTACTGGAGGATCTGCTGGAGGGCGGTCGGTGTCAGGAGCTCGATCTTTCCGCGGCCGGAACGGAGCCACCCCTGCTCCTGGAAGTGACTCAGCGTGCGAATGGTTGTTTCCACGGTGGTCCCGACGAGATCGGCGATCTCCTGCCGCGTGAGAGGGATGGTCGTGCCGAATTTCTTCTGGAGGGTCAGCAGGGCTTGGGCCACGCGCTGCTCCACCGAGTCCTGGGCCCGGCACCCTTTGAATTCGATCTGCCGCATCCGCTCGCACACGGTGCAGAGGATCCGCTCGGTGAAAGCCGGCTGTTGCGTCATGAGTGCGTGGACGCGGGCCGTGGGCACCTGGACGACCATGCTCTCCTCCGCCGCCACGGCGGTGGCCGGGTAGGCCTGTTGATCCAGGGCCGGGAGGCAGCAAAACAGTTCGTTGGGGACGATGACGCAGGTGGTGGAGAGCCGCCCGCTCATGAGGTGATGGACCAGGTGCACGCGGCCGACCTTCAGGAGCCAGATGGACTGAGAGGGCTGGCCCTCGCGGAAAATGGTTTCACCCTTCTCAAAGCGCCGTTCCACGCTCACCGTGGCGAGCTCTTGGAGAGCCGAGCGCCGCAACCCTTTGAAGGGTGCGACCGTCCCGAGAAATTGCTCAATCGCGTACGAGTAGGTCATCGCGCATCCCGCCAGCGTCATCATACCACGCAAGGAGAGTCGGACGGGAATCGCTACAGTCGCTGCGCCATCACCCAGGTCTCGCGGGGAGCTAGGCCCGGCAGGTTAGGGGCCGGGTGCTGCGCGATCCGGGTAAATCCCGATTTCGTGAAGAAGGCCTTGCCTGGCTCCGTGGCCGTCAAAATGTGAATCCCGCGCACCCCGCGCTGCCGTAGCTGGTCGAGGAACGCGTTCAGCAATGCGGAGCCCGCGCCGTGGTGCTCGCGCCCGGGCTCGAGATTCACGTGGCAATGGGCCGGATAGGCCGTCACGACGGCGGGGCGGAGCTCCGCCCAACGCCCCCCCGCCATCCAGCTGGCCCCCAGGAGCGTCCACCAGGACCGTCGGCCCCAATGACCCCGCCAGATGGTGCGCCAGAGCACTCGGGGGAAGACGGCGCGGACGAATCGCGCCTCATACGCCCGCGTATCAACACACCCGGTGAGGTAGCCGACGACCCGGCCCTCCTGCTCGACCACGAACGTCAATGAGGGCTCGAACGTGAGGTAGTAGGAGACGAGGATGTCGGCCACCAGCCGGCGATCAGGAAAAAACGGGTCAATGGGGCGGCCGTAGAGGGCGGTGTCACAAGCGATGCGACCAATTGCCTCGCGATCGCCCGGGCGATACGGCCGCACCGGCACGGAGCCCGAGACGGCTGGCGCCGTCATGACGCGCCCGTGGTCAATTCTGGCGCGATGAGGAGCGTCCGCCAACTTGTCTGCGTCATGGGCATCCCGCCCACGACGCCTTGGGCCTGCACGAGCACGATCTCCGGAAATTCCAACAAGCTCCACGGCACCGTGATCACCGCTTCCCGAGGCCGCAGGTCCACGTGAATGATGGCGGCGTCGACGCGGACGTGTTGGTTCGACACCCGCCACCGGCCGAGCGACGATTCAATGTGCAGCTTCGGCATGCTCGCAAAGGGACAATCATGTCGATAGCCGAAAAGATAGAGGGAGACGCCCAGCTCCTCCTCCAGTGGTCGCTCCAACGCGAGCCGCACCTGGAACCCATCGGCCGACTGGCCGTAGGCCACGCCGGTCAGGTGACTCGTCGCGGAGGCGCCGGACGCATAGTCAGGCGACTCAGGGCGTGCCAAGAGGGCGGCGGGAGGACCCCAATGCTCGTGCGGCACGGTGAGTGGCGGGATTTCCGCAAAGAGTTCGTTGCGACGGGCGAAGGCGGTCATCCACCCTTGGGCCCCCACGAGCTGGCTCCGGTAGTCGCGGATGGCCTCCTGTTTTCGAGTGACTTGCGCCTTGGTGAGCGGCACCATCCACCAACGAAATCCTCCATCGGTCAATGGCGTCGGGACCGGTAACCAGATTTGTGGACGGAATCCATAGGGGTGAGGCCATGTCCCGATGTGAATCGGGTAGGTCAACAGTTGGGGCGTCGGCAGGCGACCTGCCACATTCAGCAACGCGACTTCCAGATAGAGGTAGCAGGCGCGATGATCCGGGTGCCCGTCCACCGGCTGGGTGACGGCGACGTGCGTCGGACGGAACGTGAGCAGTTCCCGCTCAAGATCCTGGAGGATCGCTTCTCCTTTGTGAGGATGGCCGTATGAGGCGGCATCCGCGTACGGCACGAACGAGGTGCGGGTGGCCCGGCTCCGCCAGGGCGGCGTCTCGCCCCACGCCCGCTTCCACATATCCAGCGTATCCCCATCGGGATAGCCAAGGAACACTAGGTGGTCCGCGGGGACGCCCAGGCGAGCCATGGCGTGGATCGCCTCACGGCGTCGGAGCTCTCCCATCCGCGCATGCTCCGCCGGCGTCAGCGAAGGGCGCTTCTTGTACAACAGGAAACCCAGTTCGTTGTGATCGCCGTAGGTCAGATAGACCACTCGGACGGCCGCGCCGGCCGCCACCGCCTGTTGAATGAGCCCACCAGCACCAAGGGTTTCATCGTCTTCATGAGGCGCGACAATGAGGAGGCGATCGGCGGCGGTCACGGACGGGAGCATCGACAATGGCGGGGGGGGCGTTGTGCGATCCGGCGACCTGGGAAGCCAGCCAGTTGCCGACGCCGTGGCGGCCCAACCGATGAGCAGCAACCCGGGAACGCTCAGGGCCCGCTGCCAGGTCATGATCTCTGAAGTCCGGTGATGGGGCCTGTGGTTAGAATCGCGGCCACATGCCGGGGTGGAGGACCAGGAGGAGGATGCAGGCCACCACGAGCAGAGTCTGCGCCACGCGCACCCAGGCCCAGCGCGTATCGCCCCGATAGATCACGGCCAGCAGGGCCACCGCAGCCAGGAGGGCACGAGTGGTCATCGAGAGCTGTGGCAGCGTCACCGCCCCGAGTCCCCGCCGCCAATATTTAAAACCGAGGAGCACCGCGACCCCAGCGGCGTATCCGAGCACCTTCAATCGCTCCTGCCCCCGCTGCATCTTAAACTCGTTCCGCTGGCCCGTACGCGGCCCCGCATAGGGCCGCCACGGAAGAATCGCCGGTACCGCGCGGCAGTAGGCGACGTAGGCCGGGCCGTAGAGTTGACGCAGGTGCACCTCTTCGGCACGCATGATCATCGCGTGCATCGGGAAGAAGATGAGCCCGTAGACCACCATAATCGGCCACCACCCCGTCAACACTACGATCCCGAGTCCCAAGAGAAAATTCGCGAGGTAGATGGGGTGCCGAATCCAGGCGTAGGGCCCGGCGGTAATCGGGCTGCCCCCATGCCCACTGCCGTGATAGTGGGAGGCCGCCAGCCGCAACCAGGTGCCCCCAACGAGGCAGGCGATGCCGAGGAGATCCTGAACCATTTCCATCCACCATGTGCTCGCCGCGCGCGCCGACACCACGGCGACCACGAACAACGGCGCGAAGATTATGCTGCGGCGCTTGGTCACCCACCGACCGGCCTGGCAAATCCATGGGGTTTCCGAGACCGTGGTGTGCTCTGTCATGGGGAGTATGCTACCACAGGGACGACGAAGCCGTGGCGACACTCGCCACGGCTTCGCCTCCGACAACCAACGTGCAGCGCTTTTATGGTTGGATCTCGATGGATCGGGCAACTGGCCGCCCATCCTTCGCCATCGAACGCACCTTCACCCGTTGACCCACCTTGAGCTGAGCCAGATTGCATCGCTGGCTGCCTTCCCAGACCGTGGTCACCGCGGGATCGAGCACCACCACCCATGATGTGCCGTTTGCCCCGCTCACCGTCGCCCGGTGCGTGGCGAGATTCACCTCACGAAGCGAACCTTCCAACGGCGTAATCTGGGGCGTGGCGGTCGATGTCGTGCTCGCAGGCAGAGGTGAGTGTGAACCCTCCCCCAAATCCCTCGCGAGCGCCGCGACTACCACTCCACACATCCCCACGGCGACGAAGAGCCCCGCCGCCGAACGCCGTCTCATGTCTCACACTCCGTGATTTAGTACGTGGTCGACTTCTTGGACGACTTCGTCTTGGACGCCTTCTGGGCCTTCGCAGACTTCGCCGGCTTGGCCGCCGGCTTCGCGGCCGGAGCTGGCGTGGGATCCGCGGGCGTAGCCACCGCCGACGAGGTCGTCCCCGTCTGATCGGCAGCCAACGCGGCCTGAACTCCCACCAACCAGATACCGAGCGCTACCAAACTGAGTGCACGACGCATAGAGTTGTCACCTCCCTTCCTAGCGAGCGAGTGTACACGAGACGGATGACGAGACGATGAATTCTCCATGACGAGTTGTTCATCAAGCTCCGGCGATCGGGAGCCACACCGTGAACACCGCGCCCGCCCCTGGCCTGCTGGACACCTCGATGCGCCCCTGATGGGCTTCCGCAATCCACCGACAGAGCCCCAACCCCAGGCCGAAGGAGAGCGCCCCTGGGTCACGACGACGGCTGAAGAATTGGTCGAAGAGGGTGGGGAGCGCCTCGGCCGGGATCCCTGGGCCGGTATCGCGGACGATGAGGCCCACCTGTGTCTCGCGATGCACGAGTTCGAGCGTCACCGCCCCTCCGGCCGGGGTATGCTTGAACGCGTTCTCCAGCAAGTTAGCCACCAGGCGCTCCAAGAGCGGTCCTTCCCCGCGCACCCAGACGTCGTCCGGGGCTGCGAGCACCAGGGTCACTCCTTTGCCCTCGGCGATCGTGCGCCACCGCGCGCCGATACGCCGCACGAGCCCACCGAGATCCACCGGCTGCCAATCCACGGCCCCCCGGCCTGTCTCGCTCCGGGCGAGCGTCAGCAACTGCTCCACGATGGCGGAGAGCTCTTCGAGCGCTTGAAGTTGGGTGGTGAGCACCCGACGATACTCTTCATCGCTGCGGGGTTTTCGAAGTGCCACCTCGAGTTCGCCGCGCAACACGGTGAGGGGAGTGCGCAACTCATGCGACGCCGCCGCGCTGAATTGCCGCAGCCGTCGGAAGGCCTGCTCCAAACGCGCCAGCATCTCATTGAACGTTACGGCCAACTGCTCTAGCTCATCCCCCGTGCGCGGCACCTCGATCCGCTCCTGCAAATCTTCCGCCCGGATCTGCCGCACCACCTGAATCAGCCGTCTCACCGGCCGCAACGCGACGGTGGCCAGAAAATGTCCAACGGCGCTGGTCACGAGGAGGGTCACGGGGATCAGCCACAGGAGCCACAGGCGCAGGTGATACAACGAGGCATCCGCTTGCCGCAGAGAAGCCCCCACTTGGACCAGGTAGAGGACGTGGTCGGCCTCGATGATCGGACGCGTGATGACGCGCACTCGATATTCCGGCCGATCAAACGTCTCGTAGACGGTCCGCCCATGCCGTGCGGCCTTGATCGAGGTCCCGACGAACGGGATGCTCAACCGCACGAAACTGGCCGAGGCCCCCAGGATCTCTCCGGTGCGGGACAGCAAACGGACGGGGCGCGTCTCCTGCCACTCCCCGGTCTCAACGGCCCAGCGTGTCACCAGGGCGGGCAACTGCCCGGCCGCAATATCCTGCTCCATGGATGGGGCGGCGCTCCCCCGCATCGTCGGAGTGACATCGTGGCCGGCCCGCCAGAAGGCGAAGAGGGCGTCCGCATCCCCGTCCGCCTGCCAGGTCAACACATCATCGATGTCCCGAGCCAGCGTCGTCGAGACGGTGGTGTAGAGGATCCCGCCAAAGAGACAGAGGGTCGCCGCCAGAATGCCGAGATACCAGAGACTCAGGGTGGTGCGGAGGGAGCGAATCACGACGCGCGGGGATCGCGCAGGAGATAGCCGCTGCCGCGGATTGTGTGCAGAAGTTTTGGCGAGAAGCCGCCATCCAATTTCCGTCGGAGGCGGGCCACATGCACGTCAATCACGTTCGAGAGGGTGTCGAAGTCATGCTCCCACACCTGCTCGGCGAGCATCGTGCGGCTGACCACCTGGCCCTGGCGCCGCATGAAGTATTCGAGGATCGCATACTCGCGGCTAGTCAGCTCCAACACCCGGCCGCCTCGAGTCACCCGGTGTCGCAACACATCCAACTCGAGGTCTGCCACGCGCAACACCGTGGGCACGACGCCCCCGCGCCGGCGCAGCAGCGCCCGCACCCGTGCCAGCAATTCGTCGAACTTGAACGGTTTGGTGAGGTAGTCATCGGCCCCTGCATCCAAGCCAGTGACCTTGTCCTGTAGTTCGTCTTTCGCGGTGAGGATCAGAACGGGAACGGCGACGCGCTCCGTTCGGAGGGTACGCAGGACCTCGAGACCGCTGCGTTTCGGCAACAGCCAATCGAGGATGAGGAGATCATACTCACCGGTTTGTGCCAGGAAGAGCGCTTGCTCGCCATCCCCGGCGACATCCACGGTGTACTGCTCTTCCCGCAGCCCTCGACGGATGAAGCTGGCGACGCGGGCGTCATCCTCGACCAACAGAACGCGCATCCCCCTATTTTACGTCAGGGACGCGCAGGGTGCCAGCGCGGCGGCCTTAGCGATGCCCGCCGGCTCGGCGCGACGCTGCTCCGGATCCCCTCGCCCGATCGTGGTGGGCCTCCCGGCGATCGTGACGCTCTTCCCGACGGTCATGCCGGAGTTCGCGGCGATCGTGACGCATGTCCCGACGGTCATGCCGCATCTCGTGCCGATCGTTCCGGAGCTCCTGGCGATCCGATTTCAACTCCTGTCGATCGTGTTTGAGATCCTGGCGATCACTCTTGAGGTCTTGACGGTCTCCGACGACGGCCTCCTCGGCCCACCCCAGTGATCCCGATCCCAGCCCCAGGATGACCCCAATCAACGCTCCTGCACTCCACCTACGCCACGATCGATTCATACGCGCCTCCCTCCCTCTTCTGACACGTCCTCACCGCCCTCTCGGACACTCTGGAGCAAGTGTACCACAGGATTCGGAGCCGGCCCAGGACTCCAGATCAATAGCCGTATTTCCGAACGTACCAACTCTTGACCAACTGCACGAGCAACAGATAGCCCACGACAATCCCCAGGATCGCGAGGAGCAACGCAGGCGGCGGGCGCACAAACCCAAAATATTTCGCCAGCGGAGAGAACGGCAGGGTGAACCCGATCGTGATAATGATCAGGGACATCAGCATCAGAAAGGGGCTGGGCCGGCTCTCGAGCCAAGGGACCTTCGCGGTCCGGATGACGTGGATGACGATCGTCTGGGTCCCCAGCGACTCGAGGAACCATCCGGTGTGAAACAACATCGCGGAGGAGTGGAAGACCATCAGCAACACCCCGAACGTGACAAAATCAAAAATCGAGCTCAGCGGCCCGAAAATCATCATGAAGCGCCGGATCGCGCTGATATCCCACGGTTTGGGTCGCTCCAGATACTCTTTATCCACGTGGTCCGTGGGGATCGCCACCTGGGACACATCATAGAGAAAATTGTTCAGCAGCACTTGCAGGGGGGTCATCGGGAGAAACGGCAGGAAGAGACTCGCCCCCGTGACGCTGATCATGTTCCCCAGATTCGAGCTGGCGCCCATCTTGACGTACTTGGTGGTGTTGCCGAAGGTTTTGCGCCCCTCGAGCACGCCATCCTCGAGCACGAGCAAGCTTTTCTCCAGAAGGATGATGTCGGCAGACTCCTTGGCGATATCCACCGCATTGTTCACCGAAATGCCGACATCGGCCGCTTTGAGCGAGGGGGCATCGTTGATGCCATCTCCCAAATACCCCACGACATGCTGATTCCGATGCAGCGCGGTAATCACCCGTTCCTTCTGCAGGGGGGACAACCGGGCAAAGACCGTGGAGGTCTTCACCAGCTCTTGCAGCGCGGGATCATCGAGCCCTTCGACCATCTCCCCGGTCGCCAGCCCCTGGACGTCGAGCCCCACATCGCCGCAAATCTTCCGCGTCACCAGCTCGTTGTCGCCCGTCAGCACCATGAAGCGGATGTTCAGTTTCCGGAGCCGTTCGATGGTCTTTTTCGCCGTCGGCTTGGGGGGATCGAGAAACGCGAGATAGCCCTTCAGGATCATCTGGCTCTCATCGTCCTTCCCGTACGCGGCTTTCTTCTCGGCCACGTCCTTATAGGCGATCGCCAGCACGCGGAACCCCTCGGAACTCAGCTTCTCGTACTCCTCCCGGAGGTCGGAGAGAAGGAAACTCTCCATCTCATACACCTCTCCGTCGAGCTCGTACTGCGTGCATCGCTTGAAGATCTCCTCCGGGGCGCCCTTGGAGATGATCCGATGGCGCGCCTCTGCTTCGACCACCACGGACATAATCCGCCGCGAGAAATCAAAGGGGATCTCGTCCACTTTCTTGGAGCCGTTGAGGAACGACTTCCGGTATTTGAGAATGGTTTTATCGAGCAGATTCTTGAGGCCGGTCTGATAGAAGCTGTTCAGATAGGCGAATTGCAGGACGCTCTCGTTCTCATGCCGCACCACGTCGCAATGCTTCTCCAGCACAATCTTGTCCAGCGTCAGCGTCCCAGTTTTATCGGTGCAGATGACATCCATCGCGCCCAGATTCTGAATGGAGTTTAGCCGCTTGACGATCACCTTCTTGCGGGACATCGCGATGGCCCCCTTCGAGAGATTCACCGCGACAATCATCGGGAGCATCTCGGGGGTGAGGCCGACCGCCACCGCCAGCGAGAAGAGGAATGCCTCAGTCAGGTTGCCCTTCGAGAGGGCGTTGATCGCAAAAATCGCCGCCACCAACACCACCATCAACTGCACCATGAGCCAGACGAACTTGTGAATCCCCCGCTCAAAACTGGTCTGGGGATCCGCCGCCGACAGTCGCTTGGAGATCTCGCCAAACTGGGTAGCCGCGCCGGTCCGGACCACTACCGCCAACGCCGTCCCACTGATGACGCTCGACCCCATGAAGGCCATGTTGGACAACGCGGAGAGCGTGGTGGACGTGGGCTGGATCGGGGTCGCGAACTTTTCGACGGGGAACGATTCCCCCGTCAGCGAGGCCTGATTCAAAAAGAGATCTTTGCAGGAGAAGACGCGCAGATCGGCCGGGATCATGTCGCCCGCGTAGAGGTCCACGATATCCCCCGGCACGATATCGCGGATCTTCACCTCTTTCCGTCGACCATTCCGGATCACCGTACAGGTGGTGCGCACCATCTCGCTGAGTTTCTCGGCCTCTTTCCCTGAGCGATACTCTTGAATAAACGAGAGCCCCACGCTCATGAGCAGCATCAGCAACACCAAGAACGCCTCGACCCGCTCCCCAAACCAATAGGAGAAAAGGCCCACGATAATTAACACGATGGCCAGGGGGTTCAGGAACTTCGAGAGGAGCTGCCGCAGAATCGTGCGCTTCTTCTTTTTCGCGGGTTCGTTATATCCGTACTGCTTCAGGCGTTCCCGCACACTCGCTTCGGTGAGCCCCTTCTCCGTCGTCTCGAACGCGCTCAGGATCGCGTCGGCCGACAGCGCACAGAACGCGCCGAGTCCTGGGGTGGTGTCCGTGCGAGCGATGCGTGGATCAAGCGGGGGGATGGGAACGGCAGGGGCGCGGGGAAGCATGGCCGGAGAGTAAGCGCGGAAAGGCGGTTACGGGTTCGCCGGAGGTGGAGAGCTAACCGTCTGGACGCCTGATGGGTGTTTCTTCGCCGCCCGAGCCGACCCTGGCGTTTCACGGAGTCTCGACTTCATGCTTTGGCGGTGGTGGCCCTTGCCGGATCGACCCGGGATTGCCGTGCCAGCCCCCCCTGAGAGCTGTTTCGTCAACGAGGCCTCGACCTCCTTGGCAGTCTGAGCCTGGGCGGCCAGCAGGACCGTGGCCAGAACCATCGCTGCACTAGTGAGACGTGTCATCATAGACCTCCTCTGACGTCTCCATAGCATACTCCAAACCTTTCACAGAGACCACCCTCGATATCCATCGCCAGGCTGAATGCACGATCATCAGGAGGGTGCAGGCCATCATGAAGGCGGTGAGGGCCGCATTGAGCGTGCCAATGAACGCCTTGCCCGGCTGCGCCGCCAGCGGCAGGAAATTCTGCCAGATGCTTTGCCAGCCGGCGGTGAGCGTGGTCGTCGCCACGAACAGCATCGGCGCGAGCGTCACCCAGGCGTAGCGGGCCCGGCCCATGTTGATGAGCACCGTCGTCCCGACGCAGAGGGCGATCACGGCCAGCAACTGATTCGCGATGCCGAACATCGGCCAGATCGTCGCGATGCTGCCGGTCAGAATAAAGTACGACCAGGCGCCGACGACGAGGGCGCTGGCGACCAGCGTGCCGGGGAGCCAGTCGGTCCGCTCGAACGGCCGGTAGATTTTCCCCAGGAATTCCTGCACGATGAACCGGGCCACGCGGGTGCCGGTATCAATCGTGGTGAGAATGAAGAGGGCCTCGAACATGATGGCGAAGTGGTACCAGTAGGACATCAGATGCCGCATCCCCGGCAGCGCCGAGAAGACCTGCGCCATCCCGATCGCCAGTGACACCGCCCCGCCCGTCCGCCCGACCACCTGCTCCCCCACTTGGGCCCCGAGATCCGTCAGGTGGACCGGGGTCATCCCGAGCGCGGCGAACTTCTCCGGTGAGACGTTGATCGCGAAGTAGTCGGCCGGGTAGAGTGCGCTGCAGGCCAGGAGCGCCGTGATCCCGACTAACCCCTCCATCAGCATCGCTCCGTAGCCGATCGGCCGGATATCCCGCTCGTTATCAATCATCTTCGGCGTCGTCCCCGAGCCGACGAGCGCGTGGAATCCCGACACCGCCCCGCAGGCAATCGTGATGAACAAGAACGGGAACAGCTTCCCCCCGATGATCGGCCCGCCACCCCCCGCGTAAGCGCTGACCAGCGGCTGGTGCAGCGGCGGGTTCACCCAGAGGACGCCGAGCACGAGGAGCCCGATCGTCCCCACCTTCATGTAGGAGCTCAGATAATCGCGCGGGCAGAGGAGCAGCCAGACCGGCAGCACGGAGGCGATAAACCCGTAGGCGGCCATCGCGAAGGTGACCTGATGCGCGGAGAGTGTGAGGTAGGCGCCAAGCGGCGTCTGGGCGACGTGCCGCCCAAACACCACTGCCAGCAGCAGGCCCACCACGCCGATCACGGAGGCCTCGACGATCTTCCCCTTGCGGAACCGGTACATGTAGAGCCCGACCAGGAGGGCGAGCGGGATACTGCAGCCGATGGTGAAGACGCCCCACGGGCTCTCGCGCAACGCATTGACGACCGCCAGCCCCAGCCCGGCGAGCGCCACAATAATGATAAAGAGCACTGCGATCGCTGTGGTCAGCCCCGCGACCGGCCCGATCTCCTGCCGCGCGATCTCCGCGAGCGACTTCCCCCCGCGCCGCGTCGAGGCGAACAGGATGATGAAATCCTGCACAGCCCCGGCCAACACCACCCCGATCAGCAGCCAGAGGAACCCCGGTAGGAAGCCGAACTGCGCCGCCAGCACCGGCCCGATCAGCGGTCCCGCCCCGGCGATCGCCGCGAAGTGGTGGCCGAAGAGCACCCAGCGGTTCGTCGGATGGTAGTTGGCGCCGTCGTAGTGGGCGTGGGCCGCGGTGCGCCGCGTCTCGTCGAGCCCGACCACCTTGGCCGCGAGGAACGCGCTGTAATAGCGGTAGGCGATCGCCAGGACGCAGAGGGCGCCGAGCATGAATGGCAATGCACGCATGGGGATATTATACCGAGAGAATGTTTCTGCTTGCAATATTATGTTGATTGCATACAATTGTATGCAGGACGTCAATATCGATGAAGAGATTGCTGAGCAAAAACCGGTTGCTACTGCTCCGGCTCTTCTACACGAATCCCGAACGCTCGTTCTATATGCAGGAGATCGGTCGGGTGATCGGGAAGAAGCCGGGGGTCTTCCAACGCACACTGAATTTGTTGGTCGAGGATGGGGTGCTCTCCAGCGAGTACCGGGGACACGCACGGTTCTTCCGAGCTAATCTCCAGCATGTTTTCTATCCCGAGCTGAAACGCATCGTCACCAAGACGGCCGGGGTCGAAGGCGCATTGCGCGAGATGCTCAAGCGCCTGAAGGACGTGCGACTGGCACTCCTCTACGGGTCATTCGCCAAGGGCAGCGAACGCGGGGATTCCGACATTGATCTCTTGGTGGTGGGACGCCCAGGGGTCGAGGGAGCATTGCTCCGGGCCACCACCCGATTGGAGAAGGCGTTGCAACGGGAGATCAATTACAAGCTGTATAGTGTGCAGGAGTACCGCGAGAAGCGGGCGAAGGGCGACCCATTTCTGCGCGAGGTGCTGACCGACAAGATCTTGGTACTCAAAGGGGCGCTGGATGCCGTTTGAGTCGTATCTGAGGAAAGGGCTTCTCAAGCGCCAGCGGGTGAACTTCAAACAGATCGAGACCCAGCTCGTGCGGGCGATCAAGGATTTGCGAACAGCTCGTTTGGTCCTTCGCGAAGATCCGGAATGGGCCGCCACGATCGCCTACCAAGCGATGCTCCGGGCCGGACGGGCACTGCTCTTTTCCAAGGGGTATTTGCCGGCGGATGGGGCACAGCACCGGACGGTGGTCGAACTCACCCATCATTTATTGGGGCGAGAGTACGCCGCGCTGGTCGAGCATTTCGAAAAGATGCGACGCAAACGGAACTTATTCTTCTACGAATCAGACCTCGCAGGCACACTCACCGAGGCGGAAAATGCCCTCAAGACCTCCTCCCGATTGATCCGTGTCATTCAAGGTATGATTCAGCAGGAGAATCCGCAGCTGCACTTCACGTTCGAATAGGCGTCTCTCGCCAGAGACGGTTAGGTGTAACGGGCGACGATGTCATCGACGAATCGGTCGATCGCTTCCGCAGGCCACCGGGCGCCGCGCAATGCCTCCGTGATGCGCAAGATCAGGTTCTCATCGGTTAGCACACGGATCGTCTCCGCGCCAGCCGTGTTCAACCGAGCTCGGGCCTGCGCCAGCGCCTCCGGCCAGGCCACCCCTCGTTCGACCACGAGCAGATGCGCTTCCTCCAATCCTGCCGCCCGCAGCTCCCCCGCCCGCGCCGGATCCGCCACGACGACGAACTCGAGCCCCCGCTCCGCAAACGCCCGCCACGCCAGCGCCGCGTGGCCCGTCAGCACGAACCCGCCCCGCCTCGTCACACCCTCCTCCAACCCAGCTGCAACTCCTGAGAGGCGAAGCGCGGCGAGGATCTCTGTCACCGAGGAGAAATTCCCATTGATGATCAGGTCGGGAGGATAATTCTCGGGGTGCTCGTCATCAGGGCGCATCTGCAAGAATCGCGCTCGATCCTCAGGTGTCCGCGCAAACCCAATGGCCACCACCCCGGCCTGGTGCGCGGCGCGCACATCACTCGGTCGATCACCAAGATGCGCCACGCGGTGCGCGCGCTGGGCAGTGAGACCCCACGCCCCGGCCTGCGCCACGATATCTTCAGCTTTATGCCCACCGCCATGCACCTGCTCAAAGAAACCCCGAATCCCTAACTCCTCAAGAACTTGATGGCGCGAGTCGGCATCGGCCGCGGTGGCGATGGCCAGGTGGATCGTCTCTTCACCGGTCTTCGCCGCCTGCAACGCCGTCAACAACTCGCGGCTGCCTGGGGTGAGATAGCGAGTGGGATCCGTCAAGTTTTCATCGCGGATGGCTTGCCACACTCTGGGATTTAACCGCGTCTCGTAGTACTCGGCCTCGGTGATCGCAAAGGTCGGCGTCCATCCGTGCTGCCGTGCCGCCTGATGGATGGCGTCCCAACTCACCCCCATGCATTCCTTGTTGTAGAACGCGCGAAATTTGTCCATCGCCGAGGTGTTATGGACATCGAGCCCAAAATGCTCCGCCAACACCTCGGCGTAGAGCCCTTCGGGGAACCCCAGCCACAAAGTATCATCCACGTCGAAGAATATCCCACGGAGGTTGAGCGACTGCACCACCTCCGGATGGAGGATTTCAACGGGTGGTGGCCCCGCCTCCTCCAGCCCGTCGTGCGGAGCGGGGGACTCGCGCCACCGAGCGCGTTCAGCCAGTTGTATAGGATTGACATCGTACAAGTTTTGGATAACCGGGTACGATTCGCCAATTCTTGACACGTGGAGGAGGCGCAATTGCGGCAACGAACGACCTGGGGATCGATTGGTGATCTGCAGTTGTCCCCCCGCGGGGCGTCCTCCAACAGTGAGGGGCCGGAAAACATACTCATCGCCAAGGAGCTCATTGAAAAACCGTTCGAGAGAAATCCCCTGGATTGAGAATCCGAAACACGAGCTAATCCATGCTACCCCGTCCGGCTGCAGGAGGCGCTTGACCTCCTTGAGGAGTTCGGCCTTCTTTTCAGTGTACTCAAACGTTTGTAGCGATACCAACACCGAGTCGAAGGAACCGACCCATTCCTGTGGCAATCCGTAGTCGACGTCGCGGATCACCACGTCCTTGCGGGTCCAGAAATCGGCTAGGAATCTTTTGGCCTCGGCGGGGTCGATACGAGAACCTAACCCATCACGTGCCTGGGCCTCAGTGGCTTGGGCAAACAGGCCAGCGGCTTCGTCCACATCATCCGAGAGCGTGATTTTCTCCTTGTTGAGGAAGACGAATTGGGCCCCCGGATAGGTGGTTTGGAGATCATAGGCAAGCCGGCCAGTCCCAATGCCGATGACTAAGATTCTCGCCGAACGACCCTCCCGTTGTGCTCGCGAGACGGCGCTGGTTAAAAGACCTGAGACGGCTCCGCCAGAGAGCCAGTCTTCCATGGTCAACCCTCGCGTACTGGCGTCCAGATCCTTCGACAAGTTCTCCCCTGTACCATAGGGAAGTACGCGCTGGCTGGGGGATTTCCCCTCCTCCAACCCGCCCGGCGTCTGACTAAGGATGAGGATCGGCGTGCCAGAGTTCAAGAAGGTGCCGAAGTAGAGGCGGCGTTTGCCGGAAGGAAT
>OBEQ011238961.1_pt1 | contig 38194 bp, 39 predicted proteins | sample 1670901 | NCBI WGS metagenome assembly OBEQ01 (sample SAMEA104232315, study PRJEB22302) | groundwater metagenome | biome: forest; feature: aquifer; material: groundwater | place: USA | collected 2011-08-07 | depth 5.4 m | reverse complement strand
TTACCATCTGCTCAAAGAGATATTTTAAAAATGAGATTGTTCCAAGATTTGTCTTTTCAAGATATTTCTGAAAAAGAAAATATCAGTATCAATACATCATTAGGAAGAATGAGATATGCATTGATTAATTTGAGAAAATTAATTGAAAAGCATGATTTGGTGAATAAATTATAACCGTAGAGACGTTGCAATGCAACGTCTCAAACAATGGGAATCAAACAACGGACGTCAAACAACGCCCATCCAACATCAAACAAATTTGATGTTGGATGGGCGTTGTTTTTTATCATAAATGATAAACCATTTATGATAAAAAACAATGAGACGTTGCAGTGCAACGTCTCTACGGGAACGACATATTAATTCATTGAATTAATATGTCGTTCCTTTTTCTCATCATATATATCAGAAATGGTCACCAAAATCCCTGTTTCTTCAACATCTCCAAATTCGGCATTTACTGCTGTTCCAAATGTTTTCATGGTTGGCGATAAATTCATGTAAATATTCACTAATGGAGGAACAAATTCACCTCTTTCTTTGCAATATGAATTTAAAACTTTAAAACCATCTTTGAAATTTAAATCTTTTAAACTTTCTTCTGCCAATTTATTATCTGAATTCTGTTTTAAAGGATGAAAAGGCTGCATTAAATTTTCAGTGTCAGGGAAATAATGATGCATAAAGTACAGTAAAAAATCACGGCTTTCAGTATTGTAACTTGGATACATTGTAACTTTTCCGAAAAAATATTTTATCTCAGGATTTTTGACAACTAAAGCACCTAGCCCGTCCCAAATATTATCCAAAGCGTATAAACCTTTTCTGGGATTTACAGCTGGTTGAAAATTTGGTTGAACCCAACTTCTTCCTAATTCAATCGTGAGAGGAAGGTATTCTGTTATGAATTTCTTAGAAAAATCAAAATAATGACTTGTTGATAATAAAATCTCGTCATTTGGTTGATTCAATGTGTTTTTACAAAGTATGTATCGATAACCACCAATAATTTCCTCGTCCTCTGGAGACCAAACGATCAATTGTTCGTAACAAATTTCATTCGTATCGTATTCATCAATATCTACTTCTTCACCTGTTCCTCCACCTGATGCTCGAAAAGTTTCTTCACGTAAACGACCTATTTCAAGCATTGTATTGGGTGAATTATGATGATTAACTATGTAAATTTCATTTTCACCTTTACGAGTTTTTCGAATATATCTTTCACTATTTAATTCTTTTTTGATAATTGATTTATCAATCGGAGAAATAACTTCTTTTTTATTTTTCATCATATAATAATTAGTGACTAATTATTTTGTATTTCGTATACTTTATTTTTTATCCAACTGGTTTGTTTTCGTTGAGATAATTCATTGGGCAAAGAATCAAAAGGAATTTCATTTCCAATTTTAATTGTGATTGTTTTACCTCTAAGTTTAAAAAATTCATTTGATAGGTAAAACATTTCAATGTTTGCTTTAATTCCAATTTTTTTTCTGAAATTAGCTAATCTGTAAAAGAAATTAGAAAGTTCACCTTCAATAAAAACGGGAATAATTGTTCTATTATGTTCTTTTGAAAAAGTAATAAAAGTTTTTTTCCATTCAAGATCCATCACTTTTCCATTTATTTTTCTACTTACAAGCCCTGCAGGAAAAACACATACAGCATTGTCTGTTGCAAACAAATCCAGTAATTGATCTCTTGTTGAAAGTCCATTTTTACCATGTTTGTTCACGCCTAAAAATATTCCATTTAAATTTTTAATATGTAACAAAATATCGTTTACGATAAATTTTAAATCTTCTCGATGACCTTTTAATCCAGTAACTAATGCCATTGCATCCATTCCTCCTAAAGGGTGATTCATTGCAATTACAATTTTTCCTGTTTTGGGTATATTTTCTAATCCCTCTGTTTTTATATTGACGTTTAACAGTTTCATAACTTCAACACAGAAGTCAACATTGTGGTCATTTTTATGCTCTATAAGAAAATCATTTATTTCATTTTGATGTAAAATTTTTTCAATATAATTGATTAAAAACCAAGGCATCCAACGGAAAAGTTTTGGATTTTTATCCTTAATAATTTTTCTGACGTCAATAAATTTTTCGTTATCCATTCTAAATGCGAAGTTACTATTTTTTTTTAATCAAGGCAATTTACCCTATATTTAACTTTAAAAGTTTAATATTTATGTATTATCTATTTGATAGTTAAGTTTTTGTGTTTTGTTTTAGAGGTGTTATTTAATTTTAGAATATTTCTTTTTTTTGGACAATAAAACTATATGCTCTTTATCTGTTTATTTTTAATATTTTGAATCCTTTATTTCTACATTATGTATAGCTTTGTAAAATCAAACAAAAAAACTTTATTATGATTCAATTATCGAAACGATTAATGGAAATGGAAGAATCGGCAACGATCGCTATGTCTAGAAAAAGTCGTGAGTTAAAAGCTGAAGGAAAGGATATTATTTCTTTGAGTTTAGGAGAGCCTGATTTTTTTACTCCTCAATTTATTAAAGATGCTGCTGTTGAAGCAATGAATAATAATTTCACCATGTACACTCCTGTTGAAGGATATGATGATTTAAGAGAAAGTATATCTTTGAAGTTCAAAAGAGATAATGGTTTACTTTATGGTAAAGATCAAATAGTTGTTTCTACTGGAGCTAAACAATCAATTGCAAATGTTGTTTTAAGTTTGGTTGGTCCTGGAGATGAGGTGATCATCCCCGCTCCATATTGGGTTTCTTATTTAGAAATTGTAAAAGTTGCTGAAGGTCAATCGGTTGTTGTACATGCTGGAATTGAAAATGATTTTAAAGTAACAGCTGAACAATTAGAGAAAGCAATTACCCCAAAAACAAAGTTGATTATTTTTTCAACTCCATGTAATCCAACTGGTTCAGTTTATGGTAAAGAAGAATTACAGGCTTGGGCAACTGTTTTGAAAAAATATCCGAATGTAGTTGTGATTGCTGATGAGATTTATGAGCATATCAATTTTACAGGAAAACATGAAAGTTTAGCACAATTTCCAGAAATATATAATCAAGTAGTTACAATTAACGGAGTGTCAAAAGCGTGGGCTATGACTGGATGGAGATTGGGGTATATTGGAGCACCGAAAGAAATTGCAAGTGCTTGTAATAAAATTCAAGGTCAATTTACTTCTGGAACTTGTTCTATAACTCAAAAAGCAGCAATTGCAGCTATGAAAGCTGATCCTTCTGTTTTAAAAGATATGATTTCTGCTTTTCATAGTAGAAGAGATTTAGTAATTTCTGCCTTGAATACAATTAAAGGTGTGAAAACAAATTTACCAGAAGGTGCTTTTTATGTTTTTCCAGATATTTCATATTTCATTGGAAAATCTTTTGAAGGAACAACAATTAAAACGGCAGAAGATTTAGCGATGTTTTTATTAAGTGATGCCTTAGTAGCATTGGTTTCGGGAGAAGCATTTGGAGATTCAAATTGTTTACGTATTTCGTATGCTGCATCTGAGGAAACGTTGACAGAAGCTATGAAAAGAATTAAAATTTCTCTTGAAAAATTGAGTTAATGGATTTTAAACAGGTAGTCGAACAATTTAAGCAAAAGCGAATCTTAGTAATAGGAGACGTAATGATTGATTCATATTTGCGTGGAAATGTAAATAGAATTAGTCCTGAAGCACCTGTTCCAATTGTTAGCTTACAAAAAGATGAAGACCGATTAGGTGGCGCTGCCAATGTTGCTATTAATCTAGTCGCAATGGGAGCTCAAGCAATTATATGTTCTGTAATCGGAAATGATAAATCGGGTAAAAAAATGGTAGAACTTTTGGAGGAAAATTTAATTTCTTCCGAAGGTTTGATTTTTAGTGATAGCAGACAAACTACTGTGAAAACAAGAATTATTGGTAATAACCAACATTTATTACGAATTGATTCTGAGCAAACGAACGATATTACTTTATTAGAAGAGGAGGATTTAGTAAATAGAGTAAAAGAGATTTTAAATCAATCAATTGATGCTATTATCTTTGAAGATTACAATAAAGGTGTTTTAACAGAAAATGGAATTCAACGAATAATTGAATTAGCAAAAAGTAAAAATGTACCGACTACGGTAGATCCAAAACATAAAAACTTTTTTGCCTATAAAAATGTGACTTTATTCAAACCTAATTTAAAGGAATTGAAAGAAGGAGTAGGAATGAATTTTTCTTTTTCAGATTTGTCAAGTTTTGAAAAAGCGGTTGAAGTTTTAGAAAATAATTTAGAAAATACCATTTCTTTTGTAACGTTATCAGAACATGGTGTTTTTATTAAAGATAAGGATTCTCAACATTACATTCCAGCTCATATTCGAAACATTGCTGATGTCAGTGGAGCAGGAGATACGGTGATTTCTTTAGCAACTCTTTGTTTAACAGCAGGCTTACCAATCAAAGAAATTGCAGAAATAGCAAATCTAGCCGGTGGTTTAGTCTGCGAAAAAAGTGGAGTAGTGTCAATTGATAAGGATTTGTTGATTGAGGAAGTTTTTTTAGGTCTTAGGTCATAGGGCTTTATGAGTATTGTTGAATTAGGTCATAGGGATTAGGTCTTTATTTATAATGTGGAATTAGGGCAAAGGTCTTTATGGAAATATTTGTTAGGACTTAGGGAAAATTAATACAGTACTTAAATGTTCTTATATTCCTTATATGGTTCAAAAATAAAAAAATAGAATGAGTAGAATAGAAATTAAACCTTACGGGAGTTCAGATAAATCGAAGAAAGAGGAAGTTGCTGAGATGTTTAATAATATTTCAAAAAAATACGATTTTTTAAATCATTTTTTGTCTTTGGGGATCGATAAGATTTGGAGACGAAAAGCGATTGCTATTTTGAAGGAAGTTAATCCTAAAAAAATTCTTGATATTGCTACAGGAACGGGGGATTTCGCGATTGCTTCTTTGAAATTACATCCTACTGAAGTAGTAGGGATTGATATTTCGGAAGGAATGTTAGCGGTTGGTCGTGAGAAAATGATCAAACGTAAATTTGATTCCATTATTAAATTGCAACTAGGCGATTCTGAAGACTTACCTTTTGAAGATAATTATTTTGATGGCTTAACTGTTGGATTTGGAGTTCGAAATTTTGAACATTTAGAAATTGGATTGGCTGAAATGCTTCGAGTAATTCGAGTAGGAGGTAAGGTTGTAATTTTAGAATTTTCTAAACCGAAGAAATTTCCTGTTAAACAAGGTTATGGCTTTATTTCGAAATACATTATTCCATTTTTTGGTAAAAGAATTTCAAAAGATGATAAAGCGTATGCTTATTTGCCAGAATCAATCGCTGCATTTCCGGAAGGAAAAGAAATGACAGATATCTTAACTAAATTAGGGTATAAAAATGTAAAAGCGAAATTGGTTTCTGGAGGTATTGCTACTATTTATAGCGGGACTAAATAACAGTGTATTAATGATAAAACAATATTTCACTAAAACTAGCGTTCATTCTTCTATGCGAATTTTACTGTTTTTTATTGTTGGTATTTCTCCTTTATTCTTATTTGGACAAAAGGATAAACCTAAAAATTACTCTCTTTACGACAAACATCCATTGCATTTTGGATTTATGCTCGGTATGAATAGAAGTGATTTTGCTGTTTTTCAAAAGGTGAATGCGTATGCAGAAACTGGTTTACTTTCTTTAACAAGCAAAGCTACTCCTGGTGGACAAGTTGGTATTGTTTCTACACTAAGTCTTGGAACTCCAGTTGTTCGGTTACGTTTTATTCCTACGCTTTCTTTTCAAGAACGTGTTTTAAATTATTCATTTCAAAATCCAGATCCTAAAGGTAAACCAATTGTTTTGGAGGAAAGAATAGGATCTACTAATCTTGATTTTCCTTTAATGGTTCAATTTAGAACGTTGAGGATTAATAATTTTGCCGCATATTTGTTAGCTGGAGCACAGTTTACATTAGATTTACAATCACAACAAGATGCTGCTCAAAATACATTGGATCCATTTATTAAATTAAAAAAGAAAGATTATGAAGGTCAAATTGGATTCGGAACTGAGTTTTTTGCTCCTTATTTTAAATTTGGGATGGAAATAAAATATTCAACTGGATTTAATAATTCTTTTATTCAAGATAACACAGAATCTTCTCGACCTATTGATAAATTACTAAATAATACACTTTGGTTTTCGTTAATTTTTGAAGGATAATGAGTGAAATAATTCAATTTCAAGTAACACCAGAACAAGCCAAAAATGGTTCTTTTCTCAAAAGTAGAATTCAAGATCTCCTTAATTTATCGTCTGATAATTTTCAATTTGTTTGGAGAAAAAGGTCAATAGATGCAAGAAAATCGAATATTAAAATCAATTGTTCATTTGAAGTTTATTTAGAAGGGGAAGAAATTCCTTCTGAAATTAGTTTCCTTCCACAAAATGTTTCAAAATCTCCTGAAATTGCAATCATTGGTTCTGGTCCTGCTGGTTTATTCGCCGCTCTTCATGCAATTGAAATCGGATTAAAGCCAGTTGTTTTTGAACGAGGAAAAGATGTTCGCTCACGAAGAAGAGATTTGGCTACCTTAAACAAAGAAGGAGTTGTCAATGGTGAATCGAATTATTGTTACGGAGAAGGTGGAGCTGGAACTTATTCAGATGGGAAATTGTACACTCGTTCTAAAAAAAGAGGTGATGTCTTGAAAGCCTTGAAATGGTTTGTTCATTTTGGAGCTGATGATGACATTTTAGTTGATGCTCATCCGCATATTGGAACCAATAAATTACCTCAAATTATTGTTGCCATGCGGGATGAAATTATCAATTGTGGAGGAGAAGTACATTTCGAATCTAAATTGACTGATTTAATCATTGAAAATGGGGAGATCAAAGGAGTTGAAATCAATTCAAAATCAATTAGAAAATTTTCGGATGTTGTACTAGCAACTGGACATTCAGCAAGAGATATATTTGAATTACTACATAAAAAAGGAATTCAATTAAAAGCTAAATCATTTGCGTTGGGAGTTCGTGTTGAACATACGCAAGAATTTATAGATAAAATTCAATATTCAGGAAGGTTGAACGATGAGTTTTTACCACCTGCGTCTTATTCATTGGTCACACAAGTAGATGGACAAGGAGTGTACTCTTTTTGTATGTGTCCAGGAGGAATTATTGCTCCGTGTGCGACATCTGAAGGAGAAGTTGTGACAAATGGTTGGTCACCTTCGAAGCGAAATAACCCCTATTCAAATTCAGGAATTGTAGTAACCGTGAATCCAGAAGATTTACCAAATTACACAAAAGATAATCCGTTTATTGCATTGGATTTTCAGAAATCAGTTGAACAAAAATGTTGGGAAGCTGCAGGAAAAACGCAAAAAGTGCCAGCTCAATGCTTGAAAGATTTTGTAGACGGAAAAGTTTCAACTTCATTTCCAAGATCTTCTTATGTCCCAGGTTTAGCAAGTGTTGATCTAAATACAATTTTACCTTCATTTATAGCAAAACGATTAAAGAAAGCATTTGTAGAATTCAATAAAAAAATGAATGGATTTCTAACGAATGATGCTGTTTTGCATGCTCCAGAATCCAGAACTTCATCACCTGTTCAAATTCCTCGAGATGAAATAACCTTAGAACATCTAGATGTAAAAGGTTTATATCCATGTGCAGAAGGAGCTGGTTATGCAGGTGGTATTATTTCCGCAGCAATCGACGGAATGAAATGCGTGGATGCAATTAAAACAAAAACAGAATTATGAACATAATCGATAAATACGATAAACTAAATTTCAATATTGTTTTAGTTGAGCCACAAATACCAAATAATACTGGGAATATCGGAAGATTATGTGTCGCTACAAAAAGTCGATTACATTTAATTCACCCTTTAGGTTTTGAAATTACAGACGCAAGAGTTAAACGTGCAGGATTGGATTATTGGCCAGATTTAGAAATTTGTCACCATGATAATTTCAAAGCTTGGGTCGAAACCATTGATCCAACAGCTAATATTTATTTCTTTTCAGCAAGAGCAGAGAAATCTTTTTACAAAGCAGCATTAAAAAACGGCGATTATTTAGTCTTCGGAAAAGAAGCAGAAGGATTGAATGCGGATGTTATCGAGCAATTTAAAGAACATTTGGTTACAATTCCATTTCCAGGAAAGGTGAGGAGTTTTAATTTAGCAAATGCGGTTGCAATGGTTTTGGGAGAAGGGATGAGGCAATTATATTGATTTCGTTATTGTATAAAACAAACAATGAACAAAACAAACATTTCAATTCAAAATTCAAAATTCGACTTAATATCGGTTTTGAAATACCTATTGAAATGGATTTCAATCTCAACTCTTGTTGGTGTTCTTGTTGGTTCTGCATCTGCATTTTTCTTGATTTCTTTGGATTGGGCTACAAATACCAGAGAAAATAATCTATGGATAATCGCATTGTTGCCAGTAGGAGGACTTATGATTGGTCTTCTTTATCATTATTACGGTTCTGAAGTCGTAAAAGGAAATAATTTAATACTTGAAGAACACCGAAATCCGACGAAAGTTATTCCGCTTAAAATGGCTCCTTTAGTCTTTATAGGAACAATTATCACCCATCTTTTTGGGGGTTCAGCAGGTCGAGAAGGAACAGCAGTTCAAATGGGAGGTTCTATTGCGGATCAATTTACTAGGTTGTTTAAACTCGATCAATCGGATAGAAAAATAATACTTGTTATTGGTATTAGTGCAGGTTTTTCAGCCGTTTTTGGAACTCCTTTAGCTGCGACTATCTTTGCTTTAGAAGTATTGGTAATTGGGAAAATGAGTTACGAAGCTCTGATTCCTAGTTTTTTCACAGCTGTTATAGCTCATTTTTCGTGTCTTGCTTGGAGTGTTGATCATACGCATTATTCCATTCCTTTTCATGCAATTCCTGAATTATCTCTATCAACGATTTGTTGGACAATTCTAGTTGGAATTCTATTTGGATTAACAGCTTTATTGTTTTCAAAATCGACGCAATTTTGGTCAAGGTTATTTAATTCAGTTGTAAAATATGCTCCATTTCGTCCAATGATTGGTGGGATTGCAGTTGCTTTAGCTGTTTATTTTTTAGGAACAACAAAATACATCGGATTAGGAATTCCAACAATTGTAGATGCCTTTCATATCGATTTAAACAAGTCCGATTTCTTTATAAAAATTCTCTTTACTTCTTTTACATTAGGAGCTGGATTCAAAGGGGGAGAAGTAACACCATTATTTTTTATTGGTGCAACTTTAGGAAATGCATTGGTTTGGTTCGTTCCAATCCCCGTTGCTTTGTTAGCTGGAATGGGATTTGTTGCTGTATTTTCTGGAGCAACAAATACGCCAATTGCCTGTACAATAATGGGGATGGAATTATTTGGTTTTGAAAGTGGAATTTATCTTGGAATTGCTTGTTTTGTTGCGTATTTATTTTCAGGAAAATCGGGTATTTATACTTCTCAACTTATGAGTTTTCCGAAACGATGTATTTATGATTCAAGAAAAAAAGATGTTGATTTTTTTTAACCACAGAGATAACACAAAGTTTGTGCACGGAGTTTCACTGAGTTTTTCCAATGTGTTATTTAAGGAATTAGTAAAACTTATTTCGTTAACTGCTTTTGCTTTAGTGTTATAGGGAATGAAACTGTTCCCCTTGAGTTTAACTTTCAAGTGCGCCTCTCTAAAAACTCAGACAATAAAATTTCTATAGCAACAGAAACATTCAAAGATTCTACTTGACCAAAGTGAGCCTTTCTAATCGGTTCAGTGATTAATGAAATAATTTCTTTTGAGATATTTTTACTCTTGTTTGTTAAATTGTTTTCGGATTCTAAATTAATAGAATCGAATTCTAATATTGTAAGTTAGCAATGAGTTTATTTAATAATTTTATAATTGAAAAATAAAAGTTACACATTATAACATTGAACATGAAAAAAAATAGTCTTTACATTTCGATTCCTTTATTTATTTTATTGTCTTTAATAAGTTTATCATCTTGTAAGAAAAAAGCAATGGAATCACAACAAGCAGTTACAATACCTGTTGTTACAACGAATTCAGTTTCATTATTAACCCATAATTCTCTAGTTTCTGGTGGAAATGTTACATCTGAAGGTGAAGCTTCAATAGTTTCAAAAGGTGTTTGTTGGAGTACTCAACCAAATGTGTTTTTAACTTCAACTAATTTCACATCAGAAGGTACAGGCTCTGGTTTATTTTCCAGTTCGGTAAGTGGATTAACACCAAATACTACTTATTATTTAAGGGCGTATGCGGTAAATAGTGTTGGGACAGCTTATGGTAATGAAATTACTTTTACAACAAAATCAAAACCATTAGAGATAGGCGATTTGTATCTAAATGGGTATGTTGCCTATTTATTACAATCAGGTGATGTTGGGTATGATGCAGAAGTTCAACATGGCTTTGTTGTAAGTAATGGAGATGTTGCAAAATGGTTAGTTTGGGGGTGTAAAGGTACAGGGATTTCAGGAGCAGATGATGTTGCACTTGGAACTGGATTACAAAATACGGTTGATATTAATTCTCAGTGTTCTTCAGGAGCTGCTTATATTTGTAGTACTAATAATGGTTGGTATTTGCCTAGTAAAGATGAATTAAACAAACTATACATCAATAAAGATTTGCTTCATGGTCTAAGTGATTTGTATTATTGGAGTTCAAGTGAAGTAGATAATGATAATGCTTGGGCTATTAATTTTGTAACAGGAAATGCTGAGTCAATATCAAAAGATCAAACTCAAGTTGGAAGTCTTGGTGTTTTTACAAGGGCATTTAAAAACTTTTAATTTAATTATTTAGCTATCCTATAGGAATATTATTATCTAAAAAATTCCGATAATAATATTCCTGTAGCAACAGAAACATTCAAAGATTCTGCTTTTCCGAATCTTGGTATTGTAATTGGCTGATTTACCATTGATATCACTTCTTTTGAAATACCATTCCCTTCATTACCTAATACTAAAATTCCTTTTGGTGTAACTGATTTTTTATAAATGTTTTCACCTTCTAGTAATGCTCCAAAAATAGGTTCTGTAGTTTTGGAAAGATAATTAGGCAAATCACAATAAACAACATTGATTCTAAAAATTGCTCCCATACTTGCTTGAACAACTTTTGGATTGTAAACATCAACAGTATCTTTTGAACAAATAATTTCTTTTACATCAAACCAATCTGCTAGCCTTAAAATAGTTCCCATATTTCCAGGATCTTGAATTCCATCTAAAGCAATTTTGAAATCAGATTTAATTTCTTTTTGAGAAGGAATCTTAATTACAACCAAAGACTTATTTGGATTTTTTAAAGTTGAAATAGACTTTAAATCATCATCTGAAGCTAAAACGACTTCGTAATTGGGATCTCTAGGGACAATGGAACTCGATTTTGTTAAGCATAAAAAAACAATTTCATTTGTATTACTTTCCAATGCTTCATTGACCATTTTTTCACCTTCTACCACAAATAATCCTAATTCTTCTCTGAATTTTTTCTGTTGAAGTGAACGAATCCATTTTATCTTATTTTTTGATAGACTTTCCACAATGCTTTTGTTATTTTTGTACTTTAAAATGAATAATTGAAACAGATTACGTACATATATAAAATTTTAATTCTGATATTACTTCTAGTAAGTTGTAAATCTACGAAGTTTGTTCCAAAGGATCGTTATTTATTAAAAAAGAACAAAGTTAAAGTTGTAAATAGTTCTGTTGAAAAAGATGACTTTTTAACAGTGATTAAGCAACAACCTAATAAAAAAATATTTGGATTTCGATTCAATTTATACGCTTTTAATCATGTGGATTCGACTGAAGTTTCAAATAGAAGAAAACAAGAAAATCTAGAAATTCGATTAGAAAATAAAAAAAGAATTGAAAAAGAAGATTCAATTAATACGAAAAGAATTATAAAAGCACGAGAAAAAAACGAAAAATACTACAAACACAAAATAATACCACTGAAAGATACGCTTGATCCTAATTTGTTTTTTAATGAATGGTTGAAATATAAAGTTGGAGAAGAGCCTGTTGTTTTTGATAGCTTATTATACAACAAGACGATTGAACAAATTGGAGTGTTTCTAAGAAAAAAAGGATATTATCAGAATAAAGTTACAGGAAGTGTAAAATATAAAAAGCTTCGAAAAAGAGCAGTTGTGTTTTATACTATTGTTCCAGGAGAGCTTAAAATTATAGATTCAATTACTGTTAAATCTACGAATGATAATATTAGTTATTATTATAATGAATTTCTTAAAAAAGAATCTAATTCTTTAATTGGTCAACCGTTTGATGTTTCTATTTTAGATGCATACAGATATTCTTTTTCACGTTTTGTACGAGACAATGGAATGTATGACTTTAATGCTTCAAGTATTGTTTACGAAATTGATTCATTAAAAAAAACTAATAAGGTCACAGTTCAAATTGAGTTTAAAGAACGAATGGTTGTTCCAGAATATAATCGTGATACACTTGTAGCAAGAAGATTTGAAATATTAACAGTAAATAATATTTATTTCCATATACTTGATACAATTTATTTTAAAGGAAATTTTAAAGATTCTATTCACCATTTGGGTTTGTCTTTTAATGATAAAAATCTCGAATTAATAGATCGATCACTTCCTACTTTGGATACTTTGATTTATAATAAAATAGATAAAAAAACCGGAGAGTATGCAATAAATAGAAAAGCTTATTTTCTTTATAATGGAAGTCTATTTGTTAATCCCGAGTTATTAGAAGCACAATCTTTACTCGAAAAAGAAAGTAAATGGTCTGAAGCAAAGGAAGAGTTAACTTATTCTAGATTACAGCAATTGGGTGTTTTTCAGACAGTAAAAATTGAGAAGATAGAAGATATTCAAACGAACAGAATGGATATTCATTATTATTTAATTCCAAATAAAAAAGAATCGTTCAGTTTTGAACCTCGTATTTCTTCTTCTAATGGTTTTTTAGGTTTAACAGCAGGAATGAATTATAAAAATAAAAATTTAATAAAAGGAGTTGAAAGTTTAACGTTTGCAATTAATGGTGGTTTTCAAGCGCAACCTGCTATTTTTGATGAAACACAAGATGTTAAAGATATTGTTGGTGTAACTCCTAATTTTTATCAATTTGAAATTGGTCCATCATTAAAACTAGAATTACCTGGATTATTTCTTTTAAAAAATGTGAAATTAAACAAATCTCGCATGTCAAATACAGTAATGTCTACAGCATATAGTTTTCAAAATAGAGATGTTTTTTCAAAGAAAATTTTTCAAATGAATTATGCTTGGAAATATTCAATCGGAAAAAATCAATTAGTTCAAATGGGATTGCCTGGAATTTCGGTAATTAAATTTGTAAGTATTAAAAAAACAGGTGAATTTCAAACAAAAATTGACGATTTAAATGATGTATTCTTGAGAAATACATATAGCGATCAATTTATATGGCAGGATTGGAAATTTAATTTTGAATACAGAAACAATAGTAAACTTAGAAATAAAAGTCGATCTTCTTTTTATTATACTGGTTCATTAGATGTTGCTGGAAATGCATTGTCGTTATTTAAAAAATATCAAATGAAAGACACAGTAGGGCAGTATAAAAATCAAAATCGTGTTTTTGGATTGGTTTATTCTCAATTTGTACGAGCTGATAATGAGGTAATTTATTCTTATCCTTTAGGGAAAACAAGAAGTATTAATGCTAGAGCTTTGAGCGGTTTAGGTCTGACTTATGGTAATTCTAATACGTCGATGCCTTATGATTATAGTTTTTATGCTGGAGGATCGAATGATGTAAGAGGGTGGAAAGCAAGAGCGCTTGGTCCAGGAGCTTATAAATATTATTTAGATACAAATAGAACTGCTTTACAGGTTGCCGATATTCGAATTTCAGGTTCAGTTGAATATAGATTTCAATTCAGTAGTTTTATTAAAGGAGCTCTTTTTGTTGACGGTGGTAATGTATGGACTTTAAGAGAAGATAATAAACGACCAGGAAGTCAAATATCTGCTAATTGGTTTAAAGAAATTGCTGTTGCAGCAGGTGTAGGTGTTCGAATGGATTTTGATTTTTTTATACTTCGATTTGATGTTGGTTTTCCGATTCATAATCCTTCTTTACCTATTGGAGAGCGGTGGTCATTTCAAAAACAAACAAAGTATCATAAAGAAATATATGATTTCTTGCTAGCCAATCCAACAATGACTACTACAAAATTAGATTATACACCTTTTACACCACAGGTTAGCTTTGGTATTGGATATCCATTCTAATCTTGATTATTTCTTTTTCATTGGTGAAGCAAAATAGGTTGGGAATTCAAGTGATAATTCATTGAATTTAGAAAGCTGATCTTTTCTACAAATTGCTTTTAATTCTAAAAAATGATTAAAGTGAATTTCTTCCACCTTCTTATTTGTTTTTGAAAGTAAATCAATTAGACTGTCCTTTGGTTGCGTGTTTATAGATGGAATTGTCAATAATTTATATAATTTCTTTTTTAATAAAAAACGTTCTTTTTCCATCGAACGAATATTCTTTTGATGCTTTTGGATTATAAGAGCAAATTCTTGCTTTTGAGATTCAGTGAAATTTAATTTTGATTCAATATGATGTTGAGGGCCAATGTGAGGAGGGTGAGGATGGTTTTTTGAGCCTAAATATATAAACAGAATAAGACTTAAATTAAGTGCTACTAAAACAAGAATTATAAAACGAGTTAGTTGTTTCTTTTCCATATCATATAATTAATAAAGTTGATCACTATTCATTTCTTGTTGGAAAGAAATAAATTCATTTGAGTCTTCTGATTTTTGATTTATTCCATTTTCATAATTGAACAAGAAAAGATTAATTAATAGTAATATTGTTAATGCTGAAAGAGATGCGTAAGTCCATTTAATAGATATTGTGTTAACTGAAAGTGAATTTAAACGAGTTTGAATTTTAGCATATAGATTGGGTGAAGGTTCTGCTTTTTGCATTCCTTCTAAGCTGTTCAATATGTTCGATATTCTTTTTTCGTTATCCATAATTTCTTAGACGATTTTTTTTATTTATTCTTGCATAAGCTAGGATATTTTTTCTGTACTAAGTTTTGTAAATTCTGTTTGGCTCTAAAGATATAGGATTCTACAGAAGAAATGCTGGTTTTCATAATTACACTTATTTCAGGATTTGACAAGCCTTCAACTTTTGACAATAAGAAAGCCGTTTTTTGATTTTCAGGAAGTTCATCAATACAAGAAAATAGGATGGATGCATTTTCTTTTTGTTCAGCAATTATTCCAGGATGTTGAAATTCGATTGGTTCGTGAACTAATTGGTCATTAGAATTAAATAAACTACTGACAAATGCCATTCTTTTTTTTCGTTTTTTTGCTTTGATATGATCGAGACATTTATTGATCGTAATTCTGAAAATCCAAGTTTTTAAAGAAGAATTATTTTCAAATTTGGAAAGAGATTCATAGACTTGAATAAAAACGTCTTGGGTGATTTCTTCCGCTTCTTCCACGTTTTGAATATAACTAATCGCCAAATTATACACCATTGTATTAAAATGAGTATATATTTCTTTGAATTGAGTTTCTTCTAATAGCATGTATTCCGTTTCGTTGTTTTTGAAAAGAAGCAAGTTTTCAAAACAAATTAACTGAATCAAAATGGGGAATTCTAAAAATCTCGGTGAAGAGTAAAAATGAATCGGGGAATGAGGGAAGGATGTTTGATTTTTGATGTTTATTATTTCCTGAAACGTTTTCCAGGACCTATGTTTTACTGAGGTGTTTTTTGTTTTTCTTGTCAGTAATTGATGACTTAATATTTATTAATTAAAGTTCTTAATAGTTTTAAATTTTTATGGTTGTCTCTTTTAGTTTTAAATAATGTTGTATACATGTATTTTTGATATGAAATAAATAACTCCGTATTATTTATATATTTATTTGAGTTCACCTGAATATTTAAAATACTAAAACTAAATCCAGTTGGTCCAGTCATTAATATTCTACCAAAGTCTAAATCGGCACCAAGAGAAATAAGACATTTCTGATTGGTTGTCTCTGTTACAACCATGGTTAGTTCTGCTTTATTATTATCATGTAAATGAACAATTTCTGTATTTAAAATACAAATTACGCACACTATAATATCTTCTTTATGTTTTAAGAGTATATTGTGAGATATTTTCATATTGTATTTTGAAATTAAGTTGTTGATTATCAAATTCCATTGATTTATTAATAAATCGTTTTTAATTCTAGCTCTGTTGCTTTCAAAGGAGCTATTTAATTTATTGATTATTGAAAGAATGGAATTAATATTATTCTCTTTATTAATAATATAATAACCGTTTACTTTTTTATATGTATCCTTTATTAAACTTATTAAGGCACTTGAATTTTTGTTAAACATCTTTTTTAATTCATCATCTGTGTAAAGTTTTAATCGAGATTGAGTTAAGGCTTCAAACAATTGGGCTTCAATTTTTTTGAAGTCGATTTTAGCATTATCAGGATTCATTATTGTGTATCTTAAACTTGCATAGGTACCATCAATTATTGAATGAAAGTCTCCTCGGTCTTTACCTTCTTTATGAGCTATGAATGATGCAATATCAAACACAAGTGAATTTTTATCAGCAAATGGTCTTGTTAATATAAACAAGTCTTTTATGTCAGAATCTTCAAACGTACTATTTTCTATTTTCGACAGTATATCTAAAAGTTCTAACTTGCTTTTTGTGCTTATTTCTATTTCGGTTTTCATATTTTTTTCACATTATTTAACGCTGTCAGCATAACGTTTATTCATGATTAACAGTCAAAAATACCTGCTTAAAATTGTCGTTAATTAGTCGTAAGCCATTACAACTAATTTACCAATAAGTGAATATTTAATATAGTTTTTTTACTTAAGATTTAGTATCTAACATCAAACATCAAACATCAAAAATTCAACATTTGTTTATTCTTCCATCACAGTCAAATTCGCAAATCTCAACAACAACGTTTTCGCTCCCTTACCAGGAAAGAATATAGTCGCTTTTTTATCACTTCCTTGTCCATCAATCGTGGTGATTCTTCCAGTTCCGAATAGTTCATGTTTTACGCTGTAACCAACTTTTAGATCTAGACTTAATGAATCACTTTTTCCAGCAGAAGGTTTTGCATGACTAACAGCTTTCATTCCTTCAGGAGCGCTCACGGTTCTGTTTAATCCTCCGATGTAGGGTTTGTCAAATCCTGAAGGTCTTGAGTTTAAGGATCTTCCTCCAGTTCTTTCCGAAGCAACGAAATTTAAGAATTTCTTATCGATTTCTTCAATAAAACGACTTGGTTCTGCTGATACTAAATTCCCCCAAATAAAACGAGAAGTAGCAAATGAAAGTGTACAAGAAACTTTCGCACGTGTAACAGCTACATAGAATAAACGTCGTTCTTCCTCCAATTCAGTCCTTGAATGCAAAGCCATTTGCGATGGAAATAGATTCTCTTCTAGTCCAACTAGGAATACATGTTCAAATTCTAACCCTTTACTTGAGTGAATTGTCATCATGGTTACGTGATTTACCTCTTGGTCATTTTTTTGATCAGCGTCTGTTAATAAGGCAACATCTACCATGAATTCAGACAATGATTTAGAATCTTCTTCCGCTTGAGAAACCGTAAACTCTTTAATACCAGCTAAAAGAGCTTCAATGTTTTGGTAACGTTCAACTTCTTCAGGACCTTTGTCTTTTTCGGCGTGTAAATCTTTTAATATCCCTGATGACTTAGCAATTAATTTCGCTAAATCAAAGGCGTTCATTGAATCTAGTTGCGCTCCAAAACTTTTAATCATTGTGACAAACTCATAAATTTTATTACGAGTTCCTTGATTCAACGTCACAGGATATGTCTTAAAATCTTCTATTACATCCCAAATACTAACATTGTATTGATTAGCAGCGATCACAATATTTTCAAAAGTCGTTTTACCAATTCCTCTTAAAGGATAATTGATCACTCTTTTCAATGCTTCCTCATCTCTCGGATTAGTCGTTAATCTAAAATAAGCAAGAATATCTTTGATCTCTTTTCGTTGGTAGAAAGATAATCCACCGTATATTTTGTAAGGAATATTCAATTTTCGCATCGATTCCTCAAATGCTCTTGATTGTTTATTCGTTCTGTAAAGAATTGCAAAATCATTAAATGACAAACCTTTAGAAGTCTTTAAGTCGTAAATTTTATTAGTGATTACTTTTCCTTCTTCGTTGTCTGTTAAACTACGAATGACATTTATTTTTTCTCCTTCTTCGTTATCAGTCCAAACATTTTTTTGAATTTGATCTTGATTACGAGCAATTACACTATTCGCCGCTTCAACAATGTTTTTAGAACTTCTGTAGTTTTGTTCTAGTTTAAACATTTTAAAATCAGGATAATCTTTTCTGAAGTTTAAAATGTTTTGAATATTCGCTCCACGGAAAGAATAGATACTTTGAGCATCATCCCCAACCACACAAATATTTTCGTAGACCGCAGCTAATTTCTTAACGATGAGGTACTGTGCATAATTGGTATCTTGGTACTCATCCACCAAAATATATTTAAATTTTTGTTGGTAATAAGAAAGAACATCGGGAAAATCTCTCAATAAAACATTGGTTTGGTACAAAAGATCATCAAAATCCATTGCACCAGATTTGAAACAACGATTCGCATAAGCAGCATAAACGCGACCCAATTCAGGACGTTTCGTTTGTCTATCTTCCTCCATTATTTCCGCATTCTGAAAATAAGCCTCTGGAGAAATTAAATTATTTTTAGCGGAAGAAATTCTCCCTAAAACCATACTAGGCTTATATGTTTTTTCATCTAAACCAAAGCCTTTTACAATTTCTTTCAACAGACTTTTAGAATCTTGCGTATCATAAATCGTGAAATTGGTTGGATATCCCATACGATCAGCATTGAACCTCAAAATACGAGAAAAAACCGAGTGAAAAGTACCCATAGTAATGTTTCTCGCTTCACTTCCACCAACGATTTTACCGATACGATCCGTCATTTCACGAGCTGCTTTATTGGTAAAAGTCAACGCCATAATGTTGAAAGGATCAATTTTTTGTTCCAACATATAGGCAATACGGAAAGTCAAAACTCTCGTTTTACCAGAACCCGCACCAGCGATTACCATTGTTGGTCCGTAAATGTTTTCCGCCGCTTCGCGTTGATTTTGATTTAATTCGTCTAAATAACTCATTGTTTTATTTTTAGACTCAAGAGTAAAAGATTCAAGATTTAAAGACATTGTAGAAGTATTTCTAACATAATCTTATGTCTTTTATCTTTTGTCTTGCAGTCTTGTGTCTTAAAGTCTTGTATCTAAAACACAAAGATATAAAACAAGATCGAAGGATAAAATTGAAAAATAGGAAGTTTTTCGTTTTTTACTAACAGTTGATTTTTGTAAATTGTTATTGATTGAAATTAATATGATATTATTTATTTTTATATTTAAATGCATATAAAAATTATTTTTTTTTACTGTTTTATATGTATTTAAATATAATTTTGTATATTTGAATTAAATTATATCTAAATACATATAATGAAAAACACAGGGGAATTTGTAAAAGAACGTAGAAAAGAAGTAAAGTTAACCCAATTAGAGTTTGCTGAACGAACGGGAGTTGCTTTAACTGTTATTAGAAAAATTGAGCAAGGAAAGACGAATGTGAATTTAGAAAGTGTGAATCTTGTACTTAAAATGTTTGGACATGAATTAGCTCCAGTTAATAGTAAGGAATTAAATACAAACGATTAATTTTATGAGAAAAGCATCCATTTTCTATAAGGATATTTTAGCTGGCATATTGACCGAAACGAATGAAGGTGAATACGTTTTTCAATACGAAGAAGAATATGTAAAGAATTATCCTGAAATGTTTATCACATTTACAATGCCTGTGCTGTCAAAAGAATATATATCAAATCGATTATTCCCTTTTTTTGAAGGTTTAATACCAGAAGGATGGCTGTTAGAAATCGCTTCAACGAATTGGAAAATTAATCGAAATGATCGGATGGGACTTTTGTTAGCATGTTGTGGAAATTCGATTGGAGCTGTGAGTGTTGTACCAATTTTGAATAAAAATGAAGACCACGAATAGTAGCAGCGTAGCTAATAAATGCTTGTATTGTTACAGTGAATTAAATGAAGAAATTGACTTTCATGAGAAATGTAGTTTTTCTTTTTTCGGCTCGAAACAAGCTCCTCAATTAGCTTATACACTTGAGCAGATGACTGATTTAGCGAAAGATATTATTGAAAGACATGTTTCTATACCTGGAGTTCAAGCGAAATTGTCCATGTCGATTATTTCGGATACTGTAGGTCAAACAAAGACTCGGTTAACAGTTGTTGGAGCATTAGGAGGTAATTATATTTTTAAACCACCTTCAAAAGATTTTTTAGAAATGACTCAAAATGAACATGTAACAATGAAAATTGCTGAGTCTTTTGGAATTAAAGTAGTTCCTTCAAGTTTAATTCGATTGCAATCCGGTGAATTGTCATACATCACAAAACGGATCGATAGAAATGAAGATGGAACAAAAAATCACATGCTTGATATGTTCCAAATTACAGAAGCATTTGATAAGTACAAAAGTTCGAATGAGAAGATAGGGAAGGCATTACAACTTTATTCTGATAATACTTTTTTGGATAAAATATTGTTTTATGAGATGATCATTTTTTGTTTTCTTACTGGGAATAATGATATGCATCTCAAAAACTTTTCAATGATAAAAGGTGTATTAGGATGGACTTTGTCTCCAGCGTATGATTTATTGAATGTTGTTATTTTGAATCCAACAGATAAGGAAGAACTTGCATTGACTTTAGGCGGTAAAAAACAGAAATTAAAGAAATTGGATTTTATTCAATTTGGGATTGAACTTGGAATGACGAATAAACAAATTGATAGTGTTTTTAAACGTTTTGAGAATAATAAAATAAAAGCTTTTAACTGGATTGATGAATCTTTTTTAAGTGATGAAATGAAAAATAATTATAAAAGCTTGATGGAAAAAAGGTATGTCCGATTTGTCCTGTAAATAACACCGTTCGGGTATAATTTTACTTGATATATCTAAATTAACACCGTTCGGGTATAGTTTTGTTTGAAAGTGATTAAATTGTAACCGATCGGGTATAGTTTTATGATTTATGTCTTTTACCTCGGACTTATTATTAATTTGATGATTATAATGCATTTGAATTTTCTTTTTCATTTAAAATTTTCTCCCTATTTCCTTAACAATTAACCTCTAAAAAAACTACATCCAAAAAAACTATGATTAAAAACAAATAAAACGTCTTTAATAAGTTAAAATTCTCTAAATTTGCGCGCTTATCGTGTTAAAATTATAAAAATTAATATATGACAACACCAAATGATTATTTACCAATCCTTATTCAGGCTGGTGTAGCAATGGGTTTTGTTGTAGCAGTTTTGATTGTTACACATTTCTTAGGGCCAAGATTAAAATCAAAAACGAAGGATGCCAATTTCGAATGTGGAATCAAAGAGGAGGGAAATGCACGTTTTCCAGTATCAGTTCGTTATTTTTTAACAGCAATTTTATTCGTTTTATTTGATGTAGAGGTAATTTTCTTTTATCCTTACGCTGTCAATTTTAAAACATTAGAATTGGAAGGATTATTAGCAGTGATCATGTTCGTTGCTTTTTTCTTAATTGGATTTTTCTACGTACTTAAAAAAGGCGCACTAGAATGGGAGAAGTAAAAGTGAAAGTAGATGACAGTTTGGAAACGATCAATGGTGCTGGTTTTCAATTAACAATGCTTGATAAAGCAATTGGTTTGGCAAGAGCGAATTCAGTTTGGCCTTTGCCATTTGCAACTTCTTGTTGTGGAATTGAATTCATGGCAACGATGGGAAGTAATTATGATCTTTCTCGTTTCGGGATGGAACGTATGTCGTTTTCTCCAAGACAAGCTGATTTGTTGATCGTTGCAGGGACAATTTCTAAGAAATTAGCTCCTGTATTGAAAAAAGTATACGAACAAATGTCTGAACCTAAATGGGTTTTATCTGTTGGAGCTTGTGCTTCTAGCGGTGGGATATTTGATACTTATAGTGTTTTACAAGGAATCGATAGAGTAATTCCAGTTGACGTTTACGTTCCTGGTTGTCCTCCAAGACCTGAACAAATTATTGATGGTGTAATGAAAATTCACGAATTAGTGAAAAATGAATCATTGCGTCGTCGTAATTCTTCTGAATACAAAGAGATGTTAAAGACATTTAAAATTGAAGCGAATGACAAGTAATAAACTGACTAACGAAGATGTATTCTCTAAATTACAGAGTGCATTCGGAGATAAAATTGGTGAATTTACAGCGCCATTTGATCTTTTGACTATAGAAGTTCCTTCTGCTGATGCGCATTCTATTATAGATTGGTTGAAAAAAGAAGAATCACTTCAAATAAATTATTTAACGGTTCTTGGAGCTGTTCATTATCCTGAAGATAAAGGTCGTGAATTAGCTGTCGTTTATCACATTCATAGTTTAGTGAATAATTTCCGAATTCGTTTGAAAGCTTTCATTTCTTCTGATAATCCAGAAATAGCTACGATTACGGATATTTACGCTGGTGCAAATTGGATGGAAAGAGAAACATTTGATTTTTATGGTGTCCAGTTTAAAGGTCATCCAAATTTGAAAAGAATCTTGAACGAAGAAGAAATGGACTATTTTCCAATGCGTAAAGAATATCAATTGGAAGATGCCACTAGAGAGGATAAAGACGATCGCTTCTTTGGAAGATAATTTAAAGATACTTTTATGAGTTACACAATAAGAGAAAAAATACAAGAGGAGTACGCTGCTGGACTTTCATCAAAAGAAACGATAGATGGTGATTTAGCTACTCTAAATTTAGGTCCTACACATCCTGCTACACATGGTATCTTTGAGAATATTTTAACCATCGATGGGGAGAAAATTTTAGATGCTGTTCAAACAGTTGGATACATTCACAGAGCTTTCGAAAAGTTAGCAGAACGTAGACCTTACAACCAAATTACTACAATTACAGATCGATTGAATTATTGTTCTTCTCCAATAAACAACATTGGATGGGCTTTAACAATGGAGAAATTAATTGGAATTGAAGTTCCAAAACGCGTAGATTATATGCGTGTTATCATCATGGAATTAGCCAGAATTAACGATCACTTGATTTGTAATTCCGTTGTTGGTGTTGATACTGGAGCGTTAACTGGATTTACATACTTATTTCAACAACGTGAAGCGATTTACGAATTGTTTGAAGAAGTTTGTGGAGCTAGATTAACAACGAATATGTGTCGTATTGGTGGTTTCGAAAGAGATTTTTCAGCGACTTTTTATACAAAATTAAATACTTTTTTAATTGAATTTCCAAAGGTATTTACTGAATTTGACAACCTACTTTCTCGTAACCGTATCTTTATGGATCGTACGATTGGAACAGGACCAATTTCAGCTGAAAGAGCATTAGAATATTCATTTTCAGGACCGAACTTAAGAGCTGCAGGTGTTGATTACGATGTTCGTGTAATGAATCCTTATTGTTCATACGAAGATTTTGATTTCATCGTTCCTGTTGGATCTCATGGTGATACTTACGATCGTTTTCAAGTTCGTCAAGAAGAAATTCGTCAAAGTTTATCTATCATCAAACAAGCATTGGCTAAAATGCCAGAAGGTGATTACAAAGCAGATGTTCCTGAATTTTACCTTCCTAAAAAAGAAGATGTTTACAATAAAATGGAGTCGTTGATTTACCACTTTAAAATTGTTATGGGTGAAACACCTGTTCCAGTTGGAGAAATCTACCAATCAGTAGAAGGTGGAAATGGTGAATTAGGATTTTATTTAATCAGTGATGGAGGACGTACACCGTATCGTTTACAATTCCGTCGCCCTTGTTTTATATATTATCAAGCATACCCAGAAATGATTATTGGACAAACTATTAGTGATGCCGTTTTGACATTGAGTAGTTTGAATGTAATTGCTGGAGAATTGGACGCATAGATATGATAAGTACATTAGAAACACAAGCAAAAAGACCTCCTTTTAGTCCAGAAAAATTGGCTGAAGTTCAAGGAGTAATCAAACAATTTCCAGAAGGAAAACAGAAAAGTGCTATTCTTAGAGTTTTGCACATTGCTGAAGAGGAATTCGGTGGATGGTTAAGTCCTGAAACAATGGATTATGTTGCAGGAATCTTAGATATTCAACCAATTGAAGTATACGAAGTGGCTACTTTTTATACGATGTTCAACATGAAACCTACAGGTAAATTTGTATTCGAAGTTTGTCGTACAGGACCATGTATGTTGGTTGGAAGCGATGATATTATTGACTACATCAAAACCAAATTAGGGATTTCTAAAGTGGGTGAGACAAGTGCAGATGGAATGTTTACTTTGAAAACGGCTGAATGTTTAGGAGCATGTGGTTACGGACCAATGTTACAATGTGGAAAAGTATATCACGAACATTTAACACCTGCGAAAGTAGATGCTTTAATGGACGAATACAGAGCAAAATATTCATCTGAAAACAACAATAACTAATGGGAAGAAAATTACTATTAGAACACATTAACGTTCCTGGAATTGAAACGTATGATGTATACCGTAATCACAATGGTTATAAATCTGTTGAAAAAGCAATAAAAACAATGTCACCTCAAGAAGTGGTGGAAGAAGTTCAAAAATCTGCTTTAAAAGGTAGAGGTGGAGCAGGATTCCCAATGGGAATGAAGTGGTCTTTTTTAGCAAAACCAGATGGTGTTCCAAGGTATTTGGTTTGTAATGCGGATGAATCTGAACCAGGGACATTTAAAGATCGATATTTAATGCAATATATTCCTCATTTGTTGATTGAGGGAATGATTACTTCTAGTTATGCTTTGGGAGCGAATACTTCATATATTTATATTCGTGGTGAATATATGTTTATTTTAGAAATTCTTGAAAAGGCAATTGCTGAAGCTTATGCAAAAGGTTGGCTAGGAAAAAATATTTTAGGTTCTGGTTACGATTTAGATTTATATGTTGCTCCTGGTGGTGGGGCTTATATTTGTGGAGAGGAAACTGCTCTTCTTGAATCACTAGAAGGAAAAAGAGGGAATCCTCGAATGAAGCCACCATTTCCTGCTATCAAAGGATTATATGGTTGTCCAACAGTTGTAAATAATGTGGAAAGTCTTTGTTCTGCTGTTTCTATAATTAATATTGGGGCAGATGAATTCTTAAAAATTGGTACTGAAAAAAGTTCTGGAACGAAATTAATTTCTGCTTGCGGAAATTTAGCTCGTCCAGGAGTTTATGAAATAGAATTAGGGATTTCTGTAGAAGAATTTATCTATGGAGATGAGTGGTGTAGAGGAATTGCAGGTGGAAAAAAGATTAAAGCGTTGATTCCTGGGGGATCTTCTGTTCCGATTTTACCAGCACATTTAATTACAACAACTGCTGCAGGTGAAACGCGTTACATGAGTTACGAAAGTTTATCGGATGGTGGATTTGCTTCTGGATCTATGTTGGGTTCTGGTGGATTTATCGTTTTTGATGAAAATCAATGTATTGTAAGAAATACATGGAATTTTGCTCGTTTCTATGCACATGAATCGTGTGGACAATGTTCACCTTGTAGAGAAGGTACTTCATGGATGGAGAAAGTTCTTCACCGTTTAGAAACAGGAAATGGAAACATGCGTGACATTGATTTATTAGCTGAAATTAATACGAAAATAGAAGGAAATACAATTTGTCCATTGGGTGACGCTGCTGCTTGGCCGGTTGCTGCTGCGATTCGTCATTTCCGTGAGGAATTCGAATGGCACGTAACTCATCCAGATGAAGCTGTAAATAGAAACTATGGTTTATTAAAAACTCCATCAATAACTTTATAAAAATACAATTATGATCAAAGTCACAATTGATGATATAGAAATAGAAGTAGAAGAAGGAACAACGATCATGAATGCGGCTCGTATGATTGGTGGTGATGTCGTTCCTCCAGCTATGTGCTATTATAGCTCTCTTCCTGGAACGGGTGGAAAGTGTAGAACATGTTTGGTAGAAATTGCTGCAGGTTCAACAAAAGATCCTCGTCCAATGCCGAAATTAATGGTTTCTTGTTCTACAATGGTTCAAGATGGAATGATTGTTAAAAACAGAACGAGTGAAAAGGTAATCGAAAACCGTGGAGCTGTTGTTGAGTTTTTATTAATCAATCACCCATTGGATTGTCCTGTTTGTGATCAAGCGGGAGAATGTGATCTGCAAGATTTAGGATTTTCTCACGGTAAAGAAGGATCTCGATACGAGGAAGAAAAAAGAACATTTGAACCAATCGATATTGGTGAAAATATCAAGTTACACATGAACAGATGTATCTTGTGTTACAGATGTGTTCATGTTGCGGATCAATTGACCGACAAACGTGTTCATGGTGCATTACACCGTGGAGATCATACAGAAATCAGTACGTATATTGAGAAAGCGGTTGAAAATGATTTCTCTGGAAACATGATTGACGTTTGTCCAGTTGGTGCTTTAACAGATAGATCGGCTCGTTTTAAAAGTCGTGTTTGGTTTTTAAAACCGATGAATGCTTCTTGTGAATGTACAAAATGTTCTGGAAAAGCGGTTGTTTGGATGTTTGGAAAACAAATGTACAGAGTAACAACTCGTCAAGATGAATACGGTGAAGTGGAAGTAAAAGATGGAAAACCTGAGTGGATTTGCAACGAATGTCGTTTCGAAAGAAAAGATTTAGCGCAATGGACAATTGAAGGACCAAGACACATTAGTCGTAATTCAGTTGTTTCTCAAGGTCACTATGAAAAACCGAATCCATTGAAAAACAATACTAAAAATATAGAATAATGGATACAGGATTGTTTTTAGAAAAGCTTATTTTAGTTGTTATACTTTTTGCGATTTCTTTAGGAGTTGCAATGTATTCAACTTATTTAGAGCGTAAAGTAGCCGCATGGTTTCAGGATCGTGTTGGACCAGATAGAGCAGGACCATGGGGATTATTGCAACCATTAGCAGATGGTGGAAAAATGTTCTTCAAAGAGGATTTTACACCCGTAAATGCTGATAAATGGTTATTCATTATCGCGCCAGGTATTGCGATGTTTGTAGCGTTGATAACAAGTGCCGTTATTCCGTGGGGACCAAATATTGAAGCTTTTGGAAGAGTCATTGAACTGCAAGTTGCAAAAGTTGATATAGGAATTCTTTTCATCATGGGATTTGTTTCAATAGGAGTTTACGGAATAATGATTGGTGGTTGGGCATCTAATAACAAATTTTCATTGTTTGGAGCAATTCGAGCTTCTTCTCAAATGATTTCGTATGAATTAGCAATGGGAATAGCAGTTATTACAATTGTATTGTTAACTGGAAGTCTTGATTTAGGTGAAATCGTGAAAGCACAACATGGAATTAATTGGTTTGTATTCAAACAACCTGTAGCTTTTATTATCTTTTTCGTTTGTGCATTAGCAGAATGTAACAGAGCTCCTTTCGATTTAGCGGAATGTGAGAGTGAGTTAATTGGTGGATACCATACTGAATATGGATCTATGAAATTAGGTTTCTTCTTGTTTGCAGAATATACAAATATGTTTATTTCATCTGCAGTTATTGCTGTTTTATTCTTTGGAGGATATAATTTCCCAGGAATGGATTCATTCTCTGGAAACTGGTTAGCATTAATGTGTGTGGGTGTATTCTTCGCAAAAATTGTATTCTTCATATTTGTATTCATGTGGATTAGATGGACAATCCCAAGATTTAGATTTGATCAATTGATGCATTTAGGATGGAAACGTATGATTCCAATCGCATTGATTAATTTATTGATAACAGCAGTTGTAATCGCCCTTTGGGAAGGTTGGTTTAATTAATTTATCCAAGAACTGAATATGCAAAGTTTAACAAATAGAAGTAAAATGGTTTCTAACAAGAAAATGAGTTTTCTTGAGAAATTATATTTACCAGCAATTTTCGGGGGAATGCTTATCACTTTTAAGCATTTATTTAAGAAACACAATACACTTAAATATCCTGAACAAACAAAAGTTTTAGCTCCTGTTTATCGAGGACAACATGTGTTAAAACGTGATGAAGAAGGTAGAGAAAATTGTACAGCTTGTGGATTATGTGCAGTTGCATGTCCTGCAGAAGCGATTACAATGATTGCAGCAGAAAGAAAAAAGGGAGACGAAGATAAATACAGAGAAGAGAAATATGCTGAAACATATGAAATCAATATGCTTCGTTGTATTTTCTGTGGTTTATGTGAAGAAGCTTGTCCGAAAGAGGCAATTTTCTTAACAGATCGTTTGGTTCCTTCGCAATTTGAAAGAGAAGAATTTATAATGGGCAAAGATCGTTTAGTAGAGGATGTAAATAACAGAATCGATATTACTGCACGTCAATTGACTGGTAAAAGAGGGAAAATATGAGTGTCGAAATAATAGCATATATTTTAGGAGGCTTGACCATTGGTTCAGCTTTGATGGTGATTTTAAGCACCCATCCTATGAGAAGTATTTTGTACTTAGTGGTTACTTTCTTCATGATATCAGCAAATTATGTATTGATGAATGCTCAATTTTTAGCGATCGTTAATATCATTGTTTATGCAGGAGCTATCATGGTATTGTTCCTTTTCGTATTGATGATGTTGAATTTAAGTAAAGATACGGAACCCAAAACATCTATTCCGATGATTGCTGCAGCAATTATTGCTGGTGGCTCTTTATTAGTGGTATTTATTGCTGCTTTGAGAGATGCTGGAGGTAAACAATTAGTTGCGCCAGGTGTTTCATCGGATTCAGTCAATAATATTGGTTTAGTAAAAACATTAGGACATGAATTGTTTACAACCTATTTACTTCCTTTTGAAATAACTTCTGTTTTGTTTATTTCAGCGATTGTTGGTGCTGTCTTATTAGCGAAACGTGAAAAACAAGTAATTGATTAATTATGATATTAGCAACTATTTTTGAAGCCGTATCTATTCAGTATTATTTAATACTTTCTTCTATTCTATTTGTGATAGGTATTATAGGAGTTTTGATACGTAAAAATGCCATCATCGTTTTGATGTGTGTTGAATTAATGTTAAATGCAGTAAACCTTTTATTGGTTGCATTTTCAACTTTCTTTGGTCAATCGGATGGACAATTATTCGTCTTCTTTATCATGGTTGTTGCTGCTGCTGAGGCAACAGTAGGACTTTCGATATTAGTATTGATCTATCGTAACACGAGATCTGTCGATATTGGGTTATTTAATAAACTTAAAGATTAATTAGGATGTCAGTAGAACAACTTATACCAATCATTATAGCAATTCCATTATTAGTGGGGGCTATCAATGGAATATACGGAAAAAAACTATCTAAAAATATCGTAGGATCACTTGCAACATTAGCAGTTTTTTCTTCTTTCTTTTTAGCGTTATTTGTCTTCTTTAATTTAGATGAAGCAGTAAAAATTAACTTATTTACTGTGATGAAATTAGAAAGTTTCTCTTTGAATGCTAGCCTTCTGGTTGATAATCTTTCAATTTGGATGGTGTTAATCATAACAGGAGTAGGAGCATTGATTCATTTATTCTCAATGGGATATATGAGTCATGATGAAGGATATTATAAATTCTTTACCTATTTAAACTTGTTTATCTTCGCGATGTTGATCTTAGTGTTAGGTTCAAATTACTTCATGCTTTTCTTCGGATGGGAAGGTGTTGGTATTTGTTCTTATTTGCTTATCGGTTTCCATTATAGCGATGCTCAAAAGGGAATGTTGAACAGTTTAGCTGCTCGAAAAGCTTTTATTATGAACAGAATTGGTGATTTAGGTTTATTAGTAGGACTTTTCTTAATTCTAGCTCAATTCGGAACGTTAGAGTATACTGAATTAGCAGCTAAAATGAAAGCAGATAGTTTTGCATTGGATGCTCCATTTTTAGTTGCGATTACCATGTGTTTATTTGTTGGAGCAACAGGGAAAAGTGCTCAAATTCCTTTGTTTACTTGGCTTCCAGATGCGATGGCAGGACCAACTCCAGTTTCTGCATTGATTCACGCAGCTACAATGGTAACAGCAGGTATTTTCTTAGTCGTTCGTTCTAATTTCTTTTTTGATTTAGCGCCAACAACGCAGCATGTCATGTTATATACTGGTTTAGCTACTTCTTTGGTTGCTGCTATTATAGCAATGAGACAAAACGATATCAAAAAAGTATTAGCTTATTCGACTGTCTCTCAATTAGGTTTATTGTTTGTTGCTTTAGGAATGGGAGCTTATACAGCTGCTATGTTCCACGTTACAACGCATGCATTCTTTAAAGCATTGTTATTCTTAGGTTCTGGTAGTGTAATTCACGCCATGTCAGATGAACAAGATATTCGTAAAATGGGTGGTTTGAAGAAATTTATTCCTACAACTCATTTAACGTTCTTAATTGGTACATTGGCAATTTCAGGTTTCCCATTACTTTCAGGATTCTATTCGAAAGATGAAATTTTAGGTCATGCTTTTGAACACAGTACACTTATCTATATTATTTTAATGATTAGTGTTACATTGACTGCTTTGTACATGTTCAGAATGTATTTCGTTGTTTTCCACGGTAAATTCAGAGGAACTCACGAACAAGAACACCATTTACATGAGAGTCCTTCAAATATGACAATTCCATTGGTGATTTTAGCAATACTTTCAATTTTTGGAGGTCTTTTAAATCTTCCAGGAATTTTCTTGAAAAAAGGTGCTCATTGGATGTCAGAGTTTTTTGCTGAAAATACAGCAGGCTTGAAAGCAATTCATGAACATATAGATGCTAACACGACATTAACATTGATGGGAGTTGCAGTTCTAGTTTGTTTAGGTGCAATTTCAATCTGTTATTCAGTATATGTTAAGAAGGAGAAATTGCCAGTTGAAGATAAGGATTTAAAAGGTTGGGAATTGGCTTCTGCTAATAAATTATACTTTGACGAAATTTACAATTTCTTATTTGTTCGACCAGTTGAATGGTTGTCTAAAATTAGTCATCAATTCATTGAAATTACTTTGTTGAATGGTATTGTTTCCGCTTCTACAAAATCGATTGCACTTACAGGAGATTTGGTTAAGAAAATGCAAACAGGTAAAACTGATTGGTATATCTTATGGATGGTTTTCGGAATTGTCGGATTAGTTATTTATTATCTTATAAATTTTTAAGCTTTGGAAATTTTATTAATACCTTTTATTATTGCATTAGTTGCGTTGGTTGTTCCAAATAACTTTATGCGTCAGTTCTCACTTTTGGGTGGAATTGTATCTTTAGCAGCTACATGTCTTCGTGTTGCTTCTTTTAACTCTTCTAAATTCGAAGCAATTACTCAAGAATGTTTAACAAATTTCGGTTTGACTTTCAAAATGGGTTACGATGGAATGAGTTTATTCATGATTGTTTTGACGAATTTGATTACGTTTTTAATTGTCTTAAGTAATTTCAACCGTGAAATCTCATCTAACAGAACGTTTACTTCTTTAGTGTTCTTCATGCAATTCGCATTGTTAGGAGTTTTTACGTCGTTTGATGGAATGCTATTTTACATCTTTTGGGAAATCACATTGATTCCAGTTTTCTTAATCGCTTATTGGTTCGGAACACAAGGAAACAAACCTGCATTGATGAAATTCTTTATCTATACGTTTGTTGGATCTTTGGCAATGTTGATTTCATTGATTTCAATTAAAGCTTACGCAACTAGTTTTTCTCACGATGATTTAATGGCGGTTCAATTAACAGCAAAATCAGCATTTTGGATTTTCGGAGGTTTCTTTTTAGCATTTGCGATTAAGATTCCATTGTTTCCATTCCATACTTGGCAACCAAATACATATACAACTTCTCCTATGGCGGGAACAATGTTACTTTCTGCTTTGATGTTGAAAATGGCATTGTACGGAATGATTCGTTGGATGATTCCATTGGCTCCAGAAGCATTAGCAGAAATGAAATATCCTGTTGTTGTTCTTGGAATTATAGGTGTTGTTTATGCAGGAGTTATAGCTATTAAACAAAATGATATTAAACGTTTGTTTGCATTCGCTTCTATTAGTCACGTTGGTTTAATTGCTGCAGGTGCAGTTTTGATGGGACAAGACAATTGGACAGCCGTTTTCATTCAAATGGGAAATCATAGTTTGGTAGCAGTTGGTTTATTCTTAGCTGCTGATATTATTGAACAACGTTTAGGAACAAGAAATTTAAGTGATTTAGGAGGAATATCGAAAGTTGCTCCTCGTTTTGCTTTCATGTTTGGTGCATTGGTTTTAGCATCTGTATCAGTTCCATTATCAAGTGGATTTATTGGTGAGTTTTTATTGTTAAAAGGTGTTTTCTCTTATAATATGGTAATTGGAGTAATTGCAGGTACAACTTTAGTAGTAGGAGCAGTTTATACATTACGTGCTTTTCAATTAAGTATGAATGGACCAGCTAAAACAACACCTTTTGTAGATTTAACTTGGAATGAATGGTTGGCGTTTTTAATAATCATGTTGATCATTGTTTCAGTTGGTGTTTGTCCGCAAACGATTATCAATTTTGTAGGACCAAGTGTAAAAAACTTAATCGAATCCGTTACTAATACTTTAGCTAAATAATATGGAAGCTTTAATTGTCATTTTTTTAAGTGGTTTAATATCTCTTTTTGTCGCCTTTGCAAAGAAACCAATGTATGTATTAGCAACTGCTTGTACTGGTTTGATTTCAGGAGCGATTTTATTAATTAACCAATGGAATACGCCTAGTACACTTTTTACAAATTATAAAGGTTTAGAGTTTAGTCATACTTCGATTGCTTATTCTTTAGTTGCTATTCTTTTTACTTTCTTAGCTATTTTAGCTGGATATAAGTCGTTTAAAGATGAATTAGAACATACAGGAGATTACGTTGCTTTGTATATCTTTTCTTTAACAGGAGCGATTTGTATGTTATCTTTTACAGATATGTTCATGTTCTTCTTAGGATTAGAAATTTTATCTATTCCAATATACGTATTAGCAGGAACTAGAAAGAAAGATATAAGATCGAGTGAAGCGTCTTTGAAGTATTTCTTGATGGGAGCATTCGCAACTGGTATTTTATTATTTGGAATTGCTTGGATTTACGGAGCAACAAAATCATTTGATTTAAATACAATCGCAATGGTGATTGATGGTGAAGCAAAACATTCTTCATTGTTGTTCATTGGAATATTGTTGATGTTAAGTGCATTCTTGTTCAAAGTTGGAGCAGCACCTTTCCATTTTTGGAGTCCAGATGTGTATGATGGAAGTCCAAGTATTGTTACTGGTTTCATGGCTTCTGTTGTTAAGTTAGCTGCTTTCGGAGCTTTCATGAAATTGTTCGGAACGTATTTCACAGGTTTGCATGATTTCTGGGCACCAGCGTTAATGGTCATGGCGATAGTAACGATGTTTATTGGAAATTTATCAGCTCTTAGTCAAGTTAAATTTAAGCGTTTATTGGCTTATTCAAGTATTACTCATGTTGGTTATGCTTTGTTGACTATCTTGTCAAAAGATCCAATGAATGAAATGAACTTGTTGTTTTATTTATTCTCTTATGGATTCTCAGTTATTGCATTGATCACTATTTCAATGATTTTAAATGACGAAGAAGACCGTCTAGAAGCATTCAAAGGATTAGCAAAACGTAGCCCTTTCTTAGGATTTGTTGCTATTTTGGCTTTGTTGTCTTTAGCAGGTGTTCCGCCTTTGGTTGGATTTTTTGGAAAATATTTAGTTTTCTCAAGTGTATTCGTTCAATATCCGACATTGGTTATTATTGCGATCGTTAATTCTGGAATTGGAATTTACTATTATTTAAAAACAGTTATGACAGTTGTTTCTAAAGAGGAAACAAGTGAAAATACAGCGGTTTTATCAGTTTCAGGACTACAATGGTTTGTACTATTCGTTTGTGCTTTAGGATTGTTATTTGGAGGTTGTTTTACAACTTGTTTGGGATAAAATAATTTTAAAAAATTGAGAAGCGATATTAAAGTAAATGGAATCAATTGAGTTATTAAACTCCTTATTTTGTTTTAATTTAAGATTTAATGAAGTTTTAAAAGTTTACCTTCCTGAAGTTTATATTTTAGACGAAACGTATGTTGACGATTTTAAATTTTACTTAGATAAAAAAATATCAGTAGAAAATTTAAAAGGAAATAATATTGTTTTAAGCGATTTATCGAAAGGATTACAGAAAATTATCTCTGTTTGCGATAATTTGAGCGTAAATACGATTTTTAAAAAGTTTAGTAAGAACAGTAAATCAGCGAAAACGATAAATGATTTATTAATTGATTCCAAACTAGAATATGGAATTCGACATTCTATTTCAGTTAATTTATTACTTTTTTATCAATTAATAAGAGAAGAAAATCTACTTCTTTCTGTTGATAATAAGAAAGATACTTTTTTGATAGATTCTAAAGTTGAATTAGAAAAATCATTAACGAAAGTTAAACTGAAATTTGTAAAAACGGAAGATGGATTGACGTACACTTTGTTTTTAAATTTGAATGGAACTTTTATTTATCCGTCTGATTATTCGTTAAAAATTTTATCAAATGAACCTGCTTTTATTCTTTTTGAAACTCAAGTATTACAGTTAGAAAATTTTAATTCAAACAAAATAACGCCATTTTTAAAGAAGAAATCAATTGATGTTCCAGCTAAAATGGTTGGAGATTATTTCAATAAATTCATCAAGGATGTTGCGAAAAAAGTAGAAATTGAAGCAGAAGGTTTTGAAGTTGAAAAGAGGAATAAGATTGTTTGTTGTTCCATCGAAATAGTACATGATTTCATTAAAAAAAACTATTACATCAATTTACGGTTTGACTATGATGGATTTATTTTTGAAAAAAGAGACCAACGAGATCGAACCGCCTTTGTAGAACTGGATGATAAAACTTCCGAAATTAAATTAATTCAATTTATACGTGACATTCCAAATGAGAATTTATTTGAAAATCAGTTATTCAATTTAAATTTTGTAAAATCAAGTAATTTATATTATTCAAGGACGTCAACAGAAAATGAATCTGATACTTTTGAAACCATTCAATGGATAATTGATAATCAAGAAAAATTAGAAAATTTAGACTTTAAATTGGATAATTTAGGATTTGAAGGAAAGCCGTTAAGGGTTAATAAGTCAATCGTTAAAATTTCGAGTAATCAAATTAACGATTGGTTTGATGTACAAATGAGCATACATTGTGGTGATTTCTCTTTTAATTTTATTGAAATCATTCCTAATTTAATTTCCAATAATCGTATTTACAATTTACCAGACGGAACCTGTTTTTTAATTCCTTTTGAATGGATGACTGCATATTCATCTTTGGTGAAATTTGCTACAATTAAAGATGGAAAATTGCATTTACCGAAAAGCAATTTCACTATTTTAGAAGATATTCCAGAATATGTCAAAGAAGTAAATGTGAAAAGTGAAGAGGTGAAATATTTAAAATCATCTTTACTAAAAGCAGATTTAAGACCGTATCAGATAAATGGAGTAAAATGGTTGTTAGAACATTATAACAATGGTTTAGGCGCTTGTTTGGCGGACGATATGGGGTTAGGTAAAACCTTACAAACATTAACTTTTCTTAATTGCGTGAAAGAACAGTCCGAAGTTAAAGCAATTTCTAATGTACAGTTAGATCTTTTTCAAGAAACGGAAACAATTTCAAGCCCTTTTTTAAAAGCGTTGATTGTTCTACCTTCTTCCTTAATTTATAATTGGAAAGACGAATCCAATAAATTTGTTCCTCATTTCAAATGTATTCAATATGTTGGATCTGATCGAAATTCTTTGTTAAAAACCATTGAAGAAAATGATTTGATATTTACAAGTTATTCAATTATTTCAAGAGACATAGAACAACTCATAAAGCATGATTTTAATTTTGTAGTTTTGGATGAAAGTCAATATATTAAAAATAAGAACTCTAAAATTTTTAAATCGATTAATCAGATCAATGCCAAACAAAAAATTTCTTTGAGTGGAACTCCAATTGAAAACTCACTGGATGATTTATGGTCACAAATGCAATTCATTAATCCCAATATTTTAGGAAGTTATAATTTTTTTCAAGATAATTTTAAAAAACCGATCGAAAAATTGAAAGATGAAAGTTGTATTGAAGAATTAAAGAAATGTATTCAACCTTTTATATTAAGAAGAACTAAGGAACAGGTTTTAACAGAATTACCACCATTATTAGAGCAAGTTGTATATTGTGAAATGGAGGATAAACAAGAGAAATTGTATGAACAAGAGAAATCGAAAGCACGAAATTTCCTACTTTTAAAAGATGAAATTAAAGTCGACAACATAACAATTGTCAATACTTTGTTAAGGTTAAGACAAATTAGTAATCACCCTAAATTGATAGATGAATCTTCAGATTTAGAATCCGGAAAATACAAAGTGGTTACTAATTATTTAGAAACGTTGGTGAAATCAGGTAGTAAATCGATCATTTTCAGTTCGTTTGTTTCTAATCTAGAATTTTATAAAAAATGGTGTAATGAAAATAAAATTCAATTTTGTGAAATAACAGGTTCGACCTCTTTGAAAGAAAGAGAATTAGAAATTAATCGTTTTCAAGAAAAGGAAGAACCGCTTTTATTTTTCATATCCTTAAAAGCCGGAGGAGTTGGTTTAAATATCACAAAAGCTTCGTATGTTTTATTTTTAGATCCTTGGTGGAATCCATTTATTGAAAAACAAGCAATCGGAAGGACTCACAGAATGGGACAATTGAATAAAGTAAATGTCGTTCGATTCATCACAAAAAACACAATTGAAGAAAAAATACTAAAATTACAAGAAAGCAAAAAAGATATTTCAGATTCGTTGTTGGATGAGAATTATATTTTTAGTGAGGTAAGTAAGAATTTGAGCTTTGTTTTGGAGTGAATTGGGATTCTAAAAATATATTATTTAAATAGCTAAATAAAATAGTACAATGAGAGAAGTAATGTTAATTCTACATATTATAGGGATTGTAATGGGAATGGGAACAGGATTCGCTCATACATTTTTAGGGAAGTCAATGGCTAAAATGAAGCCTGATGAAGCAATGAAATTAAGTATTCAGACGCTCGCCTTAACTAAAATGGGAAACATTGGAATCATTTTAGCCGTTTTTTCAGGCTTTTATTTAATTATTCCGTATTGGAGTTCACTTTCCGAAAACCCTTTACTTATTTTAAAATTACTTCTTGTTATTACTTTAGCTGTTTTGATTACGATGATTAATGTGTTTTCAACTAAAGTGATTAAAGGTGAAGCCGAAATTTATTTAAAGAAAATAGAAAAGCTAGGTAAAATCTGTATGATCATTGATCTTTCTATTATTATTCTGGCAGTATCTGTCTTTCATTAAATTCTATTTAACCAATCTAAAAAGAATTAAAACTCATGATACAAGGGCTTTACGAAACACATTTATTTGTAGAAAATTTAGAAACTTCCATTGAGTTTTATACCAATGTTCTCGGTTTGAAACAATGTTACTACGAAGAAGAAAGGCGAACCGCATTTTTTTGGATAGGAAAACCCAAGGAAGCCATGTTAGGTTTATGGGAAAAACCAAAAGCAGAAATTGATAAAAGGCATTTTGCTTTTAGATGCGATAAAGAGTATATTCTAAACGAAGCCGTTGATTTTTTAAATAAACACAATCTAAAACCATATAACTTCCTAAAAGACGGAACAGATAGGCCAATGGTTTTTGCTTGGATGCCAGCAATTGCAATTTATTTCCTTGATCCAGATGGTCATTATTTAGAATGGTTCTACTATAATTATTGTGGAATGATTAATTTTGAGCAAAAAGATGAGTCCAGAAGATTTGTATAAAATCGTATTGAATATTGATGAAAACTGGAGTGTTTCAAATGTTCAATTAGATAATAAACAAGAGG
>OBEQ011590768.1_pt1 | contig 38209 bp, 29 predicted proteins | sample 1670901 | NCBI WGS metagenome assembly OBEQ01 (sample SAMEA104232315, study PRJEB22302) | groundwater metagenome | biome: forest; feature: aquifer; material: groundwater | place: USA | collected 2011-08-07 | depth 5.4 m | reverse complement strand
GGCTGCCCGGTGTAGAGGATCGCCGAGCTGTATTGGCCCACGTCGGCGTTGAGCCGGCCACTACCACCACCAACGTTGAGCCCGTCGAGGGCCTCGAAGTGCCAGCGCGCGCCGCCCCACCAGGCGTGGCGGAGGTTCTTCGCCGTTGCGTCGTAGTAGAAGACGTGCGGCTGGCCCAGATAGGAGACCACCGAGGTGAACTGGCCGACGTTATTCGTGTTGACCCGACCGTCACCGAAGCCCGCTCCGATGCCGTCGAGCGTCTCGGAGCTCCACTGCGCGCCGGTCCACCAGTTGTGGCGCAGCGCACCGCTCGCGGCGTAGGAGAACACATGAGGCGAGCCGTGGTACAGCGTCACGGCGTTGTGCTGGCCGACGCCGGCGCCGGGCGGCCCGCTCCCGCCGTCGAGTGTCTCGGTGTTCCACTGTGCGGCCCCCGCCGGCCCCACCGTGAGCGCGACGAGCAACCCCGCCAGTGTGAAGACAGACCCCAGCCGACGCAGGATCCCGTCCATGGAACGCCCCCGAGCTCTCATCCGTGTGGCCACGGAGCATAACGACACCGAAGGGTGGGCGTCGAGCAGGCGCCTAGTTGAACCAGGTGTGGCGGAGGTATCCGTACGTGGCGTCGTAGTACCAGACGTGGGGCTGGCCGCCGTAGAGCGTCACCGCGCCGTACTGGCCGACGTCGTCAGCGGTGCGCTCGTTGGGGCCGACGACCTGGCCGTCGAGCGTCTCGAACGACCAGTGGGCCCCGGTCCACCATGCGTGACGCAGTCCACGGGCGGTCACGTCGTAGTAGAAGACATGTGGCAGCCCGCTATACGACATCGCCGCGGCATGACTCCCGACGTTGTCGGCGCTGCTTCCGCTCACGCCCCCGGCGCCGTCGAGGGTCTCGAAGAGCCACAGCGAACCGGTCCACCACGCGTGACGCAGTGTGCCGGCCGTCGCGTCGTAGGAGAAGACGTGCGGCAGCCCGCCGTAGAGGGTCACCGCGCTGTACTGGCCGACCGTGTCGGTGTTGCTTCCGCTCCGCCCTCCGTGGCCGTCCAGGGTCTCGAATCGCCACCGCGACCCCGTCCACCAGGCGTGGCGGAGCCCGCCAGCCGAAAGGTCGTAGTAGAAGACGTGCGGGAGGCCGCCGTAGAGCGTGACGGAGCTGTACTGGCCGAGGATGTGGGTCGAGGCGCCGCTCCTGCCCCCGAGACCGTCGAGCGTCTCGAAGAGCCAGGTCGTCCCGGTCCACCACGCGTGACGCAGCCCGCCGGTCGACACGTCGTAGTAGAAGACATGCGGCAGGCCGCCGTAGAGCGTCACCGCGCTGTACGGGCCGACGTCGTCGGTCGTGCGTCCGGCCAAGCCGCCGGGCCCGTCGAGCGTCTCGGAGAGCCACTGCGACCCGTCCCACCAGGCGTGGCGCAGGCCATGGTTGCCGACGTCGTAGTAGAAAACGTGCGGCAGCCCGCCGTAGAGCGTCGCCGAGACGTACCGGCCGACGTCGCCGTTGATCCGGCCGCTGGGGCCGTTGGCGTCTCCGTCGAGCGTCTCCGAGTTCCATTGCGCCCCGTCCCACCACGAGTGGCGCAGGTCACCGACGGAGCGGTCGTAGTAGAAGACGTGCGGCAGTCCGCCGTAGAGCGTCGCCGCGCTGTACTCGCCGACGGGCTCGTCGACGCGGCCGTTGGGGCCGCTGCCGTTCCCGTCGAGGTTCTCGCGGGCCCAGAACGCGTCGTCCTCGAAGATCGACGCCACCCCGATGCCCGTCCCGCCGATCGTGGCGTTGACCGGGTTCGTGAGTACGACCTGGAAGCGCTCGTCGGGCGCGGGGAGCGGGTCGCCGATCACCGTCACGTCGGCGGTCTTTGACACCTCGCCCGGGTTGAATACGAGCGTGCCGCTCGTGGCGAGGTAGTCGGTCGGCGCCGTGGCCGTGAGGTCGGCTGTGTGGTAGTCGACCGTCACAGTGCTCGTGCTCGGAGCGTTGAGCGTGACGGGCAGACTGAGCGTCGTCGTGGCTGAGGTGGGCTCGACGACCGACGCCGAGCTCGCGACGACGACGGGTGGGCCGATGCTCGAGAGGTCGTAGGTCTGGACGTCGAAGGTGCGGCCGAGCTCGTCGGTCGGGGTGACGGTCACCGTCGTGCCGTTCACGCTCACCAGCAGGAAGTGGTGGACCCGCGCGTTCGAGTCGGGTACCGGCGCGGCCCCGCAGGCCGAGCCGGTACCGGAGCCGGGCGTGGCGCCATATGACCAGCCGACCGCGTACGCGTCGACCGCGCTGCAGCCGCTGAGCGACTGGAGCGGAGCTCCGCCTCCCCCGGTGACGTAGCTGACCAGGCTGTTGGGGCCGTTCTTGACGTTGCGCTGGTAGACGTGCGCGTGGCCGGTGAAGGCGATGTTGACGCCGTAGCGGCTCAGCAGCCCCTCGAGGCTCGTTGCCCCCTGGAGGTAGGTGTCGGAGGGCTCGGTGCTGTTGTCGGAATAGAGCGGGTAGTGGAAGACCGCGAACTTGAGCGTCGACGGGTGGGTGCGCAGGTCGTTCTCGAGCCACTGGTACTCGCTGCTACTCGGGGTCCAATGGGTGTCGTGGTCGTTCTGGTAGACGCTGGCGGCACCGGCGTTGGTGTCCGCCCAGGTTGCCTCGAGGACGTAGAACCGCGTGTTGCCGGCGTCGAACGCGTACCAGGTGCTTGGGTAGTTGGCCGGCGCGGTGCCGTTGACGCAGCAATAGGTGTCGCGCGTGTACCGGCCACCCGACGTGGCTACCGCGGTGTCCTCCGGCCAGTTCAACAGGTGCGGGTGATTCGTGTCGGAGCGGAAGAAGCCGTGATTGCCGATCGCCGAGAAGAGCGGCAACGACGCGCCCGGGCCCTTCCAGAATGAGGCGCCGAACACCGCGCTCGTCGCGTTCCCGGTCTGAAGGAGATCGCCGTATTCGATCTGGGAGCCGGACGGGTACGCGTTGTCGCCAACGGAGAGGGCGAAGCGGGCGCCGCTCGCGGCGAGTTGCGTCATCAGGTTCGCCTGATCGGGGTTGGTGCCCGTCGCATCGACCGAGCCCCAGTCACCGAAGACGGCGAAGGAGAACGGCTGGTTGGAGCCGGCCGGCGCCTGCGTCGTGAACCGCGGCGACGGGTCGGTGTCGAGCAGGTCGGTGCCGGCGAGGAAGACGCGGTAGCAGTAGGTGCCCGGCGCGGGCAGTGCCAGCACCGCCTTCCACTGGTACTCGCCCACCGCGCCGACGGCCAAGGGCTGCCTCGTCGCCGCCACCGTGTCGGACACGGTGCACGCCCCGCCGCTCACCGCGCCCCACTGGACCGACCCCGTCGTGGCGGACCGGTCGGTCGCCCAGTCCACCGTCACCGACGTTCCCACCAGATCAGTCAGGTAGGGGTACCTCAGCAGCGCCGCGCCGGCGGCATCGGCCCCGTGCTGCGACGTGATGACCAGAGAGCTCAGGAGCGCCACGAGAGCGATCGGGACGAGGCGCCGCAGTCCGACGCGCCCCGGCGCGCACCACCCCGCCTTGCGCCCTGCCCTTCGGGCGCGAGCCCCGACGAGCACCCGCCAGCCTCCCTACCCTGCGCGCGCAACGACCGTCGAGCGGGCACCCGATCCCACTCTTTGGCCGCCGAAGATCACGCACAGTAGGCGCCCGGTGCGGAATTTGTCCAGTCCGAGCATCGACCGGACGCTCTGGTTGTGGCCCAACCTGTGGGTGCCGGAAACTCGGTTCGGGTCGTTGACCTGGCGGTTCGCCAGGGCGACCGAGGCGCCGCGAGGCTCTCGGTCGTGTCGCTGGTCTACGAGATGTTCTGTGGGGCCGCGACTCGAGAACCGCGATCGGGTCTTGCTCGCCGGTCTTTGTCGCGTCCTCGATCGCAGGCGGTGGCCAACGGCGTTCTTCATCACGCCAGCGACGCTGCTGCGCTGGCTCACCGCCTCGTCGCCCGCCACTGGACGTATCCGCACCGCCGACCCGGCCGGCCGCCGAACGACGCGGCGTTGCGGGCACTGATCGTACGGCTCGCGGTCGAGAACCCGATCTGGGGCTATCGGCGCATCCACGGCGAGCTCGTCGGACTCGCCTACGCCGTAGCGCCCTCAACGGTCAGCTCCATCCTCGAGCAGGCCGGGCTCGACCCGTCCCGCCAGCCGCACCAGCAATCCCGGCGAGAGTTCCCGAAGGCAAACGCCAAGCAGGTGATCGCCTACGACTTCTTCACCGTCGACACTGTGTTCCTACGCTGCTTGTACGTGCTGTTCTTCGTCGAGCTCGACAGCCGCCGCGCCCCCGTCGCCGGCATCACCACCAACCCGACCGGCGAATGGGTCACCCAACACGCACGCAACATCAAGGACCAGCCGAGATGCCGCGACCGCGTTTCCGGCACCCACAGGATTTCGCCGACTCCGTTCAACCATCGGCACGCCCGCCGGTCCACCGAAATCAAACTGAGCCACTACCCACATAGGCGCGCCGGCCGGGAAGACATGCGGCCGCCCGTAGCGCCGGCCCGAATCAGATCCCGGCGCTTCCTCTCCGTCGCCACGAATGACCAAGTATCGTCCCCCCCGACCCTGGGGGTGGGGCGATGGGGCGACGCGGTGCGCTTGCGACGGTGGGGGGCGGCGCGCTGGCCCTGGCCGTCACCGTGGCGTGGATGCCAGCCGGGCTCTGGCGATCGGCGCCGAGCCGCGGCGCGGATCAGGACTACGCGAGCACGGCGCTCAACATCCTGCCCTCGGGCCAGTACGGATCCGTGCCGCCCCCGGCGCAGGCCACGGATCAGGCCAAGCTCTACGACGGGCTCACGCCGCTCTCCGGCAATGTCGGCGATGCCGATCTGAAGCGCTACTTCAAGTCGGAGCAGCTCGGGACGAGCGGGCAGGGCCCGCTGAGTGATGAGCCGTCGGGATCGAAGGGCGTGCGGATCGTGCGCGACGGCTTCAACGTGCCGCATATCTATGGCAGGACCCACGACGACGTCACGTTCGGTGCCGGTTGGGTGATGGCCGAGGACCGAGGTCTGGTGCTCGAGCAGGCACGGTATGCCGCGCGCGTCGCCGCAGTTGGGGCTCCCGGCCTGCAGGCGCTCGACCTGATCACCTCGCTGCGGCAGTTCGAGCCGAGTGCCCAGACGGAGCGTGAGGTAGCCAAGCAGACCCAAGTGCTCATGGCCGCCGGGCCGAAGGGGCGCGCCGTCGCGCACGACATCGACACGTTCGTGCAGGGCATCAACCGGTACTACCGGGTCACGAACAACTCTGCGAAGCCGTGGACCCGCAATGACGTGTATTCGCTCGAGGCCCTGAAAGGCCAGTTCGTCGGCGAGGGTGGCGGGGACGAGCCGCGCCGTTCGATGTTCCTCGATGCGCTCCGGAAGCGATTCGGCGCGACGCGGGGCGACGCGGTCTTCACCGATCTGCGCGAGCTCGCCGACCCCGAGACACCGACCAGCGTGCCCGGGAAGGCCGTCTTTCAACCGCCGCCCGCGAGCACCGCCGGCAACATCGTGTTGGACGACGGGAGCCTGACCGCGGTCGACACCCCCGCCCCGGCCCCGGGCCAGCCGGCCCACGCGAGCAACGTGCTGCTCGTGTCGGGCTCACGCTCCGGGAACCGCCACCCGCTGATGGTCGCCGGCCCGCAGATTGGCTACTTCTACCCTGGCCTGCTGCTCGAGATGGATCTCCACGGCCCGGGGATCCACGCACGCGGGTCGACGGCGGCGCCGTTCCCCGGGTACATCCTCATCGGCCGCGCCTCCGACTACGCGTGGTCGCTCACCTCTGCGGGTCTCGACATCGTCGACAGCTACGTCGAGACGCTGTGCGGCGGCAGCGACACCAAGTATCTGTACCGCGGCCGCTGCCGAAACATGGAGCAGTTCGACGCCGGCGTGCTCAAGGGCAAGCCCGAGCACCACATCACCTTCTACCGGACGGTCCACGGACCCGTCGTCGCGTACGCGACCGTGCACGGGCGGCGGGTCGCGGTGAGTCGTAAGCGCGCGAGCTACGGCCGTGACGCGCTCGACCTGCTCCTCTACCGTGACCTGACGCTCGGCAACGTCCACGACGTCCACGAGTTCTTCCGAGCTGCGAACCAATCCCCTCAAACCTTCAACTCGTTTTACGTCGACGACCGCGATATCGGCGTCTTCACCAGCGGCCGCGTACCGATCCGCCCGCCCGACGTCGATCCGGGCTTGCCGACGAACGGCACCGGGGCGCACGAGTGGCGGGGCTTCCTTCCGTTCGCGCGCCACCCGCAGGACATCGATCCTTCCCAGGGCCAGATCGTCAACTGGAACAATCGCACGCAGGCCGGCAACCGGGCGCCCGACGACAACTGGTCCCTCGGCGCCGAGCAACGCGTCCGGCTCCTCACGCAGAACCTCGGGCGCGCCGGCTCGCAGACGCTGACCACCCTGACCGCGGCGATGAACAAGGCCGCGACCCAGGACGTGCGCGCCATCGAGCTGGAACCCGTGCTCGCCCAGGTGCTGCGCAGCGGTCCGCCGCCGAGTGCGCGCGAGGCCACGATGCTCCAACTCCTCGACCAATGGCGCGCGCGCGGCGGCAACCGCCTCGACCTGGACCTCGACGGGCGCATCGACGATTCCGGCGCCGCGATCATGGACGCGGCGTTCCCACGCCTCTCTGATGCGTGGGGAGCCGCGGTGATCGGCCCGCAGACCGGTCAGCTCGCCTCGATCGTGACGCGCTTCAGCGTCACCGGCGGCCAATACGACGGCTGGCACATCTGGATGGACAAGGATCTCCGTAGCATCCTCGGCGAGAAGCCGAAGGGCCCGTTCCTGGTGCAATACTGCGGCAACGGCGACCTCGCCGCGTGCCGCAACGCGCTCTGGGCCGCGATGGGGGCCGCGGGCGACGAACTCGCCGCGCGACAAGGCCCCGACCCCGCGGCGTGGCGAGCCGACGCCACCGCCGAACGGATCACCTTCGATCCAGGTTTGCTGCCTTTCACCATGCGTTACACGAACCGCCCGAGCGGAATCCAGCAGCTCATCACGTTCTCGGCCCACCGGCCACGGAGCTGATCTCGGGCACCCTTCCTCGGGTGCGCGACATGATGCAGCAGTGGAATAAAGGCCTGCGCGCTTCGCGCCGGTGATTCCAGCCGATGCCCGCCGCGGTGTTGCATCTCGGCATCGAATGCAGCATGGGACGGCACTGCGCCCACTCTGGCGTCACCGGCCGGGAAGAATGTCGTCGGGGTGCTCCCGGACGTGGATGTGCACGTCTCGGTGATCGCCTTGAAGGCGTCGAACCCATTGGCGGAGCCCCGGAATACCTCCCTGTGGGTGCCGGAAACTCGGTTCGGGTCGCTGACCTGGCGGTTCGCCAGGGCGACCGGGGCGCCGTGAGGCTCTCGGTCGTGTCGCTGGTCTACGAGATGTTCTGCGGGCTCGTCGAGCTGCTCGTGTTGCGCGGTCGGCGTGATCGCTGCAAGGACGTCGAGATCCTGGTGCGAGCGGCGGTGGCGGCTCCACTGCGCGAAGGCCGGGCGGTCACAAGGCCGCGAGCAGCAAGATCGAGTTCGCTGTGTAGTCCAGCGCGGGTTCGCTGGTCACGTAGTTGTCGACGTTGTCGGCGTACGCGGCCTTCCCGTTGCTGAACGCGTCGTTGACACGGAAGCCTTGCGCGCGGATCTCCGACTTCGGCGCCGGGCCGCCGACGACTGCGCCGACCGGTAGCGCGTCGCCGGAGATGCTCGCCCAGTGGGGCGGGGGCTGGGGCGACGACGGGCCGAGCCCGACGACGAAGCTAGAACCCCACTGGTTGAGCCCAAGCAAGTAGTCACGCGCGCGCTGCGCGCCGCTCGCGGTTGGGGCCTGGCCGACGCGCGCGTCGAGCGCGATCGCGGCACCGTTGCCACCGTTTACCGCGGTCTGGCCCCAGGTGTAGTAACCAGGCGTCGCCCAGGGGTTGCCGGCGGCGGTGGCGAACGCGGCCAGCGCGACCTGCTGCAGCCGCGTGCAGCCCAGATTGCGCGCCGCTGCATCGGTGACGGCGGGATGCGCGAACGCGCCGCACAGATCGGCACCGGCGAGCGCCGCGACGTCGTCCCAACCGAGAGTGTCCTGCGTGATGGCCTGCAGGTAACCGACTGCTTCGGTGAGGTCGGCGGCGTCACCCGTGACCCGGTAGAGCATTACCGCACCGAGGGCGAGGTCGTCCTGCCAAGAGCTCGCGCGATAGAACCCGCCGCGCAGCAGCGGGCCGACGCCGGCCGTCGCCTTGCCCGCCGCGTACCAATCGCGGGCCCGCGCGAGCAGCGTGTCGCGTACCGGTCCGGGCGTCGTACGCTCGGCTGCCAATGCGAGCGCCGCGGCCGACTTGCCCGCGAGGCTCGAACCGGTCGACGGGTACGCGAAGCGGGTCCCGATGCCCGGCTCGCTGCGGCCGTCGTCGAGGGCAGGATCGCGAAAGCCGAGGTTGTGATCGCGCTCGTCGCCGACCTGGCCGATGAACAGATCGGGCGCCGGGTGCGCCCTCACGAGCCAGCGCACGCCGATGTCGGCCTCGGCGCGCAGCGCGGTGGTGTCGGTTGGGTCGAGATCCGCTGCGAGCTGCAAGACGGTCGTGGCGTACGCGGTCGTCTCGGTGAAGTGCAGCATGTCGCCCGCGTCCATCCACCCGCCGGTCAGGTCGATGGTCTGGGCGTCGTGCGGGCCGCCGACCACCTTGGCGTCGTGGAGGTGCGCGGGCGCGTGCAGCGGCGACGGCTCGGCGCCGTCGCGGTTCGCGGCAAAGAATTGCAGCAACGTCGGGATCGGCTCGCGGCCTGCGCCCGCGCGCACCTCCCACGGCCGCGAGACCAGCCCGCCGGCACGCACCTGGTACGCGCCCGGAATTGAGATCGCGCTCAGGTCCGCGGTCGCCGCGAACTTCCACGGTGCCGGGTTTACTCCCTTCGCGAGCGTGCCGGTCAGCACCTTGTTGCCGGTCGCGTCGATCACGTCAAATGGCTGGCCGGCGCGGTTGACCGACGACGACAGCAATGCGATCTTCGTGTCACCCGGCGCACTCGGCCCGCCGACGCGCAGCACCTCCGGACGCGCCACCGCGTCGGCACGCGGGGCGCCCGAGAAGGCGAGCGCGACCACGATCACCGCACCAACGAGGTGCGAACGTCGAATCAGTCGGACCATCACGTCCCTAATTCACTCGGCGACCCCGAGTGTCGCGCGCCCGACCCGCTCCGTCGACATCTCCTGCGTCGAGGAGGAGTTGGTCGCTCGCGATCCGAGACCGACAGGTCGATGTGCGAGACCCCCGTGATGTTTGGTTCGCTCTGGCTACTCATCGATTTCATGATGACCGACACTGCCGCACGACGCGCCGGATCTGCCGTCGGCGCTGGTAGCTACTTCAGTCGAGTCGCCAGGGCGTGAGCGCGCTTGCCGAGCTGCTGCGCCTTCGACCCGGGAGCAACGTCAGCGACAAGGTCCGCTAACTCCTGAACCAGAGCGGCTAACGCCGCGAGGTCCTCGCTTGGCTCTTGGACCTTGATCTGCGAAAACGGAAACGCGACGTTGACCCTCGTGGTCACAACCTCGGTGTCCGGGGTGGTTTTCGACGTCGACTCGTCAGTGTTCGGTTCGGCCATACCATTCACCTCCAGCGTGACCCGGCACCACGTTCGCATGCTGCAGCCAGAGTCGCTGTCACATCTTCGCCGAGAACGGCCATACCCGTCGAGCGTGCGCCCCCATGTTTGCCGGTCCTGCCCGCTCCTCAAGCGTCGTGTGGTACAGCTCGATGTGAGGTCGGGTCGCTTCGAGCACGGCCAGTCCGGTATCGGCGGCCAACTGGAAGAACGTGCGGAGATCGTGTGACGGTAGGCGTCGAGCGTTCGGCCCCTTTACCGGGCCAGGAACGCTGCCGCAGCCAACCGCGCCTCATCGAACAATCTCTCGCGCTCAAGCCTCTGGATCGTCGCGGCCGCCGGATCGAGTGTCATCATCGCTGGTCCTCCTGTCATTGGAAGACCAGCGAACCCCTCACCAGCAACCGGCGATCGCGGCAGCTGCACCTCGAACTCGTTCGATTTGCGATCGATCGAGTGGGCAAGGAGGCGCGGGAGCAGTGTCCCGACGGTTCACGGGGATCTACGAGGCGTTCGGCAAGGCAGATGTTCCGGCAATCCTCCAACGGCGCAACCGACCGTTCGCCGGGCCACCAGGCGCTAGCCCGCATCGAAATGGTGCGCGTCAAAGAGCGAGTACTCGAGTCTGCCGCAGCCTTGTCGCCCCGTGCCTTACGGTGACAAGCCGCTGCAGGTGCGGCGGTGCTCCCATTCGGCGACGTCGGCGGCCGCGGCGTCACCGGTCTCGGGAACGGGGATCCCGTGCGTGATGCGAGCCGGGACCCACGAGTACCCGTCGACCTGGCGACCCGTGGCCGTGACCAACAGTACCCCGCTGCGTCCCGACTCCCCGTCCTCGCGCCAGTACACGAAGTTGCCGAGCCCGTAGGCGACGAGCGAGGTGCCGACGCGGCCGGCCCCGAACACGCGGTGCGCGTGGCTCCCGACGACCATGTCGGCACCGGCAGCGAGCAGGGTCTGGGCGAGATCGTGCTGCTCGGGCGACGCACAGTGGGTCTCCTCGGTCCCCCAGTGCAGGGACACCACGAGAGTGTCTACCTCGGGCCGCACCGCGCGCACCGCGGCAACGAGACGTGTGCGGTCGATCGAGAAGGCGACGCCAGGCTGGGTCTCGGTAGCCGACCACGCCGGGATCAGCGCGGGCTCCAGCCAGTCGAGGGCGCCGAGAATCGCGATGCGCTGGCCCTTGATGACGGTGCGGTACGGCCGGTAAGCCTCGGACGCGTTATGGCCGATCCCGACTACAGGCAAATTGGACGCCGCTATCGCAGCGAACGTGTCCTGCATGCCTACGGGGCCATAGTCGAGGGCGTGGTTGTTCGCCATGTTGACGACGTCGACACCCGCGGCCCTCAGGGCGGTGAACGACGCCGCCGGGGAACGGAAGTGGAAGTTCTTGCCCGGCACCGCCTCGCCGCGCTCGGTGATTGCCGTCTCCAGGTTGACCATGGCGAGGTCGGCGCCCGAAAGCACGGACGTGATCGGTGCAAGCACATGGGTTGGGTCCGCCTTGAGCTGGTCCGCCAGCAAAGGCAGCCCCGTGGAGATGGCGCCGACCTCGTTGTCCAGCTGGTCGACAAATTGCGTGTCGCCTGCGAACGCGAACGTGACCGGTTGACCGCTCCCGCGCGGTCCTCGCTGGTCCGAAGGTGCGATCGCGGTGGGCGTCGGGGTCGCTGGCAAGTGGCGTTCCGCCGAGGCGGCGTGCCCGGTCTGACCACTCCGACCGGGACGCGCGGTGCACGCGACCAGGAGGGCGCAGCCGCACACAAGGAGCGAGGTGCGGACCGCTAGCACGAAGCGTCGCACCCCGGCACTGTACCGGCGGTAGGGGACGCGCGCCTTTCGATCTGTGCGTCTGCTCTCGTGGGAGAGCGAGCGCCGAGCGGGCAATCGGCGCTATCGGGTCGTGACCAATGATGTGTTGGGGCCCTGATGTCGCGCGCGGCCACGAGTACCGAGCGACACGCGGCTGATTCGCGTCGAGCGCAATGGCGACCTCGTATCGCTTGGCTTCGTCACCGAGGCTCAGCCGCAAGGGTCGAACGTCGATGTCAAGGGCCAAAATGGCCGACAGTCTCTCCGATACGCGTTCGACGATCCCGAGGACCCAGTTCTGACGCTGTTCGCGGAGTTTGCCTCGACGCGCTCGCAAATGCTCTTGCGGGAAAATCGCCGCTCTCGCCGCCGCGCCGTTCGCCCCGGCCACCGCGTATCGACAACCCTCGAAGCCGGGCGACATGATCTGCGGAAGAGCCAAGATATCGCCAGGGGGTCATGCATGGTTGCCAGCACCGAGGCAGAGAGCGGCGACCCGCTGGCGGTGTTCGGAGACGAGGGGTATCTCCGCAATCGTCTCCACACACCACAGGGCGCCCGCATCCTGAACGCCGTCATCCGACCGTTGTGGGCGCGGTTTCCACCACGCGGGTTCGGTCTCATCACGACGGTTGGGCGCCGGAGCGGCAGAGTTCGTCACCGACCGGTGCGGGTGATCGTGACCGATCACACCGCCTATCTCGTCGCCATCGTCGGTGAGTACTCGGATTGGTTACGCAACCTGCGAGCGGCTCCACGCGTGGGACTGCGCGCGAGAGGCATTCGCACCACCGGCAGGGCGCGCGGTCTGCACGATGAGACAGAGACACGGAACGCCCGCGAGCTCTACTGCCGACGCGTTCACCTCTGCGACTACGTGGAATGCTTCCTTCACCTTCGCGGACGACCATCACGTCGCAAATTTGAGCAGCTCCACGAGCGTTGGTTCCGAATGGGTACGCCACTGGCGATCGACATCGATTCCGCGCGCACCTAACAACACAGATGTCGCCGGCGCCAAACCTCCCACGGTCGGATCTCGACGCCCCGCATGCGTGTTCAACGGCGGCGACCGCCGCGCCATATCTGGCGATCTCGCGCAGTTGTTCAACCTCCGCAGGCCGCACAGATCCGCGCTCAGATCAACAGCCACCGAGCCACCATGCGACGGCAACGGGGCGGCGAAACGGCTCTTGTGGTGGGGGGCGAGGGTTCTTACACTTCTCGCATGCCGCATTTCCTGGTCGCCACAGCCGCCAGCCAGCGGCGCCTCACGGAAGTGGGGCTCCTCATCGGCGGTCTCGGTGCCGTCGCGATCATCGTGGGCGGGCTCCTCGGTCTCCGCCAGTCGGGCAACGGCGACACCGGCCGCAACGAGCGGCTCGCCTACATCGTCGGCGCGTTGCTCATCGGTGTCTGCTTCCTCCTCCAGATCATCGGCATTCGGAGCGCGTAGGCGCGCTGGCGGTGCGCGCTAGGGAAGTCCTCCCCAAGTCCGGTTGACGGGATAGAGCTTTGGCGGAATCCGAACGCCTGGTCGGGCCAGGCGTGGTGCGTGTCATGGGAGCTGGCCGGCGTTCGGACGGTGGTTGCCTGATCGGGAAACCGGGGGAACATCACCGTGTCCACGAAACCGGTCAAGTGCAGTCTCCGGAGAGTCCCCCGCCACGGCCCGACTGGCAAGTGCCTTAAGTGGGCGCGTGAGCGTGTCGAACCGCTGTGAAATAGGCGGCCAGATCGAGGAGTCCGGGCGTGGACGAGACGGGTCACGAAGAGGAGCCTTCCGGCGAGCCGGCGGGGTCTGTACCCCACTCGGTGGGCGATCCCGCCACCTTGCTCCCGCGCACCAGCGCGGCGTCGACTACACCCCGAGGCGACGGAGGCCCGCGACGGAACCGCCGCAGGCTCTGGCTCGGCAGTGCGGCAGCGGTGGCAGTTGCCGCGGGAGCGGCAGTCTGGTTCTTCCTAGGCGGTGGGAGCGGAGACGCGAAGAGCATCGGGGCGATGCCGAGCACGTTCTGCGCGGCGTCTCAGCAGCTCGTCGGCCTCGACTCGCAGCAACCTCCGGGCGACATCCAGAACGCCGAGCGGTCTTATCGGCGTGTGACTGAACTCCTGCGAGCGCTCCGCAGGACCGCCCCTCGAGCCATCACCGGCGACGTCCAAATCCTCGCCTCCACGCTCGCGAACACCCACGCGCGCCTCCAGAGCCGCGCAGCCGATGGCGCGGCTCCTTCGAACACCAAGGATTCGTCGGCTGCGACCGAGGCGGCGTTCGAGAAGGTGACGACATACTTCTTCGATCACTGCAAGAGCTCCCCGGCGCTTGCGCGCGCGAGGCAGGCCGCTCAGGATGGGGCCGCGCAGTCGAACTTGCGCGACGGCCTGACGGCGGCCAAGACCATCTTCACCGACAACGACTCCTACGCCGACGTCACGCCAGCCAAGCTGCAGGACGTCGAGCCCTCACTCACCTACGTGACCGGCCCGGTGACGGCGGACGCGAAGACAGTCTCGGTCCACGTGATCGACGCCAACAACATCGTGCTCGCAGCTGCCTCGCAGTCGGGCACGTGCTTCTTCATCCGCGACGACGCACGCACGGCCACGCAGTACGCCTCGTCGCCGAAGGCCACGCCGTGCGACGCCGCCAGCCCGCCAACCAACTGGGGTCCGGCCTGGAGCGGCTCTACCGGCAGCGGGGACAGCCAGCCTGAGGCGACCGCGAACCCGGACACCGGCGACACGCAACCCGGAGGCGACCGGCCCACGCAATCGAACCTGCGGAACGCGCTGACCGCGGCCAAGACCATCTTCACCGACAACGACTCCTACGCGGCCGTGACCCCGGCCTCACTGCAACAGGTCGAACCCTCACTCGCCTACCGAACCGGCCCCGTCACTGCAGCGGGCGGCACCACCGTCTCCATCAACACGATCGGCGCCGGCAGTGTCGTGCTCGCAGCCGCATCACCCTCCGGCAAGTGCTTCTTCCTCCGCGACGACGTCCACACGGGAACCCAATACGCCTCGTCGAGCGAGGCCCAATGCAACGCCGCGAGCCCACCCAACAACTGGGGCCCGAGCTGGTAGCGCACCGCACAGCAGGACCTGGACATTGGACAATCCCAACGGCGAGACCGGCGACCTCACTTTCGGTCGCGGACGCCATGACTGGCGGCCAGTTGGGGCAAGCTGCGCGACACGCCCGCCGATTATCTTATTGACAAACGATAAGAGGTAGCTTATCGTTTATCGATATGGACGACACTTCGAAACGCTATGGGCAGCGCACCTCGAGTGCTGGGCTGCGCTTGTTCGACCTGGCGCTGCGGATCCTGATGGTGGTGTTCGCGATCGGCTCGGTCATTTCCCTGCCGCTGTTGGCCTGGGGCGGCACGGTCGGGCTCGACGTCAGGATCGACCCGCCCTACACCGTCGGCTTCGACGGCGGCCGGTCGATGAAGGTCGACCGGAGCGACCTCAGCTATGTGGGCTTTCCGGACAGCAGTCACTACATGCCCGGCGAACCGAGGCTCCACGCCAAGGTGAACGTCGATCGCGCCGACACCGACACGCGAGTGGCGTCTGCGCTCATGATCGTCGCCTCGATCGGGCTCGCGTGGCTCGGACTCGTGAATCTTCGGCGTATCGTGCGTGTTGCGCGCGACGGCGACCCATTCAATGCCCGGAACGTGATCCGGCTCCGGTATCTCGCCGCAGTCGTCGTCATATTCTCGGTCGTCAGCCACGTGGCCGCGGCGGTTCTCGACCGGACGCTCGACCGGACAGTCGCCGACCCCCCGATGCACGTCGCGATGCCAGGAATCGGCTGGTGGCTACCCTTGACGATCGGTCTCGCGCTCTTCGCACTCGCCGAGGTATTCCGCGCGGGCTGCGAGTTGCGAGAGTTCGAGCAGGCAACGATCTGAGGTGTCGGTTCGGGTCCACCTCGACGACGTGCTCGCGCAACGGGGCATCACCTTGACCGAGGTATCGGAGCGGGTGGGCATCACGCTCGCCAATCTCTCGATCCTCAAGACCGGCAAGGCGCGCGCGGTCCGCTTCTCGACCCTCGAAGCACTATGCATCGCGCTCGACTGCCAACCCGGCGACCTGCTCTCCTGCGACTGAGCAAGATTCTCGGCGCTGCTCGGGCCTGACACGACGCCGGGAACCTTGGCACTTACGTGCCCTATTCGGAGATTGGCGCAGCGGCCTCCCTCATGCGCGACGAAGAACCCCGCGTTGAGACGATCACGCCCTTGCACTCATCCAAGTGCGTACTCACGTACACGCGCGGGCTCCCCAGCTGTCAGGGGGCCGTGCAGACACGTGTTGACATCGCGGTCGGGTTCCGCGGCAGTTCGGCCTCCGACGCGCACGAGAAGTGCCGAAAACTCGATCGCGCCTTGATCAGAGACGATGCGCCGTACAGCGTCATGACCTGCGACTTTGGTGTGTGTCGGACGAGCGACACGAACCCTGACCCCACGCGTCTCGGCCGACGGTGAGTTCCTCGGAGTGGCGTGAATCCGGCGGTCCGCCATTGTTGTCATGTTCTCTACGGCAACAGCTACACCGAGTACCCGCACCGCGTCGACGTGCCGGCGACGAGCCCGACCGGCTCGCTCCGACGGTGCCGGTTAGCCTGCTGCCGAGTGGGGATTCGTGCGGGACGGCCGCGTGGGCTGCTGGTGTGCGGACTGGTCGCGCTCGTGGTCGGCGCGGCCCTCATCTCGGCGCGCGACCGTCCCGCGGCGGCGGTCGGGCGGGCGCCGACGCGCAACGCGGGGTGCGACCCGATCGATCCGTCTGCATGCCTCCTGCCGTTTCCAAACGACTTCTACACGGTCCGCGACCCGACGACCGACACGGGTCGGCGCGTGCATCTCGTGCCCGAATCGATGCCGCGCAACTTCCAAAATCTACCGATCGATCCCGCCGGCTGGAACCACAACGACGGCTTCAGCCCAGGTTCCGACATCCTCACGCACGTGCCGGGCATCGACCTCGTGCGCACGGGGACGGCGCCGATCACGAATATCGGGCGATCCCTCGTGACAAACGCGCCGATCGTGCTGTTGAACACGCGCACGGGCCGGCGTCATCCGTACTGGGCCGAGCTGGACGCGACCACGACCGACGAATCGCGTCGCGCCCTGATTATTCGCCCCGCACGGAACTTCGACGACGCAACGCGCTACATCGTCGCGCTGCGGGGGATGCGCGATTCCAACGGTCGACTCATCGGGCCAAGCCCGGCGTTCGCGGCGTTCCTGAACGGTCACGGCGACGCCGCCCGCCAGCGGCACATGAACACGATCTTCGACACGCTTGACCGCGCGGGCGTACGCACAAGCGATCTCTACCTCGCGTGGGACTTCACAGTCGCGAGTGAGCGCAACTCGAGTGAGCGGCTGTTGCACATTCGTGACGACGCGTTTGCCTCGCTCAACGGGACCGCACCGCATTTCACGATCGCGAGCATCATCGAGTTCACCGAGGCGCAGAACCCGCGGATTGCCCGGCGTATCGAAGGAACGTTCGCCGTTCCCAGCTATCTTGATCTACCTGGTGGGCCACCCGGTTCGGGGTTCAACAACGCGGGCGGGCGCGAACTGCCGACGCGACTTCCAGGCAACACCCAAGTCGCCCCGTTCCTGTGTGAGGTGCCCCGCGCCGCGTTCACTCAGCCCGCGCATGCGGCGATCTACGGACACGGCTTGTTCAGCGACCGGACCGAGGTCGACGACGACAACGTGCAGCGGATGGCGAACGACCACGACTTCTTGTTCTGTGGAACGGAGTGGCTCGGCCTCAACGACGACAACGCCGAGCGTGCGAACGATGCGAAGGTGTTCACCGACTTCTCGCGGTTCCCCGCGTTCGCCGACCGCCTGCAGCAATCGATCCTCAGCACGCTCTTCCTCGGGCGGCTGATGGTCCACCCGGGCGGCTTCGCATCGAACCCGGCGTTTCGCGCCGGCGATTCGCCCGTGATCGATCTCGCGCGTGGACTCGTGTACGACGGCAACAGCCTCGGCGGGGACATGGGCGGCGCGCTCACCGCCGTTGCCCAGGACTTCACCCGCGCCGTCCTCGGCGTACCCGGCATGAACTTCAGCACGATGCTCACCCGCAGCCGCGACTTCCCGATCGGGCTCGTTCAGGCTGCCTATCCCAACCCGCTCGACCAACAGCTCGCGTACTCGTTGATCCAGATGCTCTGGGACCGCGCGGAAGCCGATGGTTACGCTCACCACATGACCACCGATCCGCTGCCGGGCACACCAGCGCATCGCGTGCTGATGCACGTGGCGTTCGGCGACCAGCAGGTCGCGAACGTGGCGTCCGACGTCGAGGCCCGCACCATCGGCGCGTCGCTCCGCACGCCGGCGATCGCACCCGGGCGCTCTCTCGACGTCGTGCCCTACTGGGGCATCGCGCGGTTCACACGCTCACCGTTTGCCGGCTCGGCGATGGTGGTGTTCGACAGCGGCAGTTCCCCACCACCCCCCCAAAACGTGCCACCCACCGAAGGCGTCGACCCGCATCAAGATCCGCGCTCATCTGAGATCGCCCGCCAACAGAAAGCGATCTTCCTCGACACTGGCGACGTCGTCGACGTGTGCGGGCATCGGCCGTGCGTCATCCCCCACGCGCCGTGAACCCCGTGGGGTGTCAGAAGTGGATCAACTCACGCCGCCAGGTCATCTTCGTGCAGGCACCCAACATCATTGAGCGCTTCACCGACACCGATGTGCGATTCGTGATCCGCGATCGCGACACCAAATTCGCGGCGGACTGATCAACGAGATCTTCCGGTCCGAGAACATCGCCGTGCTCAAGACCTCCGTCCGGGCGCCGGTCGCGAACGCGTATGCGGAACGCTGGATCGGCACCATGCGACGCGACTGCCTGGATCGGATCCTGTGGGTGCCGGAAACTCGGTCACGGCGCTGACCTGGGCTTGCGCACGACCCTCGCATCCTGCCCAGAGGGCTCGCCGACCGGCGTCGCGATGCTCTGAGCGACCGCGATGCGCTTCACACGCTCGTCGGGCGTGACCGAGAGCCGCGACCGCACCTCCCTCGTTGTTCGCAACAGTTGCGAAAGGAACCGTCGAGAGGGGCTTCGAGCGCAGGAGGGCCTTCCGTGAAACACCTCGTCACAGGCCGAACCGAGTTTCCGGCACCCACAGGTCCAACCGATGCGACCACGTGTCAGGCTTGGCCTATGGCGGCGCACCAAGGACCGAGAACCGCACAGCAACGCAAGGCTGACGTCCTGGAGAAGCTCCGGGAGGACAATGCCGACCTGTGGGTCGCTTCCGCATCGGCTTCGGGATCGGCGCACCTCGTCCCGCTGTCTCTTGCGTGGGACGGAGAGCGGGTCATTGTCGCGACCGATCCCAACTCCATCACCGCTCGCAACATCGTGCGCTCACGGGAAGCGCGCCTTGCCTTGGGTGGGACTCGCGATGTCGTGATGATCGACGTGGTGCTCGACGAGGTTGTTGACGTAGAGCAGGCCTCTGCGGAACTGGCTGACGGGTACGCGCGCCAAGCGGACTGGGACCCGCGCCATACCGAGGCGGCGTGTTGGTATCTTGCGCTTCGTCCGCAGCGCGTCCAAGCCTGGCGGGAAGCAGATGAAATTGGTGGCCGCACGCTGATGCGCGACGGTGAATGGGTCGTCTGATCACGCCTCCCCGTTCCCCGCCGATCATTTCGGCGACAGACCACTAGTGGTCCGTCGCGGATTCAACGCGGTGGGTCGGACCGCCGACCGGACCAAGGCGGTCGCGCGATCCGGAACGCGGACCCGCCGAACGAATTGGCAGACGGACCGCTACAGGACCGGCCACAGTTACCGGTCAGAACGCCACGCGGAAGCCAGCTCCTCTCGCCGGCGGATAAACGCCATGTCTTCGAGCACAACGAGCTAGGTCTCGGTGATGGTGATGACCACCCCCGCGCGTGACATGCGGATCCGCGGCCCAGGTTTCGGCAGGAGCCACGTCCCAAGGCGAACCGGGATAAGGCGCGTACAGGCTGTCGGTCCACTCATCTACATTGCTCGCCAAATCGAGGAGCCCAAATGGGCTGGCACCTAGCGGGAAGGAGCCGACCGGCGTTGTGTCACCCACTCCCGTCTCCGCGAGGTTCGCTGCTCGCGGATCGAAGGAATCCCCCCCACGGGAACTCGCGCGCATCACCACCTCGCGCAGATCGTTCCCATTCTTCCTCGCTCGGAAGGCGAACCGGCTTCCGCAACTCATCACCGAGCCAGCGGCAGAAGGCGTGAGAATCCTCCCAAGCAGTGTCCCTAACAGGATGGTCGAGCCGGTCCCACGGTCGCGGCCGGCTGCCCGTCGCGTCGCACCAGGCGGCCCATTGACCTCTGGTAATCGGCGTCCGAGTGATATGGAACCCGCCTACCCAAATCTCGCTCTGGGGCGCCTCCTTGGCGAAGAAGGACCGCGGCAGTCCCAAGTCTGCGTGAGCCACAACTACGCCATCGATCGCCGATGACGGCGTACCTCGGACCAATATTCCTGCGGGCACCGTGGGTCACTTCGGCGGCCGGTCTGCGGCTGTCGTTATGGGACGCTGCAGTGGACGCCACCTCCAACGCATCCTCGACGACTACATCGAGCACTACAACCACCACCGCCCCCACCGATCGCTCCAACAGCAACCGCCAGCCCCCACAACCCCCACAGCGGCGACCACGACCACCCGCGTACGCCGTCACCAGATCCTCGGCGGACTGATCAACGAGTACCGCACCGCCGCCTGACGACGCGCTCGCGACGATCGCACAGCCCCCGGCCGCTGAACCGTCGCGCCCGACGCGCCACCACCACGCCCGCCCGCAACGCTTCGCCATCCGGGAGCCAACGTGCACACAACACCGCGGTTCCCGCTCTCGTCCGCGATGTCGGACCTCTACACTCATCACGCTCCCAAGGACCAGCCGAGATGCCGCGACCGCGTTTCCGGCACCCACACGAGGTCTGGGCCCACGTCTCCCCGGGAACGCTAGCGAGCAAGGGTGCCGGATAGGCTCGCCGTCGTGATCGTGGTGGTCATGGTGCTCGTGCTCCCCGTCGCCGTCATGCTCGTCGCCGCGGTCTGGAGCGCGCTCCTGGGCTGGCTGTTCTGGGACGGCGTCGACGAGCCGGCCGAAGGCGAGCGCGCGTAGAACGGTGGGCACCAACGCGATCCGACGCATCCCATCACATGACCGGGGCGAGTTCGACGCGTACCTCGCGCTGCCCGAATCGGGCTCGGGCCCCGGTCTCGTGCTGCTCCAGGAGATCTTCGGCGTCAACGACTACCTCAGAGGCGTCGCTGACCGGCTCGCGGGCCTCGGCCACGTGGTGCTCGCCCCCGATCTCTTCTGGCGTCTCGAGCGCAACCTCGATCTCGGGCACGACGCCGAGGGCATGGAGGAGGCTGTCGGTCTCGCGATGCGCTACGACGTCGAGGACGGCGCGCTCGACGCGTCCGCCACCCTGACCTTCCTGCGGGCCATGCCCGAGGTCTCGGGCAAGGTGGGAGGGATCGGGTTCAGCCTCGGAGGGGCGCTCGCGTACTCCCTTGCCTGTCGCGCCGCGCCCGACTGCGTCGTCTCCTTCTATGGTATCGGCCTCGAGCACACGCTCGTCGAGGCCGCCTCGCCGAGCTGCCCTATCCAGCTCCACCTCGGGACTGACGACGTGTGGATCCCCGCCGACGCGCTGGCACGGGTCCGTGAGGTGCTCGAGCCGCTGCCGACCGTCGAGCTGCATCTCTACGAGGGCGCCGGCCACGCTTTCGCCAACCCCGCCTCGCCTTGGCACTCGCCGGACGCGACCGCGCTGGCCTGGGGTCGTGCGGCCACGTTCCTCGCGGCCAACCTGCGTTGAACTCGGCGAGCCGCCTCTGCCAAGGCCGCAGGCCAGAACGGGGAACATCAGCGGGGTCATTGGATTTCCGCGGTGGCCTGTGGGTGCCGAAAATTCGGTCGCGACGCTGACCAGCACATTCACACTGACCCTCGGCTGGCCCAGGTTCGGCCGCGAGGGCACGTTCGGGCCCCGCCGAGGCCTCAGAGTACGAAATAGTTCGAAGCTGATGGCCGCCTTGAGCCTGTGCGTGTCGAACACCCCATCGTGGTGCTGACCTGGGCATTGCGACGGCTCCGGTCGCATGGAGCCGCGCAAGCGTGCTCAGCCGTCGCGCATCACCTGGTCACGAGCCGAACCGAGTTTTCGGCACCCACAGGTCGTTCCCCGGCCGGACCGCCGAGATCGCCACCGGTGCCCCCTCGACGAGCACACGCTCCTTGACCCGGCCGACAAGCGTGCTGTGCTATCCAGTCTTCGTTACCGCAGCGGCTGCACTCTTCGATGAACGGTCTACTCGCTCCCTCGCCGGGGTCGTCGGTCGAACCAGCGAATCTCGCGGAGTACGGGGGCACAGCGCGAGCTCGTCACGGACCGAACAAAAGTTTTCGGCACCCACAAGCTCGGAGCATCCCGGTGAAGCACCAAGCCTCGTCAGGGACGAGGGCCGGTGGCGTGCGTGGCGAGGCGGGGCACGAGCCAGCGACCGACGAGATCGGCGCCCGCGGGGCCATAGTGCACGCCGTCGGGCCGTAGTTCATCGACGGGGCCGAGCCCCTCTTGGTAGCGGCCCTGCGGGCATACGTACGAGCGGAGGTCGACAAGGCTGACCCGGCCCGGGTTGCGCGCCGCGAGCGCGGCGAGATCCGCGTTGGCCCGGTCGACCGACGCCGGATTGAGCACCGAGTCGCTCACCACGGCGGCTTCGCTGCGAGCCCGAACGTAGGCGATCGTGGGGATCACGACCCGCGCGCCGGTTGCGGCGAACGTGTCGACGGACTGCTGCCACTGGGCGACGCGGTTGGCGTCCCACTCGGAGGTGCCCAAGCGGAGCAGCCGCCCGTCGACGCGTCCGTCGTGGAGGCTCCACACGCCACTGTCCACCATGAGCACGACGTCGGGTCGCAGGTCGACGACGAGTTGTGACCAGGCCGAGGGACAGGGCGTCGTCGGGGGCGGGGTCGCGTCGAAGCCGTGCCGGTGCCCGGCAGCGTCGCAGCCGACCGCCGAGCCCAACACAACATCGAGATACGACGGGGCGGTGTGCTGGAGACCGGGAAAGAGCGAGACGGCGACCGAGTCGCCGACGACGAGAACCCGGACACGACGGGGCGCGCCCGGTGCCGTGGTGCGGATACTCCAGGCCGACGCGGACGGGCTCGCCACCGCGATTGGTGGCGCCGCTGAGGTCGTCACAACGAGCGTGAGCGCGACGAGCCCGGCAGCGACAGCCGGTCCGAGCACGCGCCACTGCCGCGCCGAGAGCGCGCCGCGCCGGATGGGTTGCTCGAGCAGCAGGAACGAGGCTCCGGCGATCGCGAGGGTGACTGCCACCCGCACCGCGAGGAGCGCCCAGCTGCCGAGGCCGCTGCGACCCTTGTCGAGCACGACGTACACGGGCCAGTGCCACAGGTACACGCCGTAGCTGACCAGACCGAGCAGGCGCAACGGGCGCAAGCCCAGCACCCGCGAAACGAGCCCGGCCTCAGGGTGCGCTGCCGCGGCGATCACGGCGACCGCGGCGATCCCGGAGACCGCGAACCCACCGCGATACAACGTCGCGGACCGCCCGCTGAGACGCGACCACGCCACCGCGAGCACGATCGCGCCCGCGACCCCGGCCGCTTCGAGCGCGAGGCGCGTCGAGCGGCCGCGCGCGGGGCCCCGCACCGCGAGCCACGCGGCGAGCGCCGCGCCCATCAGGACCGCCGCGATCCGGGTATCAGTGCCGTAGTAGACGCGCGAGACGTTCGCCGGGTCGAACAAGGCCACCGTGAGTACGCTCGATCCGAGCGCCAGCACCAGCGACGTCACCAGCACGGCCTTCGGCACCGCACGCTTCCACCACGCGACGAGGCCGACGAACACGAGCGGCCACACCAGGTAGAACTGTTCCTCGATCGCCAGGCTCCACGTGTGCTCCAAGGGCGACGGGGTCCGGAACAACGCCCAGTAGTCCCGGGGTGCAAACACCGCCCGCCAATTCGCCACGTAGCCGAGTGTCGCCAGTCCGGCGCCCCGGAGCTCGCCGAGCTCGGAGGGCTGCGCGAACACCGCGGCGTAAACCGCGACGCCCACCAGCATGCCGGCCAGCGCCGGCAGCAGCCGCCGGGCTCGTCGCGCCCAGAAGCCGCCCAGCGCCACTCTGCCCCTCGAGGCTGACTCAGCGAGCAGCAGCGAGGTGATCAGGAATCCCGAGAGGACGAAGAACAGGTCCACGCCGAGGTAGCCGCCCGCGAGGTGACCACCGTGGAAGAGCAACACTCCCGCGACCGCGACCCCGCGCACGCCGTCAAGCGCGGGAACGTGAGCCAGACGGGGAGCCAACCTCGTGGTTCCCACTCCCGCTCGGTCACCTCCCTCCGGCCCGAGGTGCGCGCCCGACCGTGCGCGGCGCCTCGCCCGCGGTCGAGCGTACCGACGCGCCCCGTCGGCACCCTTACGCCCATCGGTCCCACCCGGTGCCCGCAGGTGCCGAAACCTGTGGGTGCCGAAAACTCGGCTTGGCTGGTAATCGGGCGACGTACGGCGGAGCTCGGGGCTCTCGGTTCACTCTCGCTCCTGTACATGTCCGGTCCGAAGCCGGCGCGTATGTCCAGTCAGCCCCTGCCCCGGGTTCGATCAGCTCATCCGTTGCTGATGTCGAGCAACTTGGCGAGCGGCCGGTCCGGTCCCGTGCCTGGGTGGCTCTCGTTGATGATGCGACCGTCGCGGAGGTGGACGATCCGCTCGGTTTGGGCGGCGATGCGATGGTCGTGGGTGACGATGACGACCGTGCGTCCGGCGTCGCGCGCTGCGAGGAGCAGGTCGACGATCGAGGCACCGGCGCGACTGTCAACGTTGCCGGTTGGTTCGTCGGCGAGAACGATCGGGGGGTCCATGAGCAGGGCTCGGGCGACGGCGACGCGTTGTTGTTCGCCACCTGAGAGCTGGCCGGGTAGCCGGTCGGTCTTGGCGGTGAGGCCGACGAGGTCGAGCAACTCGCCGACGCGGTTTCGGTATGAGTCGGTTTGCTCGCGCCCGAGCACAGCTGGGAGGGCGACGTTTTCGGCGGCGGTGAGACCGGGCACGAGGTTGAAGGCTTGGAAGACAAACCCGATCGTTCGGTTGCGAAGCCGGGCGAGTTTCGTAGCGTCGAGTCCGGACAGGCTCTGTCCGTTGATGCGGATCTCGCCCGCGCTTGGCCGGTCGAGTGCTCCCACGAGGTGGAGGAGGGTCGACTTGCCCGACCCGGACGGGCCGGTGACGGCAACGAGCTCGCCGGGGCGGATGGTGAGGTCCACGCCGGCGAGTGCGTCGATGGTCGCGTCGGGCTGGTCGGGGTCGTCGAGTGGGTACGAGCGGCGCACACCGCGGAGCTCGATTGCGGCAGCGGAGGTAGTCACTCGGGCCAAACCTTGAGCCGGTCCTCGGCGACGTCGAGCCACTTGAGGTCGGCTTCGAGGCGGAGCATGGCACCTTCGAGCAGAAGCGCGGTGGCGGGATGCAGACCGGGGTCGTGCTGGAGGCGGGTGAGCTGGGCGAGGGTACGGAGGTGTGCATCGCGCTGTACAGCGATCAGCTCGCCCGCGGAGCCGCTGCTGGTGATGCTGCGCACCGCGATCTTGAGGAAAAGCTCGTCGCGTAGACGGACGGGCCCTTCCTCCGGTGCGTCGGCCCAGCGGGCGAGCTCGGCCCGACCCGCGTCGGTGAGCGCGTAGACCTTTCGGTCGGGCAGCTGGTCTTGCGGCACGACCTGGCACTCGACGAGGCCGTCCTTCTCGAGCCGGGTGAGGTTCGTGTACACCTGCCCGATGTTGAGCGGCCAGGTGCCACCCACGAATTGCTCGAAGACTGCTTTGAGCTCGTAGCCGTGGCGGGGTTCGGCATCGAGCAGACCCAGCAGCACGAACTTCAGCACCGGCCGATGGTACCTCCGCTTGCGTTCTATGCCTACTTTCGTATATACCTCTCATAGTAGGTAGGCAAGGAGGGCGTCGGGTGGCTGCGTCGACCAGCGTCGCCGGGAGTGCACGCCGTCGGGCACGGCTGCGGCGGGCCATCGCGAAGGAGCCATCCGGTCCCTCGGTCTTGTCGCTCGCTCACGTCGAGTACGGCTACCAACTGGGTGGCACAGCCGTGCCCGTGCTGCGCAGCGTCGATCTCACCGTGCTGGCCGGCGAGGTCGTGGCCGTCGTCGGTCGCAGCGGATCGGGCAAGTCAACCCTGTTGCATGTCGCTGGCGGACTGCTCGCCCCCAAACAGGGCAGCGTCACGCTCACCGGCATTGCGGTTGATCCCCTGGGTGCCGGCGAGCGGGCGCTGCTGCGTCGGCGCACGGTCGGCCTCGTGTTTCAGGCATTCCATTTGCTTCCCGGCCTCTCGGTCGCTGAGAACGTGGCGCTCCCCCTGCTCCTCGACGGCCATGCCCGCACGCCCGCGCTGCACCAAGCCTCGGCGCTCCTTGACGCGGTCGAGCTCACCGACCGTGGCGAGCACTTGCCCGGAGAGCTGTCGGGCGGGGAGCTCCAGCGGGCCGCGACGGCCCGGGCTCTCGTGACCGACCCGCCGCTGGTACTCGCCGACGAACCGACCGGGAACCTCGACCTCTCCACCGCCGAGATGGTCGTCGACCTGCTCGTCGACCGGATCCGCCAGCGGGGCACCGCCATGGTGCTCGTCACCCACGATCCCAGCATCGCCAGCCGCGCCGACCGCATTCTGACCATGGCCGACGGAACGCTCACGTGACCGGCTCGGTCCGCCTGCTCCACCTGCGAAGGCTGCGCCGCCAGCCGCTACGCACGGCCCTCGCCGTCATCGCGATCGGTGCCGGTGTCACCCTCACCGTGGGTGTCGTGATCGCTAAGGCGAGCCTCGACCGCTCCTTCGCCTCGTTCAACCGCACCCTCGCCGGGCCAGCCGCGTTCCGCATCGTCGGACCCGGCGACCACGGAGGCCTCGACGGGACCACGTTGGCCCGGGTGGAACGCGTCAGCGGAGTGCGATTGGCAGTTCCCGTCGTGCTCGGTGTCACGCAGGCGACCGACAGCCACGGCGCTAACACACTCATCGCATTCGTGGGCCTCGACTGTCGAGCGAAGGCGATCGTCGGGTCGATCGCCTGCCATCCCGGCGCGCTGGGCCCCGCCAGCGACGCTGATCCGCCAATCATCTCCCGCCGCCTGGCCACACGCCTCCGCGGTGGCGCCATCAACACCGACCTTGGTCCTCGCCCATTGCGCGGCGCCGTCGCCGTCTCTGAGCTCGACGAGTTCAACCAGGGCATGGTCGCCCTGTACCCCATTCCGGTCGCCCAACAGCTGTTCGCGCGGCCCGGCGGTCTCGACGCCATCTACATCGTCACCGAACCCGGTGCCAACCTTCACCAGCTCCGGGCCGCGCTCCGCGCCACCGCCGGCTCACAGAACCGCGTTCTCTCGGCCCGCGACACCGGCGGCCACGTCGTCACTGCCAGTGCGGTCCTTCCTTTTCTGTTCCTGTTGAGCCTCTTCGGGCTCACCATCGGCGGACAACTCGTCTACAACACCCTGATCCTCTCCCTCGAGGAACGCCGCCGCGAGCTCGCCGTCGTCGCCGCGCTCGGTGGTACCCCGACACTCGTCACCGTCGGTGTGCTCGCCGAAGCCGCCGTGCTGGGCTTCGCCGGCGGGCTCATCGGTGTCGCCGGAGGTGTACTCGCCGCTCGCCCGGTCGTCGCCAACTTGTCCACGTACGCGCAGCAAACGGCTGGGGTTCATCTCGGCCTCCACGTGTCGGCCGTGAGCGTCGTGCTCGGCCTGCTACTCGGCCTCGTGGCGAGCATCGCTGCCGCAGCCGTGCCCGCGCGTCGCGCTGCCCGCCTCGACATCGCCGGCGAACTCGCAGAGCGTTCACGGCGCACCGATGCCGCCCCAAGCGCGAGCGCCCGTCGTGCCCTCATCTGGACTGCCGTCATGGGAGCGGGACTCGCCGTCGCCTGGCTCGGCCACCGCGATGGCGCCTTGCAGCCGTGGCAGCCGACGGCAACGGTCGTCGGACTCCTGGTCGCCGGCACCGCGGTATTCCGACTGCCCGGTGTGGTCGCGCCGGCCCTGTTCGGCTTGCTGGCGAGGTTGCCGTGGCTGCAGCGTGGACCGCGCCGGATCGCGGTCGCCAACCTCGTAAACGAACCCCACCGCACCGCGGCCGTCACGACCGCCGTCGCCGCCGCGGTTGGTCTGGCCTGCGTGCTCGGCAGCCTCTTGCCCGGCATTGCCTATGGCGCCACCAGCCTCGCCCGAGCCACCAGCACTGGGCGGGTCTTCGTCTCCACTCTGCAACCCAACAACCAGGGCAACGTCGACACGAAACTCTCGCCCGATCTCCAAGACCGCCTCGCCCGGCTCCCCGGAGTGGCGACAGTCGAGCGCGTCTACTACGGCAGTCTCGAACTTCCCCCGATCGGTCAGATCGCGGTCGCCACAGGCGACGGTCGTCCCACCCGCTACCACGTGTTTGCCGGGCGAACCCAACATGAGGCATTCAAACGAGGCCACGTCATGATCGGTCCCGCCCTTGCCCGGGCCCTGCATCTCGACCCCGGCGACAGTTTCTCGGTACCAGGTCGCCACGGCGGTGTTCGGCTCACCGTCGGCGGAATCTGGGCCGCGCCCGACCAGCTCGGCAAGTCCATCACCCTGCCGGCCGAGTTATTCAAACGCATCGAGAGCCCACGCCCACCCAATTGGGTCTTGCTCGTTCCGACACCCGGGGTAACCACCAGCCAGCTCGCCGAGCAGGTGCGGTCCACGCCATTCGGCCAACGCCTCTACATCCTCGACCCCGATGAGCTCGCCGCCGAGTACGCCCATGAGTTCCGCACCTTCCTCACCCCGTTCTGGATCCTCGCTCGCGGCCTGCTCCTCGTCGCCTTCATCGCCACCCTGTCGACCCTGCTCCTGGCCGGGATCCAACGCCGACGCGAACACGGTCTCCTCGCCGCCGTTGGCATGCCCCCACGCGACCTCGGCCGGATGGTCCTCACCGAAGCGGGCCTCATCGGGCTCGCCGGCACTCTTCTCGGCGGGCTCGGTAGCCTTGCGAGCCTCCTCGCGTTCGTCTACGCCGCCCCAACTCTCACCGGCCTCGGCGTCTCCTACCGCGTCGACCCAACACCTCTCCTCGTCTACGGAACTCTCGCGACGATCTGCGTGCTCGCCGGCGCCACCATCCCCGCGTGGCGTACCAGCCGCCTCGAACCCGTCACCGCACTCCGCTATGAGTAACCGGTACCTGCCAGAGATCCTGATCGCGTGCGCTGACGCTGCTGGTGGCATGCGCGCATACGTCCGAGTGCGCAAATCGTGGGGCCGAGTGGGATGAGCTTGCTCACCTCTGCCGGTTCGCGCGTCAGGCGAGCGGCTGTCACGCCGACGCTCGTCGCTTTCGTCGCGTCGTCGGCGGCGCGCCGACACCCCTACCGCACCTACGGCTGGTGGCGCTCCGTCGATCCCATCCACGCCAGCCCGTTCGGCATCTGGGTTCTCACGCGTCACGCCGATGTCGTAGCCGCCCTCCGCCACCCCGCCCTAGGCAGCGACGAAACGAAGGCCGATTCACAGGCGCTCAAATTCGGGTTGTTGAGCAAGATCCTGTCCAGGGACGAGCGGAACGGCCGGCGAGGCCCGTTCAACGAGCTGTTCTCCCGTCTCATGCTCTTTCAGGACCCGCCCGACCACACCCGGCTACGAGGACTCGTCTCCAAGGCCTTCACGCCCCGACGAGCAGAGGCGCTGGCCGCCCGCGTCGCCGATCTCGTCGACGAGTTCCTGGACGGAGTCGCTCATCGGCACGAGCTGGAGCTGATGAGCGAACTTGCCTACCCGCTGCCAGCCCCCGTCATCTGCGAGCTGATCGGTGTCCCCCACGAAGACGAGGAGCTCATCGTCGCACAGGCACCCGCGCTGGCCACCGGGCCCGACCCGGGCCCCATGCGAACGGCTCCGGCGATCGCGGCAGCCGACAACGCCACACGCGTCCTGGCTGAGTACCTCGACCGGCTCATCGCGACCCGGCGCCGTCATCCAGGAGCTGACCTTCTCTCCGCCCTCATCGCCGCTGAAGAGCAAGGAGACAAGCTCAGTCACGACGAGCTCGTCGGAACCGCGCTGCTCCTTCTCTTCGCCGGCCACGAGACGACTGCGAACCTCATCGGCAACGGTCTCCTGGCCCTCCTGCGCCACCCAGATCAACTCGACCGCCTCCGCCGGGACCCAGGCCTCGACCGCTCAGCGATCGAAGAACTCCTCCGCTACGAGAGCCCAGTCCAGATGGTCGAACGCATCACGCTCGATCACGTGACCATCGGCGACGTCACCATCCCACCAGGTCGCATCCTGGTCCTGTGCACCGGTGCCGCCAACCGCGACCCAGCCATCTTCGAGAACCCAGACAAGCTGGATCTCGCCCGCTCACCGAACCCGCACGTCGCCTTGGCGGCGGCGCCCACTTCTGCATCGGTGCGCCCCTCGCGCGACTCGAGGCACGCATCGCGATCACCGCACTCGTGCGTCGCTTCCCGCGGCTACGCCCGCACACTGGGGCTCCTCGTTGGCGGCCAAGCTTCACAATTCGCGGGCTCCGAGAACTGCGGCTCGCCTGGTAATGAGCTGCCCAGAACGTCCGCACCGAACGCCGACGACCCCTTGTGGAGTTGCCCCGGTCTCGGGGAACATCACAGTGTCCACGAAGCCGGGGCACTACCAGACGCGGCAAACACACAGAACGGGTGCAGGCAGCGGGCGCTCGGCTCGACGCCAGATCGTGGTCTGCTGCGGCTCCCGCCGGTTCCCTGGGGGGTCGGTTGGTCAGGTTCGACGGGCGTCAGGCCAGAGCCTCTCCCAGTCGACCTTCTGGTCGCGACAAATCCAGATGGGTGCGCCGTCCTCTTTGTTGTGCACGCCGTGGGGCTCGTGGAACGTGGCGGCTAGTTCGACGTCGCCCCAGTACCGCTGCAGGTCCTGCTGACCGAAGCCGAGGGCGATCGTCTCGTCCGACCTGCCCGACGGGTGGCCCCAGTACCAGTAGCTCATGTGGCCGCTAATTGGCTGGGGCAGGCCGCGGTCGCGCCCGAGCAACTCGATGATCCCAGCCTCCGAGTAGTTGGAGGCGAAGATGGTGGCGCCGCGGTGCTGGTCGTAGACCGCCTGCACGGTGTCGACCAGTTGGGGCCAGCCGAGCATCTCGCGGATGTCCGGGTTGGCCTTGGTGACGGTGTCGGCGGCGCTGATCGGGAGCAACGGCATGGCGAACGGCGCGATGGCGAGGCTCGTCGCGACGAGCACCGCGATGATCGTGGTACTGGCCGGCGTGATGGCCACCGCACCCGCGGCCAACAGCACCGGGCCGAACACGGCCGCGTAGTACGGCTTGCCGCCTGTCGCCATGACGAGCACGACGATGACGGCGAACGCGATCACGAGAGCGCGGTAGGGCTGCGCTGCGGGGTTCCGGGCCAGCCACAGCAGGCCAGGGACGCCGAGGATGATCGACGCCGACCCGAGGATCGCGAATAGGTACGGGACCGTGAGCAGCGCATCGGTGTAGTTGCGCAGCCCGCGCGCCACCTCGAACTGGGTCCAGCCGTGCTGGGCCTGCCAGACGATGTTGGGCAGCCAGATGGCAACCGCGATCGCCGCACCGGCCAACTGCCATGGCGTCTCCAGGATGTGCCGCTGTGGTGTGGCGAGCAAGCCGATGGCGAGCCCGACGATGAGGTAGCCCGTCGTCCACTTGTCCATCAACCCCAGGCCGATCACGGCGCCGAGGGCCAACCACAGTCTCGGATCGCCACCGTTGAGCAGCCGGATGACGAGCAGGCTGGTTGCCGTCCAGGCGATCAGCTCGGGCGTCACCGTGCCGAGGAAGTGCCCGGTGGTGAGCGCGATCGGTACGAACGCGTTGGCGAGCGCGGCTATGACTTGCGCTCGTGCGTCGCCGCCGAACTCGCGGGCGATGAGGACGGTGAGAATGACGAGGGAGCCGTGCAGCAGCGCCGGGATGACGCGTAGACCGAGCACCGAGTCGCCGAACAGCGTGTCGCTCACGCGGTAGAGGAGCGGTGTGATCGGCGGGTGATCAACGTACCCCCACGCCAGGCGCCGTCCGCTGGCGAGGTAGTAGGTCTCGTCGCGGTGGTAACTGTAGATCCGCGCTGTGACAAGGTGGCCCACCACGACAGCGGCCACGACCAGCCACGCCGCTTTGGTCATCGGCGCGCGCGTGATACTCATCGGCCGCTGCCCCTCGTTCGCTTTCGACGCCGGCTGGCGTCGCCGACCAGACCCGTGGCGACCAGCTGGACGACCGTCGCTTTCGCGACGTCGTCGTCGATGCTGGCCCCGTCATGATCGCCGTACCGGTGGTTGGCGAACCATGCGACCGTCTCGATCACGAACCTCGCCGCCACGTGCGGGTCGGGCACCGGAGCGAAGTGGCCGGTGCTGACGCGTCCGGCGATGTACTCGCCCAGCCGCTTCACGAACGGCCGCCGCCCCCGCTCGTAGACCTGCTCGGACAGTTCCGGCCAGTCGAGGGCGCTGCGCTCGGCCAGCCGCACGAACCGCCGGTAGCGATGCAGCCGGTCGTAGTGCTCACCGACGATCGCCTCGACTTCAGCCCTCGCGTCGGCGGTTTGATCGGTGCGCAATGCGTCGTCGAGTGCCTTGATGGTGCCGACTTCCCGCATAGCCCGCTTGGTCAGCGCCGCCACCGCGGTTGCGTCGGGCTTCGGGATCGGCAGCTTGGCGTCGCTCAGGTCGACTCCCAACTCCCGCTGCAGGACCAGTTGGTACAGGGCCTCCTTGCCGGTGGTGTAGCTGTAGAGCAGCCCGGGTGAGACGCCCGCCTCGCGTGCCACCTCCTCCATGCGGGCCAGCCGGTACCCCTTGGCGAGGAAGACCCGGAGGGCCGCCTCGGCGATGTCATCGAGCCGCTGCGGCGGACGAGTCCGAGCCACACGACGCACTATAGTTGAATGATTCGTTCAGTCAAGGAGCGGAGTCACATCGTGAGTGTCTGATCGCGGCGCCGGCCAGGCGCCCCGTAGCCAGGCTTCGGCGGACGCCGAGCCGGTCCCCCCCCACGGTCACCGGCCCGATCAGAAGGGGCACTGTTGCGTTGGACGCAAATGGGACGCGTCGCCGGCTCGAAGTGAGGGCCTTCGAGTAGGCAAACACACCATCGGGGTGTATTCCGCGCCGGACAAATCCGCCTATCCCGCGTCTCGCGGCGACCCTGGCGGCGCCGCGCTGCGCTAATGCAACAGTGCCCTTCGGACCCATCCTGAGGGTCTTCTTCCGCGACCCGGACGGGCTCGAGTGCGAGGTCTGCGTGGAAAACCCGGACGTTCGCCCAGGCGTCCACAACCCGCCAGGAACACCAGCCGCTCGCTACCACGTCAAGTCGTGAGGGCAACAGCCCGCGCCGCTCGCCAAGTCCGACGGCGGGCGAGTCGCGGTCGCGAGCACGGCTGTGGGTGCCGAAGACTCGGTCGTCACCGGCACCGACGCGTTCCAGCAACAAGTCACCAACGACGCGGCCGTCATCCGTTGGTAGGCGACGGTTTCTCGCACCGCGCGTCATCGACACGAACACCCGCCGAACGCGAGACGCACGCTCCGGACGGTGCTCGCAGGGTGCGACACTCGCGGGGGCAGCTCGATGACCAGGCCGTTCGCGCCGTCGACACCCGACGGTCCCCGGCGTGAGCAAGAGTTGAGAAAACCGTGTGTCGCGCATCGTACGGGCACGCATGGGGCACGAACGCCGAGGGCACGAGCTCGACACGGGGCAGGAAGTAGGCTCTGACCTGCTGTTTCGCAACACGAGCCCCCGTAGCTCAGGGGAGAGAGCATCGGTTTCCTAACTTCCCGCGTCACCACGCGTCGCTGCTGGTCAGAGACTCGACCTCCAGGTCAGCGGGCATTCCGGTTGACCACCAGTGACCGCGAGTGACCACCAGTACCGGTCATGACGGGCACGCAGAGGGCACGGATTCGTGGGGCACGAACACCACGTCACGCGCGCAACCTGTTCGACGACGTTGCACGAGGTGCGTTCGCGGTCGAGCGTCCGGTCGATGACCGTGACCCGAGCCCGGCCCGAACGGCTCGCGTGCCACAGGTCGCATGCACGCTCCGCGTTGAGATCCTCGCCTCCGACCCCGCCCCAATGATGCGCTCGCGCCCTCGACGCGCGTCTGTACGACGTGCTGTACCGGCGCCACGACACGCGCGCTCCGAGCGGTGGTCATCACGCTCGCCGAGCGGGCACGCGGGCCAGGTATCCGACGCTCCACGCATCCCGGGGTCACTTGGGCGTCGTCATACACGACTGTCCGTCGACCGGACCGAGCGAACTCGATGAACCGCCCTGGGTTTGATGGATCTTGATCTTCCCCCGGTTCCGTGGAGTCGGCGATGGGTCGTCCAAGCAGGTTCCCGCCGGAGTTCCGTCGTGAGGCTGTCGAGCTGGTCCTGACATCGGGGCATCGGTCAAGCAGGTTGCGGAGAGGCAGGCAGCGCAGATCGGGACCTACGTACCGACATCTTGGGTTGCGGGGTTCAGCGCTTCTTTGTGGGTGGGGAGTGGCGTGGGCGAGATCGCGGGTCGTAGGCGATGACTGCGGGGATGAGGAGTTCGAGGAAGGCCTCGTAGAGATGGTCGTCTCCGGGGTCGGGGTGCGCGGTTTGGGCGAAGCCGTCGGAGGTGGCGAGCAGGATGCCAGCCAGCGTGGCCGGTGGAACCTTGAGGGTGAGTCCGGTCGCGGCCGCGTTGTCCTCGATGAATTGGGCGATCATCTGACGGGTCCGTTCTCGGTGTGCGGCAGAGCGTGCGTGCACTTCGGGGTTGCGGATCTCGTAGAGGCGGAACTCGAGGCCGAGCGCGAAGAATTCGGGATCGTCGCGGTGCATCTGCTGCCAGATAGCAGCCAGCGCAGGGACGTCGAACGCGGCCGCTGCTCCCTGTTCGAGTAGCTCGGCGAAGGCGCGCAGGGCGCGTTCGTTGAAGTGGTCACAGACGGCGAAAAACAGGTCCTCCTTGCCGTCGAAGTTCTTGTAGATCGCACCTCGCGTGAACCCGGCGATCTCGGCGATCTCGTCCAGCGACGCTCCATGGAACCCGCGGCGGGCGAAGACCTGGCCGGCGGCCTCGACGAGGGCAGTTCGGGTGAGCTTCCGGCGGCGTTCGGGTGTCCACTTCTCGACTGCCACGACGTGCATTCGCTCCTCGAAGACGCCCTTGACTCTGACTGACAGTATCGTATCTTAGATACGTGTCCGTATCTGAGGAACGGGTTCGTGTTCGGGGGAGGTCGTGGCGTCAGTCGCCGGACGGCGCGGCGGTCGCGCGCGAGTGGGCGCGGAGGCACCTGCGGGGGGAGAGCCTGCTCGCCGCGCTCGAGCCGCGCTCGCGACGCAGCGGCCTGAGCCCAGCGCATGGGGTTCGCGCTACCAGTTCACACAGCTGCCTTTCTCGCCTATCCGAAGCGTGACGTCGAGATCGCTGCTCGAAGTCCGGGGACTGCGTAAGTCCTACGGGACCAGGACTGCCCTCGCCGGCATCGATCTCGACGTCGCGGCGGGTGAGATCGTCGGGCTGCTCGGCCCGAACGGCGCCGGGAAGACGACGCTCGTGTCGATCTTGGCCGGCTTGCGCCAAGCGGACGCAGGAAGGGTCACGATCGGCGGAATCGACGCGCTCGCGCACCCACACCGGGCGCGTCGACTGCTCGGGTTGGCACCCCAGGAAACCGGGATCTACCCGACGCTCACCTGCCGCGAGAACTTGCGGTTCTTTGCCGAGCTGACCGGCTTACGCCGTCGCGAGCTCCGGCGCGCGGTGGATTCGGTCGCGGAGGCCTTGCAGCTCACAGACCTGCTCGATCGACGGGCCCAGCAGCTCTCTGGCGGGGAGCGCCGTCGCCTCCACACGGCGCTCGCGCTCGTACACCGTCCGCCGTTGGTCTTGTTGGATGAGCCGACAACCGGTGCAGACGTGCGGACTCGCGCCCGTCTGTTGCAGCTCGTCGAAGAGCTCGCATCTGCCGGCTCCGCGGTCGTGTATTCGACGCACTACCTCACCGAGATCGAACAACTCGGCGCCTCGGTGGTGATCCTCGATCAGGGTCGTACCATCGCCCGCGGCAGCGTCGCGAAGCTCGTCGCGGCCCACGCCGCCAACGTCGTCGAGTTGACCTTCAACGGTCCCGTACCGCCCATCCCGACCAGCGCACACGGCGCGCACATGGACGTGGATGGCTCCGTGCTGCGGGTCCACACCCGTGAACCCGGTGCTGTCACCGCTGCGATCCTCGAAGACCTGGGAGCTCGCGCCAGCGAGTTGCGTTCACTCGAGGTCGTCCAACCCAGTCTCGAAGCCGTGTTCCTCGAGCTGACCGGCCGGCGCTATCAGCCCGACGCCATCGACGAGGCAAGCGATGTCGCCTAGGCGCACCATCGCCATTGTTCGCCACGAGCTGCGACTCGTCAGCCGAGACCCGCTCCCGATCCTCATCCTGGTCGCCTTTCCACTGGTGTTGATGTCGTTCCTCAAACCCGCCTTCCGACTCGCCCTCGTCGCCAACGGGTACGCCCACGCTAACGGAGCCGAACAAGTCGTACCCGGTCAAGCGGTCGTCAACGGCTTCTACATCGTCGGCATGACGAGCTTCGCGTTCTTCTCCGAATACGGCTGGAACACTTGGGACCGACTCCGAGCCAGCCAAGCGAGCTCCGCCGAAATCGTCATCGGCAAGGCGCTCCCACGACTCGCGATGTCGTTCGCGCAGTTCGTCGTCGTCTTCGCGATTGGCATCCCGCTGCTCCACCTCCACGTCCGCGGCCCCCTCCTCGCGCTCGTCCCGCTCGTGCTCGCCTTCGGGCTCTGTCTCGTCATGCTCGGCGTCATGGTCACCGCGCTCTGCCACACGATTCAGCAAGCGAACGCGCTCGCGTTCGGAGGTCTCGTGCTCTTCGGGTCGATCGGCGGGGCACTCGTCCCGATCAATGTGTTGCCCGCCTGGGCTCGCACCGTCGCGCCAGCGACTCCGACCTATTGGGCAATGCGCGGCTTCCGCTCCGTCATTCTCGCTGGCACCGACGCGTCGGGTGTCTTACTCCCAACAGCGGTACTCCTCGCCATGAGCATCGCCTTCGCCACAATCTCGCTCGCCAAGCTCCGCTTCGACGACACCAAAACCTCCTGGGCCTGACCGCGCCCACACCGAACGCGCGCACCGAACACCGAGACCCGCAGTCCACGAGCGATACCGATCAGGCACGTCGGCGCTCGATTATCGGTCGCGGTGGTGCCCGCCAGTGCATGACCGACGGGGAACCGGAGAGCGGCGCGCGGTTCCCGACGTCGGGCTTAGGGGGCGTGCGCGGCAAGGAGACGCGGCACCACGCTCCAGGCGAGTACGCCTGTGCCAGGGACGACCTCCTCCCACCGATCCACTGCGAGGTCGATGCGCGCGAGGGCCGCTGTGGGGAGGCGCAGGCGGCCGCCGCCGATGAGCAGGGCGGCGGCCTCGGACCACACGGGTTCATGACCCACCGCCAGTAGCAGGTCCGTCGCGGCGGGTTCCTGACGGATCTCCGCGAGCAGGCCCGACACGCCGCCGCCGTAGAGGGCCTCAGCGGATCGCGCTGGACAGGTCCAGCCGCCGGCGGCCATCGCCAGCCGCAGCGTCTCTTCTGCCCGCAGCGCCGAGGAGGTGATGGCGGCGTCGGGAACCTGGCCTGCTCGTGCCAGAAACCGCCCGGTCGTCCGGGCGGCCCTTCGCCCGCGGCGGGCCAGAGGCCGTACGCGGTCGTCGCCCCCGTAGTCGGCGCCCCAGTCGGACTTGCCGTGACGGAACAAGATGAGCGCAGGCATGACCCATTCTCCGCCCCGAGCTTCGATGAGGAACTGTGGACTGATCATTGCATCCCGCCGGAACGTGGGTAACCTGGACCCAGGTTCCGTTGTCAGTGCCGTCGGCTCAGGTCCCGCGGTCGACGCGATCGACATCCGTCGGCGAGCCACGGTTTCTCGCACCGCGCGTCATCGACACGAACATCCCGCCGAACGCGAGACGCACGCGCCGGGCGGCGCGTGCAGGGTGCGACACTCGCAGTCGCAGCACGATGACCAGGCCGTTCGCGCCGTCGACACTGGACGGTCCGCGGTGTGAACAAGAGTTGCGAAAACCGTGTGTCGCACATCGCACGGGCACGGATGGGGCACGAACGCCGAGGGCACGAGGTCGACACGGTGCAAGAAGTAGGCTCTGACCTGCTGTTTCGCAACACGAGCCCTCGTAGCTCAGGGGAGAGAGCAACGGTTTCCTAACTTCCCGCGTCACCACGCGTCGCTGCTGGTCAGAGGCTCGACCTCCTGGTCAACGGCCGTTTCGCCTGCCCTCCAGTGACCGGCAGTGACCACCAGTACCGGTCATGACGGGCACGTAGAGGGCACGGATTCGTGGGGCACGAACGGGCACGCCGCGCGCCTGGCGCGCTTGACGGGAGCGAACACGACCCCGTCGCGTACGAGCAGTGCGGTGCTGCGAGCGATACGGATCGCGGCCCCCGGGCGTCGCCGGGCCCGGGCCGCCGGGGGCCCGG